>Ga0116173_1003973_pt1 | contig 10850 bp, 10 predicted proteins | sample AD_UKC085_MetaG_FD_89800 | JGI IMG/M metagenome (GOLD analysis project Ga0116173, IMG submission 89800) | Active sludge microbial communities of municipal wastewater-treating anaerobic digesters from USA - AD_UKC085_MetaG | ecosystem: Engineered > Bioreactor > Anaerobic > Digestate | place: USA...
GGCCACCGAGTCTTCGAGGTCGAGGATGGTGGACAGGGCGGCTTCCAGCACCAGGTCGCTCACACCAGCGGCATCGGTCTTGCCGATGGGGGTGGTGCGGTCGATCTGGATGTCGAGGTGCAGGCCGTTGTGTTGCAACAGCACCGACGAGGGCGCGGCGGCATGGCCCTGGTAGCCCCTGAACTGGGCGGCGTCCTTGAGGCCCGTTGTGCGGCCATTGGCCAGCGACACCACCAGCTGGCCGCTTTCCACCTGGTAGCCGGTGGAGTCTTGGTGCGAGCCCGTCGCCAGCGGAGCGGATTGGTCCAGCACATTGCGCGCGAACGCGATCACCTTGGCGCCGCGCACGGGGTTGTAGCCTTTGCCTTTTTCTGCACCGTCGGTTTCAGGGATGGCGTCCGTGCCATACAGGGCGTCGTACAGGCTGCCCCAGCGGGCGTTGGCGGCGTTCAGCGCATAGCGGGCGTTCAGGATGGGCACCACCAGCTGAGGGCCGGCCTGGATGGCGAGTTCGTCGTCCACATGGGTGGTGGTGGCCTGCACGTTGGCGGGCTGGGGCACCAGGTAGCCGATGGTTTCCAGAAACTGGCGGTAGGCCGCCATGTTGGTGATGGGGCCGGGGTGGGCCTTGTGCCAGCGGTCCAGCTCGGTCTGCAGGCGGTCACGTTCGGCCAGCAGGGCGATGTTGCGTGGGGCCAGGTCGGCCACGATGGCGTCGAAGCCCTTCCAGAAGGCACTGCTGTGCACGCCGGTGCCGGGCAGAACCTGGTCTTCCACAAAGCGGAACAGGGAGGTGGCCACTTGCAGGCCGTGGACAGAGGTGCGTGCGGTCATTGTGCGGTGCCTAAGGTCAAGAAATAAAAGGGGAAAACGGCCATCGGGCCGCTGGCGCGAACCATGGACCAACTGTATTGCAATTGTTTGGTGGCATAAAGTCTGTGAATATCTCGAAACCAATGACTTTTTTGCAAAAGTGGTGTTTCTTTTTGCTATATAAATAAGAGCAATAGGTACTTATAAATAAATGGTCTCACCTCTATTTGACCTGGTTTCGTGGCGAGTCGCCGCCTGGCGGACCGGTCGCGAGTCGTCCCCATAATCAGCGCCCATGGACAAACTCAAGGCCTTCGAATCCTTTGTGTCGGTGGCTACGCGCGGCAGCCTCACGGCAGCGGCCAAGGCCGAGGGGGTGGCCCCCGCCATCATGGGGCGCCGTATCGATGCCCTGGAGGAGTACCTGGGCGTAAAACTGCTGGTGCGCACCACGCGGCGCATCAGCCTCACGCACGAGGGCAGCGCGTTTCTGGAAGACTGCCAGCGCCTGTTGTCCGATGTGGCCAACGCCGAGGCCAGCGTGTCCGAAGGCGGCGTCAAGGCCACCGGACATTTGCGCATCACCGCGCCTGCGGGCTTTGGCCGGCGCCATGTGGCGCCGCTGGTGCCGCGTTTTCGGGCGGCGCACCCCGATGTGACCATTTCGCTCAACCTCAGCGACCGTGTGGTGGATCTGGCGGGCGAGGGTTTTGATTGCGCCGTGCGCGTGGGCGATCTGCCCGACTCTTCTTTGGTGAGCGTGCGCATGGCCGACAACCGCCGCCTGTGCGTGGCCACACCCGCTTACCTGCAGCGCCACGGTACGCCGCGCCACCCCGGCGAGCTCTCAACCCACGACTGCCTCACGCTGTCGAGCGAGGCCTCGCAGACGCGTGGCTGGGCGTTTCGCCTGCCCGCCGAAGGCGGTGGCCGCGAAGTGGTGCACCTCAAGCCGGGTGGCCCGCTCGACTGCTCGGACGGCCAGGTGCTGCACGACTGGTGCCTGGCAGGCTATGGCCTGGCCTGGCGCAGTACCTGGGAGGTTGAATCCGAGATTGCCGCAGGCCGGCTGGTCGAAGTGCTGGCCGACTACGCCGCGCCGCCCAACGGCATTTACGTGGTGTTTCCCCAGCGCAAGCACATGCCGCTGCGCGTGCGCCTGTGGATCGATTTCCTCAAGCACAATTACAGCCAGCCTGGCTTCTGGACGGCGGCGTAACCCCGGCGGGTGTTGCGCGGAGCGCCGTCGTGCCGGGGTTTACAAGGATCTGCAATGACTCTCGAAGCCGTCCTGGCCAGCCTGCATCTGGTGGCCATCCTGACCCTGGTGGTCTTTCTGTCGAGCCAGGCGGCGCTGTGCCGCACCGAATGGCTCAATGCGGCCTTGGTCGAGCGGCTGGTGCGCCTGGACGTGATCTATGGCGTGACGGCGCTGGTGTTGCTGCTCACGGGCCTGGCACGCGTGGTGTGGGGCATCAAGGGCATGTCCTGGTATCTCTCGCAGCCCCTGTTTCACCTGAAGGTCACGCTGTTCGTGGTGATGGTGCTGCTGTCCGTCTGGCCCACCTTGTCGTTCCGGCGCTGGCGCCGCCATCTGCGCGCCACCGGGGCGCTGCCCGGGGCCCGCGAGGTGGGGCGGGTGCGCCGGCTGGTCATGGTGCAGTCGCATGTCTTGCCTGTGGTGGCCGTGATGGCCGTGTTCTGGGCGCGGGGCTGGTAGATCGGGGCGCCTTGCCGGTGGATGGATCCCAGTGGCAGAAAAAAACCCGCCTGGCAGTGCGTGCCGGCGGGTTTTTTATATTGAAAGAACCTGTGGGGTCACTTTTTCAGGCATTCGCTCATGAAGGCTGTGCGCTCATCACCCTTCTTGCCTTTGGCCTCAACATTACAGGTCTTCATCTTGTCTTGTTGCGTGGCCGGCTTGTTGCTCAGGCAGGTCTTCATGAAGGCCTTGCGCTCATCGCCCTTCATTTCGCCAGCCTCCTTGTTGCAGGTGCCCATTTTTGACTGCTGCTTGGTGGGGGCCGCGGTGTCGGCCGCGTGCGCAGCACCGAAAGACAGGCCCAGGGCCAGTACCGTCATGGAAAGAAGCTGTTTCATAGGGGCTCCAAAAGTGGAAAACATCAAACGTCAACCCAAGCGGATTGCAGCATAGAACGGTCCGGGTCGCAATCCGGATGACGCGCGTGCGGTGGCGTTTGTCGCTTCGATGCCCTGGGTTGGTCTGCTGCCGTGCACCAGCCCCGTAAAATCCGGCCATGCTCTCCGTCAAACAAGATTTGCTGGCCGCGCTTGCGGCTGAACTGGAACAACTCACCCCCGGTGCGGGCGCCAAGGCCGCATTTGAATCGCCCAAGGTGGCGTCTCACGGGGACTTTGCGTGCACTGCTGCCATGCAACTGGCCAAGCCGCTCAAGCTCAATCCCCGCCAGGTGGCGGAGGGCCTGCGCAGCGCGCTGCTTGCCACGCCCGTCTACCAGCGCTGGGTATCTGACATCGATATCGCGGGCCCCGGCTTCATCAACATCCGCCTGAAACCGGCGGCCAAGCAGGAAATCGTGCGCGAGGTGCTGTCCGCCGGTGCGCGCTTTGGTTTCCAGCCCCGGCGCAATGCGCGTGTGCTGGTCGAGTTCGTCTCGGCCAATCCCACGGGGCCGCTGCATGTCGGCCACGGCCGCCAGGCCGCGCTGGGTGACGCCATCAGCCATCTGTTCGACACCCAGGGCTGGGATGTCTACCGCGAGTTCTATTACAACGACGCGGGCGTGCAGATCGCCACCCTGGCCAACTCGACCCAGATGCGGGCCCGTGGCTTCAAGCCGGGCGACGCCGAGTGGCCCGAGGCGGCCTACAACGGGGACTACATCGCGGACATCGCGGCCGATTTTCTGGCGCAGAAGACCGTGCGGTCGGACGACCGCGAATTCACGGCCAGCGGCGATGTGAACGACCTCGACGGCATGCGCTTGTTCGCTGTGGCCTATCTGCGCCACGAGCAGGACCTGGACCTCAAGGCCTTTGATGTGCGCTTTGACAACTATTACCTCGAGTCCAGCCTCTACACCAGCGGCAAGGTCGATGCCGTGGTGCAAAAGCTGCGCGACGCGGGCAAGACCTACGAGCACGATGGCGCGCTGTGGCTCAAGAGCACCGAGTATGGCGACGACAAGGACCGCGTCATGCGCAAGGGCGACGGCAGCTACACCTATTTTGTGCCCGATGTGGCCTACCACATCACCAAGTGGGAGCGCGGTTTTACCAAGGTGGTGAATGTGCAAGGCACCGACCACCACGGCACTATCGCGCGCGTGCGCGCCGGCCTGCAGGCGGCCGATGTGGGCATTCCGCAGGGCTACCCCGACTATGTGCTGCACACCATGGTGCGCGTGGTCAAGGGCGGCGAGGAGGTCAAGATCAGCAAGCGCGCGGGCAGCTATGTCACGCTGCGCGACCTGATCGAGTGGACCAGCAAGGACGCCGTGCGCTTCTTTCTGCTCAGCCGCAAGCCCGACACCGAGTACACCTTCGACGTGGACCTGGCCGTGGCGCAGAACAACGACAACCCGGTGTATTACGTGCAGTACGCCCATGCGCGCATCTGCTCGGTGCTGCGGGCCTGGCAGGAGGCCGGCGGTGGCGATGTTGCGGCCCTGAAGGATGTGGACCTGTCGGCGCTCGAAGGCCCGCAGGCCCAGGCGCTGATGCTGCAACTGGCCAAATACCCCGAGATGCTCACCGCCGCCGCCGAGGGCGAGGCGCCGCACGACGTGACCTTCTACCTGCGCGACCTGGCCGCCAGCTACCACAGCTACTACGACGCCGAGCGGATCCTGGTCGACGACGAAACCGTCAAGCGCGCGCGCCTGGCCCTGGTCGCCGCCACTGCGCAGGTATTGCACAATGGCCTCGCCGTGCTGGGCGTATCGGCCCCGGCCAGAATGTAAGCAGTGAGCACCATGAAGAACAAGCAGACGGGCGGCGCCATCATCGGTTTCATTGTCGGGGTCATCGTGGGGTTGGGCGCTGCGCTGGCCGTGGCCGTGTATGTGACCAAGGTGCCGGTGCCTTTCCTGAACAAGAGCGGCATGCGGGGCGTGGATCAGGACGCGGCCGAAGCGCAAAAAAACAAGAACTGGGACCCCAATTCGCCGCTTTACGGCAAAAATCCCGCCCGTCCGCCGGCTGCGGCGGCCTCGGTCAGCACCAGCACCAGCACCAGCGATGCGACACCGGCGTCCGAGGTCAGCGCTGCGCGCGTCCCCGCCAGCAAGCCGGTCACAGCCGACGCCAAGCCGGCCGCAAAGGCCGACATCAAGGCCGACACCAAACCCGCGGCCTCGGCAGACCCGCTGGGCGACCTGGCCCGGGCCAAGTCGGCGGCGGTGGATCCGTTCGACTATTTCGTGCAGGCCGGTGCCTTCCCCAGCCAGTCGGGGGCCGATGCGCAGCGCGCCAAGCTGGCCATGCTGGGCTGGGAAGCCCGCGTGAGTGAGCGCGAACAGAACGGCCGCACCGTGTACCGCGTGCGCGTAGGTCCTTTCTCCAAGCGCGACGATGCCGAGCAGCTGAAGGAAAAACTGGACGGCGCCGGCGTCGAGTCCGCGATGGTGCGCGTCCAGCGCTAGGATGGTCGTGCCCGTCGCCATCGTCTGAACTTTTTAGAGGGGGCGGTCTCACACCCCCAGACCAGAAGAAGGAGTGTCCCTGTCATGAAACGCCGCGAGTTTTCCCTGTCCACCGCCTCGGTGGTTGCCGCTTCCGCCCTGACCCTGCCGCTGGCCACACCGGCCATGGCGCAGGCGCGCCAGTTCAAGGAGGGCAAGGACTACACCAAACTCGCCAAGCCCCTGGCTCCCGATGCGCCTGCCGGCAAGATCGATGTGATCGAGTTCTTTTGGTACAGCTGCCCGCACTGCAATGCCTTCGAGCCCGCGCTCGATGCCTGGCTCAAGACGGCGCCCAAGGACCTGAGCATCCGCCGCATTCCGGTGGCGTTCAATGCCAGCTTCGTGCCCCAGCAGAAACTGTATTTCGCACTGGAGGGCATGGGCAAGCTCGACGCCTTGCACGTCAAAGTGTTCCGCGCCATCCATGTCGAGAAGCTCAAGCTGGCCAAGGACGACGAGATCTTTGCCTGGGTGGCCCAACAGGGCGTGGACGCAGCCAAGTTCAAGGAGGTCTACAACTCCTTCACGGTGTCCAGCCAAGTGCGCCGTGCTTCGGTGCTGCAAGAGGGTTATGGCGTGGAAGGCGTTCCTTCGATGGGCGTGGCTGGCCGTTTCTATACCGATGGCACCATGGCTGGTGGCATGCAGACCGTGCTGCAGGTCGTGGAGTATCTAGCGGGCGTGGCGCGCAAGGGCTGATCTCGGCCGCCCTGCAGGCAAGCCCGCATCCGCGGGCTTTTTTTATGGGCGCAAGCCCGGTGCATGGCTACAATCAGTGCAAGATTCGTGCCTCATGAAAAAAAGCCTCCTTCCGATCCTGCTGCTCATGGCCCTTGCCTGCGTCCCTGGCGTGGGGCAGGCCGAAAAGGCCGACCGCAACAAGCCCATGAACATCGAGGCCGATGCGTTGCGCCACGATGAACTCAAGCAGACCAGCGTATTCACGGGCCGGGTGGTCATGACCAAGGGCTCCATCGTGCTGCGCGGCGCGCGGCTCGACGTGCGCCAGGATGCCGAGGGCTACCAGTACGGCGTGGTGACGGCCGAGCCTGGCAAGCGGGCGTTTTTCCGGCAAAAGCGCGACACCGTGGCCGGCACACCCGACGAATTCATCGAAGGTGAAAGCGAAACCATCGAATACGACGGCAAGGCCGACAACGTGCGCTTCATCACCCGCGCCGAAATGCGTCGCTACCGCGAATCGGTGGTGACCGATGAGCTGTCGGGCGCCGTCATCGTCTACAACAACCTCACCGACGTGTTCACGGTCGACGGTCAGAAGAAATCGGGCACCAGCGCCGCGGGCGATGCGCCCTCTGCGGGCGGGCGCGTGCGCGCCGTGCTGTCGCCCAAAGAGCCTGCGGGCGCTGCTGCCCCGGCCCCAGCGGCCAGCGGGCCCGCGCTGCGTCCCAGCAACGCCCTTGGCGGCGCAAGCAAGTGAGTGCCACGACGGTGAGCGCAGGCACTGACACCCAGGCGGGCAGCTGCCTGGAAGTCGAGCACCTCGAAAAATCCTACGGCAGCCGCAAGGTCGTCAAGGATGTGTCGCTGGTCGTGCAAAAGGGCGAAGTGGTGGGCTTGCTCGGGCCCAATGGAGCGGGCAAGACCACTTCGTTTTACATGATCGTGGGGCTGGTGCGCTGTGATGGCGGTGATATCCGCATCGATGGCCACTCGGTAGCCGACATGCCCATTCACCGCCGCTCGCGACTGGGGCTGTCATATCTGCCGCAAGAGGCGTCGATTTTTCGCAAGCTGAGCGTCGAAGAGAACGTGCGCGCCGTGCTCGAGCTGCAGCGGGGCGACGATGGCAAGCCGCTGCCGCGGGCAGAGATTGAAACGCGGCTCACCGCCTTGCTGCAGGAACTGCGCGTGGACCATCTGCGCGACTCGCCGGCGCTGGCCCTGTCGGGGGGCGAACGCCGCCGCGTCGAGATTGCCCGCGCCCTGGCCACCCAGCCACGTTTCATTCTGCTCGACGAACCGTTCGCCGGCATCGACCCGATCGCGGTGATCGAGATCCAGCGCATCATCGGGTTCCTGAAGGCGCGCGGCATTGGGGTGCTGATCACCGACCACAACGTGCGCGAGACGCTGGGCATCTGCGACCACGCCTTCATCATCAGCGACGGCCGCGTTTTGGCCCATGGAACCCCTTCCGACATCGTGAACAACGCCGAGGTGCGACGTGTCTACCTCGGTGAGCACTTCAGGATGTGAGCATGGTCCCCACGCTTGTCACTACGTGTACTGCGCTGCCCCCCGAGGGGGCCTTCGCGCCTTGGGGCGGCCCGGCGGCGCTCATGCAATGAAGCCCGGTCTGTCGCTGCGCGTTTCGCAGCACTTGTCGCTCACACCCCAGTTGCAGCAATCGATCCGGCTGTTGCAGCTGTCAACACTGGAGCTGTCGCAAGAAGTCGAGCAGATGCTCGACGAAAACCCGTTTCTGGAGCGCAACGCCGACGAGGCGCCGCGCGAGGAGTTCGGCCTCGATGCGGTGGATACGCCTGCGCAGACCGATGACTACAGTGCCGATGATGCTATGTATTCAGGAGCTTCCAGCGCAAGCAGTACCAGCGCTGAAGGCCCAAACGACGCTGAACCCTCCAGCGCCAGCGTCGACGAGCCCGACTGGAGCGGCGACGGCACGGTGGAGATGGCGCCCAACGACGCCGAGTGGGGCGGTGACGCACCCGCCCGCAACCGCAACGACTCCGAGGGCGATGAGGCCGATGCCACCGAGCTGGCACGCTCGCACGAGTCGCTCACGTCCTTCCTGCACCGCCAGGCGCTGGCGCTGCGCCTGTCCGAGCTCGACCGCGCTGCGCTGCGCTTCCTGATCGAATCGCTGAACGACGATGGCTACCTCGAAGAGCCGCTCGAAGAGCTGGCCCAGGGCCTGGCCGGCGAGGGCAACCTGGAGCAGCTCGACGAGCTGGTGCACCGTTTCACTATGGCGCAGCGCCTGCTGCAAAGCCTGGAGCCCGTGGGCGTGGGCGCGCGCAACCTGGCCGAGTGCCTCACGCTGCAGCTCAAGGCCCTGGTCGCCGACGAAGACAGCGCGATCGACCCCGACACCGTGCAGACCGCGCTGCGCATCTGCCAGCAGCCGCTGGAGATGCTGGCGCGCCGCGATATCCGCCGCCTCACCCCGCTGTGCAGTGAGGGCGGAGCAAGCGGCGAAGATCGCACCCGTGCCGCCATGGCCCTGATCGCCCGGTTGGAGCCGCGCCCCGGCCGCCGCTTTGCCGATGTGGAGCGCAACATCATCGTGCCCGACGTCATCGTGCGCAAAGCCGGGCGCGCCCAGGGGGGCAGCGGGCAGCAGAACTTCATCGTCGCGCTCAACCCCGACGTGATGCCGCGCCTGCGTGTGCACGACATCTACGCCGGCGCCTTGCGCGGCCACAAGGGCGGCGAGGGCCACCAGGGCCTGCAGCAGCGCCTGCAGGAAGCGCGCTGGTTCATCAAGAACATCCAGCAGCGCTTTGACACCATCCTGCGCGTCTCGCGCGCCATCGTCGAGCGGCAAAAGAACTTCTTCACCCACGGCGAGCTGGCCATGCGCCCGCTGGTGCTGCGCGACATTGCGGACGAGCTGGGCCTGCACGAGTCCACCATCAGCCGTGTGACCACCGCCAAGTACATGGCCACGCCCATCGGCACCTACGAGCTCAAATACTTTTTTGGCTCGGGCCTGGGTACCGAGACCGGCGGCAACGCCTCGAGCACCGCCGTGCGCGCGCTCATCAAGCAGTTTGTCGCCGCTGAAAATCCCGCCAAGCCGCTGTCCGACAGCCAGATCGCCGAGATGCTCAAGGAGCAGGGCATCGAATGCGCGCGCCGCACCGTGGCCAAATACCGAGAGGCGCTCAAGATCGCGCCGGCCAATCTGCGCAAGGCGCTGTAGATGTGGGGCCCCGCTGACCGCATGGGGTTTGCATCGGTGGGCTCTTTTTCCGCATCTGTTGTCACTCCACACCGTTTTTCACACCATGGCCCGTATCGTTTTTGATCTTCCTGCTCACTTTGTCTTTGCCACCGAACTGCAGATTTACATCAGCCATGTGAACCAGGGCGGGCACCTGGACAACGCCCAGTTGCTCAGCCTGGTGTCGGAGGCGCGCGCACGCTTCTTTCAGGCCCAGGGCTACCGCGAAGCGGATGTGGGCGGCCTCGCTACCGTGGTGGGCGACATCGTGGCGCAATACAAGTCCGAGGCCTACCATGGCGAGACCCTGCGCGTGGAGATGACCCCCGCCGATTTCAATAAATATGGCTTTGACCTGGTGTTTCGCATGAGCGAGAAGTCGCAGGGCCGCGAGGTGGCACGCGGCAAGACCGGCATCGTCTTCATCGACAAGGCAAGCCGCAAGGCGGCACCGATTCCCGAATCCATCCGCCAGCTGCTATTGCGGGCCTGAGCGCGTATCCTTTCGCCCAGTCTTATGAACCAAATTCAACTTTTCCTGCCGTGCGCCGCCGGCGTCGAGGGCTATCTGGCCGACGAGGTGCACGCCATCACCGGTCTCACGGGGCAAGACCTGCTCATGGGGCGGGGCGGCGTGCTGCTGCGCGCCTCGTGGCGCGATGCGCTGCTTTTGAACCTGCACAGCCGCCTCGCCCAGCGCGTGCTGGTGCAACTCGCCCACCGCCCCTACCGCAGTGAAAACGACCTGTACGCCGCCGCCAGCGATGTGGCCTGGGAGATCTGGTTCACCACGCGCCAGACCTTCAAGGTCGAGGTGACGGCGCAGCACAGCCCGCTGCAAAGCCTCAATTTCGCGGGCCTCAAGGTCAAGGACGCCGTGGCCGACCGTTTTCGTGCCAAGAGCGGCGTGCGCCCCGATGTGAACACGCAGTGGCCCGATGTGCGCATCCACCTGCACCTGACGACCGACGAGGCCACGATCTACATCGACACCTCGGGCGAGCCGCTGTTCAAGCGCGGCTGGCGCGAGGACAAGGGCGACGCGCCGCTCAAGGAAACCCTGGCCGCCGCCATGATCGCCGCCAGCGGCTGGGACCCCCTGGGCGACAACCCCCAGCCGCTGTACGACCCCTGCTGCGGAAGCGGCACCATCGCCATCGAGGCGGCACAGATCGCCTGCCGCATTCCCGCGGGCATGCTGCGCCGCTTTGCGTTCGAGAAACTGCTGCCGTTCCAGGCCCATGTCTGGGGTGCTATAAAAAACGAAGCGGAAGGTGCAATTCAGACAAGCGCTGTGCCCATTTTTGGCAGCGATGTGGCCCACCGCATGGTCGATTTTGCCCAGCGCAATGCCGAGCGCGCTGGCGTGGCCGATGCGGTGCAGCTGCGCGGTGGCGATGCGCTGCAGCGCATGCCGCCCTGCGAGCAGCCGGGTGTGA
>Ga0116173_1003974_pt1 | contig 10845 bp, 8 predicted proteins | sample AD_UKC085_MetaG_FD_89800 | JGI IMG/M metagenome (GOLD analysis project Ga0116173, IMG submission 89800) | Active sludge microbial communities of municipal wastewater-treating anaerobic digesters from USA - AD_UKC085_MetaG | ecosystem: Engineered > Bioreactor > Anaerobic > Digestate | place: USA...
TGAATATTCTTTCTGCTCCTGCCAAGGCAGCAAACAATGAGTTAAGTTGATTTGAAACCATTGTTATGGGTCTTGATACTGTTCTGGTATATAGAAGGAATGATGCTATATTGCCGATACTCAGTTGGTTAATCATTACTAAATATGCCCCTAACATTGATATTATAGCATACATAACAAAGGACAGATTACCCATAATAGGCATCAGCATAACACCGTATGTAGAGGCCAAGGTGCTTGCATTCCTTAATTCTTCATTCTTTTTACTGAACGTGTCGATAGCTCTATCCTCATAGTTAAATACTTTAACTACCTTTTGACCTGACATCATTTCTTCAGTATAACCGTTCATATCTCCCAATGCGGCTTGCTGCATGCGATAATTTTTTGCAGATCTTTTGCTTACAAATTTTATTGAATAGAGCATTACAACAAGCATTGCGGCAACCACGGCTGTCAAAATCGGACTTAAAATAATCATCACCGTAAATGTTCCGACAACTGTTACAAATGATATAAGAATTTGTGAAGCGCTTTGCTCAAGTGATTGGTTAAGCATATCCACATCATTGGTAAAGGTGGACATTAATTCCCCATGAGAGTGTTTGTCAAAATATGAAACAGGAAGTTTTTCCATATGAGAAAACATGTCTTCACGTATTTTATAAACTGTTTTTTGTGCCAATTTCGCCATTGACAGGTTACCTATATATTGAAAAATTGAGCTAATTACTACCAATGCTACCATAATAAGAAGGTACTTTACAAAGAGTCCGCTGTCATTGTCTCCGATTAAGGCATCAATAACGGGACTAATCATACCGTTTATGCCTATTTCAGCCGAGGAGCCGACTATTATAAAGAAAATACCTCCAAAAAACAAGACAATATTATATTTAAAATAAGAGAACAATCTTAGAAATGTTTTTTTAGGATCTTTAGGTTTTAACTGTTTTTCTTTCATACTCCCACCCCTTTTTGCTGAGATTCATAAATTTCTCTGTATACAGGAGAAGAAACCAGCAATTCTTCATGTTTCCCTATAGATTCTATTTCTCCTTCATTCATTACCAAAATCCTGTCTGCATGTTGAATCGAAGAAACTCTTTGAGCAATTATTATTGTGGTTACATCATTTAATTCTTCCTTGAAAACTCGCTGAATTTTTGCATCTGTCGCCATATCTACAGCACTGGTTGAATCGTCTAATATAATAATTTTAGGAGATTTGAGAAGAGCTCGAGCTATTGTAAGCCTTTGTTTCTGACCTCCGGAAAAATTATCTCCACCCTGCTCTACCTTGTGGTCTAATCCGTCCTCATAGGTGGATACAAATTCCCAAGCTTGAGCTAACTTAAGTGCTCTAATAATATCTTCATCATTTGCATTTTCATTGCCCCATTTCATATTGTCGCGGATGGTTCCTGAAAATAATGTGTTATTCTGCAGCACAAAGGCTACATTATCACGCAATGTTTTTATACTGTAATGCTTTACATCTACATTGCCCACAATTACGCTGCCTTCCGTTGCATCGTAAAGTCTTGTAATAAGCTGGACCAAGGTTGATTTTGATGAGCCTGTGGATCCGATAATCCCCAACACTTCACCTGAATTTATATGTAAATTGATATTCTTTAAAGTTTTTTCCGTACTTCCGGGATAGCAAAAACATACGTTTTTGAAGGTCACAGAGCCGTCTGCCAATTCCTTTACAGGATTTTTTACTTCTTTAATTTCTGACTCCGTGTCGATTATCTCTGCAATCCTTGTTACGGAAGCAGAGGCTCTGAGAAGCTGCATGAAGAAAAATGACATCATCATAAAGGACATCAAAATTTGTGTTATATATGTAATGAAAGATATTAATTCTCCGCTTCCCATTGAGCCTGCAACAACTTGTTTTCCTCCAAACCACAACACGGCTATTATGGTAGAATAAATAATTATATTTAATACAGGCATTAAAAACACAATAAGCGTTATCGCTTTTAATGCAGTAAGCATCAATGAGTCATTTCTTTCTTTAAATCTTTTTTCTTCATGACTCTGCCTGTTGAATGACTTTACAACCCGAATAGCAGTTAAATTTTCACGTATAATTGCATTTACCCTGTCAACTCGTGTCTGAAACTTCAAAAAAAGCGGTCTTGCTTTTGATAAAATAATAATCAATGCAATAACCAAGACAGGTATGGAAACCGCAAATACCTTTGTCAAAGATGCATTAATTCTTATTGTCATCAAAAGTGCAAATATCATCATAAACGGAGCTCTTACAGCCATCCTCAAGCTCATCATGGTTACCTGCCCCAATGTGTTGCAATCATTTGTAAGCCTTGTTATAAGCGATGCAACCGTAAATTTGTCCAAATTCGCAAAAGAAAAGCCCTGTATCTTCTTGTATAGCTTTAGCCTCACTTCCGATGCAAAACCAAAACCTGCCCTTGCACCGTAATGTGAGCTTATTACACCAGAAATCATGGCTAAAAGAGCTGCCGCAATCATTATAAGTCCGATTTTAATAACATATTCAATGTCACGATTTGCAATACCTACATCCACTATTCTTGACATCAGATATGGTATTGCTATATCGGCAATAACCTCCAATATCATGAGTATGGGGCTTAGTACCGCAAATTTTATATATTTTTTCATAAATGGCAATAACTTTTTCAATCTGTTCTCCTCTTTACATAATTTATATTATGTTAACCTATCGAATGAGATTTCGAGCTAAAGCTCTCAGAATGACATGTAGCTTATTCATAGCAATGACATAAATCGAAGATTTGTCATCCTGAGCGTAAGCGAAGGATCTCTTTATTTATTGATTAATTCTTTTTCAATGAGTACTCCTACCATCTCTGCAAATTTATCCAACTTCAATATACGAGTGAATTTTTGCCCGTATATTTTTTTGACCGATGGAATATCATCATCTCTTCCCGTAAAAATACAGAGAATTGAAACTCCCTGTTTCCGGCCCTTTCTAACCTCATTTGCAGTATCGCTTACGCCTGTTTCATCCGAATATTCTTTCTGCAGCGGAATAATACCTTTCGAAGTCACGCCCAACATATCATTTGGTCTTCCGTCTGAAAGAACAATTAGTATTCTATGGCTGTATTTTGAATCTTTCATCATATGAAGAGCAGTTCGAAGGGCCATTCCGTCCCGGTTAAAGCCCGATGCATAGTAGTTGAAAATTTTATCATTGTTGTTTTTTTCATCATAATCGCGGAAAAGATTCATAACAGTGAAATCCCTCATGTTGCAGAAAGAATATATCCTTACGGGAATATTGCAGCGCGTCAGACTTTCTGCAATTATGTAGCCCTCTTCTGCTATAACTTCCTGACGATTAAGCTGGGATGCTGAAGCATCAAGCATAATATCAACGGACATATCAGGTATTTCATCTTTAATACTTCTGACGAAAATTTTGTAGTCATCAAGTACAGTCCTCCAAGCTTTTTCCGTAACAAGCTTTCCTGATTCAGTCTTCATTGAATATGTGTAATTAACAATCATTGCATTTTTAATTCTTTGTGTAAGTTTTGTTATGTTGTTTGTGTTCCTGATATAATTCTTTATATAATGTTGTTTATTTTTATCCCTTTGCTCAGAAGTTTGCTTCTGTCTGAAAATCGCATCATCATTTTCATCAAATTGCCCCCTTGTAAAATGGAGATGGCAACTTTCATGAGCTTCGTCGCAAAGTATTTTTTCCAACTCTTTCGTTTTGGATTCGGCAATTGCGGAAATTCCGAAATAATCTTTAATATATTCCCTCTCCTTGTTATCTGACTTTTCTTTGAATTTAAACCATCCTGAAGCTATTTTGCCGGTTCCGGTTCTCCCTTCATCGGTATCTATAAGCATCAAGGAGCTTGAAGGGGATTTTCTTCCGAAGAAACGCAGCAACATATTATCTTTTATTTTTTTTATATAAAATTCACTACTATATTCAGGCTCAAAATATTTATTAATTATTTGCTTCAATTTATTTATTACTTGCTCGGTATTGAAATTTATGTCAAAATGTAGCTCATTTATTAAGCTCTTTACATTATCTCTGACTTTCATATCATATCCGAATACTTGGCTGAAGTATGCTGCTGAAATTTCATCAAACACTTCTGCCTCTTCTCTTTTTTCATACGCCTTTTTGCCGTAATCAAAACGAAGACCGGCTAATACCGGTCTGTTTTTACTATCTTTTTCAAAGATGCATCCTTCCAGTCCAAGCAGCAATACTTTCTGATAAAAAATATAGTCTCTGTCATACCTGAGAGTATCGAAAAATTCTCTCAAAAGGTTATAGTCATAATATTTATAAACAGAACCAATTATATAATTCCAATATAAATCAGCTTTACCTTTTTCATCGTACGCAGTAATATCAGGTGTTATGGAGTAATTCTCTGAAACACTCCATATTATATTCCATGCTCTTTGTTTTTCGCTTGCTTTTCTCATTTGATGATTACTTCCTTTATGCAATATACTTTCCGACATTTGACATACTTAATTTATGTCATCATCTTATTACGAAGCTTGTTACCCTTCGTTTGATTTAAATCCCGATACCCTGAGAAGTTTTATACCCAAGAATGTATCCAAGTCTATAACTACATCATTTTTAGGCAGTACCAATGTCCTAGATATATATACGTCTATTCCGCCAATATTGATAATTTGATAGTTTTCAGGTGCTTTCGGCTTTTTGGCAATAATTTCCGGAATGGGCACAAGAACGCTTTCGCTGCTTAAGCGGTTTTCCGGAATTTCAATTGTAATCTGAAGCTTTCCTTTTTTCTTTAGGTGCTTCATTGCCCTTTCGGTTATTTTTATTACATTTTCATCAAACATTTCATACTCCTTATAAAAGATGAGATTCTTCGGGCTGAAGCCCTCAGAATGACACGTAGCTTATTCATATCAATAACTTTTTTAGCTTATTAACATGAAATAACCCACTACCAATATACCCAAAATAATTCTATACCAACCAAATGCTTTAAAATCATTGTTTTTAATATATCTTAACAAGAATCTTATTGCTATTACAGATACAATAAAGGCAACTGTCATACCGGTCAGTAATACTGCTAATTCCAAACCCGTAAAATCTATTCCGAACTTTACCAATTTTAATGCACTTGCTCCGAACATTACAGGAATTGATAAGAAAAATGAATATTCGGCTGCTATATTTCTGGATGTGCCAAGTATTATAGCTCCTAATATGGTAGCCCCGGAGCGTGAGGTTCCCGGTACCAGGGACAATACCTGAAAGAAGCCTGTTATTAATGCGGTTTTATAGGATAACTCTTTAAAACTCTTTATTTTTGCCGGCTTACCTTTATTTTTATTTTCAATAATTATAAACAAAATACCGTATACAATCAGAGTTATGGCTACTGTCTGATAATTATAAAAGTTTTCATCAAACCAATCATCGAGCAAAAATCCCAAGATGGCTGCAGGCAGCACACCAACTATTACCTTAAACCATATATCCATTGTATCTCTTTTTTGTTTCGGTGTCTTGCTTGGAGCAAATGGATTCAGTTTATGGAAGTATAGCAATACAACGGCCATAATGGCTCCCAATTGTATAACAACTCTGAACATTTCCATAAATTCATCGGAAGCATTAAATTTTATAAATTCCTCAACCAAAATCATGTGACCGGTGCTGCTAATAGGAAGCCATTCGGTTATTCCCTCTACTATTCCCAATATTATTGCTTTGATTATTTCTATGTACATTCGTCCTCCAACCCTCTTAATTTTATAACACATATGAAATTCCGCAGTCTCGTTGCACAATTTTGTTTGCTCCTTCCGTCGCACAAAATTGGCACTCGTTGCGAATGACCTACCGCTATTTTTCTCTCCCTTTAGTCGGAAAAATAGGGTTAGGGCATCTTTATTATATATTTTGTTAATTAAATTTTCAATAAAATATAATTTACTCAAAGTTGCTACGGATAACAAATACAAAACTTGTTCCCTCATTAATCTTGCTTTCTGCAAAAAGCTCTATATCGTGCCTTAAAGCTATTTGTTTTGCAATAGTAAGTCCAAGTCCTGTACCTGTTTTGTTTTCATCTGATTTTACACTGTAGTACCTGTCGAATATATTTGGAAGGTCTTTTTCGGATATGCCGATTCCTTCATCTCTTATAGTAATTTGATTGTCTTTTAAAGTTATATAAATGCTTTTGTTCTCACGTGAAAATTTAATTGCATTATCTATAACTGTCAAAAACATTTGGCGAAGTCTTCCGTAATCTCCCTTGGTTAAAAACACATCCTTATCGGAATTATATTGAATATTAATATTTTTTTGTCTTGCCAAGTTTGAAGCACTTCGTAAAGAATCCTTTAATACGTCACAGATATTCAGCTCTTGCATTTCTATTTTAAAGTCGACATTTTGCAGTCTTGACAATTCCAATAAATCGTTTATCAATCTTTCCAAGCTTTTGCTTTCAATAAGAATTTGTTTGTAATATTCATTAATCTTATCCGAATCGGTTATTACTCCGTCGGAAAGCGCCTCAAGGGAGCCCCTTATAACAGTTACGGGAGTTCTTAATTCGTGAGAAATATTTGTTATAAAATCCTGCCTTTGTTTTTGCACTCTTTTTCTTTCTTCTTCAGCTTTACCGAGCCTTTGGCTCAATATGTCCATTGTTTTAGCAAGGTCACCTATTTCATCATTTTGTTTAATACCGGTTTTTACGCTGTAATTCCCTCCTGCCAGCAGGGCTGCCGTATTTTTCATCTTTTCAAGCGGTTTGGTAAATGTTAAAGCTAAGGCAACAGATAAAAGTACAGATAAAATTAATGCCATAAAAATACTTATTAATAAAATCCTAAAACCTTCACTTGTTGCATCATTTATACCTTGAATAGGCGAATGTATTAAAAGTGCTCCTATTATTTCTCCATCAGAAGTAATCGGAGTGCCTATCGTCAAGGCAGGTGTTTCCAAAAGTTTACTGAACCCTTCACTGAAAGTTGTTTGGCCTTCAAAAACTTTTTTAACAACAATATCTGCATCTTGAGGCAGGTCGGTATAATTGTACTGTATGTGGGACATGCTTCCCGTTATTAAAAGGTTTAATTCTTCATCAACAATCCATGCATCTGCCATGGCTATATCATCCAAATTCCGTATATATAAACCTAAGCCGCCCTGCATTCCCATCATGCCGCCATGTCTGCCCATTCCGGGTCCGAAATTTAAACTGCTTCCATCCATTAATTCCGAAATTGTATCTGCAATTGTAAGAGCCCGTCTTTTTAGCTCATTTTTATGAATTTCAACTGCGTTATTTTTAAACAAAAGCATGAATATATTGCCTATAATTATTGAAAAAACAATTAATGCAGCTGAAAAATACACTATCAGTTTTATAGAAATTTTATTTTTCATCATATACCTCAAACTTGTAGCCTACCCCCCATATAGTCTTAATCTCCCAATTTTTATGTTGGAAATTATCGATTTTTGAGCGGAGTCTTTTAATATGGGAATCCACTGTCCGGCTGTCCCCGTAATAATCATATCCCCACAGACTGTTTAACAGGTTTTCTCTTGAAAAAACTTTGTTCTTATTAACAGCCAAGGTCCATAATATTTCTATTTCCTTTTTCGTTAGGGAAACATTATTTTCATCAATCGTAACGATATAATCTTCCATATTTATTTTTATATTATCATATACAAATAATTTACTGCTTATATTTTCAGCCCCTATTCTTCTCATAACAGCTCTCACTCTAGCCATAACTTCGGCAGGAGAAAATGGTTTTACGATATAATCGTCCGCACCTATATCAAGTCCCATTATTCTCTCAAAATCCTCTCCTCTTGCTGTAATCATAATAAGAGGAACATTTGAAACTTTCCTTATTCTACGGCATACTTCAAACCCGTCAATTATCGGCATCATAACATCAAGCAAGACTATATCCGGTTTGTGTTTATCAAATGTATCCAAGGCTTGCCTGCCATTGTAAGCAATTTTAACATCGTAGCCTTCTTTTTTTGCATATTCCTCCAATATGGATGTTATTTGTCTGTTGTCATCTGCTATTAACATTTTGGGCATATAAAAATACCTCCTATGTTTTTTGTAATTATACCATATGGTAATAGGAAAATGTGATAATTATGTGTTTTTATAAAAAGAAAAATCATAATTTTTTTATACTAATGACATAAATTTGACACAAATATTGTCTATATTAAATCTAAAGAAAATTCAGGAGGTAAAAAATGAAAAATAAAATTCTAATAATTGGTTTAGTATTATTAATAATATTGGCAACATCAATTACTGTTTTTGCAATTACGGGAAGAACTCAAACTGCTTATGATGAAAGCGAAGATACTTGGGAGAAATTCAGAGATGAAATGTTTGAAAACAAAAAGGCTTTTATAGAAGAAAGAGTTAAAGACGGAACTCTTACTCAGGAAGAAGCCGATGAGATTCTTAAAAACATTGAATTAATGCAGGAATACTGCCTTGGAGCAGGCGGCTGCGGAATGGGAAGAGGCTTTGGAATGATGAGAAATAGGCTTGGTAACAATAGCGGATATGGCAACTACGGCTTCAGAGGTATGGGCTTTGGCGGAGGCAGATGCGGCAGAGGTTCTTGGTAAAACCCTTTGCTAAAACTCGGGATGACATAAAGTACGGTTATTGTCATATTAGAATCACATTCCTTTCATTGAAAACATATTATAGTACTAATAAAATACAGAAAGGAATTTGAAAAAATGTACAATTATTATAACTATCCGTGCCAAAATATATACCCTTGGTATAGACAACAAGATAGGATGTATAATCGCCAAAGAATGTATAATCCATACAATAATCTAATGAACCCTGATTTTAACAATTATCCCAGATATCCCACTTACCCGGACTATCCTTATAATCAGGAATCTTTTTACAGTCCCTGGTCATTACAATATCCGAGCGACAGAGGCTTCATAGAAATAAAGGATTACGGTCCAAATCCGTTTGTAATCAATATTGAGGAAGCAACAGAACAAAACAATACTTTCCGTTCAACTCTATGGACAGGGGATCATTTGCAACTCACTTTAATGAGCTTAAATCCCGGAGAAGATATAGGTTTGGAGATGCACCCTGATGTTGACCAATTTATACGAATTGAAGAAGGTCGGGGAATTGTTCAAATGGGAGACAGTGAAGATAATCTGGATTTTGAAGAAATGGTAAGTGAAGACTTTATATTCATAATACCTGCCGGCAAGTGGCATAATTTAACCAATATAGGAAGGACACCCCTTAAACTATATTCAATTTATGCACCGCCCGAGCACCCTCATGGCACAGTCCATGAAACCAAGGCTGAAGCAGAAGCTGTGCATGGTAACTAATATTTTTCAATAATAAAGCGGTTTCTCCCAAAGGAGAAACCGCTTTACCTTTGACAAACTTTAGATACTTCGGGCTAGCCCTCAGAATGACAACCAGTGTCATTCTATGAATACACGAAAGTGTCATCCTGAGCGTAAGCGAAGGATCTCATATTTAATTATTGAAATTTTTCACTGCGCTCAGTATGACAGGCTTCGCCTAAGATTGTTATTAATCTAATTGCAGAACCTTGTAAAGTATTACCGCCATTTCAGCTCTTGAAATCATTGATTTTGGATATAAATATGAATTGTTTCCTTGAATTATGCCTGCCTTTACCAATGTTGCAACAGAGGTAACAGCATAATCGGATACTGAATTTCTATCCTTAAAAGCATATAAATCACTTTCCTTACCTGCAGATAATCTTTTATTCTCAATTATCAATGCCCTGTCAACAAGAACCATTGCATCCTCTCTGGTTATTCCTGCAGTCGGCATAAATTTATCCCCGTAACCCTTTGCTATACCAAGTGATTTGGCTACTGCAATTGCTTTATAGTAGTAGCTGTCCTTAGGAACATCACTGAAATTACCTCTGTCAGTTGCCGTCAAGTCCAAAGCTCTGTACAACATAAGCATGAAATCCCCGCGGGTTACATTTTGTGCCGGACTGTAATTGTTGTTTCCGGTTCCGGCGACTACACCTTCTTTAAACAAATAATCAATCTGAGATGCTGCCCATGAATAATCCTTTGTTACATCCTTGAAATACAAAGAACCTTCAGTCTTAGGCACGGCTACAACTTCAACTTTAATCGAACCTGTAAATGAAAAACCGTCTGTATTGTATCCGGTATATTTTATGGTAACCGTTCCGGAATAATCTTTATAAGGTACAAATGTTACCCTGTATAAAGAAGGAGTATCTTCATAGTAATATTTCTTGCTTGAGGTCACCTCGGAGCCATAATTACTTGATGACGTGTAATTATAATAAAGTTTGCCGTATTTTGATGAAGGCAGAGTAAATGTTACATAGTCCAATTCAACCCCTGTGGAATCTTCGGATGCATCATTGAAATCTTCATCATCAAATCTTATCGGTGTGTTTTCTTTTGTTGAAATTTTAATATCATCAGCAACGGGAACTTCTTTTGTTACCGTAATTTTAACGGCACCTGTATAAGATTTGCCATCAATGTTGTATCCTGTGTAAGAAATAACTACGGTACCTGTATAAGATGGTTTCGGAACAAATGTTATATCATCCAAATCATCATCATAATACTTGGTGGTTGAAGAAACTTTGGATTGACTTCTTGATGAATAATTGTAATACAAAGTTCCATATGTTGATGAAGGTAAGGTGAATTTTATGTAATCCAATCTTTTGCCCGTTACATCCCGACATTCATCATCAAAA
>Ga0116173_1003975_pt1 | contig 10845 bp, 11 predicted proteins | sample AD_UKC085_MetaG_FD_89800 | JGI IMG/M metagenome (GOLD analysis project Ga0116173, IMG submission 89800) | Active sludge microbial communities of municipal wastewater-treating anaerobic digesters from USA - AD_UKC085_MetaG | ecosystem: Engineered > Bioreactor > Anaerobic > Digestate | place: USA...
ATGTGTACTTTTGACCATCGTTTTTTATTTTTTTTCGTCAAAACAAATATAAACGAGAAAGGCTGGATTTCGTTTCCGAAATCCAGCCCATTTTTTTTCTTTTTCAAAATGTTTACCGGACAGCAATAATTAAAATCTAAAATATAGATCGTTAACATCAAATATCTAACCTGTAAAACAAAAAAAAGAGAGGAAAGCATCCTCTAAAGGAACTCTCCTCTCCTATTTTCAGTAAGCTATATTATTTAGATAATGCTAATGACACATTAACAGCACAAGCTACCGTACAACCTACCATTGGGTTATTTCCAATACCAAGGAATCCCATCATCTCTACGTGAGCAGGAACTGAAGAAGAGCCTGCGAACTGAGCGTCAGAGTGCATACGACCCAAAGTATCTGTCATACCATATGAAGCAGGACCTGCAGCCATGTTATCTGGGTGCAAAGTACGACCTGTTCCTCCTCCTGATGCAACTGAGAAATATGGCTTACCTGCCAAGATACGCTCTTTCTTATAAGTACCAGCTACTGGGTGTTGGAAACGAGTTGGATTTGTTGAGTTACCTGTAATTGACACATCAACGTTCTCTTTCCAAAGAATAGCTACACCTTCACGAACATCATCAGCACCGTAGCATTTTACCTTAGCACGAGGTCCATCAGAATATGCAATCTCTTTAACCACCTTCAACTCACCTGTGAAGTAGTCGAACTGTGTCTGAACGTATGTAAATCCGTTGATACGAGAGATAATCATGGCAGCGTCTTTACCAAGACCGTTCAAGATACAACGCAAAGGATTCTTACGAACTTTGTTTGCCATCTCTGCAATCTTGATAGCACCTTCAGCTGCAGCGAATGACTCGTGACCAGCCAAGAAAGCGAAGCACTGAGTCTCTTCACGAAGCAAACGGGCAGCCAAGTTTCCGTGTCCTACACCTACATTACGGTCATCAGCCACAGAACCAGGAATACAGAATGCCTGCAAACCAATACCGATAGCTTCAGCAGCATCAGCAGCATTTTTGCAACCTTTCTTCAACGCAATTGCAGTACCTACAACGTAAGCCCATTTTGCATTTTCGAAACAAATCTTTTGAGTTTCCTCACAAGTCATATAAGGATCCAAACCTGCTTTATCGCAAATTTCGTTTGCCTCTTCGATGCTCTTTATACCTGCGGAATTAAGAGCTGCAAGAATCTGTTTTTCACGACGATCTTGACTTTCAAATTTCACTTCTCTAATCATGTTTTGGTCCTCCTACTATTCTTTACGTGGGTCAATAGATTTAACAATACCTTGCTCTGGTTTAGTGCGGCCATAAGTACCAGTCACACTCTTAAGAGCCTCGTCTGCAGGAACACCCTTCTTGATAGCATCCATGAACTTGCCCATGTGAACATATTCATAACCACAAACTTCATCATTCTTATCAAGGAACATCTTTGTGATGTAACCCTCAGTCAAATTAAGATAACGAGTTCCTTTAGCCAATGTACCGTAAAGAGTACCAGTCTGGCTTACAAGACCCTTACCAAGATCTTCCAATCCAGCACCTACGATAAGACCACCTTCAGAGAAAGCTGATTGTGTACGACCGTAAACAACTTGAAGGAACAATTCACGCATTGCAGTATTGATAGCATCGCAAACCAAGTCTGTATTCAAAGCCTCCAAGATAGTCTTTCCAGGAAGGATCTCTGAAGCCATAGCAGCAGAGTGAGTCATACCAGAACAACCGATAGTCTCTACCAAACACTCTTGAATAACACCTTCCTTAACATTCAATGAAAGCTTGCAAGCACCTTGTTGAGGAGCGCACCATCCTATACCGTGTGAAAATCCTGAGATATCTTTGATCTCTTTTGCCTGAATCCATTTTCCCTCTTCAGGAATTGGAGCGGGACCATGGTTAGGACCCTTCTTTACAACACACATTTGTTGTACTTCGTGTGAATAAATCATAATTGATATTTATTAATATATAAAATAATATTAAGTCTCTAACGAAATGTTACATATCGAAGAAGCAAGAGCACTACCTCTTCATTTTTCCCGTCTTTTCTGCAAAAATGGTATCAAAATCCGCCTCTTTACCTATTACGCTAAAAGAATACAAAAAAAAAGAAAATTTTTCTTTTTTCATAAGCTATCCTTCAATTTTTATCAACAAGGATTTAGTTCTTATAAAAAGAGGAAATCATCTGCAATGTTTTTTCTAACAAAACAGTATCCACACTTGCATTCAATCGAGCATTCAAATTTCTATCTACCATCTCAATGGTATTGTCGTAATATACATTTGTTATGTTTCCTACCGTATCAACAATCCCGAAACCAATATAACTGTCTACCAACAAAGATGTCCTAGCTGTGGTATCGTGCAAAGACTTACCCATTGAGTAATCAGAAGTTGGGTTTTGCACAGAAAACACATCCTGCATAAGCGTAGGAACCACATCAAAATGAGAAGTCCAACAGTCACACACCGATGGTTGGAAATCCGGATTCACATAAATCATCGGCACACGAAGCTGAGCTTCCGAGTAGTTCCCATTATGCCCCCAAAATCCCTTTCCGTTTTCGTTAAACTCCTGAGAATGATCTCCTGTGATTATTACTACGGTATTTTTCAAAAGATCTTTTTCTTCAAGATTTCGAATGACACTTCCAACGATGCTATCAATATAAAAAGCCATGTTCTTATATAAATTACGGAATTCTGAAGGATCGGTATCATTACTCAACGCTTCGTACTTAGGATAAGACCATGATGGTTGGAATGGGCCTTTATATCCATCCGGCACAATCATGCTATGCATAGAATCAAAGAACAGTAAAGAGAAAAATGGATTTGAATTTTCTTGTCGTCCATTTACGAACTTAACAAAATTCTTTGCTAGATTTTCATCGCGTTCCCATGCCTTGTCTCCAACTGCCGAAACGCATTGATCTGCATATAAACAGAAAACATTTTTATCGAATGCAGGATTTTGCATAGATGCACTTGGGAAAAGACGAACGTCATATTTCTGAGCGGCCAACTCTTTCACAAAGACTGGAGCAATATTCTGATCCATGAAATCATACCAGTAAATGGATGGCAGTCCATAGAACAAAGAGAAGATTCCGCCTCTTGTACCATTACATCCACTATAATGATAAGTACAAACCTGTCCTTTCTTCGAGAATTTATAAATGTTAGGTGTAACAATACTGTCGTAATCTTTATAGCTCCATGAATCAAGGACAATCATAACAATATTCTTAGTGCCTTGTTTTGCAGACAGGGTTGACTTAGGATAATTGTATTTTTTATCCAAAAAATTGAGATTCATTGACTTCTCTTCCTTTTTTAAACCGACTGTTTCTAATAATTTATTTGCATTAAGCGGATAGCACAAAGGGAAACAACGGTCAACAGAAAGTATGCTATTATCCTTTCTGGCAGCAGCGCAAGCGTGTGTTAAATGAGCAGACAAACCTATCAACACCAAGACACCACAGACAACATACAAGTAACGTGCATTCAAAGTCTGAGCCAACCTATAAGAACCTTTGAAAATCAATATTTCAATGATCACAGCCACAACTAAAACAGTAACGGCCAAAAGATATAATGATATGGATAATTCAAACACCTGTCCTGCACCAGGACCTAACAATTGTTCGAAGACATACTTATTCAAATGAAATCGATAAAGGGAATAAACATAGGAATCTATCAGGAAGACCAACAATGTCAATGTCATTGAGATGGATGCCACAAACATACTAACTCGCCTATTCTTCGTTAGAATAGTCAATGGCAAATAAACAAAAAAGAAGGGTATAAATGCCAAAAATATAAAATGACTGACTAATAAAGAAGAAACATAGAAACGAGAATTGTCATACACCTCGTCAGGAATAAAAAACACATATTTGGAAGATAATATTAGAAGGAATATAGAATTGAACATAAAGAACAAAACACCTGCCTTTAATAAGGTCCTTCTACTTACTACACTCTGCTTACTTTCCATGAAATACAATTTACACCTTTCTCAATAGATTGTCAATACTAAAAAATGTGGTCAAAAGCACCGCTTTCATTTTATTTGTAAAGATACGATTTTAATTCAATTTGATAAGTTTCAAGTTCACTTTTCTTTACAGTAGATATTTACGCATAAAAAAAAGAAGCATTCTAAGACAATTCAAAAAAAAGTCCAAGAATGCTTCCTTTATTTCATGTATATTCTTTAGAAATCATAATGATAGAATAATCCGACTTGACAATTATTCTTACGTTCCTTCACATTTATAGCTTGATTGTATCTGCAGGATAACGTAAGCGAATTATGTTTATCAAAAGCATATTCCAATCCGGCCTCGTAACGCAACCTATCAAAAAGATTTACTTTGTAATTGTTCATTTGATAAAAGCTCTCGAACGAAACATAAGGCTCTAATGCTATTTTGGGCAAATTATAGGAAACATTAATCTTGTTTCTCCAATAATTTTTCGGATTCCACTTATAATAACCATAATCGGGATTCTTATAAGTAATCTGATAACAGCTCTTCCATGATATATTAACACGTGAAATATCATGTTTCAACGTGAAATAACCATTGAAACGGTGTTTGAAATCAAAATATTCATCATATTCATTCCATTCACCTTTAAGATCATATCCTACACCTATTTTGAAAACCTTTTTTAAAATCGTATAAGAGATATCTGCCTCATTAGCCCATTGGTCTATATCCTGACTGTTGTTTTTAAAACGCAGTTCCTCTCCTAATCCTACTTCCAATTTTTTCCAGAAACGTTTAGACACGCTAGCACCTATACGAGTTCCAAAATCCTCTGTTTCTTGCGAAAAAGAGATATCAGGAAATAAAAGTAGGCCCAAAATGAGCAATATGATTCTATGACTAAAAAGTCTAACCATTAAACTGACTTCTTTTTGTAATTTGATCTACCGTATTAATCTCCTTAGTATTTGTCTTATAATAAACCTTCAAAAAGGCAACATCTTTTAAGAAGTTGATATGACCAACATCTACTTTAGTGATATCCAATCCGGTTCTTTGTTTTAGATCTGCAATCAATTCTTCATTCTTATCGGCAGCAATTAGAGCTATTTTCTCATAAACCACTAACTTGCAGCCTTCCGTTGTCATAAAACTACTGCCCTCCATAGCCCAAGCTATAAAAATGAAAAGGACATTTGTCACCAAAAGTTCAGCGTAACTTACGCTCTCTGCCAAACCATTGATAACGGAGATTCCAATAACCAAGAACAAATAAGTCATTTCACGAATAGGAATTGTCTCCGTTCTATAACGTACTATACCAAAGATAGCGAAAAGGCCCAAAGCCATACCTACCTGTAACTTCTCATTTCCTAGAAGGAAAATCAACAAAAAGATAGTTGTACTGATTAATGTAAACGTAAACACATAATCTCTTCTCTTTGATTTGTTATAATACAACCAGCCAATGATGGTGGCTGTAACAGCGATGTTTAAAATGAACCTTGCAAGAAGTTCTAAAAGTCCGTCCATGTTTATCACCTGGATGCCGAACAATTCCAAATCGTTCAAACTACTCAATAATGCCATAATTATATTAATTTATATTTTACAATTTTTTGATATAAAACAACTTACTCTTAAATCGATTTCGTTTCAGATTTTCATCTGTCAAAACCATTCCCAAGCAATACTTGCTTACGCTTTTTTGCTTAATTCTCATATCCTCCAAATAATCCTTGAACGGAGAATGCATGTTTCCATCTTGCTTTACCTCAATAATGCAAAGCTTATGAATGCAATCATCATTGTTTGTTTTAAAATTATGGAAACGGATTTCCATATCAATAGTCAAACGTTCTGTCTTTGCCTTATTCACCAAAGTTATACGATAGAACTGGTTTTGCAGACGAGGACTGAGTTGCGACATGCGATAATTTGACTTTGTGTCGACAAATTCAACTGCCTCCTGCTGGTGAGAAACATCATCATTGACCACCTTAATTCTAATCTTCTTAGTTCTGCCTTTATTATTCTTTTTCTTTATTTCAAGGAAATACTGATCTGAATTGACATACTCACGCATTCTGATTTTTTGTCGATTCAGTTTTTTATTGTGATGAATCACATACATTTCAGCATCCTGAGTGTCATAATAAACGGTTCTATAAGAAGCCATACGAGAACCATCTATCTCCTGTGCATAATAATCATTTTTTGCCCTTTTCAAAAGTTCAGGCAATTGATTAACGTTCACGAGATACTTGGTATCAATTCGGTTCATCAACTTGATGCCACTCATCTGATCCAATGAAATCGGATCAAACTTACCCAAGACGGAACCTATTTCTTCCAATATAGCTGTCATAATAATTAACTCTATTCCAATATATATTCAAATTCCTTTGTGTTCTTCAGCTTACCATTAGCTTGGAATGTATTCTGTAATTTTTTCTTTCCGTTGGGATGGTACTCCGTGGTCACTGTCTTTTCCAATTTATTGTATTCGTCAAAGTATGACTCTTTTATACATTTATCATTGGCGTTGTATTCGTATGTAACTCGTGATTTTTGATCACCAACACTGTTATATTCAATTTCCTCTACTTTGTTTCCCTTCTCATCATATTTTGTAAGATGATCCAACGTTTTTTTCTTTCCTTCTATCTTCCACTCTTTTAATTCTTTGATTCTCTTATCATCAAACATTTTTTGTGCTGATGTAGTTAATGTGGTTACGAAAGACAAAAGAATTATACTTATAAAAAATTTCAGTTTCATATTTATCAAATTTAAAATTAGCAATCTTTTATTAATAGATTCCGATTGTCAAAACATCGGCAACAGCAATCATTCCCTTTTCCGGCAAATTCACGGTATCCTTTACAGCAAAAGAAACTCCATTTTTCTTAGAAAGAGATTCTGCCCAAACTTCATAACTACGACCAGAAGACAATCTTGTGAATACATAATCACCATTATAATCAGTACGTGTATCTTGAATTGGACCCACTACTCCCATTTCTCTAAGGAACACGCGCGCATCAATAGCACCTCCTGTATAATTACCTTTTGCCTGAATATTTCCTACGATAGCAGACAAGCCTACATTTTTTCCATCTTGGATATAAATATCCTCTACGTTAGACGTTCCTGAATCATCAATCTTAACTGATCTGATTACTGCGGTTTTGGTTTCATCCGCATTGTTTGTGTAGGCATAAACAGAATAATTACCCGAAACTAAATATTCGAATCTAAACTTTCCGTTATAATCAGTTGATACTTTATCTCCATAGAAATCCTGTACGTCAGCTCCATAAATAATGAAGACATCTTCGTCTACAGCGACAATTGTATCCTTAATAAAATAATATTGGCCATTGGCATTTTTGGCTATGTCTCCAGCTTCGTTAATCTTATAGACCTTACCTTCTATAGCTGATTTTCCGCCTTCACCTTCAGGCTTTTCGCAAGACGAAAACATAAAAGCCATACATGAAAATACCAAACATGCTAATTTCGTGTTTCTCATACGTATTATAATTTAATCAATTTTTTTATCACTAAAATAGCATTGATACAATGCTTACTAAATTCGTAAAATAACCTTTTTTCGTTTTCAATACAAATATACATTTTTTCAAACGTGAACCTAACAAAATTCAATCAATCCCGTTTTTACATAATCGAAACATATAAATAAAATGTCTCATCAACAGAAAAAAAACAAACGTATAAATACTATGTACGCACAATGCAGCACAAAATTCATTCCGTTTTAAATCATCCTAAAGAGATTGAATTAAAACCAGACAAAGTAATTATCTGGTTTTCGACTTAGCATCTTCTATATGTTAAGAGCCAACATTTAACTTGAAAAAACAATCTTCGGCAAAACAAAGATTTATAAATAATACAAAGAAGCGGAAACGGTATATGGTATTAAATACACTGAAGAACATGCAAAAGCATGTTCCTCAGATTAATTTATCAATATTTTTGATCTTCGAAATAATTATCACTGATATTCAAATCGCCCAATTCCTCATCATCAACACCTTCATCATCGAAATCATCCAATCCTAAAGAATCATCACCCATTCCTTTGTTAGGGTTAACGTCCATGAACAGACCATCTACGAACTGACATGGAGGATTACCTTCTGATTTGACACATTTAGCAGCAGGAAGGTCTTTTCCTGTGATCATTTCATTCAACTGCAAGAAGAATGAACGCTCGTTCATCATATCAAAGACAAACAGAAGTTTCTGTTCCTCATCAGTTAGAATCTCTTCCAACTTAGTATCTGCCATGACATAATTATCGTATTCAGAAGAGGTGTCCATTTCTATTTGAGTGATTTCCTGCTCCTTTTCCCAATCTTCATTACATACAAAAAATGATGTAATTTGGTCTTTTGTATATTTTACAGAGTCCAAAATAGCATCATGCAATTCTAGAAATGTAGCTTCAGAATCTATGTGAATCTCTCTCAAAAAACCGTCAACTTCATCAGACAGCAAAATGAATCTATAAATCATATTCTCAAAAATTTTTTCGTAAAAATAATACAAGGCAAACAAGTAGACAAATAAACAAGCATAAAAGTAAACTTCGAAAACAAAAAAACGGGTCGGCAATCAAAGGAACCGACCCGTTTTCTATTTATATACTGTTCTGATTTTCATCAAAGTTTTTTTTTGTTTAAAAACCAAAAAACAGCTCGAAAACCTATTTCAAAAACCACACGACAAAATGAAACAGTATCATACATCACAAAGTTAATCTATTTCAGAGAGCTCTCTATCATATCAAGACTTTGGCGAACACCCTTGTCTATATCGATAAGGTCTGTAACCGTCTTGCAAGCATGCAATACAGTAGCATGGTCACGGTTACCGATCTGTTCTCCGATAGATGATAGAGAATTTTTAGTGTATTTACGAGCTAAATACATAGCGATCTGACGAGCTTGAACAACTTCTCTTTTTCTTGACTTCGTCTGAATTTCGCTGATATCTAAATTGTAATGGTCACAAACTGCCTGTTGGATAGATGAGATCGTAATATTCCTCTCTGCTATATTAACAGTAGTACCCACCACACGTTTTGCCAATTCAAGGTTAATTTCAGCATTGGTCAAAGTAGACTGAGCCAACAAAGAAATAATCACACCTTCTATAGCACGCACTGATTCAGTAACAGAATCTGCAATGTAATCAATTACATCATTAGGGATAAACAAGCCATCATCTTCTACCTTACGAAGCAAGATCTCCTTTCTTGTTTCGAAATTAGGCATTTCCAACTCAGCATGAAGCCCCCACTTAAAACGGCTCAACATACGTTGTTCCAAACCTTGCAAAAGCTTAGGCGAGCGATCTGACGTCAACACCAATTGCTTACCTGACTGATGCAGGTGGTTGAAAATCTGGAAAAATGTATTTTGCGTAGCCGTTTTCCCTGCGAAGTCTTGAATGTCATCCACAAGAAGGATATCTATCTGCTGATAGAAATTCAAGAAATCATTCGTCTTGTTGTTAAGTGTAGCTTCCGTAAACTGAGTTTGAAACTTGCTTGCTGTAACATAAAGTACATTCTTATCAGGATGTAACTCTTGAGCCATAAGACCGATGGCATGAAGTAAATGAGTCTTTCCTAGTCCTGATCCTCCAAAGATAAACATAGGATTAAATGTTCCTCCTGGTTGTTTTGCTATAGCTTGACCGGCAGAACGAGCCAACTTATTGCATTGTCCTTCGACAAAAGAATCAAAAGAGTAGTTTGGATTTAGTTGAGAATCAATCTTTTCATGCGTTTTGACAGAAAAAGGGTCAAAACGATTAGGCATAGAAGAAGGCTGAGTAGAATGACCACCACCCAAATCGACAGTAGTGTCCTCTGAATTTTCAACCAAGACAGTATATCTTAGCTTGGCACCCTTACCTATAACACGGGTAAGAGTTTTCTTTAAAAGGTCACAATAATGCTCTTCTATGTACTCATAGAAGAACACGCTTGGTACTTTTATATTCAGCGTATTATCCTCATATTTTAGAGGAACAATCGTGCTGAACCAAGTGTTAAATGCTGGTTCAGGGACAATGTCCTTGATGATAGATAAACACTCGTTCCATATAGCCTTCACACTCTCAGGAACGAGCTCTCGATTGTTATACATAATAACTAAATGTTTTTTCGATTTGCAGAACAAAATTTCATATATTTTTCAAGAAAAAAAAACGAGAAAATATTTGCTTTATCCGAAAAAAAATATCGCTCTAGTTTTCAGTATTTTACAATAAATCGCTTAAATTCAGATATTTACAAAAACAACCTATATCAATCACATTGATAAATAGGGGTTTAATCAAATTCATGATATATAACATATTTTTTTGTCTTTGCTGTAAATGCCTTTGCTGTAAAGATTTTCTAAACTAAAAAAATCATTTGTTAATTTTCACTGTTTAAAATCATTCTAAATAACAAAACGATCTTTTCTTTCATAAAACTACAAATATATACATTGACAATCAAATAATTATTTCTATTGAAATCATTCGGAATAATTTTCACAATGCCCTTTTACAGCCGTTTTCTATATATATCAGCGTACAAATAGACATAACAAAACACAATCTGAAAACATAAAATTTAAATGATTCAGAATTCTAAATAAAGAAAAAAAGGGATCAGCGGATAGGTGGGGTTGGTATAGCGACAAGAATATTCCCCAAAATTCATGAATAGCATTATCTTTGCGGAATGAAAACAGATCAACTATTAAGAGAGATATTGCCAAGCGTAAAAG
>Ga0116173_1003982_pt1 | contig 10834 bp, 5 predicted proteins | sample AD_UKC085_MetaG_FD_89800 | JGI IMG/M metagenome (GOLD analysis project Ga0116173, IMG submission 89800) | Active sludge microbial communities of municipal wastewater-treating anaerobic digesters from USA - AD_UKC085_MetaG | ecosystem: Engineered > Bioreactor > Anaerobic > Digestate | place: USA...
GTTAAAACAGCATTACCGCCCTTCGGGGCATTGAAACGTAATCCATTAATATCGTAATGTGTATAAGTCTGGTATTCGTTAAAACAGCATTACCGCCCTTCGGGGCATTGAAACATTCTTGACAAGTCCAATTGAAAAATCTGTGCACCCTCAATGTTAAAACAGCATTACCGCCCTTCGGGGCATTGAAACCAAGGAGGATTGCAACTTCGGAAACCTGATCGTCCTGAGTTAAAACAGCATTACCGCCCTTCGGGGCATTGTAACTCAATTTGGGAAACCAAAAACTCTCCCATGAAATGAATTTTGTTAAAACAGCATTACCGCCCTTCGGGGCATTCCAAGCCGCGTAGGGGCGACGCATGCGTCGCCCCTACAGGGTAGACCCACCAACACCACTTTGTGGGTGATTTCTTTTTTTCTTCATCGCGAGGACCCCGGCGACGCCTGTGCCCGCCGCATCGCGGACGGGTACGGCGATTTGCAGGAAACGTTTTTCAACCTGTAACAAAACAAAAACTGCAGACTGCCGCGCCCCCTTCATGAATCTTATGTAACATGGTAATCTAACAACGGGGGCTCGCAGTGACGACAAGGTTCCGCCCTTCGGGGCATTGAAACACCCAAACTCGTGTTTCTGCATCGAACGTATAGGTTCCATTAAAATAGCATTGCCGTCCTTCGAGGCCAGCCCGTCATCGTGAGGAGCGCAGCAACGCTGGTGCCTGCCACACCGTGGACGGGTACGGCGATCTGCAGTTTACGCTTTTCAAAATAGAAAACAACAAAAACTGCAGACTGCCGCGCCCCCTTCGTGAATCCTTTCTACGATGGTGATCTATCAGCGGGGGCTCGCAGTGACTAAATGGCACCGCCCTTCGGGGCATTGAAACGATTCCTCCCACACGCCGAGCGTCCATTGGTTACTCTCCTCCCAAACCAACGCCCGCGCTGGCCGTCTTTCCGCGCTCCCAGCGGCTCCCCCGAAAATCTATCCCCTAATCTGCACATTCCCTTTACAATTGACTAAACCGAACCTGGAGCGAACACACCCTCATGAACAACGCAGCCAAGCGCAGCCTGCGCATCGCCATCCTCGACAGCGACCCCTACAGCCGCAGTTGGAACGCGTCCCTCCTAATGCGGGACTGGCGCACGCGCGTCTTCGCGGAAATTGAAAGCTACGCGCAGCTGGAAACGCTGCTCGCGCAATCCCCTATGCCCCTGGATTTTGTCATCGCCGACCTGGACAATGGAACCGAAAACTACGCCCTCCCGGCTGTTCTAAAGCTTCTGCAAGAGAATTCCAAAAAGACCAAACTGATAGCTATTGGGCAGAAGCCTGACGAGGAAGCCCTGAAGCACTTTCAAACCTCAGTTTTTGCCGGGTATCTGCTAAAATCCGAAGCGCAGGTATCCCTGGCATGGGCGGCGCGGGAGTGCTCACTGGGCTTCAGGGTCATCACCCCCGGAATTGAAGTTGCCGCAAATCGCACAGGTCTGAAGCTCCCCCAAAACGTCGTGGTGATGTTGGAAAAAGAAGCGGCGGGTTTTCTCAGCAGCGCTGGGCAGTTCAAAGTCCGGCTGGCTTTCGTGATGAGCATGGAACGGGATTCGATCGCGGACGAGATGCAGCTGGAACAGGATTCAGTATTCACACTAATCTCACGCCTATATGAAAGCGTTGGGGTGAACGACCTGCTTGATGATGATAATTGGGTGCGGCTTGTCTGCGAGGAGGACCCAATCTTGCGAGAAAAGATCCAGGCCTTCCTTGAAAACCAAAGCGGAGCTCCCGGCAAAGAAAGCGTGGCCTACCATATTGTTACCAAACCCTTGTTCCGCAAGCATTTTTCGGAGTAGGTCGGCTCCGCCCTCAACACTGCTTGCAAGTGGGACATAATGGCCAGCCGTAAATAGACACAAACTACAGTTAAAGAGTGTTTTCTTTCAGACTCTACGCATTTAAAGCCGTGTGTCTGATAAAATTAGGGCAGGCGTTCATCATTAATGCGTACGGAGGGAGAAATATGGCAGCTATCGCGATTTACCAAAACAAGACAGCCGAAGGAAAAGAGTGCGTTTTTGGTTTCAGACTGACATCGATCAGAGCAAAGAGAAGTGGCGTTGACCCAGCACATCTTATATTCAGACACCAACTTGCCTTATCCAGTTTTATAAATCTGCTCTACGACCCGGAACGGGATATTACCTACTGCCTGCGGTACATCATCGAGCCAGACCAACAAACCTACTCGATGGGAGACATCGAAATCGCGTTCCTGGTGAAAATCGTCCTGACAGACGCCAGTAAGGATGCCCGAATGGAAGTCAATCGGCTGGCTGGGGTACTCAAACCGCTGATGGGAAGCTCCTTTGAGGACTACTCCTGGAAACAAATCGATGATAACAACGAGCTGCAGCAGTTTATGAATCCAATCCAGTGGCAAAACAGCCATTTCGCCGAAATTCGCCGCAGAGAAGAGAAAATCCAACTGGGAACGCTGCTTCCACAGAGGCCGGTCGGTTTTATGCAGCCTTGTGAAAGTGATGCTGAGGATAAACCAAAGCTGATTAACTACGTCCACCCCTACGTCACGCCGATTCAGGGATTTCCCAGGATACTCAAGTCGCTGCTTCAGAGTTCCGGAAAAACCATTCTGACCACGCTCCTAAAACCCACGGTGTTTTCGGAAAAGGAAAAGCAACAGCTCTCTGAACAAATTGCTTATTGTGAGGAGAGCGCGCGGCGCGATGATTCAACAATGGAAATTCACAGGATTCGCGTAAACACGCTCATCGATGGTCTGCTCCGGCAATTTCTTACCCTTCAGGATGCCCCGTTTTACCTCACCTTCACTGTCGCTTCCGAGTCAGCGCTGGACAGAATAAACCTGGAAATGATTGGTTTGGGCCTTACTGAACCAATTGGCCAGTACGGTGGGTCAGACACGTCGACGCTGCATTTTGGCGGTTATGACGTTGTCCGGCCGGAGATTCTTTCCGAACACAAGATTCTGGTTGAGAACATGCGGTTGCTTTCTCAGAAGCCCTGGCCTGTGGAAACACACACACAAGACATACCCAGATTGCGCTATCTATTTGACGGCAAAGAAGCCGCCAGCGCCTTTTACCTGCCGATTAATGCAGAAGGGAACCTTCCCGGCATCACGACCCACTACATGGAAGAACTAGCTATTCCGCGCGAAATGCTTGAGCCTGTCAAAAACAAAAAGGGAGCCATCCTGATGGGACGCAATAGTTTCTTGGGTTTTGAACAGGACCTATATGTTTCGGAGGCCACCCGCCGCCAGCACACCTATATTATCGGACAGACGGGTACCGGAAAGACGACCCTGATGAAGACAATGATTCTTTCTGATATGAAAGCAGGGAACGGTCTGGCTGTAATTGACCCGCACGGCGAACTGTACGATGACTTGCTTGGGCTGATACCGGAAGAACGCAAGAATGATGTTGTCTTGCTCAATCCATCCGACACCCTGTTTCCTGTGGGGTTTAACCTGCTTGAGGTTAAGCATGACGATGAACGCGAAGCAGTTATCAAGGAAATCCGCGCGATTTTGAAGCGATTTGTTTTTGAGTATTACGAGATTAAAGATGGTGGTTATGCTGGACCCGTCTTTTTTACTCACATCCAAAACAACCTGCTCCTGGCAAGTTCAGATACGCAGAATCCAGGCACAATCCTGGAAGCAAACAACATATTTCTAAAACCCGACTACTGGAGGCGGTGGTTGCCGCTGAAGTGGCAAAACCACGTCCTGCAGGATTGGGTCAAAAATCAACTGTCAAGAGTTGATTATCAACGCGTGACCCAAGATGGGGGATTGTACGGGGATTACTTCGCGGGAAAACTGAGTGAGTTCACAAACGACCCGCGTATCTCCCTCATATTTGGTCAGCCCTATTCGACGATAAATTTTACAGATATCATCGAAAACAAGAAGATCCTGTTGGTCAATCTCTCCAAAGGCTTGCTTGGTGAGGCAAGTTCGTCCTTATTCGGAATGATCCTGATGGCGAAATTCAATACCGCATTTATGGGACGGCGAAAGAATCTGGAAGAAGGCAAAAAGCTTACGCCTTTCTATCTGTACGTGGATGAATTTCAGAACATCGCGACCGAGAACTTTTCCATCCTGCTCTCAGAAGCCCGGAAATTTGGCCTGGGGCTTATTTTGGCGAACCAATTCATCAGCCAGGTGCGGCAAAACAACATCAAGGAAGCCCTGTTTGGCAATGTTGGTACTCTGATTTCGTTCAGATTAGGAATTGAAGACGCGAACGATATGGAGAGCCAGTTCCTGCCGCATTTCAACTCCCAGGATATCTGCAATTTACCGAATTACACCGCAATTATCCGGACGAACATTGAAGGAAAACGCACACTTCCCTGCAATTTCCATACTATCCTTCTAGAACATATGGACCAATATTGCGACAAAAAAGAAGTTGTTCAAGCTTCAAGGGAAAAATACGGAACGCCAAAGGACTTGGCCGAATTTTTGGTGGAAGTCTCTTTAGCTCCAGAACGTTTGAGCGCTACTGAGTTCTATTATCAGGAAGATGGGAGCGCCCCAGACGAACAGCTTATTAATTGCGATTTAGCGCGTCCGTTAAGCTTGCTCAGCGATAGTCCGGAGAGCTACCAGAGCGACCTGGAAAACATCTACGGTCAGACAAAAGCTCAGATTATCCAATTCCTATATCACGAAAAGTCTTTGCCAATTACTGAAGTTACTAAGGTCTTTCGGCGGATGAACGCGGTCGGTTGGGAAGAGTTCCACAATGACAAGGTAAAGTTTCTCAAGTCAATTAGCCAGAATAACCCAGACCAGCTGCGGGCACTGATTGGATTGACAAACCATATCATCCGAAAGGCTATACTCCCCATGCTTCAACGCTCAGCTAGAAGAGTTGGCACCAAGGAAGAAGCCTCGGTTTTTGAGGAAATCTTTGAGTTAATAAAAGAGGAAAAATGGGGCAGCTGTTTTTCCATGATGGGCAGGTTTGTGGCCATGTTTGCCGCGGGGCACGATTATATTGAACGATTCTCCACCAAGGGTCGGGACAACCAGTAAGCGCGTTTAGCTGAGCATGCCTGCTTGGGCAGGGCTATTCCATCGACCCTCATTTAAATGCGGATTGATTTGCTTGCCAACAATCCGCAAGCCCAACCAGAATGCTGGAATAACTTTTACAGAACTGCGCAAAAAACTCAAGTTATTAAGGGCAAACTAACTGGCTTTCGATCTTTTGTTACATACTCTTTAATGCGTTGCACACAAAAATGTTTTGCTTTTGGGCATCAACAACCACTGCGCCAATTTTGCCATATTTGTTATTGAGCTGCTTAGCATGTTCCAACAACTCATTCATCAGACTGAAGTTGGAATAATCACCAGTGTGCTGGATTTTCTTGCCTAGAGTCTCAGCCAAATCTATCATGCAAGCCGCCTGTAAAAGCCCCTCAGATTTCACATGTTTGAGAGCCTCTTTTTGCGCGTCAATCGCATGCTCCAAGTCATCTGCGTCCCCTGATATGTCATAACGAAGCAAGAATAATTTCGCTAGTTCTGAGTAAGACTTTTGGGCACGCGGCGATGAGAGGAGTTTATTAGTTGCATCCTGCGCAATTGAAATCGCGTCGTTTAGATTCTCAACGCGCTTTCCCGCAAAATACATTTCTTTGTAATACATAGATGCAGTCATTAAGCTTTCTGGAAAGTAATCAGTATCTTTGGCGGCCGTGGATACTACCTGAAGCTGGATGTTGAGGGCGTCCTCTAGGTCAGTTTGCTGATCAAATGCCTTATAACTTTTATACATTACAGCCGCCAAGTCTTCAAGATTTTTAGTTCGCAGGCTATCTTCCTCAGAACTTAGCGCAAATGCCTGTTGAAACAAACCAGCTGCTGTTAAAAAATCGGTCCTATCAGAGAACGGGCTCATACTTAGGTCTTCCAGATGACCCAGCATGTTATAAACAGGTGGAAGCAGTGCGTCACCAGGCGTTGCGTCACCAAGCAACTCATTGAGGCAGTTTCTGGCAAGCCCTATGTCAATGTAATCATGAAATATTACATATCGCGTCAGATAGGCTTTAGCCAGATTCCAATAATAAACATAGCGATCAGGATGATTACGATGCGTGAGAGTAATTGCCTGAAATTGATAATCAATCGCCAGGTCTATTTGCTTCTCGTATGGTCGGATACCTGCCTGCCTGGTAAGAAGCATGCACAGCTGATTGCATGCGCGAGCTTTTCGGTCGCCTTTTAACCTGGGCGAATTACAGAGGACGCGCAGCGCTCGTAGGGTCTCACGAGCTTTAACTGGATCCAATTGGTCAACCGAAAAGTCGTCCAGTCCTTCCATTTTTTGATAAAGGGCAGGGAAACTGAGCTGAGCCTCCTCAAATTCATCGGGTGTCAGGTACGCGTCCAAGGCACCATCAAGTCCAAAAGCCAGGCTGTCCTCCACGAACTGCAAAAGGATATGCAGGTCTTCATAAGTTTGATAGTTTCTTTTCTCTTCTGCGTCATCAAGTAGATTCCTCAAGACCCAAACGGTCTTGTAAGACAGCATCCAAGGGTTCTGGACAAATATCTTCTTCCGCTTTAACCAGGATGGTATGTCAAGAATGTCGTTAATGAGCGACACAAAGTTTCCATAATTTTCTGTGTCCGCAATCATAAGTCCCTGGGCTGCATGGTATCCTTTTTGGAGTAAAACAGGGAGGTACTCTTCAGGCATACGGATAACGGTTTTTATTACGAGGGAAGGGTCCCAACCTGAAAATTCCTCGTCAAATGGAATTAATTCCATTAACTTTTTTAGAGTTTGATTTCGTTGGTTTTCATCTGCTTGAGATTGTGGAACAAAGATCAATCGGGTCCATTTATCACTCACAATAAGCAGCAATGGGGCATCCAATTTGCATGATTTGCTGCAATGAGGACATACATACTGGTGGAATGTGTCATCAAGCATTTTCTCACATTCCTCTGGCTGGTTCTTAGTATTAACCAGCAACCAGATAGATGCAGAAAAAACTAACCCGCAAGTAGGACAAATAATGTCGTGCTCTTCTGAGTATCCCCGAACCACAAAATTCGATGTCATGTGCTCCTCAATTAGTAATTCACTGGGTATCTAAGATTTCAAATAAATAGGGTTATTTTCCTTGATTCTCGACGTTTTTCTGATGAATCTTCAGAAGTTACCAATATTTTTAGCACACCGATGGTAAAATATTCCTAACAAGCGTACATTACAAATTTTACTATCTACGCTTGTTGATTATGTTGAGAAAAACTAAACACATGGGGGGAAACATCTCTATATAATTGTAGTTGAAGATAAGGGCAGGATGAGACTATGAAACTTCAATCATCAAGAAACCAAAAAGCCATCAAGATAATCACAACATTGTTACTCTTAATGGGTTGTTTGTTTCCAGCCAGTCGCTCCCTCGCTCAAACAGGTGCAGCGGAGAACATTGCTATTCTTTTCGTTCTGGATAATTCCGGCAGCATGGGCACTTATGACCCCACCAACCTGCGATACACCGCTACCAAGATGATGATTTCGGCGCTTGATCAAGGTGATAAAGTCGGGTTCATTCGGTTTTCAAGCGGCAGCGAGATTATTACCGAGAGAATGGTCGAACTGGACTCCAACACAGCCAAAACTGAGCTTTTGAACCTGATCCAACCTATTTATCCAGATGGCTATACGGATTTTAAAGCAGCATTCGAAAACGCCAATTTACTGCTTTCAAAAGAAAACCTGGGCGAATATAAAACTGTCGTAGTCTTTTTAACTGATGGCAGACCAGAAATTCCTAATTTCTATTACAACTACCCAAATGAGGCTGTTTCGGCAGCGGTAGCGCTAGGAGTTCCTGTGTACGCGATTGGTCTCACATCCTACGGCCAAACCGCTGTCTTGCAGCGAATAGCAGAAGAAACCAGCGGTAAACTAATTCCCGCGAATACTGCCAACGACCTGGTGGATAGCTTTCTCCAAATCCTGGGAGAATTGAAAGACCGCACGATAACGAGCGGAACGCAGGCAGTCGCAGAGAAATCGGTGGATTTTTACCTGGACCCTGCTCTAACGCCTTACATCAGCAAAGTATCGTTTGTCGCCAGTCATTCGCAGAATATGCAGATGTCCTTAATCGATCCGACTGGGGTCGAAATTCAAGCCGGGTCTACCGCCGTCAGTTTTATGATGACCGACGACCCCAATTTTTCAGTGGTTACAGTTGACGCGCCAGCCAGTGGTGCTTGGAAATTTACTTACAATGGCTCAGGCGAGGTGCAAGCCAGGGCAATCTTGCGCTCCAGACTGAGGACTCAGATAACCTCGCCAATCAGCGCTATTCAGGCTGGAAAGCCCGCCCTGATTACCACAAGCATTATTGAGGAACTGGCAGACCGAAGCACCAGAAAGGTTGTCGGAAACGCCGCGTTTAGCGCTGAGGTCACTCTTCCTGACGGAAGCAAACAGAGCCTTGATCGATTTTATGATGACGGCACGCATGGAGACGCCCTGGCTGGTGATGGGAATTTCAGCCGGGAGTTTGTTGAGACGCAGCAAAGCGGAACCTACATGATCCGCCTTAGCGGCATGAAGGACCTGATACCAGTATCGGCTTACCGCACATTTAGCAGCGTTTTTATTCCCGATCTCAAATTTGTGGAACCTTCCAGTGATTATGTGGAAATCAGGACTGAACCGATTTCCGTTGACGTAGTGTTTGATACAAACTTGGACCTCTCCCAAATCATGGACGGCACACTCCAACTTGAAATCCGCGAACCGGATGGAAAAACAGCAACGAGCGATTTGGTTTGGAAGGAAGGCCAATTCTCCAGTTCATTTGCACCAAGCCAGGATGGCACGCACATCCTGAATGTACTTACTGATGGATTATTTATCCAGGGCGTATCCGTAGACCAAACGCTCACCAAGAACCTAACGATCAAACGAATTCCCAGCCTTGCAGTTGCGGATGCCCACTTTGGTTTCGATGTTCCCATTACAAATCCGCGCTTTGATGTAATGGGGGTTTCAGAGGGTATCCCCTTTACGCTAAAAGTTCAAACCACCTCTGCCCAAGAAGAAAAATTTAAGATTTCTACTTTGCAGCTTCCGGGTTTCGAGGTGGAGAATTCCCAGGTTTACACAATTAAACCAAATGTAGTGAATGAAATATCCGTAATGATGAAGCCAACAGGAATGCTGGCACCTGGAACCTGGACAGGATACTTACTTCTGACGCCAGAGAGCGCAGTAGACATTACTGAAAACAAAGTGCCTGTTTCGTTCGAGCTGTTCCAAAAAATCATTCGGTTTAACGTGGAAGAAGTGCTGGTCCAGTGTGATAAGATTTTCTGCTTCAGAATCAGCCCAATCCAGCTGCGGATTTCTTCAAATTCGACCAGCAACAAAGAAGAGACTGTGCAATTCGCATTAGGTGGAATTCCAGAGCTGAGCCTGAGCAATCCTTCGCACTATATTCAAGCGAATAAGAATGATCTGGTTTTAGAGCTCAAGCCTTCTGGTCTGCTTAAGGCGGGAAGTTATGCCAGCACAATCACATTCACGACCCAAAACCCCAATATCAACCTGGAAAATGAAAACGGCGGCAGCGACCTGCGCTTCAGCTTTGAGGTACCTGGGCTCTGGCAGCGCTGCAAGTTTCATATATTCGGACTGGCAGGCTTGTTGTTTGTCCTCTTCATCATTTTGAAATCTGCCGCCCGAAAAGTCGGAGACGCAACCAAGAAGCCAATCGTCAGAGGCACACTGGTTTTATGGAGACAGGATGATCCAGACGCTCTAACCACCATCAATCTTAATGAGAAGGGGAAAGCTGAGGTCCGGGTAGGCAGCAGCGCTGATTGCGACATCATTGTGAACGACCCCAGCGTTCAAGCAGAACATTTCAAACTAGTTGTCACGAAGCAAGATGGGCAGCAGCGTATCATATTAGAGCCATCAGGGGAGATGAACAGCGGTTATCGCCGCGTCAGCAGCCCCACTTCTCTCGATGAAGGTCCGATTTACAGTTTTGGCGTATACGATTTCAAGTTTATTAGTGATCCAAACATTTAGGATAAGGAGAACACATGGAAAACGCAGGTATTGCAGAGGAAAAAATCGCAATTCGTTTCGATCCAACTTTGTTCATCTTCTTGGGAACAACGGCTGGTAAAGTCGGTTGGCGCCTGAAGCAGCTTTTTAAGGAAGCCTATGGAGACATTCCAATTGTCAAATTCTTGTCCCTTGATATTGACTCGAACATTGAGGAACAGGGTTCAAAATTTTTTGACAGAAACAGTGAACGCATTGAATTATCTGGCGTTGATCCTTCGGTAGTCGTTGAACATTTGGACAACCATCCGTTCACCAAAGCATGGTGGCCGAAATTCGCGCCGCCGCCAGGGATGCTAAGTGGCGCTGGTGGTTCCCCCAGACAAATGCGCTTAGTGGGAAGGTTGACTTTTTTCAACAAGTTTACCGATAACACCTTTGGAGGCTCCTTATATTCGCGTCTGAGTTCAGCGCTTAATGCTTTGAAGCTAATCCAAAGACAGCGAGAAACCGAAGCTATTGAAAATAGTAAATTCCGTTTTACTGTAAACAACAATGCCATCAATGTTTTTCTTATCTTCTCCCCTTGCGGCGGTACCGGCTCCTCAATGGCTTTTGATTTAGCCTACATCTGCCGGAAAATTCTGGAAAATAACAATCCAAAAATTACCAGCATGAGCATGGCCCCATCAGTATTCCTCCA
>Ga0116173_1004001_pt1 | contig 10794 bp, 10 predicted proteins | sample AD_UKC085_MetaG_FD_89800 | JGI IMG/M metagenome (GOLD analysis project Ga0116173, IMG submission 89800) | Active sludge microbial communities of municipal wastewater-treating anaerobic digesters from USA - AD_UKC085_MetaG | ecosystem: Engineered > Bioreactor > Anaerobic > Digestate | place: USA...
AATTGATGGTAACAACCGAAGCTGATACGCCCCGGTTAACGCTGTCGATAGTGAACGAGAAGTTTTTTTTGGTGCTGCCCGGAAAAACTTTAACATTGAGCCTTCGTCCGCCCTGACTTGCCTCAAGCAAGGATTGCACATCGTCCGGTTCGGCAACATCGGCCAATACCAGCGAGCCGGTAACCTTTTCCCATCCCGGAACATTATAATCGTAAGCCTTATGATTATCAACACTGACCTCAAAGTCCTGTTTGGCAGTATGAAACTGGAAAACAAAAGTTTTCATGCTGTCGGGCACATTAATTATTTTATGAAGAAAAAAACTGGCCGTATATAGTTTGCCGGGGGTCAGTTTTTTTTCGGGCCGAAACTCTATTGTACGGGTATCTATCCAGAAAGTTTTTCCGCTAATGCCGGGCGAAAAATCAAACAACGCTTCTTCGACCGGTTGTTCAAACATGGAGGAATCCGCCAGGTCGAGATTCAGGCGTACCTTTATAGTGGATTCAGTTGAGATAACTCCCGATGTAAAAGCGGCAATATATTCTTTAAACGCCGGATTAATTTTTACCAGTGTCTGTGATCTGGATTTCGCAATAAAAAACACTACAAGAATTATGAAAAGGCCTATTACCGCAAACAGTAAAATTTTTTTCTTATCCATAAGTTAAATTATTAGAGTTGTTATGGGTAAAATTAAAAAATATTTACCGTTTTCTTTAAAACAACAAAAATTATTTTTTTAGCTGTAGTTATCAGAAAGTAAGTATCTGATCGGGATTATGATTGTCGTTTCTTTCAATGTATTCATCGTAAGTCTGATGATTGCGTTCCCTGTTGAAATTATCATACAATTCGGATTCGGGAACAACCAGGGGAATGACCCCAAGAAAAAAAATGACCAGAGCCGGGATAAGTATATTTATCAGAAATATTTTTTTTATTTCTTTCTCCAAAAAATGTTTGAAAAAAATAAGAAGAAAAAGAAAATTAATCCAGAAAAACACATTGGTAACGATAAGGATATTTTTCCAATCACCGATCTGCTGATAGCTGAGCATCAGGGCAACAAAACAAAAACTATGGATAGAGAGGGTAATGGCAAGAAAGTATTTTAACAGCCAGAATTTATATTCGATATTAAAGAATAATGCTGCCTGCAGCAAAGAAACGATGCTCAGGGCAATAAAACTAATGATACTGATCCAACAAAAAGTCCCGGTCCGAAAAATAACACACCCCACAAGGCATACAACCAACAGTATCAGAAAAGTAAGCTTTATTTTTTCAAAGATTTTCATCCATCACCATCTTAAAAAACAACACTTTATTGTTTTTTTTATGCAAAATTAATTAAATTTTATAAAATTGCAAGATTATTAACAATAAAAAACACACAATTATTATTTTCACTCAGTGGTACGTATTAATACTTTTTTGTACTTTTAATAAAAATTTTTGTCGATGAAAACACTAAAAAGAATTTTTCGTGTGCTGATACTTTTACTCCTCATAATCTTAATAGGTTTCGGAATTTTTCTATTTTATTTTACCCAAAAAGACTACCAGCCAGTACCAGTTGAAGAAACGATGATCTACAACCGCAAACCGGTACAACTTATTGACAGTGTGCCGCTGACATTCATAAGCTGGAACATTGGTTATTGCGGCCTCAGCAAAGAAATGGATTTCTTTTACGACGGCGGCAGTATGGTTCGCCCCGACAAAAACATGCTTCAGAAAAACCTGAACGGGGTTTTTGACTTTCTGAGCAAAAACGACAGTGTGGATTTTTTGTTGATACAGGAGATAGACTCCTCCTCGAGACGCAGCTATTACACCAACCAGGTATCCATTTTTGGCGAATCGGTAAAAAGCCATTGCCGCAGTTTTGCTACCAACTACCATGTAGGGTTTGTGCCGCTGCCCGTGTTGAAACCTATGGGAAAGGTTTTATCAGGCCTGGCGACATTTTCGAAATACACCCCGGAAATTTGTGAACGGTACGCATACCCCGTAAACTATTCCTGGCCTATGAAAATCTTTATGCTCGACCGTTGTTTTATGATGCAAAGGCACAAATTGTCATTCAGCGACAAAGAGCTGGTTATTATCAATCTGCACAACTCTGCCTTTGCCGATGCTGATTTGCTAAGGCAATACGAAACCTGGATGCTGCGGGGATTTTTGCTCAGCGAGTACGAAAAAGGCAATTATGTCATTGCCGGGGGCGACTGGAACCAAAACCCATCCGCGTATGATCAGCTAAAGTTTATATCTGGTTATGCCAAAAAAACCGGTATGCCCAAAGTGATGAAAGATCTTTTTCCTGCCTCCTGGAAATTTGTATATGACACGGTGCTGCCCACCAACCGCGACAACAATACGCCTTACCGGCACGGGAACACCCCGACTACCATTTACGATTTTTTTGTGGTATCGCCCAATATCACTGTTGAACAGATAAATGTTATCGACAGCCGCTTTGAGTTTTCCGATCATCAGCCTGTATATATGAGGGTTTTGCTTAATTGCGACCCAATAAATATCTGTGCCGACACGGTCAAAAGATATGTGACAGGCCTGCAGGATTCCATACAGAAACTAAATGAAAGGTACTGCCCGGGTTCCCTAAAGGCAAAGCCCCTCAGTCCACCACAAAAAAATCAGAAATAATACGGTCAGCAAATAGCTTTCCCTCATCAGAAAGTTGATAATTATCACCGTTTACCGCCAGCAGGTCTTTGTTCTCGTATTTTTTCAATATCTTTTGAAAATAGCCGGACTTTTCCGGTCCGAACAAGTCTCCCACTGCTTTGACGGACACGCCCCTGTTGGTGCGCAGTCCCATCAGCACAAATTCATTAAACTGCTGATTGACAGTTAACTCCTCCGATTCAAAAGGAACAGTTTTGTTGTTGATGGCGGCTAAATAGGCCTCAATATTATTTATGTTCCAGCTCCGGGTTTTCAGATTGAAAGAGTGTGCCGAAGGGCCAATGCCCAAATACGGCTTGTTTTCCCAATACATCGAATTGTGTTTTGATTGAAAGCCGGGCAGACAGAAATTCGATATTTCGTAATGTATATAATTATTTTCCGGCAGGTATTTCATCACATAGCGGTACTCACTGGCTCCTTCGGCTTCAGAAACCGGTTGCTTTTTCTGGCTAAGGATGAGAGTTTCCAGTGTGGTATTGGGCTCCACGGTGATGGCGTATGCAGAAATGTGCGGTACCTGCATATCTACGGCTCTGCTGAGATTTTTGCGCCAGTGTTCCTGGCCCAGGGAGGGCATGCCATAAATAAAATCTATACTTAAATTTTCCAGGCCTGCATCCTGCAGGGCTTTTATTGCATACTCGGCTTGTTCGGAAGTATGTATGCGGTTGAGGTATTTCAAATCCTCATGAAAAAACGATTGCACACCGATGCTCACACGGTTAATTTCGGAGTTTTTCAGCTCCATGACCTTTTGTGCATCCACATCATCGGGGTTGGCTTCCAAAGTGATTTCAGGATTACTATGCAGCAGGTAATTATCCCTGACCGTATCGATGATGCGTTTTACATCGTCAACAGCAAGCAGCGAAGGTGTTCCTCCTCCAAAATAAATGGTTTCGACCGTCTCGTCCAGGTAGTTTTTCTGCAACAGGAGTTCGTTGTGCAAGGCGGCGATAAGTTCATCTTTGTATCTCAGCGAGGGGACAGAATAAAAATTGCAGTAATGGCATTTTCTTTTACAAAAAGGTATGTGAATATATATTCCTGCCATAGGGAGAAGTATTGTTTACAAAACGCTGCTACTAATACAGGTTTCTAAAACTTAAAACTGATGCCAAGACTGGGCATAATGGGCAATTGGTCTATACGTTTGTAGGTTATCCTGTCAAAATAGAAAATATTTTTCCGGTTGTAAACATTGGTTACACCAAGGTTTATATCGAGCATCATATTTTTTCCGAAATGGAACACTTTGTTAAAAGACACGTCGAGTCTGTGATAATAGGGAAGCCTTCCGCTGTCGTATTTGGCATAGATAATACCCATGGTTCCGTTGTCGGTTGTATAATCGGTGTTGACACCGCCTGAAAAATCCAGTAATTCATAAAATCCCTGTGTTTGCGAAAATGGGAATCCCGATCCCAGGTTCCACCGCACATTGACACCCCATGTGAGTGATTTTCCAAAATTATAAGACCCCACTAAATTCACATTATGCCTGCGGTCGTAATGCGGGTAATATGTATCATAGCCGTCGTAACGATGGATAAAACCATAAGAATACACCGCCCAGAGGTATAGCGAACGGTACTCATATTTTAAGGTAAAGTCCACACCTTCGGCATCACCCTTCTCGATAATAAAATCTTTTTTCAGCACATCGGGTTTGGACGAATATTCGGGAGAATCATTATACACTTTGCTGCGGTTGATATTGGTCAATTGCGTAAACCATTTGTAATAACCTTCGATATTTAATGTCAGATTTTTCAGGATGTCGATTTCCACGCCCAGTATCACGTGACTGGCCTTTTGCAAGGCATGGGTAACCTCTTTGCCGTCAAACTCGTCCTGCAGGTTGTCAGGGCCCGAAAGGAAGCCGTAGAACAGGTTAACCACATCCAGGTCGGAGGTAGAGCTGATAAGGTTTTGCGCATACATACCTCCCGCCAGTTTGAACCGCAGGTATTTGGTAGCATTAAATTTCACGGCCAGGCGGGGTTCAGGCGAGAAGGTGGACAGCGAGGCGTATTCCTGAGCCCTGAAGCTTGGTTCTATGAGGAATTTACCAAGTATCCATTTATATTTTACAAACAGGGCAAATTCGGTGGTCGATTCTTTTTGTTCTATCAGCCGGAGAGCTGAGTTATAAAAATTAAAATTCGTTCCAAAACCAAGCACTTCTATGCCATAGCGCAGTTCGTTCTTACCCATGAAAGAAGTAAAGTTGAGTCCCAGGTTAAACCCGTTGATGCGGGAGGATTTGGGCAGTTCGGTTTGGTCGGTGAGTGAAATATTATAGGAAGAATAGGCAAAAGCGCCATCAATAAGCATGGAGGCCCGTGCGGGGATAATAACAAAGTTGGCTCCGGCTCCGAAAGAATTCCATTTAAAGGTGGCCACCTGCCTGTAATCGGCCCGATCGTTGAAATTGTATCCGTAAAAATTCACCTTACTGCCATTGGGTGCGTTCACAGAAATTTTTCCGTACAGGTCGGTATAGTTAAACGGCAGTCCCACGGTGTCCACATATTGGTATAACACTTTTGATGTTTGTTTGAGGTAAGAATTTTTAGCAGAGAAAATAAAGGAGGCATTGGCCTTGTCGTCTTCTTTTTGTTTAACGATAGGCCCTTCGAGAAGTAGTTTTGCCCCGAAAGTGTTGACGTCCACTTTTCCGCTCATGCGTTTTTTATTGCCGTCTCGGGTGGTAATATCCATCACCGAGGAGATCCGTCCGCCAAACTCAGCGCCAAATCCACCGGTATAAACATCGGCATTTTTCAGGATATCCGTGTCAAAAACAGAGAAGAGACCAATAGAATGGAAGGGGTTATACACTATCATACCGTCCAGGAGCACCTTGTTTTGGACCGGTGAACCGCCCCGGATATATAGTTGTCCGCCCTGGTCACCGGTAAACACCACACCGGGCAACACCTGAAGGTATTGCGCCAGGTCGGGGGTACCGCCAACGGCCGGTATGCGTTCTATTTTTTCGATATTAACCACATCTTTGGAAACATTGGTTTCGGTTTTCTTGTCCACGGCTTCGCCCTGTATGTTTACCACTTCCATCTCGATAGCGAGTTTCTGAAGATAGAGTTTCTTGTTCAGGTTTTCGCCTTTGCCCAAAGTAACGGGCATTTTCACGGTATCGTAACCTATGAAGGTAGCCATCAGAATATAGTCGCCCGGCGGAATTTGTGTTATAGCGAAAAATCCATTGATATCGGTAGTGGCCCCGATGGTGGTTTTGTGCAGATATACGCTGGTAAAAATGGCCGGTTCGCCGGTTTCTTTATCATAAACAAAACCCTTGATGGAAGCTTTTTGTGCTACAACCGACTCAAAGACCAGCGATAATAAAACAAAGAGTAAAAAATAGCGGAATCTTGTAACTATCATAAAATAAATATCAAACCCTATAATTTTGTCAAAATTAGAGATATTTTTTGGAAATATCTGAATAAAGAACAGTTATTTTGCGTTTATATTACTTAAAAAACATTATTTTCAAACAGTTTTTGCTTACGAACAAATTTTTCAAAAAAAACGGCACAAAAAAAAGACACCATGAAAAAAATCCTGTTTTTGCTGTTCATGTTGACCTGGTACCTGCCCTTAACGGGCCAGAACTTCTCATACCGCGCGGGTAAATGCAATACCAAGAGTGATTTTTGCCCCAAAATAGCCTTGTTTCACCAAACTTCCTACAATTTTGGGAGCCTGGGAGTCAACTCTGTCAATGTGGATTTTATTGTTTTTTGCAACCGTAATTATATGGCCAGCATACGGGCCGGGATCAATTATTTATCTTTTCCCCGTGCACATGCCGCCGGTGCGCCACTGGAATTCAATTTTATGATTGGCCGCGGGGCCTGGCTTTTTGAGGCAGGGCTTGGCGTTGACTATCTTTATTTTTACAAAGAGTACCCCAAATTCGAAGGAATAGTAAATGCCAATTTTTCCTATCTGGCCGCCACCGGGATGATTGGAGTGCGTTATGAAAGCATCAACGGTTTGTTTTTAAGGGTGGGATACAACCCTCATATTACAGTGCTGGGCTTCGACAAGGCAGAACCGCTGATAAAACACCCCTTTGTCTATATGGCGGCAGTTGGAATAGGATATACTTTCGACAATTAAATCCAAATTACGCATTAAAGATTTTCTAACGCGTAGCATTAGAATATAATGGACCCCGAAATTAGGACAATGAGTTAAAGTGTAAAAATCATTAATTTTATTGTCATGAAAAGTAGAAGAAAATTTACCGCAGAGTTCAAAGCAAGAGTTGCTTTGGAAGCAATCAAAGAACAATCAACACTGGCTGAATTGGCTGTGAAGTATGAAATCCACCCGAATCAGATAACAGAGTGGAAGAAAACATTTTTAGCAAATGCAACGCTTACTTTTACTGAAAAGTTGCCAGAAAAGAAACATGAAGAAGAAGTTCGCCGATTATATGAGCAAATAGGTCAACTGAAGGTTGAAAATGATTTTCTTAAAAAAAAATTGTATTAGAAAACAGTTTGCAACAAAGGCGCCAAATGGTTGAGATAGATAATAACAATTTGAGTATCAACAAGCAGTGTAAGGTTTTACAAATCCATCGCTCAGGCTTGTATTATCAGCCAAATGGTGAGAGCCAGCACAACCTAGATTTGATGTTAGAAATAGATAAGATACACTTAAAGTGGCCATATTATGGAACAAGAAGGATGACTGCAGAGTTACAAAATATGGGTTATGTAGTTGGCCGGAAACTTATCCGGCGATTAATGCGCCTGATGGGAATAGAGGTTATTTATCCACGCCAAAACACTTCGCAACCCAATAAAGACCATAAGATTTATCCCTATTTGCTCAGAGGTTTAAAAATTGATCATATAAACCAGGTATGGCAAACGGATATTACCTATATCCCTATGAAGCGGGGATTTATGTATCTGATGGCAGTTATTGATGTTCATAGCCGTTACGTACTCAACTGGAGTATTCCAACAGCATGGAAGCGGCCTGGTGTACACAGGTAGTTCAACAGGCAATTGAAAAATATGGTAACCCTGAGATATTCAACACCGATCAGGGAAGCCAGTTTACCAGTGAGCTTTTTACAGAAATGTTGCTGGGCAACAATATAAAGATAAGCATGGATGGTAAAGGCCGTGCAACAGACAACATTTACATTGAACGCTTATGGCGAAACGTGAAGCAAGAAAATATCTACCTTAATGCCTACGAAACAGGATTAGGGCTGTACAAAGGATTAGGGGAATATTTCTACCAGTACAACAATCATCGTGTACATCAAGCACTAAATTATTTAAAACCGATAGATATTTATAAAAATGTGGCTTAAAAGAAAAATTCGAACAAATAATTTTTATATTTGCAAAGGGAAAAAAATATCTTTTCAACGGGAAACAGGTGCTTCGTCATCTGTTTCTCTGAAAAGAAAAATCAATTAAGAATTATAAAAAATCTGTCCTAAGACAGGGAACCACTATAGCCCATTTGATGTAATTTAAGCGAAACTTTATTGCCTTCCCGGAGTTTTGTAATAGAATATCTGTCAAAGTCGCGCGCTATGTAAATCTTATAGGGGGTAGGCAAAATCTTTTTGACGAAAACATCGTTTTTCCAGATGCCGTGCAAGACGCTGTCGGCACCATTTTTTTTATACTTAAAAGTACCTTCCCCGTTTCTCAGGCCATCTTTAAAAATGCCATTATAGGTGTCACCATTAGCCCATGTGTATATGCCTGCTCCGTTAGGAAATCCGTTTTTAAACCGGCCTTCAAATTTATCAATACCTTCGGCAAAGCCTTTCCCGTTTGCCAGTCCCTTTTTACAATGCCCCTGGTATTTTGCGGAAATCTCATGTTTTAACACCCGGCAACTATCCTGCGGATAAGCATAATTTGTGCAAAGCAGCATGAGTACGGTAAACAAGGATATTATCAGTTTTTTCATAGCCTGCAGGTTTATTTTTTTATTGTGCTTTGCCTTAAAAGGATTAACAAGTCTAACACAAATTTAAACAAAAAAGCCTTATAAATCAAGAGGATTTTTTATGCCGGAATAAAACAAAAAAAGCAGTTTTCACTGCTTCTTTTATTGTCTTTTTCAGTTATTTAAATAACTGATTTTCAGAATGTTTTTGAGGTACCAAGCGGATTCGAACCGCTGTACGAGGTTTTGCAGACCTCTGCCTAACCACTCGGCCATAGTACCTTGTTAGGAGGGCAAAGATATAAAATATTTTTGTAAGCAAAAAAATTTTTTCCGGCATCATTGCACATAGCCCTTGCCGAAATGCCTTATTTTTTAAGATATTTTCATCATCGTAAAAAAAATACAACGGCTGTTCTTTCTGATAAAAACTATCTTTTATTAGCATAAATAACGTAGCTTTGTATTAAAATTTTAAAAAATGGACCAGGAAAATAAAACCCCCGAACCCGCAACCCCCGCAGCGGAACAACCCACAAAAAAGGGTTTAAGTGCCCAAACCATCGTAATCATCATTATCCTCGCCCTGATGATTATCATCCCGCTGGTGATATTCCTGTGGAAGCAGGCCGAGATAAAAAGCCTGAAACAAAGCCATGAGACACGTATCAGCGAAATCATCACACAGGCCAACAACACCATTATGGAAAACAACCGCAAAAACATCGAGACGGTAACCCGTGTTTTTACCTGGGCTGTGCGTTCCGAAATGCTGAGACAAAATATGGAGCAAATCAATACCTATATGACCGACCTGGTGAAAATGGAAGGTATGCACCATATCTCCGTAATCAATGCCGACGGAATTGTAGTCAGCTCAACCAACAAAAAATATGAAGGTGTAGTCTACCCCGGCCCTATTGCTAAAGAACTGTCGGGCATCACCGAGGCCATTACCAAATCGGACGAAAGCGGCGATATGGTTTCTATCTGCCCGGTGATGGGTCTCGATAACAGAATGGGAACCCTGATCATTACTTATCAGCCCAAAACCAATATCTTTGTCCCCAAAGAAGCAGTGTCGGAAGAAAAGAAATAAATAGCGCGATGTCTTTCAGTAAGTTTTCCGTTTTTTTGTGGCTTGCCCTTGCCCTGTTTTTTTTCTGCGGTTGCGGCAACGACAATAAGCCTGTGGATGAGTTTGTCATTCACGGAAAGCTAAAAAATTCCCTTGGCGAAAAGATTGTGTTGCAACAACTCGGCCTCGACAGTATCAAGCCGGTTGATTCGCTGCAGGTGGACGAAAATGGCGAGTTTACCATATCCTATAAGCCCCAGAACATCAGTTTTTATTTGCTGAAAGTTTCTGAAGAAAACTTTATTATGCTGTTGGCTGACAAAGGCGAGACAATAGAAATTACAGGCAACATCAGGCAACTGGCCAATGAATACGCCGTTACAGGCTCTGCCGGCTCGGCCTTGCTCTGGGAGCTGAACAGCTATACCCGGAAAAATATCAATAAGACCGATTCCCTTTATAAAATCCAGCTCCGTCAACAGGATAGCGCCAACTTTCCCCAGGTAAAACAACATCTGGATTCTGTATATAACACTATTTTTGAAGACCAGCGCCGCTATGTGCAGGGTTTTATCACAAAAAACAGCACATCGCTGGCGTCGATCATCGCTATTTATCAGGTCTTTGGCCGCCAAAAAGTGCTCAACGAACGCGACCATTTCAGCACGTTTAAAATGCTCGATAGCACGCTGTTTCTATTGTATCCCAACAACGAATACGTGCTCGAACTGCATAAGCGGGTCAGCGATGTAAAAAAGGCACAGGCCGACAAGCTCAAAAACCTGGCGAAACTAGATTCCGCCATGGTGGCCCCCGAAATAAAAATGAAAAATATAGGTGGTTTTCTTCAACCCCTCTCATCGCTCAAAGGACATGTTACTCTGGTGCTCTTCTGGGCAGCATCCAGCCGGCCGAGCATAGCAGCACTCGAACAGTATAAGTGGATACACAAAAAATACCGCGAAAAAGGATTCCAGGTATATGCCGTTTCGCTGGACAAAAACCGCCGCGACTGGGAATTCGCCGTTAATGAG
>Ga0116173_1004012_pt1 | contig 10784 bp, 9 predicted proteins | sample AD_UKC085_MetaG_FD_89800 | JGI IMG/M metagenome (GOLD analysis project Ga0116173, IMG submission 89800) | Active sludge microbial communities of municipal wastewater-treating anaerobic digesters from USA - AD_UKC085_MetaG | ecosystem: Engineered > Bioreactor > Anaerobic > Digestate | place: USA...
GCTTACCGTCTGCATCATATGCCACAACAATATTGCCGAGTCTCTGTTTAAGATCTTCCATGTCTGTGGCAAGACAGAGAACCGCCATTATCTCGGAAGCTGCGGTAATCATAAAATAGTCCTGTCTCAAAAAGCCATTGCTTTTAGGTCCTATTCCAACTATTATCTCTCTGAGCACCCTATCGTTCATGTCAAGACATCTTTTCCAGATAACCTCTCTAAGATCTATATTAAGTGAGTTACCATGGAATATATGATTGTCTATCAATGCGGAAAGAAGGTTATTGGCTGCCGTTACGGCATGTATATCCCCTGTAAAGTGAAGGTTTATATCTTCCATCGGCACAACCTGTGAGTACCCTCCGCCGGCTGCTCCGCCCTTAACACCGAAAACCGGCCCAAGAGATGGTTCACGCAATGCAATAACAGCTTTTTTACCGATTCTGTTAAGTGCCTGACCAAGACCAACCGTAGTTGTAGACTTTCCTTCCCCCGCAGGAGTGGGAGTTATAGCACTTACAAGCACTAACTTTCCGTCTTGCTTGCTGCTCAGCCTCTTAAGTATATCAAGCGAAAGTTTTGCTTTATACTTTCCATACGGCTCTATCTCATTTTCAAGTATACAGGCTTGGGCTGCGATGGTGTGTATATCCTTCATTTTGCAGCTTTGGGCAATCTCAATATCGCTGGGTATGGTTTTCATACTACTCCCCCTACTTTATGAAATATTTTTCATGCTATAATTATATCAACTTAAAAGCTTTTTTCAAAAAACATTTTTTAGGGAATGTGCAGGTATTTATAGCCTGCTTTACACAGATTTGACAGTTTTATGCAATATTCAACCTAAAGCCGGCTTTATAGGAGGTATTTATGAAAAATGTGCACGTATCAATTCTACAGCTTGATGTTTCTGACAGGAAGGAAAGTAACCTTTCAAACTTATCTGAACAGATGAAAAAAATAAAAGATTTTTCTCCTGATTTCACCGTTCTCGGAGAAATGTTTAACTGTCCTTACGATATAAGCTGTTTTAAGGATTTTTCAGAATCAGAAGATTCCGGCATAACGGTTAAATATCTTTCATCTCTTGCAAAGGAATACTCTACCGTTCTTATAGGAGGCTCTATTCCCGAAAACGATAATGGAAAGATATTTAACACATCTTTTGTATTTTCCAAAGAAGGAAAGATCATTGGTAAACACCGTAAAGTTCATCTTTTTGATGTAAACCTTCGAAGAGAAACCCATGAAGTTACTTTTAAAGAGTCCATAGTGCTTTCGCCAGGAAACTCAGCAACGGTTATAGATACAGATATTTGTCCGATAGGCGTTTGTATATGCTATGATGCCAGATTTCCTGAGCTTACGAGGAAGATGGCCCTTATGGGGGCACAGATAGTTTTTATTCCTGCTGCCTTCAATAACATAACCGGTCCGGCACACTGGGAGTTGACTATGCGGAGCAGAGCACTGGATAACCAGCTTTTTGTATGCGCCTGCTCAACTGCTTTAAACTCCTCCTTCACTTATCATTCTTACGGACATTCAATGGCCATAGACCCATGGGGAAAGGTATTAAGCTCCCTGGAGTATGAAAACGGAATCTTGAATGTTGAGCTTGACCTTGAGCTTATATCAGAAATAAGATCCAAACTACCGCTTTTAAAGCATAGAAGAGAGGAGGTTTACTCATGGTAGAACAGAACGTTATAATACGGCTTGCAACTGCGAAAGATAAAAAAACTCTCAGCAAGATAAAAAATAATGCTTTTCCTTTTCTTATGAGATTCTTTTTCTCAAGTTCAAAAGACACACTGGTTGCTGAAAAAAACGGTGAGGTTGTAGGTGGAGCGGTGCTGAAGATTTTTAATTTAAAAAATAAAAAGTGTGGGCATGTTCTGGAGCTTTTTGTATCAAAAAAAGAGCAGAACAACGGCTTGGGAAAGAAACTGGTACAAGCATCCTTAGCCCATATGAAAACTATAGGTTGTGAAGAAGTTTTTGCCTGTGTTGAAGGAAATAATACCGGCTCAAGTAATATATTTTCAAAAAACGGTTTTGCAGTTCTTTCTCTGTATGATCAGATTAAGAACTATGGATTTTCATACTTTAAACTGCTTTATAATACTTTTCATATCTTCGATATCGGGCATTTCCTCTGGAAGTTTCCGGCAAATCAAAAACATTTTGACAGTTCAGCAGTTCAGTTTTTAATGAGTATCCTCTTAAACATAATCGTTTTTTTAATCGCATGTCTTAGAATAAACAACTCTATATGGACAGCTCCTGGGGAACTTTTATATGTTAGTGCTGCTTTTTCAATTCTTTTTATTGTCCGTTTCATTTTTATGATAACTGCATCCAAAGTTCAGAGAATACCTGTCCGTTTCAGGCTTTGGGAGTCGGGAATAACGAGGATTTTTTCCTGTTCCCGGATCAATTTACCCCAAACAGACCGAATGGAGGTATCCCGATTTAAAGAAGAAGCTTGGTATTGTAGGTTTAAGCGGTATTATTTCAACTGCTCTTGTTCTGTCAATTTTTACATTAATTCAAAAGTTTGGAAATACAGATCATCCTTTAAATACATTTGTGGCCTACAATATTCTTATAGGGAAAAACCTGCTTTTTTTCAATGTTCTTATTCCAATATTCCCTTTAGGCTGTTATGATTCCAGAAGAGTTTTTGATAACAGCAAACTATTATGGGCAGTTTTGGCTCTCATCTGTGCTTTTTTGATCTTCCTTATTTAAAAAAATCCAGAGCCTGATCATTACTCAGGCTCTGGAATAATTTCACCACATCTTTCCGGTAAGCTTTATCACTTCTTCCTTGTTTTCCAAAAGCTCCGGAATATCAACACTTATGTTCTTTGAAAGATCAAGCTTTATAGTTTTTTCAACAACACGCAAAGTATTTCCGTCCTCATCGGCAACTCTTAGTTTTAACTTATGTGAAGAGCCTACCAGATAAAATATGGCAGCATCGTCATATGTGATTTCTTTTTCCTCAGCTCCGTCAAAAGAAATTCCTACAATCTGTGCGGCTTCATATGTGATACCCTGTCTGTCAATATCTTCATTTCTCATAACAATTGTACGCTGTCTTCCAAGGACAAACATCCAAACTCCTAACAATACAAGAAGTGCTATCAGAATAAGTATAAAAACTGTTCTTTTCACAATAATAGCCTCCTCTGCCTTATTTCTCAGCCTGAGGCTGTTTTTCTGCTTTCACGCCTCTAAGACTTCTTCTTTCCATTTCTTTATCTTTCTGACGCCTCCATGCATGAAGAACCAGCGCAATAGCTATTATTCCATAAGAAATAAACTGTCTGAAATATTCACCCAGCATTGCCTGTCCGATGAGATTCTTTCCTGCCATAGGAGAAACAACAAACATCATGTGAAAAAGTATTACTCCTATGAACACATTCGGAATGGTTGCTCTGGAAACCGTTGCACCGCCTATAAGTATGGCAGCTATTGAAAATACTCCGGTCTGGTCATGGCTGTTGTAAGTGCTCAATGTACCCATGTTCTGAAGAAAGATTATCTGTCCGTATCCGGCCAGAACCGTTGAAATTACTATCGAAATGATTCTTGTACGGTCAACCGGTATACCGGCGGACTGTGCAACTTTCATATCCTGGGCTATGGCTCTCATATCCTGTCCAAGCTTGGTCTTTCTGAACCACAGTATGAATAAGCATAGCAAAGCTATGATGAAAAAAGTGCCCAGAGGTATGGAAATCTCTCCTATCTTTAATGGAATCATATTGTCAAATACCTGTCTGACACCGTCAAGAGCGACGGTGTTTCTTATGCCGTATCCTCTTGAAAGAACCAGAGAAGGGCTTTTTACAGGAATTATCCCTCCCATGAAATAAAGAACAACAAGCTGATAAACACCATTAATGAAAAAACCCAGTATGTACGACGTTGCCATTTCTCTCCCCTTAGCCCTGTTGAGGACACTTCCGCAAAGAATCCCCAGAAGTATGGAAATAGGAGTTGATATGAGCATGGCAAGTACAAGTCCAGGTATGCCTACGATAGACCAGTCTGTGATAAATATGAGTCCTATCTGACCTGCCATTGCTCCCAGCACCATACCGAAATTCAGACCCATACCCGCTATAATAGGCAACAACAGGGATAGAACCAGAAATGAGTTTCTGCCAATTCTGGTTATCATCTCCTGTATCAGATAGTTGGCACTGAACCCGGAAACGGGAACAGCAAGCAATGTAATAACTACAAAAAGTATCGGAACAGCGTTGCTTATAAAAAAATTCTTTAATTTTTCTGTAAAAGTAAGATTCTGACTCATGATTTCACCTTCGTTGTCTTTCTGGTAAGTGCATAAACAATCATACCGTTGGAAACTATTATTCTTATAACTTCCGAAAGATCTGTCTTTAAGAAACTGTTTATTACGGAAGGAGTCATTGTAAGTATACCCTGAAAGAGTATTGTTCCTACGATAACGTTGGTTATAGTAGCCTTATGAACCGATGCCCCTCCCAGAAGGATGGCAGCCACAGCCGGAAAAGCCATGAAAAGTGGACTTGTATACAACTGTATAAACCCATAGCTCTGCTGATAAACCAAAATGCCGACTGCACCGAATACTGTAGAAATTATCACCGAGATAGTTCTCATTTTGTTTACATCTATTCCTGAAGCCCTTGCAAAATCGGGGTTAGAACCGACAGCCGTCATGGCAGTACCTGTTTTGGTATGAAAAAATGCCCATACCAAAAATGCCATTACTGCAAAAAATATAAACAAACCCGTAGGAAACGTAAAATCGCCTATTTTTATAGCCAAAAAATTATCTATAATATTGAACCAGTATCCTTCAAGGGTAATGGTTGTTCTCAGACCCGATCCCCCGTACCCCCATACCATCGCAGGACTCTTGAATGGAAGGACAAGCCACATCATACACATAAACATTACGGAAGAAAGGCCAACGTACGTTGATATGACCATCTCTTCGCCCTTTACCCTGTTAAGCATCTTTCCGTATCCCCAGCCCAGTACAGCCGCAATTGCGCACGAAAGAATAACCGCCGTAATAAAGCCCATAATGCCGGTTATACCCATTTCCATAGTGGTTACAGCACCCAAAAGCCCAGCTATTACTCCCAAAGGAAGACCAAAATTAAGTCCGCATCCCGACTGAACCATCGGCACCATGGAAAGCACAAGCACACCGTTCATACCAAATCTTACCAGCGTATCTTTTATTGATGCGGCAAGACTGACCTCTGCAAAAGGAGCAGCCACAAAAAGGGAAAGAAGAAAAAAACCGATTATAACCCTTGGCCATCCAGCCTTATTAACAAACTGTCTTAATCTATTCATTGTGCGCTCACCTTCTCTTTGCTTTCATCAACCTTTCCTGCCATAAGCAGACCAAAGTCTTCGGTTGCTGCCGTTGCAGGAAGTATACCTGCCACTTTACCTTCGTCCACTATGGCTATGTTGTCACATATAGACCTTAGCTCTTCCAACTCGGAGGAGGTCATTATTATAGTCGTACCGTACTTTTGATTATACTGCTTAAGAGTATCCAGAACCAGTTTTTTTGCACCTATATCGATTCCTCTTGTCGGCTCTGAAACGAACAGAATCTTCGGATTCACGGCAAATGCTTTGGCAAGACATATCTTCTGCTGATTTCCACCAGAAAGCTCCTGAACAGGCTGTTTTTCATCCACACATTTGATATCCAGAATCTTTATGTACTCTTTTGCCAGCTCCGAAATCTTTTTATCGTCTCTCCACTTTACCAGTCCGCCTATGAAGCTCTTAAGATATTTGTTTTGGGCCTGCATTACAGTAAAGGATATATTCCAGTCTATTGGCTCTTCAAGCAACAGACCCACACCTCTCCTGTCTTCTGCTACAAAAGCCATACCTGCTTTAAGGGCTTTTACCGGTACGTTCATCTCAAGGCTTTTTCCAAAAACCTCAATCCTTCCGCCGGCTTCATAAAGTCCCATTATTCCGTTTGGAATACCCAGCTTGCCCTGGCCTGCCAACCCTCCGATTCCGAATATCTCACCTTCACGAACTTCAAAGCTTACATCCCTGACAGTCTCTCCTGGCATGTCAACCCAAAGATTTTCAACCTTCAAAACCGTATCTCCAAGTTTTTTTTCATTTTTTACTTCGTCTTTTTTTTCTTCTATGTTTCTTCCGACCATCCACTGGGCTATCTGCCTTATCGAGGTTTCTTTCGCAGGACTCTCCCTGACAGTCTTGCCATCTCTTAGAACCAGAATCTTATCACATACATCTATTATTTCTTTGAGCCTGTGCGAAATAAAAATTATGGCTATTCCCAGATCAGAAAGCCTTTTCAGAGACTGTATCAAAATGTCTGCTTCACTTTCTGTGAGAACTGCCGTAGGCTCGTCCAAAACCAGAATCTTCATATTTTTTCTGTCAAGCTCTCTGGCTATCTCGGTAAACTGCTTATGACCGACCGGCATCTCCGCTATCAGCATATTCGGATCTATTTTTACTCCCAGTGCACTTATTGCCTTTTCCGCTCTATCTTTCATATCCGTACGGTCAAGAGTCTTAAGCCTGGATCCAAATACCTCTACAAGAAAGTTGTATTTAAGGGACTCTCTGTTCAGCATTATATTTTCAATGGTGGTAAACCCCGGAATTAGCGAGAACTCCTGATGAACCATGCCTATTCCGGCATCCAGAGCATCAAAAGCATTTTTAAAATTCACTTCCTTTCCGTCTATTATGACCTTGCCCTGGTAACCCCCTGTTTCAGATATCACCGACATACCGAAAAGGATATTCATTAAAGTAGATTTCCCGGCACCGTTTTCTCCTATCAGACCCAGAATTTCACCTTTTTTCAGTTCAAAGCTTACGTTTTCCAAAACCCTGTTTCCATAATAATCCTTAGTTATGTTCTCCATTTTCAGAACAACCTGTTCAGATACCATCAACTCCACCTCTTTATCAAAAAGATAAGGGAACAAAAGTTCCCTTATCTCATTTCGGAAAGTTTTAACTTACTTTATACCGAAGTACTTTTCAGGAACAGTTATCTTTGTCATTCCCAGATAACCTTTTCCGAAAACATAAGTATCCTGGTAAAGCAGGAAGTGATTCTTAGACTTTATGCCTGTATTCATATCCTTATAGTTACTTCAGTTCCATTCTGCGCCGGGTGTATAAACATTATATGCGGCGAGAAGATCCTTAAGGTTGTTCAGCTTGGCTTTGCCCTCAATTATATTCTTTGCGTACTCACCAAGACCTGCTGTAGTTGCATAACCATATGAGTAAGCCCATGTTCCCATTCTGCCTTTTCCACCTTTGGCTACGACTGCCTCTTCTACCTTATTAAGTATTGCAGGCCAGTTTCCCTGTTCTGCTTTAAGGTCAACTCCAAGTGCACCAGGATATCCCATGAGAGGAGACGGAAGATCGGCTTCTATAAAGTATCCGCCAAGCTCTGCTATTCTCTTGAGAAGAGGATCTGTATGTGCATCGTTTGTACAGAAAAATGCTGTTTCCTGACCATACTTCTTAAGCCATGCGGGAACCTTTTCAAGAACAAACTGCTGTGCTCCTGCAACTCCAACATCGCTTGTAGGATCCGGGGCTGTTTCAAATACAAACTTTAACCCTAGATCTTTACATGCCTGTTCCATTATGTTTCTCCTTCTTGAAAGAAGCTCATAACCCATATGTCTTGGGAAGGATATATGTACGAATGTTTTTGCTCCTAACATCTTTGCAGCATAGATTATGGTATATCCTCTGGCAATGTTGTCTGCGTTTATCGCTATGTCTGAAACTGGTGCAATAACGCCTGGGTCTTCATGAGGCTCTCCTGCAAAAAGAAGAATGTCAGGACGTTTTTCTCTAACCTTTCTGAAAGCTTCAGCAGTTCCCGGAACAGCCTGATTAACGATTATTGCTTTCATCAAAGGATCATCTGCAAGACCTGCAATTTGAGCAATGGTTGTTTCCATCTCAGACATAAAGTTGTCCGGATATGTAAGGTGGGTAATCATACCGCCGGATGCCGAGTCTCCGTAATTCTTTATAAGAGCCTCTGCTCCTCTTAGATCATCTTCAGACTGGGAAACTGTACCGGTTACTACTCCAATGTGAAAAGCTGCTGCTGAGAATGCGAAAACCGAAAACATCGCTACTACCAGTAAAACCAATAGCTTTTTCATTCATCTTCCCCCCTATGGTTTTTATTAGCGTTTGTAATAATACGCAATAAAATGATAACATATTGTTCTTTAGTTGTCAAATTTGAAAAACTTATCATTAATATTATCTGAGAATATTAATACTATATATTTTAATGAAATTTTTGATGGGTTTCTTGTATAAAGTATTAATGTCATGTGTTTCCGGTTAATCTTCAAAAGCTACTCCAAGGTAACCGAAAGTAAATTCATGCTTTCAGAAAGAATAATCTTTCATTATGATATAATATATAATCATCTGTGAAAATACTTTCCCGGAGGAAATATGAATAAAGAAGTTGAAAATTATCTTCAGAAAATAGGACTTACCGATGATGATATAAAGCGGCTTGTCAAATCAGAAAAACAGAAAACAGCCAGTATGTGTTATGCTGTGAATGAGTATGATGAGTATCTTTAGATAAGTATTTTGGATATTACCTACGACATTAACCTTAAGGTCAAGATCTCTCTAATTAAGAATCATGAAAAATAAGATTTTATGTTGTATAATACATACTACATTAATATAAAACGGAGGTTGATCTATGGACGAAAAAGAAAAGGAAGTTCCCAAAGGGGAGAATCCCTCTGAGGAAGTAGTAAGACTCAAGGCAAAGATTCTTGAATACGAAAGAACTATGGAGTATCAGAAGAAACTTGAAGACTCTCTCAAAAAGAGCGAAGAGATCTATAAGCTTCTCACAGAAAACTCCACGGATATAGTCTCCAAACATTCTTCCGACGGAATCTTCACCTTTGTTTCTCCATCCATAAAAAATATACTGGGATATTCGGCGGAGGAGCTTATAGGTACATCTATCTATCAACTTTTTAATCCTCAGGATCTTATAAGCGTGAAAAGAGCTTTTTCCTCTATTCTGGCCTTGCCGACATCATCTACTTTTTCTTACAGAATAAAGAAAAAAGACGGTGCGTACCTTTGGTTTGAAACAACAGGCAAGTCCATCAGAGATGAATTTTCCGGAGTTGTAAAGGGTATTATCCTTATTTCACGAAATATTAACGAAAAAAAGCTTATAGAGAGCGAACTTACTTTCAGAAACGACCTTCGCAACCTCACCGAAAAGATATCAAATAGGCTAAATTCATCAAAAATTCAGGATATTGAAGATGATCTCATAGCTCTTTCCACAGATGTGGCTAAGCTTTTTTCATACGACGACGGTGATGTGTTTATATTCAATGAAGAGTTCAAGAGTATAATGCCTAACGTTTACGGAAAACTTAGAGCAAATATAGTGCTTGAACATACTCAGCCTGATCTTCTTGATGATTTTCAAAAGTACACCGGAAAAAGTATCCGTTCTTTTGCTTTTTTTCCTTTAAGTATAGAGAAAAATGTAATAGGTATGCTTGCACTCTACAATTTCCAGAAGGAAAGCAGTATTACAGAGAGTCTTAACAACAATATACGAACTGTTCTTGAGATCTTTGCCAGTGCCCTGGGAAGAATGCTTGACAACTATAAAATTGTTTCGCTCAACTCCACCATTAAAGTTATTCTGGATAACATACCGCAAGCTTACATACATATAAACAACGAAGGTCTTATATCTGATATAAACTCTAAGGCACAGGAGTATCTGCCCCTTAAGAAGGACGATCCTTTTGCCAAAATTGTTTCCGACAACTCTATATTTTTAAAGGATTCCAAGTTTGACAGAGAGTTTAAAATTGCGTGGGAAAAAAGACTTCCTGTTTCCTTTGAAGAGTTCGACATATCCGACAACTCATGGTATGAAGTACGTATGATACCTGCTTCAGACGGACTCAGTATATTCTTCAGGGATATCACTCAACAGAGAACTTCTGAAGAAAAACTTGTTGAATATGCAACAAAAGACTCACTTACCGGTGTCCTGAACAGAAGGGCAGGACTCATACACCTGCAAAAACTAATAAATATATGCAAGACTCAGAACAAAAACCTCTGCATCGGTTATATAGACATTGACAATCTGAAAAAGATTAACGATAAGTATGGTCAGAATGAAGGTGATTTTCTTCTGACCCTTGCGATTAAAACTTTGCGCGAAAATCTCAGGGAAGGAGATATAATATGCAGAGTCGGAGGCGATGAGTTTCTGATAATATTTCCGGATACTTCAATTGAAGAAATCTTGCAGCTCTGGCAGGAAATAGACAGTATATTCAGACAGTTCAACGAGACTAAGAAGAAGCCTTACAGCATTTATATCAACAGAGGTTTTTCCCAGTTCGATCAGCAGAAAAACTTCACCCTTGACGCTATGCTTGCAAATGCAGACAGGGAACTGACAGCATTTTCAAAAAAACCAAAAAATTTAAAATAGCTTTTTATGTTTATGATTATACCAGCTTCGAAACAATCCGGCGTATTTTTAATGCCGGATTGTTTTTTGCCGGTATATTTTTTCAGTTTACACTGGATACTTATTATTTTAACTTTCAAAATCAATCATATATGCTAAAATCTTCTCAGAGATAATTGGAGGTGGACAATGCTGGTACCTTTGAGCAGTCTGAAAA
>Ga0116173_1004018_pt1 | contig 10778 bp, 10 predicted proteins | sample AD_UKC085_MetaG_FD_89800 | JGI IMG/M metagenome (GOLD analysis project Ga0116173, IMG submission 89800) | Active sludge microbial communities of municipal wastewater-treating anaerobic digesters from USA - AD_UKC085_MetaG | ecosystem: Engineered > Bioreactor > Anaerobic > Digestate | place: USA...
ATTCGCCTATCTGGATTTAATTTTCTGTTAACCCGTCCATTCCACATAGTCTAGGAATACAGGTGATCCATCGCCTAACCCCACGATGATCGAGCAAAAAAGCATCCCAAAAACACCTTATGCTCCTACTGATAGCGATTCGCTGCATATCGATAATTTGCAAGATTCTGCAGTAAAAAAGAAATATATCTTGTAAAAAATATTATGATATTTGTTGTGCTTTAGAAGCAAGCCATTCGGGAGTCCTGACATATGTTATGGTTATCTTGCTACCAGTTTTATTAACCGCCGGATTTGGCTAGTTTCACTAACGACACTAACGAGGTCTACACCCCTAAACGACGGACTGCCTTCACCGCCCATATCAAGCAATTAATGGCTTTGCAATGATATCAGGTTTTCATCCTTCTTGCATGAGCAATGTGCTCATGTGGGTTTCACTAAAGCGTATCATGATTACTGGCGTGAAAGCTTTATCCCATTAAATCATTGAAGGCGTAAGAGGGATGAAATTTTGAAGACTTGCTTAGCAGTATTGGCTCTGGTAATTGTGCTTAATAATTCTGCTTTGGCTGAGAAAGAGCGAGTGTATGTTGGTCCTTATACAATTGAATATGACTATGGGAACATAGATCATAATATTATACCCTTGCCGGAACAATACGACGATAATGTCACTATTTATAACTTGCTTATTAGCGGCATTGAAGTAGATCCTCGTGGTATTGTTCCCGTTACAGAGATATTTGTTTCATTGCCAATGTATAATACATCCCCCAATTTAGAGGAGATAATGGATGCCCTTCTTGGTGAGCAGAATTATACGGAAGAGACGAAGACGATTAGTGACTCATCTGCCATTGTGCGTTATTGGACTGCGCCTTATGGACCAATCCCTCAAATGCCCTTCGTTTTGGCGGGCTTCTACATCGACGATGCGTTCTGCATTATGTTACTCCGAGGTTTTGACGAAGAGCAGGTCGAACATCTATTGGATAGTTTAAAAATAGCGCGATGGCTCGGATTCTGAGAATTTGGTGGTTTTTATGTGTGGCTTTGCTACTCAACATGCGAATTCCGCGACTCACTTATCCGCCTCAACAAATGACTGTGGAAATATCAAACTTCACTTGACTGTCTCCCTATTCCCCCAAGAACTTAAGCACCATTTCCGCCTCCATGGAGGTACTGATCCAAGCCACCAACAGCAACCCCAATCCGAAACGCTTAAATGACCTTTATGTTGGAACAATTATATATCAATAAACTAAAAGAGTTCTCTTCCCATTGAGAGCCAGATAAGCAGCTAAATTAACTGTAGTGGTAGTTTTGCCACAGCCTCCTTTCTGGTTAGCAATGGCTATTATCTGCATGGCCTAAAAGATTAAGGTCTAAGGGGCTTTGCATGTAAAGTCCTAAAAACGGGGCACTAAAATTTCAGGCGTACGACTTTAGATGCAAGGTGTACTAATATTGGTAACTAAAAATAAAATATGATTTTCGTCGGCGATTTTCCAATAAAAAAAAATAAAGCTCAACTTGCCTTGCCATGTTCATGACCTCATGTATACATGTAATTTTTCTAAGTATTATAGTTTTTGTCTTTGTTGGCTTTACACGTAAACTCGGTTCTGTGACTTGGGGGATACAGGGCCAATTATAATATCCAGTAGAATAACTTGTCGCCATCTCGCAGACAACAAGTCGGTTTCTGCTACGGAATATTCCTGTAAATTTTACAGCAAAATCGTCTCGCTACCCTGCTTTTTTCGATAGCTGGCAATTGTCGATAAATGATTTCATAGTGTATGGAATAGGTAGTTTGCCAGAAGCGATTTAGAACTTGTTAAGTGCTGGCCTGAAAAGTGGGAAACGTTCTGTAAGTTACACGCACTTTTTCCGTTTAGTCGGTCTGCGCCGGACGTCAGTAAAAAGAAGTTAATAGTTTTGGCTTAACTAAATCCTGCTTTTTTCATATCAATTTCTGCTATTGTCATATCGGCAATAGCTGAAACAACTTCGTGAGATTTATCGAAGATATCTTTTTTGTTAGTTTTTGGGTCGCTAGCAAGAATAACAAGATCCGTTAAGGCGTTTTTAGCTTTGATTCTTGCCTCAATGAATTTACTTTATTCTGGAGCGGTTGCTACTTTTATACCTCCTTTTATTCCCTATACTATTCCTAAAATATATACGTCTTTCTGAAATCTAGTTTCCTGTTTTGCACAATGGAGCTTATTGTCTCAATGAGCGCAGCCTGTTTACCTCTGCCATCGCTCTATCATAGATGTTTTTTGCTGTCGTGGATAGATCTTCAAAGCTAGGCTCGGATGAAGACTGCATATTCTGGATATCTAAAGGTACTGGATATCGTCCTTTCCATTGAGTGTAGATGCTTATAACCTTCAGATGATCAATCTCGGAGACGCTAACTTCGAAGCCGATGTTGTTGGCGAGATATAGATCATCAAGGTTATGTGTTCCAAGTGCACGTACTTGGTTGTCTTTTCGTGTAAACCTAAATGTTCTTAACTTTTCTTCAAAGGGAGTCACGTCCGTGATCGTCGCGTTGTATGCTTTGTATGCAATGATACATTTCGCCAGATCTTCAAGAGCGTACCCCATCAGCATTAGATACACAGCGTTAGGGGTGGTTTCTGGAGAGATGATCGGCTTGCAATCTGCATAAGTTTTGAGTGCGATTGCGAAATCGGCCCAGCCATCAATACCAACTATGCCTCTGAGATACAGCCCTGTTTCATGGCTAATAATGCGTACATCCATGCCATAACCTGCCATCGTACCGACCTTCTGGTTTTTACTTTTCGCATGAGAAACACTTCAACGATACTGATTTAAGGGCATGTCAGCCGCATGCCCCTCGATCAATTTTCCTAATTTCATAGCCACTCCGTTTAAGGATGGCCAGCAACAATCTCATAATCAATTCAGTCATTTTCATAATATCCCTGGTCAGGTTCTATCTGTCTCTCTCATTTCCGCCACGCGCCGCCAAATCTCTTCCTTCAGAGTGCCTCAATCATCGCTCACATGAAAATAGTTTTGGTGACATCTGGCAAAATGGTGCCTGCCGAAATATAGCTCCGAGGAGTCCGATAGCGTCAAACCACCCGGCCAGTTTCGGGTCCACCTCTGGAATCCATTTGGACCGGCAAATATAACGATTTCAGAGGGTTAGCAGGGTTTTCAAGTTCATCGTAAGCCCCGCGACCTAACATCTCGATGGCGAGCCTTAAGCAGGGCTCCACGGGCAAGATACGCCCCCCCCCCGTGGTGTCTGTTCTTACCGGCTATTTCAAGAGGAGCAATGTAGCTGGTCTGTGATTGCCATGATACATACACGAATTAGGTAAGAGGTATATATAAACATATATAGATACATAGACCTAGGTCCTCCCAATAACACCAACTAATCGCCTCTAACCAAATTTTTATATTTACATATAAATGCTATTATAGTAAATTAAATATTTATTTTACTATTATAGTGCGATTTTGGATGTATATATATATTTTTATTTTATATGTTTCTATGTGTATAGTTGATGATAGCGATTAGTGGGGCTTGATATCGATTGATTCATCCATTCTCAGCTCCCTAAACGTCCTCATCCACAAGGCGACCTGTCCATAAGTTGCGCCATCCTCTCCCGCAGATTCTTTCCTCTACTTGCCTTATCCTTTGACTTTATGAACCTCCATAAAACGATATTCTGACATGGCAATCATGTGCTCTCCTCCGCAGTCTGAGGATCGGTCTTTGCCGGTGATGAAGATAAGCTCTTCATAGCACACTCAAAACATCGATAAGATCCAACTTTACCGTCATAGTATGGAACCAAGTCATAGTTGAACGTCTGTCCACACACGGAGCAATGCCGCTTTGCCATAGCTGATTTGAACTTAGCAAAGCCGGGATTATCCTTTGTCAGTGTTGGCTGATTTATCTTAGACATCGTTGGGGCTTGAGATGGAGTGGCTTCCTTCCCGCCTCCGTCCACATCCTGGGTGGTTGCATCAAGTTTTTGCTCGACTGAATCCACCATTTTGCCTACTTTGGAAAACGCTATCAACGGATCGCAGTCAATGCCGTCAATAGTTTGCTTATATTCTATCTCTACTATACCTTTATTTCTTCTTCTTTTTATTTTCTATCTGAGTGTTTGTAGAATATGCTCCAAGTGTTGACGGTGTTGACTGAAGTCCATTGTTAGCGGTTTTATTTTCGGTTTTTTCGCCTTTTTCGGGTGTTTTGGCTGGTTTGGTAAGGGGTGTTTTGAATTTCACCCCTGACCAGCACATTGGCCTATCACCACGATCAACCCATGGCCGATAAGTTGAGACGGGAATTTCGGTCTGATCCTTAAGCAACTCTCCGAATTTTGTTGTGCTCATCGGCCTGAGATTGTGCTTCTTAACGTAGGCATTGAATTTGTCGAAAAATACCGATTTCTCGATATAGTCCGTTGCCCCTCCGGCCTCACATTCGTCCATGAGGAAGGCGAATACGGGATTTGCGTTTCGCTTGTACATCTTTTCTACGTCCTCAACCGTCTTGGTGTAGCTAAACTTCCACCCATTGGCCCTGAGTCTCTTGAGACCAGCCAGGGCGATGTTCAATAGGCCACTCAGCTCTTCTGGTGTCTGTAGCTTTTCGTCAAGGTCGGGATCTGCCGTGCCATCGTCCAGCACGAACCGGTTCAAGAATTCCAGCAAAATCCACCTGGAATAGAATGCGTAAGTATCGTCCTGGCTCCGGGGCAGCACGTTCGCCGAAAATAGCATTTTGGCTTTGTTCCTAAAGCTAAATGCCGGTCGGTACTTCTCTTGGGCCCGGTTATCGTCTCCGCCGGTCAAGTTCCTAAATGCTGAAGTATCTGATAGATCTTTGGACGGTAGGTCTCCGCCAATATTCACCAGCTTGCCGTAAAGATCTGATTTGGCGTATGCGTCTGTCACAAGGTCTTGCAGAGTGACATTGCTTATACTCTTCTTTCCGAGAAGGGCGACTATCAGCCTCAGGAACGTTCCTTTGCCGTTCCTGCCAGGTCCTACCAGCATCACCGCCTTGTGGATATGGTAATCTGGCCATAGAAGCCATCCTATTATTTCCTCGATTAAGGTAACGTCTCCAGACTGCGCAACTTCTTGAAGGAATTTGGCGATCTTCGGGGCCTTTGCCGCTGGATTATAGAGGACATCGAGCTGGGTGGTTGATAGATAGTCTGGTGAGTGAGGTTGAAGCTGCAGGGTCTCTAAGTCTAGCAGTCCATTTTTCACGTTTATGACGTGCCTGGCGTTGAATAGGTCGCGGTCGGTGTAGGTCCTGCGCTTGACTTTTCCGATTACATCCGATACCATCTTGTTGTTGGTAAAATCTGGAAATTCCGCCTCAATCAGCGCCTCTAGGATCGTCTCACCGTTGTCGAGATAAACGCCGTGTTCATAGTGATAGATCTTTTTGGTATCCGACACCGTCTTAAAATGATGCTCCTCGATCCATTGTGGGATACGGTCGTTTATTTCAGCCAGACTATTATCTACTGCACCACATTCTCTGGCAATGTGGCCAATCTGATCGTAGTCTATGCCTAATTTCTTGAGCTGCTTTCTATATTTTTTCGCTAATGCATATGCTGTATTCTCTTCTTTTCGCGATAATTCACCGTCAGCTACTATCTTCTCTATGAGGGCATCATGCGTTTCACGATCAAACTTGGAAAAGCCCATGCCGTCCTGTGACTTTGCGCCATCGCAGACTCCAGCCAGGGCCATGATAGCATCAATCACGGTCGGCCCTTTCGATGTCGGTTCGTCCACCGCCGTCTCCGGGCCGGCAACAAATGCCTCGGCTTCTTCTAACAGATCTCTGTAGGGCAGTGGATCAACCTCGCCGCCGTGCTTCATGCCATAAGACACACCCGCCATTATGGCACGATGTTCTTTTTCGTCTGGGTCATAAGCGTCCAACATAGAAAGCATGGCGTTCAATCGCCCCTTAGGGCTGGCTTCCGCTTTTCCGCCCTCGATGCACCCTTGTTTATAAAAATCATCAAGACTGCGGCTTTTTTTGTGCTCTTCCGCCTTCGCTTTGGGCATCTCTCGCGGATGTTTAGCGCCTGCGTCTGTCTTAGCTGGCTCGTGATCTTCAGGCCCGATTTTCGGCTCTATTACAGCTTTGGCTTCTGCCCAATGGTTCTCTTGACAGCTACGATGCCGGCAGGTGTAAGTCCTTCCCCCGTTTGGCCATCCAATAATGCACGCCTTCAATTTATGATCTGGATTGAAGATGCACTCTTCCAGCTCGACCAGGGTGCCGCCATTGTAGGGCTTAATGCGGTGCACCGCCAGATTATGGGCCTGACAGTAGGCCACCGGATCGAAGCCCGCGCCTCTGGAGTATGATTCTTTTGAAGATGCGTCTTGTGTTGGCAGCATAGCCGCCAAGGCCTCTAGATGCTCCCTGGAGACTGTTTCGGATGTTTCCGGCACATCTAGCAGCTTTGCCAGCCGGTGAGGTCTATCGGCGGTGCTATCACCCTTCCTGGCCATGGTGCCGTATATCTTCCAGATTCGGGCCGCGTTTAAGGTGGAAGTATCCACCTTAACTTTTTCATTAGAAAAGTGGAAGTCCAACGCTTCAAGGCAGCTCTTGACAAGATTATTTGCCGTTTCATCGTTGGCTAGATCGATCCTAACCGCCAGGTGGCCACCGTTACCGCTATCCGCCCGGATGAAAGCATTATCAGGCCATCCCTGAGAGATCAACCAAGCTCTTATCTCCCTGGTCATATCCAACGCCGCGCCGTGCTCTTCATCGGATGAGGATATACCAGCCGGCCTAACCGGGTCTAGGTCGATAGGCAGCCATCGCCGCCTGAGGATATCAGCATCCGTCGTTGTGCTCTCTGCATATTTTTTGGGCTTATTTGCGCTTCTTGCAAGAAGGGCTGGCTCAACTTGATTGATTGTAAAATAGTAGCCTGCAAACATCTCATCCTCCGCCAAGCCCACAACAGCATCTGCAAACGCATTAGGGTTATCGAAGTATCCTGAGATGGTCTTGTAGCGACCTGCCTTTGGTATCCTAAGTTCAAGCACTTCGCCGGGCTGGCGGAAGATCTTCCAGGTGCGCAGAATATCTGCGCGGTCGAAGTTGGCGGCCATGCTCACACGCCCCCGAGCTGATCGAATGCAGGAAATACGTTCTTCCCTCTCGGAATCTTTTTATAAGAAGACGTTGATATAATTAAGTTGACCACTACTGCATGGTAAGTGTTCAGGCTCGAAGAGGCTCCAACCTCTTCGGCCAAATCAATTCTATTCACTACGATCCGCCTCGCCGTAGGCTATGTTCATGTGCTCCTCCAACGCGGCTTGAACTTCTGGTTTCAGGACTCCGTATAGTCTGCCGTGCTTGTTTGCTGCAAATCTCCTAAATCGCTCTAGAAGTTGCCTATCTACGTCTACGACCAATAATGACATCCTTTATTTCACCACAACCTTCATTAGGCAAGAAAATATAGATAATCATCGAATTAAATTTAAATTTCACTTCAAGGAATATAAATGGCCGAACTAAACGACACCGAAATGAAGAATATTGTGAAGGTAACGAAATTGCTCATAAGAGAACCGGATCGTGAGTTCAAGTTATCTGATCTTAAGCCAACGCTAACAGATATGAGTGAGGACAGCATCAGAAAAGTATTGCAGTTATTGAAGAAAAAGGACATATGTGGTCATTCTTTTTTGAGAGGGAGGCCTAAAGGAGGTAACAGACTTGAGAAATATTTGCTTCAAAAGGAGATTAAGGTATACGAGGTATTGTTTAGGGTTTATTATGAAACAGACAACAAATGCGAATTCTTGGCTTCAAATTATAACAATGATATGATCGAAAAGTTCGGTTATCTGGCTATTTATAATATTGTTAAAAATAAATTTGAATTGGCAACTTTCAGGAAGAATGCGTCAGATGCAATTCTTAATCTTTCATCAATAAAAAATGAATATAAAAAAGTGGCATATAATTTGAGAGAAGAGATTTCAAGAAATGGTTTTATTCAAGATCATGAGTTAAAACCAGAATATATCGCGCCCATCATAACACTCAATGATTTCGAACCTATACAATCGATACGCTTCTATCGAGAGACGATTCATGAAACAGTCCTAGAAGCATACAAGGACCTCGCTACAAGATCTATTATCTCAGAAGGGGTCCATTCCTTTCTGGCATTTGATACTTACTTGAGCCCACTTAGCTCGTATCCTGTAAATGATTTATCGCAACTATTGTTGTTACCATATCCATTTCAAAGAATTTATGAAGACGCTTATTTAATAGATGGGGATGCGTTTAGCGTCCTTTCAAGCAGAGCTGCAGCAATTTATAATTTTTTCTCAGACTTTGTATTGGAATCACTCAAAATTATTCAAATGCCGAATGACATTGATCAAATAACTAAGCAGATGATATTCTATTGGAATGTAGCAAGTACGCGATTTGATGTGATTTGCGGTTTCTTAGGTGAATTATATGAAAACGATATCGGATCTGGTAATTATCATCTAAAGAGTGATGGATTGCGATTTCAAATAATCGATATGCAGACCGACAAACAACTTATTCCAAAAGAGCTAGAGAGAGACATATTATTGTCCAACATCATACCATCTCTTCCGGATGATCTGCATATCGAACAGAATGCTAGTTGGCCATTTGAATTCCTCAGGCCATGTGAAATTTTCAAGCACATGGATAACGACGGCCAACCGTGGAATTATGAGATCATTCATTACGAAACGATACTAGAAGAGATTAATTTAAAGTTAAATAGTAAAAAACTGTCTCACGAATAAATACATAACATTCGTATTCTTCTAACTGATATCGTTCATACATTGATTGAAATGAACTGCCCGAATTGTTTTGTCTACACCGCAGCTCATGTGCCTCATTTATGCCGGCTTCAAGATGGTCGAGCCAGGGATGGACTCTATACGAACCGGGACCAGCCTCGGGCCGCCTCCCTTTATTCAAGAGCGTGAAGCCCTTAACCCACAAACTGCCCCACGCTATGGTTCTGGCAGCAAAGCCGGGAGAAGGCTTCGCCACGACGAGCACGCTGTGGCGTGCTCAGGACGTCTTGGGATAATTTGACAAATATATTAAATTGGCGTGCCGGAGGCTGTCCCTGGGCAAAGAATCTGCCAGGTTCTCTGAGGCCATCCAGAAGCTGAAGGATTTAAGCTCTGCATAGTCTCAGAAGTATGCCTCCCCTTCGTACACTTTTGCTCCCAGGCCCACCGCCTCCTCGACCGCCGCCAGATCCATCATCAGGAATAGCCTCTCGTTCGCAGTCTCTTTGAAGGCCACAGAGTTTTTTAAGATTGGGGCATATTTCGAAGTTTTGGAAAGTTCTACCACATAGCCCTTCAGGTCCTCCACCAGATCGTAGTCGAAGCCGTTCTTCTCCAGGAGCTTAAGGGCATTGTTCCTCGCGCCGGTGGACTTGAATTCGAATCGGTACAGGTCTTTGTTGTAATAGTCCAGCAACGCATTGTATAACGCACGGTTATCGAAAAACTGCTTGAAGACCCAGAGCTTGCCAAGTTTGAAAATTGTGATGCGCTTGCGCCTCTCTATCACGTCGAAGGTATTGGCCTGCATAATATGCCCCTTATGCTGCCATACCAGTTCTATCTGGCGTCTGGCGCGTATGTGGCAGAAGGAAGAGGGAAGGTGCCGGAGGGGAGGAACCCCTCAAGCCTCAACCGGGCCGTTGTGGCCTCCCGGCCATCCTGGCAGGCTATCGCGAATACTGTCGCTCTCTGACGGCCTTGCAAGCCTCTTCGCGGTGTTGTGGTGGGCCTCAAGGATCGCTTCTCCTTCAGCTTCAAGCTCTTCCCTGCTCTTCTTAGGCTGAGGGAAGTACTTCCTGGAGTGCTTACATGGCTTTCCAGGATTATAGACCGAAGCGGGGCAAGAGCAGGATCGCGAGGTCACCGTGTAGTACGCATCTTTCTTATTGTTCAGAACCAACACCAGGCGGCTATCTCCCTTGCCCATTTCCACGAACTCAGGTAATGGATCGCAGGATACCCTTTTCCAAGCTAACAGGCTTTTGATTGCTTCCGCACTTTGCGTTTTTGGACTGGTTCCATCTAACAGTGCTCTTTCGATCATAGTACATATCTCCAAAACCTATTTAGTACTTTATTGGTATAAATAAGTATTGTCTAGTACTTAGCATACAAAAAGCTTAAATATGCTTAGCATTAATATACTAGAATATGGTTGAGGAACCAAGAGTTTGTACTGTCAAAATGATGAAGCATAGAAGGATAACTATCCCAAAGGCAATCGAAGAAACCCTCAGGCTCAAAGAGGGCGATGTCGTAGAAGTTTCGGTGAAAAGGGTTATCCCCGTTGCTGAAAGTGCATGAGGGCAGGCTTTCGCCCACCCAGTGTACATTTGGAGATATGTACAATGGTAGATGTAATCCTCAGAGCTATTTAGTTTATCCCTGATCGGTTTAATAATAATATCAAAATAATCAAAAAGAATAATAGTTGAAATAAAAACAGGGTCCGGCCAGGGTGTTAGCGCACCCTGACAGGAAACTCCGAGAAGGAGCAATGCGTATGAACAATGTAGCCTCAGCTAGCATAAATACCTTTGGGCCTTCACCCAAAGCCATCGAATCGCCTTCAGAGCAGCTCATCACCCTGACCTATGGACAGCTCCAGG
>Ga0116173_1004020_pt1 | contig 10775 bp, 9 predicted proteins | sample AD_UKC085_MetaG_FD_89800 | JGI IMG/M metagenome (GOLD analysis project Ga0116173, IMG submission 89800) | Active sludge microbial communities of municipal wastewater-treating anaerobic digesters from USA - AD_UKC085_MetaG | ecosystem: Engineered > Bioreactor > Anaerobic > Digestate | place: USA...
TCGTACTTTTCCTCGACGTCTTTAATCAGCGACGACAGATTTTTTTTTGCTTCTGCAAGGGAGATGGTTCTTGTCATGGCTTTACTCCTTGGACGGTTATGTCATGACCATAATTATAGTCTGATTATAGCAGAAAGGCAAAAGATTTTAAATGTATAGTAAAAGGGGGAATGACGGCCTTAATCGGTAGGAACTTAAAATGGTGGCGTTAGCGTATGAGACAGAAAAAATACAAAACGGGAGGTTATGAATGCTGAAAACCGTGCATTTTGAGATAGAAACGATAACCCCAATGTTTATTTCGGGGGCAGATCAAGGGAAGGCAGAGTTGAGGGCTCCCAGCATAAAAGGTTTACTAAGGTTTTGGTGGCGAGCAATGCACCCAATATCAAGCATGGATATTCTGAAACAAAAGGAGAGCAGCATATTCGGAAGTGGTGGAGAAAATGACAGCGGTGGGAGTAGCTTCTCGATTCGGTTGGTATATAATACTGTGCCAACAGCAAAAGAAAAATTTCCGAAACAAAATATAATAGTTGCAAGTAAAGGAAAAACGTTTCCAGTGAATATTTTGGAATATCTTGCGTATGGAACATATAAGTATGAGGGGAAAGAGAAAGGAAATGTTTTCTTGAGGGAATGGATCAAGCCGGGTACCAAATTCCACATTGATATGACTTTTTTTGAAGAAACTTACATAGATGAGGTTCTGGAGTCAATGCGTGTATTTAGCCTCTTTGGTGGTATTGGGTCACGAAGCAGGAACGGTTTCGGCGGTTTTTCAATATTGAATGACGATGAAGCATTTGGGTCTCTGTCCTTTATTGGATCGTCAAAAGACGCTTACAACAGAAATAGCATTGTCAGTCTTGTCAGAAAAATAGAAAACCAACCATATACGTCTTTTACGCAAAGAACCAAACTTTTTCGATCAAAAACACCTCATGTTACCTGGGATAGTGCTTTGGCTGAAATTGGGAAAATTTATCGATCCGCCAGAGAAAGTCTGGAAAGGAGGCATGTTTATGAAAAACGGCAATATGTGGGTGCACCGATAATTGCCGACAAGAAAGACAAATCCTTTTTGGATAGACACGCAAAGCCATATTTTATGAGAGTTGCACGAGAAGGCACTCAGTATAGCTCATATATATTGTATCTACCTTCGCTTTATGCTCAAGGTCTCGATAAGGACCAATTTGGAAGCACGATTGATCACGATGTGGTTGATGAAAGGTTTAGCGAAATATGTGCTGAGGTAAACAATTACCTTTCGCAAAACATGGAAACCATCTTGTAGCTTTGGAGGAATTGTATGAATGACCAACTTGCAATAAAAAAGATTCAAGCCCTTCTCCATGATCCACCGGAAAAGCCCATCATTTTAGGTCGTATTGGACATGAAAGTAGGGCTAAGCAAATTATGGAGCAGCTTATTGATGAAGCGAAAATTCCTGATGATGTAAGAGACGCCGATCATATTGCTTCTGCTGCCGATAGGATTAATCTCCCGAAAAAAGAGGATTTCACGGCTGATTTTTTAAAAAGTCCAATTATCGTTCATCCCCTTTCCGGTAAAACTTTCGATTTGAAAAGCCTTGCCCAATTAGATTTGGGAAAGATTACCGAGGCTGTAGACAATACTGTATCAGCACTGTTCGACAAGTACGGCAAAAATTTCCAACTTTTGTATTTGTCGATGTGGAGGGAACTTTTAGATCAACTAAAGTGCGAATCTCAAGAAGAATCGAACCTTGGGCAATTATGGGAACTCCTCCCCGCAGATACGAGAATTCCCGACCATTCGATCTGGGAACACAAAAGGATAACATCTGCAATCGCAGGTGCGTTGCCGAAACCTGCCTTTCTTCTTTTTGCCATAGGCCCGATACAGGATTTTATTGCTACCGCAAGGAAAACCCAGGACTTGTGGTCGGGCAGTTATATGTTGTCTTACCTTGCCTGGTGTGCAATGAAGGCGGTGTCTGAAGAATTCGGTCCTGATTGCATTATATTTCCCGATTTATGTCGTCAACCGATGGCCGATACTTGGCTTAAAGAAAAAGGGTTGCAAATTGATAATCCCGGAAGAGAAGATTTATCTTCACCGACTCTGCCGAACCGTTTTCTCGCAATTGTTCCTGAAAAATCTGCGACTGAAATTGCAGATCGGGCAAAACAAACAGTACAAGATACATTCCAAGAAATCTGTCTAACAGTAAAAGATAAAATTGCAGAAAAACTTCAAATAAATACTAACGGATGGAACGATCTATGGGAGAGGCAAACCTGCGATTTTTTAGAGACTTACTGGGCATGCATGCATATCGAGAATACCAATGAGTTTCTCAAACAATACAAAGAGCTTTTTGGCATATCTCCAAAATGGGAATTTGAGAAACTGTTCAGAGAATATGAACAAAAGGGATTCAAGCCGAATACGGGCACCCTATACGGACAAGCCTATCGTCTTATCGAGAAAGCACTGGGGAGCAGAAAAACGATCAGAGACTTTATTCAGACGGAAGAGCCTAACCATAAATGTACCCTCTGCGGTGTACGGGAACCTATTCACCCTGGCAATCATAACGGCAGAGATTGTTCGGAAGATTTCGGCGCTTTGAGAGGTTTCTGGCAGGAGCGGATGTTGAAAGAATATCCCGATATACGTCAGTCTGAACGTCTATGTTCGGTATGTTTAACAAAGCGATTATCGTCGAAATTTTATTTTAAGGATGAAAAGGGTTACACAATCGATGGAAATTTTCCGTCTGTAAGTATGATTGCAACAGCTCCTTTTAAGCTCCGTATAATCGAAAACATGAATAACCCGGAGCTTCACGTTGCCGTCAAAAATTTTATCGAATCGGTAAAAAACCTTGTGGCCAATCGTTGGAATGGTGTTGCAGTTCCAATGGTAAGAAGAGCATGCAAAGATTCTAATAGCCATGACTTTGCCGCTCTTGAAGGTGATTGGCTTTACAAAGACACGCTGGAAAACAAAAAAGCTCTTTGGGAAGAAAACAAGAGCGTATTTACTCCGGAACAGTTTGACGAACTACACAAAGCAGCAAAAAACGCTCAACAAAGACTTTTCAGCGCAATCGCATTGTTCGAAAAAGAAACAGGAAAAAGGATTGGAAAACCTTCAATATATTATGCTGTTCTTCTCATGGATGGTGATAATATGGGCAAATGGCTGTCCGGTGAAAAGGCACCGAAGATTGTTGATATCCTTCATCCTGTAGTTGTCAATTCACTTGATAGTGGATGGAACTCATTTATGAATATGGAAAGACCTCTTAATCCTTCTCTCCATCTTTCGATCAGTAAAGCACTAAGAGATTTTTCATTACGAGTTGTCCGTGAAATAGTCGAAAAAGACCACCTTGGAAAGCTCGTGTATGCCGGTGGGGATGACGTACTAGCATTTGTCAGTTTAAAAGATCTTCCGGAAGTAATGAAAAAATTGCGCGCCTATTTTTCGGGAAGCATAAGCATGGATTTAGAAACGAACAAGGCCAATATTGATTTCAATAATGGAGCAGGCTATGTGCCTTTGGATGGTGAGGGAAATCCGATCAACATTGGAAGTGGGAAACCCATTAAAGGCTTTCTTCTTACTATGGGAACGACTGCAACTGCCAGCATGGGGGTTGTAATAGCGCATCATTCCAGCAACCTCTCTCAGGTACTGGAAGAAGTCAGGAGATGTGAGAAAAAAGCAAAAGAGATTAAAAATAAAGATGCATTTCGTATAGCTTTGGTAAAACGTGCAGGAGGCACTGAATATTTTTCTTCAAAATGGTTTGTGGGCGCAAATCGTTCCGAAACTATCCCTGCACTTCAGGAATGGGTTGATGCCTTTAACCAGGATTATTTGTCTCCAAAAATGGTTTACGCGTTTAGGGCCGAGATAAAGGGGCTGACAAATTTACCCAGTGACGCCATTAAAATGGAACTTTTCCGCATTAGCGATAGGCAAAGGAACAAAAAGAAAAGGGATTTTGACAGGGATAAACTCAAAAAAATGGTAAACGGACTCATGGAACTCGTGTCGGATGGATTAAAAGAAATAAGCGAGAATGAAGTCGAATATTTATCCGTTTTTTTATCTGTCGCGGCTTTTCTTGGAAGGGAGGAGAACAGATGAAACTATTTGTCGAACCGAATGATGTACTTATGTTCAGAGACGGTAAACCTTTTTCGGGAGGTGACGACCACTTTGCTCGGGGAACATGCCCCCCGCCGCCCACAACTATGTATGGGGCATTCCGCTCACATATTTTGAGTTTGAAGTGGTCTGAATTTGATTCTTTTTCCGAATCTGACGAAGATAAAATTCCTGAACACATAAAACGTGAGATTGGTACTCCCCTGAAGCAGGGGGCTTTAAGGCTTGGCCAATTCTTGCTCGCAAGGCAAGAAGGATGTTTTGTCCATCCTATTTACCCATTGCCAAGAGATGTACTACAGAAAAAAGGTGAATCCGAAAAAACTGTGTTTGTATTAAAACCGATAGATTTGAAAGAAAAAAATGTTAAAACAGATTTACCGACAGGGCTTTGTCATATGTGGTATCCATCTGAGTTTGCGCTCGAACGGGGTTCAGGTTATCTTTCCCAACCTCAAATGGAAAGATATTTAAGTGGCAAAACACCAGAGGGCTTCATAGAACAAAAAGATATTTTTGATTTCGAAGATAGAACGGGCATAAGAAAAAACAGATTTTCGAGAAGTGTAGAAACAGGGGGATTGTACAGCGTCGGATATTTCAGGTTCAGGAAGGATGCCGGTTTTGTTTTAGAAATCGATGGGACGGACGATCTTCCTGAACACGGAATTATCAGGCTCGGCGGGGATCACCGACCAGCCCGTTTTTCTCGTGTTTCATGGACAGATATGGCAAAAGAACAGGTTAAAAAGCTTGTTGTTTCGAACAGGTTTTTTAAAATTATCCTTATTTCTCCGGCAATTTTCACAAATGGATGGTTGCCCGGTGGTATCGACATAAAGACTATGGAGGGACAAATAAACGATATTGATGTACGTATGGTAGGCGCATGTATTGGGAAACCAATCGGCATAGGCGGTTTTGATATTGTGAAGAAAACCCCCAAGATAATGAAAAGAGCTGTACCTTCAGGGAGCGTATACCTGTTCGAAATGAAAGGAAACGATATTGAAAAACTTTTTAATAATATCTGGCTGAAGCCTTTGAGTGACGAAAGAAAAAATGAAGGTTTTGGAATAAGCTTAATAGGAGGGATCAATCATGTTTAGAGAAGCAAAGGTTATGTTTATGTATACTGAAACATCTTTGCATTGTGGGAGTGGATCAAGTCTTGGGGTGGTGGACTTGCCCATACAAAGGGAAAAATATACCGATTTTCCCGTTTGCCAAGCATCTGCTATCAAAGGCGCGGTAAGGGAATGGTTTGAGGAAAGATTTAAGGGTGATAACGAAGATGAGAAAAAGATTGTCTATACGTTCGGCCCAGATTTTGAAAGAGGAGATGGGGAAGCATTTGCAGGAGCTGCAACCTTTACTGATGGAAGAATGTTACTTTTTCCTATTCGTTCTTTGAACGGTGTTTTTGCTTACACCACATCACGTTTTGTTTTGAGCAGGTTCAGGAGAGACGCGTCAATGGCTGGTTTCAAAGATATACATTGGAATGTGCCCGCATTGAATGATAACAAAGTATTGGGCGTAAAAAATTGCGGTGTGCGGGTGAAAGGACAAAGCAAGATTGTACTGGAAGAGTATACCTTCGATTTTGAAGAAAATGGAGATGTTGAAAAGATCGCGGAATGGCTTTCACAAAATGCGCTTCCGAAAGATGAAGAGTATAATGATTTTTGGTGTACAAAGATCAAGACCGATCTTGTCATTCTACCTGATGATGTTTTCAGGGATTTTGTTAAACTGTCCACAGAAGTGCAAGCCCGCATAAGGATCAATAACGAAACAAAAACCGTAGATAAAGGTGCCCTTTTTTATGAAGAAGCATTGCCGTCTGATACTCTCTTGTATTCCGTTATTATGGTCCACGATCCTGCCTGTGACAGCAGCAGAAGACCGGCGGGATTAAGAGATTTCAACGATGTGATGGCGTTTTTATGTACACTGAACGGAAATCGATTACAACTTGGCGGAGATGTAACAATAGGGAGGGGTATATTAAACCTAAATGTGTTAAATGGAGGTAAGTAGCATGGCAATATCAAAGGAACAACAAAGAGCCAAAAGAGCTTGGGAACTGGTAAGTATAATCCCTGATGGGGAAAAAATGGATAAGTATGCTTCGTTAGCCAAAAATGCCCCAGTTATGATATTGACAAACGGATTGGGGCAAACGCTCGCATTTTTGATTTCCAAGTCAAAAAAAGGCAATGAATACTCGGCCCTCTTTGAGCATCTTGATTTATGGCTTTCTGAAAATATCACGTGGACAGGAAACATTTCAGGGAGAGGAAAAATTATGGAAAGGATTATTAATGAGAAATCTCAAATATATCGAATTGCAACTATAGAGGCCCTTGCTTTTCTTGGATGGATAAAACGCTTTGCTGGGGCAAAAGAGTCAAAGGATGAAGGGGGAAATAAATAATGGCCTCGAACATTCCTTTACCTCAGGATACGACAGAAATATTAAAAAGCAATATGTTGGGAGTGTCAAATTTTGGATTACTCTTTGATAAATATGTATCTGCCTGGACAGACGGATGGGAGATGGAAAAACAAAAAAAGGATTTCTTGAAAGGTTTACAGAATGTGGCATCTTCAAATATGTCAAAAAAAAATTACTCTGTCCCTTATAAACGTCAAAAAAAGATATGTAATAGTCTAAAAGGATCGGGCTGGTTTGTCGAATTCTTCGACCTTAAAACACAATCACGCTTAATCATAGGACTTGGTGGTACGAATGTGCTTGAAACAGGAATGACGCTCCATCCTCTTTATGGTTTCCCGTATATCCCGGCGAGTGGATTAAAAGGATTGGCTAGGGCATATGCTGAACTAACTGAAGAACTATCAAATGAAGAAATACGAAATGTATTTGGCTCCGAAGACAAGGACCCTCGAAACGTAGCAAATAACCGTCAGGGCAAGGTTATATTCATGGATGGATTGCCTAATCACTTCCCGAAAATTGATCTTGATATAATGAATCCTCACTATAACGAGTATTACCAGGGAGCAAAAGATAGCGGGGGCAATCTGATTCCGCCAGGCGATTACTTTAATCCCGTACCGATATATTTTATCGCTGTTGCAGAAGAAGAGGTATTTTCTTTTGCTTTAGCTTCAAGAGACCAGGTGTGTATTCAAAAAGCAAAGGATTGCCTGATTGGAGGACTCACACAATTGGGAGCCGGTGGAAAAACAAACGTTGGGTATGGCTATTTTCAGCCTCCATTGATATCAATAACATCAAAAATAGACAAATCAAATATTGCAGATACAAAAGGAGAAATAAAACCAGAAGAAATAGAGAAACGACAAATTTTTGAAACTAAGCAAAAGGCCTATAAGGATGTTCTTCTTGTCTACAGTCCCGGTAACAGATCACTAAAAGCCACCATTGATCAGAAGTCTGCGTATGTCGAAAATATTCAAGACAGCTTTGTGCCGGAACATTTATGGACAAAACTGAAAAAAGACAAAAGAATAAAAGCCAATATCATTGTTGAGCCGCAGGGAAATGCATTTAAAATCGTCAAAATAGAGGAGTGATAGGATGATTTTAGTCTATTTATCTCTCCTTTTGGATGGGCGCTGATTGAAATTTTATGATATTGTAAAAGATGAATATTTGCAAACTGGCTATTGATAGCGTATTTGTATTGAAAGAAACTCAGTGATGACCGACAAAGAATTGATACAAAATATAAAAGAGAGATGCAGTAGTTCAGCCATTATTATGTCTGCAACATATACTTGCTTTGTTGCAAAAAGTGATACAACAGCATCGGCTATATAGTCCTGCATTGCTGCAATTATGGCTTTGGTTTTGAATTTTTCACCGGAAAAACTCTGCACTTTAAAGATGAGGTAATCGGGTATGTTTAATGTTGCACGCATAAAAGTCACATCCTATAGATGTTTTAATTGTGTGTTTTATGGTGATAAATTGTTAAATACAAAGAAGGGAGGTACTACACTATGAACCGCGTCCATGTGTGCCTTGTATCTGCACAACCCATACCAAATTTGATACCCCTGCGCATGGAGGAACTACGGCCTGAGAAAGTGATTCTCCTTGTAAGTCCTGATATGAAACTCCAAGCAGAGAGGCTCGAAAAGATAATAAAAGGCTGGGCAATAAAAACAGAAAAGATCTCCATCGCTCCATATGATTTAGAATCTGCCCGTGAAACTTGCATAGAAGCTTTGTTACGTCATGACAACGATGAGATCATACTAAATGCCACAGGTGGAACAAAAATAATGGCATTTGCAGCTTTTGAGGTGTTCCGGGAGAAGGAGAAACCGGTTGTTTATGTTGATACCCAGAACAATTACATTGATTTTTTGTCCCCTGAAAGAAAAAAGCTGGTATCCAGGGGGGTAATGAAAGTCCCCATATACCTTGCATCATACGGACAGAACATTGTCTCAGAGACGAATGAGGTGGATGTGCCAGACACACATTGGGCCGCAGTAGAAGCTATAATTCAAGAGGGAGAAAGGTTGGAAAGGGGTATTAGCATTCTTAATAGATATGTTGCTCCCTTGCGGAACGCAAGAACATTCCCGTTTGAAATAGATATAGAAGACGAAGACTTCAAAAATGTGCAATTCCAGGGAATAGTTTCTATTCTTTCAAGATATGGTCTTTTGACTTTAAAAGAAAACTATATCCAGTTCCCATCACTTTCAAGTGTAGAATTTTCTTCCGGTGGATGGCTCGAAGAACATATCTTCAAAATAGTAAAATCACTGAACCCAACCGATGTGAGGATGAATGTAAAGGTAAAGTGGGCACGGCCGTCAGAATCTAAAAATGAATATGATGTCCTTTTAACTCACAGTAACAGACTCTTCATTATTGAGTGCAAGACAAAGCGTTTTAGCGGAAAAGATATAAGCCATTTTGGCGAAGACTCTATTTACAAACTTGATAGCCTGCGTGATGCAGCAGGTGGGTTATATGGTAAAGGCATGTTGGTATCCTTTAGGCGTTTGACAGATGAACAAAAAAGACGGCTTAAAACAAACAAACTTGAATTTTGTGAAGGACAAAATATTAAGAATTTGAAGGAGATAATCAAACAATGGATCCAAAAATAGATAAAGAAACAGCAATCGACGCTATGGTCATTTCCATAGGAGGTACTTCTGCCCCAATCATAAAGGCTGTCTTGCATTATAGGCCAGAATTTATCTCTTTCCTTGCATCGCAAGATACAATTGACAAAGTTTCTGATATAAAAAAGGCTTGTCAGGATGAACAGATAAATTTTAAAAGTGAAGTAACTGTTGTCGATAATGTAAACGACTTATTGCATTGTTACAAAAAGGCTGAAGAAGCAATAAAGCGAGTGACGGATAAAAAATTCTCAAAAGATAAGGTTATAGTAGATTATACAGGCGGAACGAAGAACATGTCTGTATCCCTTGCCCTTGCAGTGATTAGTCATGGTTTTTCTTTTTCTTATGTTGGAGGAAAAGAAAGGACAAAAAATGGAGTAGGGATAGTAATAAATGGAGCTGAAGAAATCTATAAAAGTGTTAACCCATGGGATTTTCTTGCAATTGAAGAAAAGAAAAAAATTGCCCTGCTTTTCAATCAATATCAGTTCGTGGCTACAAAGCAACTATGTGAGACGATGTCAGAAAAGGCAACAAGTCAAAAAACGTTCTTCAAAAAGTTAGGTTTTGCAATAGAAGGATATTATTTTTGGGACCTTTTTCGGCATAAAGACGCATTGGATAGGTTTCGAAAGGCAACAATTGAGGAGATTCAAGAATTGGGTGACGATGGTTTCCGAGAGTTCGTTTTGAAAACAAAGGATAATATCCGTTTTCTTGAGATGCTTGTAAAGACTGAACAAAAACTATCTATCAATTTTATTTTTGATATCTATGCCAATGCTGAAAGAAGATTTGAAGAAGGTAAGATTGATGACGCTATATTGAGATTATATCGACTTTTTGAAATGATAGCTCAGGAGCGGCTAATCGACCGATATGGAATCAATACATCAGATGTAAAACCAGACCAAATTCCTATAGAACTGCGTGATGAATTCGTTAGGCGTTACACAAGTCTAATAAGCGGTAAGATTCAATTATCTCAGAATGCCTCTTTCGATCTTCTTTTTAGTCTTGGTGATGCATTAGGCAAGGCATTCGATGAAAATAAAAAAACATTTCAGGTCATTCAGTCCTCGAGAAACCTGTCCTATCTTGCCCACGGATTTAGCTCCTCAAAGGATAGCACATATAAAAGATTAAAGGGCTTTCTACTTGGGCTTGAAATAATAAATATTGAAAAAGTGCCTGTATTTCCAAAGCTTACTATGTGATCATCTACCGCTCACCTGTCACAGGGGATGTGGTGATTTTCGACCATTCACCAGAATAATCGATTAACAGAAATATTTCAGAAATATTTCTTTCAATGAATAATCTCAGTTTCTCCGTTAGAATTAGTCTAAAAATAAATAAAACAATGGAGGAGCAAAATGAAAAAGTACATTGGATTATTCATCATCACATCAATTCTTCTTTTTTCTGGGTGTGCAACAATGATTCGTGGCACAGA
>Ga0116173_1004036_pt1 | contig 10753 bp, 5 predicted proteins | sample AD_UKC085_MetaG_FD_89800 | JGI IMG/M metagenome (GOLD analysis project Ga0116173, IMG submission 89800) | Active sludge microbial communities of municipal wastewater-treating anaerobic digesters from USA - AD_UKC085_MetaG | ecosystem: Engineered > Bioreactor > Anaerobic > Digestate | place: USA...
CGCCGCCTTTCAGCAAGCCCCTTAACTCAGCACCCTTTGGGTTTGATGCTCGGGAGTGTTATTCACACAGACTCTGATATGCGGCTCTCACCCTGCCCGCACTCTCTGGGAACGATATTCTGCGCTACTTGTCTCCGTCCTCGCATTTAATTGTTTGTATTATAACACTTTTGAATGGGAATGTCAAGTGGTTGAGTGAGGAAAATTTCACGTTTTTTCACAGTGCTTTCATTTTGTATGCCGATTTATCCACATTTATTTGTCCGCCAACACAATTCTTTCCGGACAATTTCACATTCCAATACGCTGTTTTACAAAAGGGGTGTATATTATAACCATAGAAACAAAACACTCCCAAAACAAAAACGAAAGGGTGCGTAATTATGATGAAAAACACTTGGAAAAGAACAATAGCAGGTCTGGCAGTGCTCACAATGGCACTCAGCGCATTTACAGGCTGTGCAGATAATAACAAGAGCGAAAGCTCCACATCAGAGAGCAGCTTCAAGGTAACAAGAGAAGCCGAGGAGATGTCCTCAAAGGCTGAGGAGGAAACTACTGAAAAGAGCTCCGAAAAGGCTTCAAAGACCTCATACAGTGCAAACTCAGACGGCGTCATTGATACAACAGATATGTTCACCGACCGCGATCTTGAACAGACAGCCGACCTGTCAGAGGCTAAGTCCCTGACAGTTGCCGACGGCAAGGCCCTGGACATAACCGAGGAGGGCGTTTACCTCATCAGCGGCAGCGCTAAGAACTGCACCATAAAGGTAGACACCGACAATACAGCTAAGGTACAGCTGGTGCTGGACGGCGTGAAGATCGAGAACGAGGACTTCCCCGCTATCTATGTGGTATCGGCGGACAAGGTCTTCGTTACCACTGCTGACGGCAGTGAGAATATCCTGTCAGTCAGTGAGGAATTCACTGCTGACGGCGATACCAACACCGACGCTGTTATCTACTCAAAGGAAGACCTTGTGTTCAACGGCACGGGTACTCTGTCAGTATACTCCGCTTATGACAACGGTATCTCCTGCAAGGACGACCTGAAGTTCACAGGCGGCACCTACAATATCACTGCTTCGGCTGACGCTGTTGAAGCAAATGACTCTATAGCCATCTGCGGCGGCAGCTTCACCATCAACACTAATAAGGACGGCTTCCACTGCGAGAACGACGAGGACGATACCCTCGGCTGTATCTACATCGCTGACGGCAGCTTCGATATAACCTCAGTAAGCGACGGCATTCAGGGAACCACCTATGTGCAGATAGACGGCGGCACCTTCAATATCTCCTCTGCCGAGGGCATTGAGGCTACCTACGTTCAGATAAACGGCGGAGATATCACCATTGACGCTTCCGATGACGGCATAAATGCCACAAGCAAGAGCACAGCCTGCGATATCGTTGTGGAGTTCAACGGCGGCAATACAACTATCACCATGGGTCAGGGCGACACCGACGCTGTTGACGCTAACGGCAGCGTCTATGTGAACGGCGGTACTCTCGACATCACCGCTCAGATGTCCTCCTTCGACTATGACCGGACAGCTGAGTTCAACGGCGGCACTATCATCATCAACGGCACAGAGGTCTCTGAGATACCCCAGTCCATGATGGGCGGCCGCGGCGGCGGATTTGGCGGAGGTTTCGGCGGCGGCCGCGGCGGCTTCGGCGGCGAATTCGGCGGCGAGGGCGGCCTTACTCCTCCCGATGGTGAATTCACTCCTCCCGAGGGCGGCTTCGGCGGTCACGGCGGACGCAGCTTCAGCGACAGCGGAATGTAAAAAAGTTCGTTTCATATCCTTCTTTAATATAGAAAAACGGGAGCGTAAAAGCTCCCGTTTTTGTTGTTATACAGTTATATGAACAGTGTGCTGAATCCGTGCTCTCTTGCGTAGCGCTCAGCCTTTTTGCGGTTTATCTGCTTAAGTATCCTTATGGTCTGCTTGTGGCCCTTCTTTATGCTGTCAAGAGGGATATTCTCGTCCTCAAACTCGGCAATGCTGATATTGTAGAGCATCTCGCAGCCGCAGAAGGCGTCCTCCTTGATGTCCTTGGTATTCATGCTTATGCGCAGGTCGGTAAGGTTCTGGCAGCCGTAGAATGCCCAGTTGCTGATGCTCTTTACCGTGCTGGGAATGGTTATCTTCTCCAGAGACCTGCACCATGAGAAGGCACTCTCGCCGATGACCGCAACAGAGTTGGAGATGATGACCTTCTTCAGGCTGTAGCATTCGGAAAATGCAGCATTGCCGATAGCCTCAACGGAACCCGAAATAACGATCCTTCTCAGCTTCTTGCAGGAGAAGAACATCAGATCGCTTATCCTCTGGAGGTATGCAGGCAGAACTACGTTTTCAAGGCTGTTGCAGCGTCCGAAGGCACCCTTGCCCACTCTCTTGAGAGACTCCGGCAAGTTTATCTCCTTGAGGCGCAGGCACTTGAGGAATGCATTCTCGCCGATAGCTTCAAGGTTCTTGGAGAAGATGACCTCCTCAAGATTGAAGCAGTGGCAGAAGGCAAACTTGTCGATAATGCGCACGCTATCTGAAATGACCACCTTTTTCACGGTCTCATTGCCGCGGAATGCGTACTTGCCGATCACCTTTACCTTTTCGGGAATGACTATTGACTCGGTGGTTCCCACGTACTTCACAAGGGTACCGTTCTTATCGATAGCCATATTATTGACATCGTCGATCTCGATATTCTCATCGTTTACCAGATCGCCGTATTTTTCGTAATTATCGGGTTCGTCGAGCTTGGGAGCCTCGGGCTTCTTTTCCTCTGCCTTTTCAGCCTTGGGAGCCTCTGGCTTTTTCTCCTCTGCCTTTACAGCCTTGGGAGCCTCGGGCTTCTTTTCCTCTGCCTTTTCAGCCTTGGGAGCCTCTGGCTTTTTCTCCTCTGCCTTTACAGCCTTGGGAGCCTCGGGCTTTTTCTCCTCTGCCTTTACAGCCTTGAGAGCCTCGGGCTTTTTCTCCTCTGCCTTGGCTTCCTTGATGACTATCTCCTCTTCAAGGCGTACCTTCTCGGACTTCCCGTCCTGAGCCTTTTCAGCAGTCTTCCTGTCGGCACGTTCTTTTTTGCCCTCGTCCTTCTTGTCAACAGGCTTGTCGAGCTTTACGGGAGCGGGAGTGGTGTCGATCTTCTTTTTGCTGCTGAAAATATCAGCCTTCACATCGTCCTTGAACTTTGCCTTCTCGGACTCGGGGATAGCCTCCATTATCTCTATGGCAAGCTCTGCGCCGTCATCTGTGCGCACGGGCTTTTTGTCCTTTTTATCAAAAGGCTTCTTCTCCTCGACCTTGGAAGCTGCCTTCGCCTCTGCAGGCTTTTTCTCCTCGACCTTGGGAGCTGCCTTCGCCTCTACAGGCTTTTTCTCCTTGACCTTTGGAGCCGCCTTCGCCTCAACAGGCTTTTTCTCCTCGGCCTTGGGAGCAGCCTTCGCCTCTGCAGGCTTTTTCTCCTCGACCTTGGGAGCAGCCTTCGCCTCTGCAGGCTTTTTCTCCTCGACCTTGGGAGCAGCCTTCGCCTCTGCAGGCTTTTTCTCCTCAATATCGGAGCTGCGGCGAGCCCTGACGGCTCTTACCTTTACGACCTTGCCCTTTTTTGGCGCCTTGCCCTGCTCTGAGCCCGCCTTGAGCTCACCCGAGCAGTAAGGACAAGTCTTATATTCATCCGCATCATACAGATGCTTCTCGGGACACCTCGTCATTTTCATTTTGTTATCACTCCAACAGTATTTATCTGGATATTGTTTTTACAGAAAAATGAATTCAACAATATAATTATAGCATTTCATCGACGAAAAATCAATAAACAGAGCCGTTCAAGGCTCAAATTTGTGAAAATTATCAGGATAACTGATTTATATGGTCTGCAAATGCGGATTTTCCGCTTGTGGAAAGGGCTCAGTTTATACAAAATGCACAAAGCAAAAAATCCGCAGTTCAGCAGGAACTGCGGATAATTTCACACTATGAGCTGAGCGCTGCTGCCGCCGTTTTTGTCCTTGGTGACCACTATCTGCTTGTCGATACGCTGCTTCAGCCCCTGCACGTGGGAGATTATTCCCACCAGACGGCTGCCCTCGGAAAGTCCCGAAAGCGCTTTTATCGCCTGCTCTATGGAGTTTTCGTCAAGTGAGCCGAAGCCCTCGTCAACGAACATGGTGTCCAGCTGTATACCTCCTGCTGAGCACTGTATCTCGTCGGAAAGTCCAAGCGCCAGCGCCAGCGAAGCCTTGAAGGACTCGCCGCCGGACAGTGTCTTTACGCTTCTTTCGGAGCCGTTGTAGTGGTCGATGACATCAAGGTCAAGGCCTACCTGAGCCTTTTTGTCCGCGTACTCCGTGCGGCGTTTCAGGGTGTACTGCCCGTCGGACATGACCCTCAGCCGCTGATTTGCGCGGGCGATTATCCTGTCGAAATATGCAGTCTGGATATAGGTCTCCAACATGAATTTGCTCTGGTCGGACAGCTTTCCGTTGGCAGTATCAGACAGGTTTTTCAGCCACTTATAGCGCTGCTCAAGCCCCTCAAGCTCCGCCGAGCTTTCCTTTATATTGGCAAGGGCGGTCTCATTCACCGTTATCCTTGTGTGCAGTGCACGGAGCTGCTGTGCTGTGCGGGCCTTTTCAGCAGTGAGCCGTGTTCTCTCCGCGTTCTCCGCTTCAGGGTCAAGGTCTCCCAGAGCATTTACCTGCTCTGTCAGCTGCCTCAGCTTGCCCTCCTGCTCCGCGCAGACCTTCTCAGCGTCCCCTGCTGCCTTAACTGCCGCTTCAAAGGCTGTCCTTATCTCCGCGCTCTCCTTTTCTGCAGCCCGCCAACGAAGCTGAGCCTTTTCGCCGCTTTCAAATCTGAGCTTGCCCCGAAGCTCTTCAAGCTGCTCAGAAGCCGCCTGAGCTCTGGTAACCGCCGCTGTCCGCTCCTCCGAGAGCTTTGCAGCTCTCTCGGCAATGTCCTTCATAGCCTTCTCGGTCTCGGGAACACCACTTTCTATCTCAGCCCTGCGCTGAGACCTCTGCTCCTCACGGCGGAGATTTTCGGCGTTGTCCGAAAGCCGTGCCTTGATGTTCAGATTTTCCTTTACTATCCTGCCCCGTATCTCCTCAAAGGGACACTCTCTTATGGTCTCCGCGGCAGCTATTTCCGCAGTACTCCGGAGCTGGACGCTTCTTCCCTCAGCGTTATCCCTTGCACTGCGCAGTTTCGCCATTGTCCTGTCAGTCTCGGCTACAGCCTCCATTATGCCGCCGAGCTGCTTCTCTTTTGAAGCAAGCTCCGCAGAAACTCTGCCGTGCTCCGCAATGCGCTCCCCTGCCTCGGTGATCCGCTTTTCGATGTCACCTCTCTGCACTGCCAGTTCCTCAAGCTCCTTGCCGCAGCGCGCCGCACCCTCAGCTGCATTGCAGCTGAGGAGCTCTGAAAGCCTGTCGCCGATATTCTTTTCCAGCTCCTCCGCAGCGGCTTTCAGAGCTGAAGCCTCGGCGCTCAGCGACGAGGCTGCGGCGCGCGCCCCGTCAGCTTCCGCCTTCAAAGCGTTCAGCTGGGCCTCGGAGGGAGCTTCTCCCCCTCTTACCGCGGGAGAAGGATGCTCCCGGGAACCGCATACGGGACAGGGACTTCCCTCCGTAAGACCTGCCGCCAGAACTCCTGCCTGATCGTCCAGGAAAAGCCTGTAGCTGTGCTCGTACCTCTCCGCCGCAGCTGCGGCGGTGTCAGCGGCTTCGCTGTAACGCTCCGCCGCCTTCCTGTGGGCACTTCGGCGCTTTTCCAGCAGAGCCAGGTCTGCCGAGAGCTTTTTCAGTTCCGCTGTACGCTTGTCCGTTGCTTCCGCCTGACGCAGCAGCTTTTCACGTTCCGCCTCAGCGCCGCTGAGCTCCTCACGGCGTGCCTTGAGCTCCTTTATATCTCCACTTGTCTTCTCCGACTGCTTCAGAAGGCTGTCGTGCTTGGTCTGCTGCTCCTTCAGAGCCCCGGCAGCCGTATTCAGCTCCTCCGCGCTCTTCTCCCAGTCGGTAAGCTGCTGAGACAGCTTTTCCAGCTCCGTCCTTCTGCGCTCCAGCTCCCTGCGCTCAGCCTCAAGCTTCGCGGCGCTTCCGCTGCATTCCGCAAGCTGTGACAGCTCCGCCTTCATATCGGCAAGTCTTTTCTCACAGCCCGCCCTGTCCGCAGCACATTTTTCAAGGGCATTTTCTATTTCAAATCCGTTCTGCTTCTCTCTCAGAAGAACTTCATTGAGCCTTGAAATATTGGCATATTCGGGCATTTCCGCCTTTATGAGAGCTATCTCGTCGCTGAGCTCCCTTAGCCGCGGCTGACGGGCTTTTTCGGCTTCAAGGGCAGCCTCCAGCTCCTGACGGTTCAGCCTTGTGCGCTCCAGCTCCTTTGCGGTCTTGTCCCTTTCTGCGGCAGCCTTCGCCTTCTCCTCAGCCCTGGTCAGTCTGCCGCTGACCTCCTCAAGCTTTCTGTCGGTCTCCTCGGACTCCCGTGCGCATACCTCCGCTCTGGCGCGGTCACGGCTCAGCAGCTTGTTTATCAGCTCCTCTATGTACTCCACAGGCGGGAGCTCCGCTTTTACGCGCTCCGCCTCCTCTGCGTACTCGTCCTCCTCGCCGCAGACGATGCCGCCCACGTACTGCCTTATGCCCTCTCTGCGGCTGTCGCACAGGGACCTGAGACTGCTGCTCTCCGACTTCAATTTCTCCTGAAGTATACGATAGTTGTCCGTTCTGAATATATGGCGGAGTATCTCACGGCGCTGCGCTGTGTCCTCGGTAATGAGCTTCATGAAATCTCCCTGAGCTATCATGGCGATCTGCTTGAACTGCTTTTCCGTCAGACCTATAAGGTCGGCAACAGCATTATCAACGTCCCTCTTGCCGGAGAGCTGCCGCCCGTCAGGGTAGGTGAACTCCGCATTTGCAGGCTGTGCAGCCACTCCGCCGCCTCGCTTTGCCTGTCTGGTGTAGGAGGGATTTCTCCTGATGATATAGCGCTTTCCCCCGTATTCAAAGGTCAGCTCCACATAGGTGGGAGTGTCAAGAGAAGAATACTTTGAGCGCAGCAGACTGTCATCGGAGCGGTTTTCGCCGCTGGCGCTGCCATAGAGGGCATAGGTGATGGCGTCGAAAATAGTGGTCTTGCCTGCACCCGTGTCTCCTGTAATGAGGTACAGGCCGCTTTCGCCAAGAGCCGCCAGGTCCAGCTCAGTCTTCCCAGAATAGGGACCGAAGCCCGACATTTCAAGTTTTATGGGTCTCATTCTTCTCCCTCCCATATTTTTTCTATGAGCGACTGCACGAACTCATGCTGCTCTGCGGACATCTCTCCGCCGTTGCTCATGCTGTAGAACTCCTCAAAAAGCTCGATAGGACGCTTGCTCTCCGCCTCGGCAGCCGCCATGACGCTGTGGTCACTCCTTGTGCGGCGGTTGTCATATTCAAGGCTCATGATATTGGGATAGACGCTTCGGAGCCTTCCCATCGCTTCCGGGACTTCCTCCTCATCGGTGAGCACTGCATGGATATAATCGCTTCTGTCTCCTGCACTGCTGCACTCTGCCGAGGTCAGATAGTCAAATTCTCCGCGTATAATACGCATATCACGCCGCGGCATTATGGGTACCGTCCTGACGTCAAGAGTTCCCTTTTCCCTTATCTCCGCAACAGTGACGGACTTCTCCTGTGAAGCCTCGGAAAAGGAGTATTTCAGGGGAGTTCCGCAGTAGCGTATCCGCGGACTTCCCACATTCTGGGGACTGTGTATATGTCCCAGCGCCACGTAGTCGAAGCCGTCAAAGGCAGAGCTGTCCACGTTGTCGCTGCCGCCCACGGATATCTCCTCGGAGTCGCTTTTCATAGCTCCCGTAACGAACTGATGGGTGATGATGATATTTCTCTTGCCGAAGTTCGCCTCCATGGCGTCAACTGCCGCATTTACTGCATCGGTATAAGACTCCACGGCTGTATCGGGGAAAAATCTCCTGACCGTCACGGGCTTTATGAAGGGCAGCATATACACACAGAACTCCCCGTAGCTGTCGGTCAGCACCGTGGGGACTATCTCTCCGTCGTATACAGGCGACATATGTATGCCGCTCTTTTCCATTATATGGGAGCCGAAGGCTATGCGCTCCGCAGAATCGTGGTTTCCGCTGATAACGAAAACATGGTCTGTTCGCTCCGAAACCTTTGTGAGAAAGCCGTCAAAGAGTCTCACCGCCTCCGCCGAGGGCACTGCCTTGTCATAGACGTCACCTGCGATGATGACGAAATCGGGCTTCTCCTCGGATATTATGCTGTATATCTCCTGCAATACGAATTCCTGATCCTCAATAAGCGAAAACTCGTTGAGACGCTTACCCAGGTGAAGATCGGAGAGATGTATGAATTTCATAGCTGACCTCCTTATTACATACTACTACCGTCAGTATATCTTTATTATATCCCCTTTCAGCAGCAATGTCAACGAGACAAAAAAAGTCCCTGTCCGAGTGCTGCGGACAGGGAAATATGGAGAAAAAACTTATTGTCCAAAGACACAGAACAGCTTTGGTCAGACCGTCTGTGCGCGATGATGTCTTATGTATTTATGCCGCTTCGGTAATGCCTGTCAGCTGCCGCCCTCATGACGGCACTGAGGCAATGTTCCCCTGAAAGACTATGTGCTTTCGCTCTGATAATGCTCTGAAACGGCATTTACCCAGCTGGCGGAGCTGCTTCCTGACCCGTTCTCCGCGCTGCCTGTGCAGATAGGCTTTGCGGAGCCGCAGTCATTTTAACAGCCGCAGCATAGTTGTTCTGCTTACTGCCTTGTGTTCTGATCTGTCCCCCTTGGTGATCCATAAGTGCATTTATAAAACGGAATCAGCTCCGCTTGGGTCTTTTGCTGTGAATGAAGAGTGCCACTGCACCTGCGCTGCAAAGAGCTGTGAACTCCATTACAGGCGAGCTGCTGCCCGTTTTGGGAGAGCTGCTCTCCTTTGCTGCGGTGGTAGTTGTTGTAGTACGGGAAGGCTTTGATGTGGTCTTTGCAGCCGTTCCCGAACCGCTGTTTGCAGCTGCGGTCCTTATGCTGCCCGACGAATTTACGGAAGAATTTGCCGCAGCCTTCGTGGTTGAGCTTGTTCTCCTCTGCGGAGTTGTGGCAGCAGTTGTTGAGCTGTGCTTTCTTCCCGTAGTCGTAACAGTAGTGGTGGTCCTCTTTGTAGTTGAGGTGGTTGTTGTTGTAGTTGTGGTGGTAGTCGTTGACGTGGTGGTCACAGGCTTAGCAGTTACCCATACAGAAGGCGATACCTGTACCGCTGTCTGTATCCTGCCGGAGGAACCGCCCTCATCGGCGTAGTGGACCACGGATACTCTGTAGAAGCCGTCGCCCTTTACCTGGACCCTGCGCCCGTCAAGGCTGTAATACCTTGCGTTGCTCTTTGTAAGGTCTCCCAGATCTACCTCGTCGCTCCAGTTGTTTCCGTCGCTGCTGTACTGTATAACTACATTTCTGAAGCCGACCTCGCTGAGTTTTCCCGAGACCTGTGTTTTTGCTGTTATCTCAATTGCTCCTCTCTCAGGAGATGTACACCTGAGTGAGCACTTTTCTATAAGTCCTATTGCTCTTTCGTACTGTTCATATGAACTGTTATCCACTGCATTGACAGTCATCTGTGCAGGTGAATTCAGAAGAAGTATTCCAAGAAAGGCAGCTGTGATGTATTTTATTTTCATGCCGCTGCCCTCACTTCTCTGATGATCCCGAGGGATATGCCACGAAGCTCTCGGCTATCGCCATAAGCTCGTCAGGATCAATATCGCTGCTGTGGAGGGTGTATACGATGTTTCCGCTTACGAACAGTGCCGTACTTCCGCTGTCCTCACGTATCAGGAAGCCCTTTGCATAGCCGCTGCTGATGACATCGTATTCAAAATTTTCGCTGGGCACCATTACCTCAGGCATATCGTCCTGCGATCTGTATTCCTCAACGATGATATCCAGCTTGCTGCTGCCATCGGAGAAGGTGAGATAGAGATCGGCGGAGTCCTTCATGTGCTCCGAGCTGCTCTCCGTAAGCTTCAGTCCCGACAGATAATCGGGGAGATACTGAGGATAGCCTGTATTTATACCGCTCTGCTCTGCCTTTTCAAGAAGCTGAACGGCAACAGGTCCTGCTGCTGCATTGCAGCCCTCAGGGAAATTGCCTGCGGGCGTATTTGATGTGGTAGTAGCGGGCTGCTGCATTCCTGCTGTTGTGGTGGTAGTAGCGAACATGGGCACTGATGTGCTTTCCACAGGTCCTGTCACCAGAGCTCCGGCTGAAGTAGTGGATGCGGGATGATACGGATCTGTAGTTGTTGTGGTGGTAGTGGTATCAGCTGCTCCGGGACCGGCAGAGGACTGCTCCATATCATCTATATCCTTCAGGTCAATGCTGAAGCCTGACTTTGCTGCCCTGATCACTGTTTCAACGACGTTTGAGCCGTAGGTCCTGATGGTGTAGAAGTTGAGTGCGATGCAGACTGCGAAGCAGGCGCTGAGGACTGCTGCCCATTTGCGGAGCTGCACGATGCGGCTGCGTCTCTTTCTTGCTCTGACTTCCGCCAGAACTGCATCTGCCTGAATCGGCTTCGGAATTTCTTCGTCATTAATACCGACCATAGCGTCGGTGATCTCCTTAACGGCATCAAGATCACGCTCCTCCAGAGGCTTTGCGAGCTCCTCACTGAGAAGCCGCTGCAGATCGTATA
>Ga0116173_1004044_pt1 | contig 10735 bp, 11 predicted proteins | sample AD_UKC085_MetaG_FD_89800 | JGI IMG/M metagenome (GOLD analysis project Ga0116173, IMG submission 89800) | Active sludge microbial communities of municipal wastewater-treating anaerobic digesters from USA - AD_UKC085_MetaG | ecosystem: Engineered > Bioreactor > Anaerobic > Digestate | place: USA...
GCCAATACGAAACTGGGGAACAATAATAGGGCAGCTTATGATATTTTATGAAGACAGATTCAATAAAACAGCATAGTATCGGGGCTCTGCCCCGAACCCCGAGGTTTATTACGCCGGGCTTTATCGGTGATATAAAGAAATCGGGCAATCGAATTTGACTGCCCAATCACCGTATAAAGCTCAGCAAGCGTTTAGGTCGCACCTCTGCGTCGCCCATTTTTATGCTGTATTTATAGTATTACCGCTTGAAAATTTTTTAAACCAAAAATCCATTTACACGGAATATGTTACACTCCCGAATTTATTATTTTAGTCAGGATTCCAAATCCGTTATTCCTCTTTTGATGTTCATACTATGCTTTTAGTTTTTTCCACAAAGTTGTTCTGCTTATGCCTAATTCTTGGCAAACTTTCATCTTACTTCCATTATGATAATTCATAAACCAATTAATAATTTGATATTCCATATCTTTAAGTGAATCAGGATTCAAAGTAATAACATTACTATTAGTGACTTGGTTTTCTTTATAATTATTTTTATTAGCATCATTTATTAATTTAATTCCACAGCTTCTTAAATCATTGCTGTTTATTTCTTCATCTTCTGTTTGGATTACCATTCGAATTGTGTAATTCATTAATTCCCTTATATTGCCTGGCCAATCATAGTTTTTTAATAAATCTAATAAATCATTAGAACAATACTTGATGTTTTTATTATATTGAGAACTATACAGTGATAAATAATGATTAAGTAATAAAGGTATGTCATTTTTCCTTTCTCTTAAAGGTGGTACGGATAGATTAAGTACATTAATCCTATAATACAAATCTTGTCGAAATTTCCCCTCTAAAACCGCAGTAAAAAGGTCTGTATTTGTTGCTGCAACTATCCTTATATTAATTGGTATAAACTTATTTCCACCTATACGTAACACCTGTCTTTCTTGTAGGACTCTTAACAATTGTGTTTGAACGTTTAACGGCAGCAAACCTAATTCATCTAAAAATAAGGTTCCATTGTGCGCTAATTCAAAATAACCTGGTTTTCCGCCTTGTTTTGCACCTGTAAAGGCACCTTCTTCATATCCGAATAATTCACTTTGCAATAAGTTTTCCGGTATTGATGCACAATTTATTGCAAAAAAAGGTTCATTATGTCTACTTGATGCATTATGAATACTTTGGGCAAGCATTTCTTTACCGGTTCCGCTTTCCCCGGTTATCATAATAGTATTGTTAGTTTTAGCGTACAATTTCGCCCTTTTTATTAGTTCTATCATTGATGATGAACACGTTGTATTTTCCAAATTATAAAATGTTGCATCAGCTTTCGCATTTTTTGGTGTAGCTTTCATTCTAATTTCACGGTCTAGTTTTGTTATCTCTGAACTTTTCTTAATGTTAATTACTGTACCAATATAGTTTTCTTCCTCAAATACAGGAGCATTTTTGATTACTACATTTTGATCTAATATAGTTATTGCTTTTTCAGTGTTAATATTTTTCCCACTAATTATATCTTCAAATTCATAATTGCTAATAAATTCTAGAATGGACTTCCCTATTATTTTTTTTTCATCATCAATTTTTAATAAATCAAGACATGATTTATTTATCAATGTCACTATGTTTTGATAATCTAAATATAAGATTCCATCTGAAATTATATTTAGCACAGACTTAATTCTATTTTTTTCAAAGTAATCTATTTTTTGAATATATTGAATTGTTTCAGCATGTTTTATTAATTCTCTCATGGTATTTTCACTTGTATTAATTGTTACAGCTGAAAGTCCAATACTTCTTGCAAATTCTTCAGCATTCCTGCTGCCGCTGACAATTACTTTAAAACCTTCTATATATGCTTGATGTATCGCTTTTTCTAAATCCGCCTTAGTGGAAAAATAAAAAAGCTTAACCTTTATGTTTAGCAAATTTAAAATATCAGATAAACTATTGTCTTCGATGTTATTAGTATAATTTACATAAGCAACTTCTTTAGATATACTCATAGCTTCTATAATTGCAAGCAATATATCATATGATGACGCTTCTGCATAAAGTATAGGTATATTAGTTCTTTCACGAATCATAGCAGCAGTTGAACCTCTGCTAATTATTGCTGTTATATCGTATTTAGCAACATATCGCATTACTTCGTCAACGGCGTCTTCTAAAATGGCTTCAACAATTATAATCGAATCGAATGATAATTCCTTTGATGAATCCTTAATTATTTTGGTAAATCGCGGATTAGGAGATGTAATAATAAATTTAGACAACATATGAATTATTTATGATTTACTTATATATAAATCACATAACTCCTTTCTTCGTGTTATTAAAAATCTTTTTATATTATATATTATATACTTAAGTATGTCAATTTTCATTCATCCAATAATGTTATAAAAATAAACGCATGTTAAAAAAACAAACACAAATGTAAATTATAGTTAAATAATATATATTATGCTAAGGTTTTAAATTCTTACTAAATATAATGTTATAAAAATAAACCTATGTTTACAAAAATAACATAGAATGTTAATTATATTAACAGTAGATTTTTATATTAATCTTGTTTTTAATTATTTCAAGTATTTTAGAGCTTTTAAGTTTTGGTATGATATTTGCAATAGCAAAATTGCAATGAACTATCAAGATTATTTAAGTAAGAGAGGTGAAAATAATGAGACAAATAGTAGTTGATCAAAGTAAATGCACTGGTTGCGGATTATGCGAATTGGCTTGTTCTTATGAAAATGAAAAGGTTTACAACCCGGCAAAATCAAGGATTAAAGTTGAAAGAGTGGGTATGCCTGCAGAAGCTATTGTTGTAGCATGTGAGCAATGTATTAAGGCAGAGTGTGTTGATGCATGCCCGCTTAACGCTATTGCAGAAAATGAAGAAACTGGTGCTTATGTTGTTGATGAAAGCATTTGTATTGGATGCGGTCTTTGTGTTGAAGCATGTCCCTTAGATATTATCAAAATACATCCAGAGAAAAAAGTAGCTATGAAATGTGACTTATGTAACGGGAATCCAAAATGTATAGGAAGATGTCCTACCGGAGCCTTATCACTGGAAACACATTAATTAATTTTAGCAGTTTTACTTAAACAAAGATGAATGGTGTAATAATGAATGATAAACCGATAAATATAAAGGTAAGAATCGAAGGATTTTCTGAAACAAAATTTATTCATGTTAAATTAAAGGAAGGGTCGTGCTTAACGGATTTGTTATCACAATTAATTGCTATCTATGGCGATGAAATTGAACCATATCTATATGATTCAATTACTGGCGAACTTGCTGTCTATTCAGTGATAATTAATTCGAAATTATACAGACTGAAAGACGAATCATATCAAGAATTATTTGATAACGATTCAGTATTCTTTATAAGTCCTTTAGGAGGAGGATAAAAATGAAAAAATATGGAACATATGCAGGTAAAATACTAAGGGTAAATTTAAGTAATGGCCTTATAACACATGAGGCTTTAAGCGAAGAATTAATTAAGGATTATATTGGTGGAAATGGCTTTGGTACAAAATTTCTATTTGATGAAGTTCCAGCTAAAGCAGATCCTTTAGGGGTACTTAATAAAATATTTTTGTTTGTTGGACCGGCTCAAGGCACATCTCTGCCTGCCATTGGTTCAAGAGCTGCTCTGTTTACTAAATCACCGTTAAACAACAGATATTTAGGCACATATTTTGGGGGAAACTTTGGTTCCAAACTAAAATATGCAGGTTATGACGGGATAATAATTGAGGGTAAGTCATCAAAACCAGTTTATGTATATATTGATAATGATAATGTAGAAATTAAAGATGCTGGTCAAATATGGGGATTAAACACATTTGAGGCTCAATTAAAGATTCAAGAGCTGCTAAACGAACAAGACGTTTCGACAGTAACAATCGGCAAAGCTGGTGAGAATCAAGTAAAAGTATCTTGTACAATTGCCGGTGTTCACGCTGCAGGAAGAGGAGGCAGCGGTGCAGTATTTGGATCCAAGAATTTGAAAGCAATTACAGTAAAAGGATCTAAAGATGTCACAGCTGACAACATAGAAGAAATTGAAAAATATAGTAATGAATTATTAGAGAGAATGAAAGCAAATCCTGGAACAGGAAAAGCTCTGCCTACTTATGGGACTGCAGCAGTTGTAACTGTAAACAATCAATTAGGCATGCTAGGTTCATATAACTGGCAAGAAGAAGTTTTTGAAGGAGCTGGAAATATTACAGGAACATATTTACGAGAAAATAATTTCATAAAAAGCGATGCATGCTATGGCTGTCCTATAGCTTGTGCAAAAGTGAATATTGTGAGAGAAGGCAAATATGAAGGAGCAATGAATGTTGGACCAGAATATGAAACTTTATTCTCATTAGGTTCTAATTGTGGAATTGACAATGTAGGCGCAATCATTAAAGGAGATAGATTGTGCGATGAGTTAGGCTTAGATACAATTTCAAGCGGTGCTGTAATATCAATGGCAATGGAGTGTTACGAAAAGGGTTTATTGACTTTAGAGGATACCGATGGAATTGATCTTAAATTCGGAAATGATGAAGCAATGCTGTCACTACTTGAGGATATAGCCGAAAAACGAGGGCTTGGTGCTTTGTTAGGTCAAGGAACAAAAAGGATGGGAGAGATAATAGGTAAAGGAGCTGAAGATTATGCAATTCATGTAAAAGGAATGGAAGTACCCGCACATTCAGCAAGGGGAGTACCTGGAATGGCTATTGGCTATGCAACTTCTAATAGAGGAGGAACTCACCAGGATGGAAGACCTACAGCAGAAAGAGCCGGTGCTGTTGATATCAATAAAATAGAAGGCAAAGGGTATTATACTGTAGATATTCAACGAATGACTACGCTGAGCGATTGTATAATTCATTGCAGAATGACAGAAGGAATATTGGGATTAACTGCAATAAGTGAGGACCATAGAAAGTTACTAAATTTAGTAACCGGCATTACACGTAATATAGATGAGTTAATTGATGTTGCGGATAGAATTTACTCATTACAACGTGCCTTCAATATACGCGAAGGTGAGTCAAGAGTAGACGATGCTTTACCAAAGCGTTTTACAACACAACCTATACCATCAGGACCTGCTGCCGGTAAATACATGTCTCAAGAAAATTTAGACAAGCTGCTAGATGAAACTTATGAAAAAAGAGGCTGGGATAAAAAAACCGGTTATCCTACTAAAGAAACACTAGTAAGACTAGGCTTAGAATATGTAATTGAAGAAATATATAAATAAAGGGAGGTAATTTAATGAAAAAATTAGGATTTATAGGTTTGGGAAACATGGGAAAACCTATGGCGAAGAATTTATTGAAAGAGGGCTTTGAATTAACTGTATATGATGTTTTTGAAGCACCGGTTAATGAATTAGTTGATTTAGGCGCGACTAGGGCTAACAGCGGCAAAGAGGTAGCTGAATCCTCAGATATTGTAATATTAATGCTGCCGAATTCACCACATGTTGAAAATGCTGTATTAGGGAATGATGGAGTATTAGAAGGCGCTAAACAGAACTCACTGATAATTGATATGAGTAGTATAGCTCCGGCAACCTCAATAAAAGTTGCTGATGAAGCAGGGAAAAAGGGAGTTCGAATGATTGATGCTCCTGTAACAGGTGGTGTTATCGGCGCTGTAAATGGTGCATTATCTATAATGGTAGGCGGTTCTGATGAAGATGTAGAGGAAGCAATGGTAGTTCTTAATGTACTCGGCAAAAAAATAACACATGTCGGTGCAATTGGAATGGGACAGACAGCAAAAATATGCAATCAGATAGTGGTAGGTATAAGCCTTTGTGCAGTTTCAGAAGCAATGGTTCTGGGTACAAAAGCAGGAATTGATCCGGAAAAATTACAGCAAATATTGAATTCAGGATCAGCTCATTGTTGGGCTCTTGAAACAAGAATTCCTAAGGTAATAGATGGGGACTTTGAGCCTGGCTTTATGATAAATCTTCAGCATAAAGATTTAGGCTTAGCTTTAGAAGCAGGTAAGGATCTGCATGTTCCTATTCCTTTAGCCGGACTTGCATATCAAGAATATGAAGCTGCAAGAGCACAAGGTCTTGGCACAAAAGATCACTCCGCAGTAATTCAAGTGCTTGAAAAGATAACAGAACAAAAAGTTAGAAAAAGCTTAGATAAATAATTATAAAAATTAAAGATTAACTAGGAGGTTAATATGAAAACGAGTATTAGATTAATAAGTTTATTTTTAGTCATTTTGATGAGTCTTAGCTTAATTGGATGTGCGAATACAAGTACTCCTGAAGCACCTAAAGATACAGATAAAGAAACTCCCAAAGAACAATTGGTAGCAAAAATTGGCCATGTTGGTGCTCCTGACCACATTTTTGAAGTAGGAGCCAAGAAGTTTTCAGAATTAGTTTTTGAACGAACCGATGGGGCTATAAAAATTGACACATATCCCAGCAGCCAATTGGGAGGAGACAGGGATATGTTTGAAGGATTAAAAATGGGGACAATTGAATTCACTATTCATGGCCCACTGGATTCATTTTTGCCAATAACTTCTGTGATAGCATTACCGTATATGTTTAACGACAGCGAACATGTTTATACTTTTTTAGATAGTCCTGAAGCTGAGGAAATTTATAGCGGATTGGAAGATATGGGAATTACTTGTTTAGCGCATATGGAGAATGGCTGGAGATTGATTACCTCAAATAAGGAGATTAACACATTAGCTGATATGAAAGGTTTGAAAATCAGAACTCCGGAAAGTCCTGTGTGGATGGATACATTCCAAGCATTAGGCGCTAATCCTATGCCATTAGCTTTTAGTGAATTATATGGTGCATTACAGCAAGGTGTAGCTGATGGTCAAGAAAATCCAACTGCTCATATAGTAACTCAAAGATTTTATGAGGTCCAGGATTATCTTACATTAAGCAGACATATGTATTTAGATGCGCCGGTTTTAGTAAGTAATAAATTTTGGGATAAATTAACTCCTGAACAGCAAACAATCGTTAAAGAGGCTGCTTATGAAGCTGCTGTTTATCAAAGAGAAGTTTCTCAACAAAGAGAAAGTGAACAAATAGAATTTCTTAAAAAAGAAGGCATGAAAGTAACTGAACCAAATGTTGAAGAATTCAGACAAGTTACTGAACCGGTTAGACAGAAATGGGCAGCTACCTATGGTCAAGAACTTTATGATAAAATAGTCAGCATGGGTGATTAGTGATAATCCATAATAATAAATTAACCGCTATAATTTTTAAAATTCTTTAAAGTTATAGCGGTTAAAATGAACTTTTTAGGAGGTTTATTATGAATAAGAAAGTTTTAAAGGCAATGGAAAATGTTGGATCCTTTTTCTTCTTTGCAACTTTTGTCGTAATGCTATTGCAAATAATTACGAGATATGTATTTAATGCTTCTCCCCCTTGGACAGATGAATTATCCAGGTATTCAAATATATGGTCAACTATGTTATTTTGTATTATTTTATCGTCTGAAGAAGGACATATTTATTTAGATTATTTTATTGAAAAAATGAGTAAAAAGTATAAATATATTGTATTACTAGTTTTAAATATTATTATGTTAGTGTTATCTTATACATTATTTATTGGCGGAATAGGTATGATAAATAATTCAATTGGAATTTCCCAACTTTCACCAGGATTGGAAATACCAATGTGGTATGTATATATAGTAATACCGGTTGCAGGATTTTGCATGATGATAATATATTTAATAAAAATCGTCAATGGTTTAAAATCTATAGGAAAAAGTCTTTATAATAAGAATGTTTGAGCGATAGCCATTAGATAGTATAAACTCATGTCAGCATTTGAGTTGTTCATATTATAATTAAAGGAGATGATAACAGTGTCAATAGGTTTGATGTTATTAATGTTTGTTATACTAACACTCGTAGGATTACCGGTTGGATTTACTATTGGATTTAGTTCTTTGTTATTTATTGTGGCCGGAGACTTTCCAGTAACATTAATGGCACAGAGATTATTTGTTTCAATGGATAGTTTTGCTTTATTATCCTTACCTATGTTTATCTTTGCAGGAAATTTAATGAATATATCAGGTATAACTGACCGTTTGTGGACATTTTCACGTGTTTTATTTGGCCGGGTTCGGGGGGCTGCCGGATTTGTAAGTGTATTTACAAGTATGATATTTGCAGCTATGAGCGGTTCTGCCTTAGCCACTGCAGGAGGATTAGGGCCAATTCAATTTAAGGGGATGATAGAGGATGGATATAATGGGGATGATGCTGCTGCTATTATAGCTTCAGGTTCCACTATGGGACCAATTATTCCTCCTAGCATCGTATTCGTTTTATATGGTGTTGCGGCAGGTGTATCTGTAGGCAGATTATTTTTAGCAGGAGTAATTCCTGGAATAGTTATGGGTATAGCTGTAGGTTCTTATGTATTTTATTTAATTTATAAAAATAAGGAACAATATAAAATTCATGAAAAACCTAAAGGAAAAGATTATATAAATGGGCTGATTGCCGGAATAGGACCTTTATTTGCGCCACTCATTATTCTTGGTGGTATTTTTAGCGGGATATTTACTCCAACAGAAGCAGCTACTATAGCTGCATTATACGCTTTAGTGCTTGGCATTATTTATAAAGAGATAACTTTTAAAAACTTTATAAAATGTATAAAAGATACTGCAAAAACATCTGCCGGCATTATGATAATTATTGGTTTTGCTGGATCTTTCTCTTGGGTCCTCACTTCAATGGGAGCATCAAAACTATTTTTAGATTTTGTAACAGGAATTACTGATTCAAAAATTCTTATATTGATATTGCTAAATATAGGATTATTGATAGTTGGATTATTTATTGAAACGAATTCAGCAGTAATATTGTTAACACCTCTTATGGCACCTGCAATTGAAGCTTTGGGTGTGGACTTAGTTCATTTTGGAATGATTTTATGCGTAAACCTGCTTATAGGAATATTAACACCTCCAATGGGAATGGCACTCTATGTTACTAGTAATGTTACCAAGGTTCCTTTTGGTGACATTGTAAAGAAAGTAATTCCTTTCATCCTTGTTTTGTTGATAGTTCAATTAGCGGTTACGTTTATTCCGAGTCTTTCACTAACTTTACCTAATTTAGTAATGGGAAAATAATTATAAACAATAATGGAGGAATTTATATGTACATTGATCAAGAAAAATGTATACAATGTGAGGCTTGTATTCCATACTGTCCAATGAGAGCAATAGCTTATAACAAGGACAAGGATGCAGTTGAAATTGATTTTGAAGAATGTGTTGAGTGCGGTGTTTGTAAATATGCGGATGTATGCCCTGCTGATGCATTAACTCAACAAGAAATGGAATATCCAAGGATTTTAAGAAGCCAGTTTTCTAATCCATTAGTTTCACATCCAGGAACAGGTGTTCCGGGTAGAGGAACTGAAGAAATGAAAACAAATGAGGTAACAGGAAGATTTAAAAGAGGAATGGTTGGGGTTGCTGTTGAAATGGGAAGGCCGGGTACAGGCACAAGATTATTTGATGTAGAAAAAGTTGCAATGGCTTTGGCAAAAGAAGGCGTTCACTTTGAACCTCACAATCCTGTAACACAATTAATGGAAGATGTAAATACAGGAAAAATGAAAAATGAAGTACTAAATGAAAAGACTTTATCTGCAATTGTTGAATTTGATATTCCTCAAAGCAAGTTAGCTGAAGTTTTCTATAGTTTGAAAAAAGTCATACCTGAAATTGATACTGTATTTAGTTTAGATTTAGCATGCAGACTAAATGAAGATGGTTCAAACCCTGTTGTAAAAATAGCAGAAGAAGCAGGGTTTAAAGTATCTGTAAATGGGAAAATGAATGTAGGTCTTGGAAGACCTTTAGCGAAGGAGGCGTAAAAATGACACACACTTTACACAGAAGCGGATCTTATGAAAGCTTGACAAATGATTATGTAATATTTGCGATAGCAGCACAAACCGTTAATGCAAAAGGCATAGCACCTCAATTCAAGGCATTTGCCGATATAGTTTTAAAGTACAATCCAGTAAACTTTGGCGATATGAAAACAGGAAATGTTTACGGCGTTGGGATAGATGATATAAAGGCAGGATACAAAGATAATTCAATAGTACATGCAGTATTCAATGATCAGGAAACATTAACGAAAGCATTGCAAGAAGTTAAGGATGCACATTTAGATTTATCTATAGTGCTTTCAGGTATAGTGGAACATTCACACCAATGCTGCTCAAAGACTGATATAACACCGCATACTGTAGAGCATTCTTTGGGAATACACGGCAGATTAGATTACTTGCCGGATGAAAGAGTTCTTGAAATAAGTACAATGTGTGGACATGGCATGGTTGCCTTTTCATTGATTGAGGATTTTGCTGAAAAAGTAGCAAAAGGAAGATTAACACCGGAAAAAGCCGGGGAAAAGTTAGCCAAGCAGTGTCACTGCGGCGTATTTAATACTAAACGAGCAGAAAAACTAATTGCTGATATAGCAGAAGGATTAAAAAAAAGCTAATAAATAAATATAGCATCTAGAACATCTCTATAAAGGAGATAGTTTTGAAAACAAGGGCAGTTTTATTTAAAAGTAAAGGCGAGCTAATAATAAAAGAAAGAGAATTAGTTGTTGGAGAAACAGACGTACTTGTAAAAA
>Ga0116173_1004048_pt1 | contig 10723 bp, 10 predicted proteins | sample AD_UKC085_MetaG_FD_89800 | JGI IMG/M metagenome (GOLD analysis project Ga0116173, IMG submission 89800) | Active sludge microbial communities of municipal wastewater-treating anaerobic digesters from USA - AD_UKC085_MetaG | ecosystem: Engineered > Bioreactor > Anaerobic > Digestate | place: USA...
ACCTTATCTGCAAAACCGCTGCCCTTGTGTGGGGTTGAAAGGCATATAACAGCCTTTGGACAAAGATTATATCTCTGTATAGCCCTGCGCGCCACAAGTCCTCCCCTTGAATGCGCTACATAAATAATGTTTTCACTTTGAATCGATTCCGTAAGTTTTTTCAACTCACCAGATGCCTCGTCGATTGTACTTGTAATATTCTGTGTCCAACATGCTATGTTGAGCATATTTTTATTGCATCTCTCAGCAAATGGGATAACCTCTTTTTCATCTTTGAGCAGCGTCTTGAAGGATATAAAACGTGTCTTTTCGTCGAGCGGCGAAAACCATACCTTTTCGGTAACCCCAAAGCCGTGTATCAGGATAACCCAAGGATTATTATCCGAAATCTTTATTATCAACCCAACCCTCTGCCATGAAAATAATTAAAAACCCTTAGTAAAGCGCTTAGTGTCAAAATGGAAATTCAACAGTCGTTCAACAATGTTTTGCAACAACTTGTATCGTGTTTCTCGTTTGTTCTGTAACCTTATATCTTTCGTCAATCCTGTGTCCTACCACCCATATAATATCCTCACCAGAAACAAGCAAAGGGATAACCCTTCTATGCTCCTTCGGTACCTTCACTGATATGAAAAAATCTTTAAGCTTCACGCTATTATTCATTCCAAGCGGAGTAAATCTATCACCCTCACGAAATGTTCTAACATGCATTTCCGTTATTTTATCTGCATCCAACAATGCAGTACCGCCATCCTGCATCATCTTTTTTATTTCAGCAGACCTCGGCACAGCTTTGCTGGTATGCCTTGCGATGCCAAGCACAAGCCTGAAAGGTTCCAAAATGTTTTCCCCCAAAGTAACAGGAAACACCCCATTTATAACCGGCATCTCTTTCCCGGTTGTAAATATCAGTTTTTTATAAACACGTAGCACCTTTATGTTATAAGGCAACATAACTGACAGATTAGGTCTTCTTCCATTCAAAATCTTATCTATCAGGCGGTAATGTTCTCTTAACGCTATAAAACCAGGCTTAATTCTGTTCAATGTATGCGCAATAACCCTGAATCTCGTTTCAGCATCCAGTTTACTCAAACCATCAATCTCAAAATATATCTGATCTTCCCCCTGAATTAATAATTTATCCAGAAATCTTGAGGCCTTCTTTTCGAAAACACTATTAACCTCAGTAATATCGCGGAGCAACATATATATCTTTTCCTTGAAAACAGGGTTTAGTGTGTCCATGAGGGGCATTATCTCTTTTCTTAAATAATTCCTTTCATACGTTATCTTGTTATTCGATGAGTCCTCAACATACATTATGCCATTGGCCTTTACATAATCCTCAATTTCAGACCTGTACACATAAAGAAAAGGTCTTACAATCCTATCCCGCTTTATTGGTATAGAGACCAGTCCCCTTAAACCGCTCCCTTTCAACATTCTCAATAAGAATGTTTCTACCTGGTCATCGAGGTTATGTGCAATCGCAATCCTGTCATATCCATTTTCACGGGCAACATCCTCAAAAAAACCATAACGTATATCTCTGCCAGCATGTTGGAGTGATACACCTTTCACCTTTGCATACCCTTTCACATCGAATGTTTTAACGTGACATTTGATTGAAAACATCTCTGCGAGCCTTTCGACAAAGGCCTGATCCCTCAGGGATTCATCTTCCCTGAGAAGATGATTTACATGAGCAACACCTATTTTGTAATGTTTTTCTATGGCCAGTTCAGCGAGCACATACAATAATGCGGTTGAGTCTATCCCGCCGGAAAGACCTACAAGGACGTTGTCGCCATCTTCGATGAGGTGTTCTTTTTCAATAGTTTTTTTGACTTTATGTGTGAGGTCCATGTGAATCAGTTCAAGGTTCTATATTCAAAGTTCAATGTTTTTCTTAAACGCTTAAACCCTTGGATCCTCGAATCCTGCAATTTCTATGAACATGATGAGCAGTTAGAGGATCCGCACGTTGCACAGGAAGAGCCCTTGCCGCTCGATGACGTAAACTTATGTCCAACAGAAAACCCAAAAGCAGACATCTTCCTTTGAGGATCCTTTGCACCGCATTTGGGGCACTCAGGAACATCGTTTTTGAACACCAATAATTCAAATTCATTACCACACTTCACGCACACATATTCATATATAGGCATAAATCCCTCTCTACAGTCTTTTGTTTTTCACTTCTTTTGTAACTTCATCCATTAATGCCCGTAGTTTAATCTTGTATCCTTCATATTCTACGTTCATATCCATATTGACTGCTTTGTCACCAAACGCCAGAGTTCTTGTAAACCTATTCCTGAAATAAAAATAAAAGGCTGAGGCATACATATAAAAAAATTCCGCCGATTTATCCTGTCTATCGATTATTGATACCTTTTTAAACAACCTCCTTGCGATATCATAATATTCACTTTCAAGATAACTTTCCGCGGCCTTGTATAGTAAAAGAGGCTTGCCGTCATGATACAATTCATTGATAAGACTTCTAAAACCTTTCTTGCCATATATCGAAATAAGCATCTTTTCGTTTTTCAAAACAAAACGTGGGATCAGATAGTTGTCTTTATAGAGCATAATCAGACCACTAAGCTGACCAACAAGTTCTTTCATCAACAACCTCATCTCTTTAAAACCTTCTGTAAGTCTTTTTTCCGTCTTCTTCATGAGATGTTCGATTTCGCGAACAATCTTAAGCTCGGAATCAACCAATTTTTCTGTCACCTTATAACTGTTGGGTCTGTAGAATTCAAGCTGATAAAGGCTCTCTCTCAATTTCATAGCCTCATGGAATATATAACCTACCGTGATATCGTAGAGCTTTTCTTTGTAATGGGCTTCTACCGAGTTTCTGTAAAGTACGTGACACATCTCTTTCAATTTAAAAAGGCAACTATTGCCCTTATCATCAACAAAGTCATCGATCTTGGCAAAATTCAATGTTTTATTCCTAAATAAAGCTCTGCAATCCATACATTTTGTGTAAACGCAAATGGATTCTTTAATAAGGTCTACCTGCTTCTTCTCAAGGTTTGTCATCTATTTTTTCACCGTTATTATCTTTTATCAGTTGCCTTAAAGCCTCGCCGTCTATCGTTTCTTTTTCAAGAAGTGTTTGGGCGACCTTTTCAAGAAGGTCTCTCTTCTCACTCAGGAGTTCTTTAACCCTTAGATACGTTTCGTCTATTATCTTTTTCACCTCAGTATCAATTTCACGAGCCGTTTCTTCGCTGTAGTCTTTTGTGCCGAAAGAAGGGTTTACATCAAGAAAAAGGGGTTTTCTTTCTCCTTCATAAGTCACATACCCTAGTTTTTCGCTCATGCCATATTGTTTAACCATTGATTTTGCGATATCCGTTGCCCTATAAAGGTCATTGTGCGCCCCGGTGGATATCTCACCAAACACTATCTCCTCTGCAACCCGCCCCCCGAGAAGAACTCCAAGCCTGTCATTGAGTTCTTTTTTTGTCATAAGGTATCTGTCTTCTGTAGGAAGCTGCATAGTATAACCAAGCGCAGATATACCCCTTGGAATAATGGATATTTTATGTACCTGATCGGCTGTTTCGAGCAGTTCTGCCATAAGCGCATGCCCTGTTTCATGATAAGCCACAATTTCTTATTCCTTTATATTCATCACCCGTTTTTTCTTCTCAAGACCACCTATTACCCTATCTATAGCTTCTTCAAATTCCTCCATGGTAACCTTGTCTTTGCCTTTTCTTGCGGCAAGCAGCGCAGATTCGTTTACGATGTTTGCAAGGTCGGCGCCCACAAAACCTGGTGTTCTCGCGGCAATTACCGCCAAGTCGACATCGTCAGCCGTCTTTACCCCATTTACATGAACCTTCAATATCTCTTCCCTACCCTTTATATCAGGCCTGTCAACAAGCACGTGTCGGTCAAACCTTCCTGGCCTTAAAAGTGCCGGATCGAGTATTTCGGGTCTATTCGTCGCACCCATAATAATCACTCCTGCCTTTGTATCAAAGCCATCCATTTCAGCAAGGAGTTGATTTAACGTCTGTTCTCTTTCATCATGCGAAGATAGCGGATTTATACCTCTTGCCTTGCCCAGCGCATCGAGTTCATCGATAAAAATAATACACGGCGCCTTTTCCTGTGCCTGTGCAAATAGATCCCTAACCCTTGAGGCGCCCACACCAACAAACATCTCAACAAAATCAGAACCGCTCATGCTAAAAAAAGGCACCTTGGCCTCGCCTGCCACTGCCTTGGCAAGAAGGGTCTTACCACTTCCTGGAGGACCAACTAGCAAAATACCTTTTGGAATCTTTCCCCCTATTTTAAGAAACTTGTCAGGAGTCTTAAGATATTCGATGATCTCTTTGAGTTCTTCCTTTGCTTCATCAACACCAGCAACATCCTGGAACGTTATCTTTATCTCGTCTTCACCGTAAATCTTTCCCCTGCTTTTTCCAAAATTCAGTACACTTGACGGTGCCCCGCCCATCCTCCTCATAAGCAAATTCCATACCAAAATGATAATGGCAAACGGCAATACCCATGAAATGATCGCCTTTATAAATTTATTCTCATATTGCCCTGAAAATTTTATGTTGTTTTTCTGTAAATCCTTAACAAGTTCTGGGTCATCTACCCTGCTTGTGAGAAATTTTGTTTTTTTGCCGCTTTCAAGCGTCAGATTACCCTGAATCGAGTCAGCGTCTATTATAACATCGCTTATTTTACCTCTTGTGATAAGTTCTTTAAATTCACTGTAAGGTATATGTTTCACTTCGCTTGTAAAAAAATAGCTGTTGACTACCACTATAACAATAAAGGCAATAATAAAATAGAGAAACGTAAAGCCTTTAGTTTTTTTATCTTTTGACTTGGCCTTATCCTTTATCTCAAGAAATATACCTTTGCTTTTTCGCTTATCTCTATTGGATTTTTTATTTTGCATACTTAAGTTTAACAAAAAATATCCTTTTTTTAAACAAGTTTTACGGATAACACTTTTAAAAAGATATTAATACATTGCTGACATATTTGCATTCATATGTTATAAGTAAATAAAAATATCAGTTATAAAAAAACCATTGTGGAGGGAAAATGGAAGAGAAAGAACTCACAAAAGGATTCCATGAAACTTTTGAAACATTAGCACCTATCCTCGAAAAGGTATACAAGGGATTCGTTGCCAACAATCAAACATTGATACAGGAAAGCCTAAATAACTTTCACAACACACTAAATGCGAAGTTGCCTTTTGTTGAAAAAATAATAACTGAAAAGGACAAGGATCAGGTGGAAAAGAAGTTTGTAAATATGGTCCTTGCTTTCCAGACAGTCGCTTTGGCGATAGACAATCTGGTAAATAAAATGCTTGTCAAGGCAGAAGCAAAAATACTTTTCAGCGAAAAGGCCACAAAAGAGATCAAAACATTGCTTCATATTACTTACAGCCAGTTTCGTGATGCAAAAGACTATATTTCGACACAAAATCCAATACTGAAAAACAACATAAAAGATGCAAAAGAAAAGCTCGTAGAACTCATTGCTGATTATGATGTCGTTCACCAGAACAGGCTTATATCAGGTGTATGTATGCCCAAGGCATCCTACCTGTATATTGACATAACAGATTCTCTAAAAAGAATTTCAAGAGGTCTTGTAGATTTAGTCGAAAAGGTATAGGCTTGGATATCCCCCTTGAGACCCTTAAAGAAAGAATTAAAGGTCAGAGGGTTGTAAAATACTTACTGGACTGCCGTTTCAAAGGCAATGTTTACCTTGTTGGCGGGGCAATAAGAGAATTATGCCTGAATAATACGCCAAAAGATTACGACCTTGCGCTGTCTGATCGAAAAGATTTAAACAAAATAGAACATCTCTTTGGTAAAGGCGTTTTCGTCCTCGGCAAAAAGCCAATTCAAATATATAGGTTGGCAAAAAAGGACATATCCATTGATATTACCCTCCTCGATGATACCATAGAAAAGGATCTCTCAAGAAGAGATTTTACGATAAACGCAATAGCGTTTGATATAAAAAACAATGTCTTAGTAGACCCGCTAAACGGTCTTGAGGATATTAAAAAAGGATTGATCGTATATCCTTCCAAAATATCTTTAATAGACGATCCTTTGAGAATGTTGAAGGCTATCCGCCATTTCTCTAACCTCAAAGATTTCAAAATTCACCGTAAACTAATCGATTCAATAAAAGAATTGAAACATCTTATAATAAAAACCGCACCTGAAAGGATAAAATACGAACTAGATAGAATAATTGTATCTCCGAATCCTTACGACGGCATTAAAATGATGGAAAAGACATCGCTACTTTTCGAGATATTCCCTGAACTTGCCTGCATGAAGAACCTGGATATAGAAAAAAGGTTTGTCCTCGAAACATTTGGCCATACAATAGCAGGATTCATGTATCTGAACAAATACAATAATATCTATCAACTTGATGCAAAAAATCTAAGAGATGTTGGTTATGCATTACTGTTCCACGACCTCGGCAAACCCCATACGTTTTCATACGATGAAAATAAGAATGTTGTTCATTTTTTCTATCATGAACGCTATTCGCAAAAAATAGCCTCAGATATAATGGAAAGGTTAAGATTCAGTTCAATTGAAATTAAAAACATCATCAAGCTAATCCAGAATCATATGAGGATATTCCTTATCAGCAACAACGAATCAACAGAGAAGGCAATCAGGAGGATTGTCTATAAAATGGAGGGGCTTACTCCATCGCTTATTCTATTGAGTTTATGCGACATGTACGGCAGTTCCGGAGGCCAAGAAAACCCTTCCACAAGGCTTGTTCATGAAAAATGCGATGAACTGCTTATTACATATACAGAATGGAAAAAAGAACCTCTACCCAGACTCGTGAACGGTTATGAACTAATAGAAATAGGTTTTAAGGAAGGCCCCCAAATAGGCAAGGTTATGAACGAAATCAGGGAAAGACAGATTGCGGGAGACATAAATGAAAAAGAAGAGGCATTAGCCTACGCAAAACAGATGTTGAGGCAAAATTTAAATAACACCCAGAGCCACCTTTAGTAATCAGGCTCTCCTTCCTTCGTCAATATTTTATAAGTATCCAGATCAAGCGCATGATCAGTGCCTTTCTGAATTGTTGCTTCTTTGGAATATCCGAAATTTGACCAATAGCCTGTTCCTTCTTTCTCAACAAAATCGAGTTTAAGGATAGTTTTGACACTCTTATAACCATATTTAAAAGGAATCAGAAGACGTAACGGCCCGCCATGAATATCCGGCAATGGACCGTCGTTCATTTCATATGCAAAAATTACCCTTGGCTTTAGGAGGTCTTCGAGGGATATATACTCATAATAGTCATCCGCTGAGTAAAAATAGAGATATTTTGCCTGTTTTTTCGGCTTTACCAAATCAAACAATACCTTTGGTCTGAACCCTCCCCATTTTGCCTTGCTTGACCATGATTCCACACACTTCATCCTTGAAACCTGTGATTCTTTTGTAAGTTTCTTGATATCATTTAATGTAAAAGTTTGCGGATTATCGCACAATCCACCCACTTTTAATAACCATTTTGAAGTGTCTAAAGGCTTTATTGGTTTGATAAACCTTATATAAAAACCTTCCCTGTCTTCATTGTCCAGGATTCTTTCAATTTCCCCAGCACTCAGGAAAGAATTGGGTATTATAGAGCCCACGCCAAGCATGGTCATATATCTTATGAAAGTCCGTCTGTCCATAATAAACACCTCACATAACCATAGCTTATAAAAACACTAAACAGCTATATTGTCGAACAACTGCTCGAAACCATACCATTATACCATGCTATTGACAAATAGTATAAAATTGATAGACTATGAAATATGAATAGAAGGGATTTCATAAAATTCGGTCTCTCATCTTTGATCTTTGCGGGATTGCCAAAAAACAGTTTATCTCAGGCCTTGCCTGTTCTATCAATTGCTGAAGGAAAAGACCATGCTGCTATAACAATAAATGCGATCAACGCTGTCGGCGGTATTGAGAGGTTTGTGAAAAAAGGGGATGTTGTCGTTGTTAAACCGAATATTGGGTGGGACAGAAAACCTGAATACGCTGCAAATACAAACCCGATAGTGGTTAAAACAATAGTTGACGCCTGTATAAATGTAGGTGCAAAAAAGGTAAAAGTCTTCGACAATTCCTGCAACGACCCGAGAAGATGTTATCAGAGCAGCGGTATAAATAGTGCACTTAAAGGGATCAAAGGCGTAGAACTAAAATACATGGAGGATGAGCGATATAAAAACATCAGATTAAACGGCGTCGCCCTCAAAGAATGGGAGCTATACGATGAAGCACTGTCGGCAAATGTCCTCATCAATGTGCCAGTTGCCAAACACCACAGTCTTACACGCCTCACGCTCGCATTAAAAAACATGATGGGCATCATGGGCGGCAACAGAGGATATATACACCGGAATATTGAAGAATCTCTTTCTGATATAAATAAGGCTGTAAAAAGCCACCTTGTAATTATAGATGCAACAAGAATCCTTCTCAACCATGGACCTCAGGGGGGAAGTCTGAGTGATGTAAAGGTTTTGGACAGGGTAATTGCCTCGACAGATATTGTGGCGGCTGACGCATATGCAACAACATTGTTTAATCTCAAACCCCAGGACATACCCACTACAGTAACAGCTTACAGAAGAAACCTTGGAGAGATAAACCTGAACAAGATAAAAATCATTAAGACATAACTTGAATATAGAGGATAAGGCATGAAGCGCAAAGCTTCGAGCTTAGATAAAAACGCATCCGATTCCAGCCATTCCCAGTCAGCTATTTGTATTTCTCATCAAATTCTATGAAAATCACCCCGTCTCGCATCTCCCAATTAATCTTCCTTACAGTTTTTATCGTTCTGTTTATAAACACCGAATACAGAGGAAAAGATGAAATATCATTTGCAATAAACAGTTTTTTCAGGGCAAACCCCATTGTGGCAATAAGCTATATGCTTTCTACAAAAACATTCACAATGCTCATCTTCCCAGGTTTGTTGATATTTTTGTTTTCACTATTGCTTGGCAGGTTTTTCTGTGGCTGGATATGCCCACTTGGAACCTTGATAGACCTTCTTACAAACAGAATAAAAAAGACACTGCCGCTTAAATTTCTGAAAACAACCTTCAAATACTATCTTTTGCTCACCATGCTATTTGCGGCGTTATTCAACATAAACCTGTTGGGTATACTCGACCCAATAGCAATCCTTGTAAGGGCTTTAACATTCTTTTTTTACCAGATAATCGGCAACTCTATACAATCAGGATGGACAGGACTATATTCTGCAATCGGGGATAAAAGGGATGGTATAGAGTTTATTTATGTCTTTTTAAAAAACCACATACTCCCGTTTAAAGACACCATCTATCCGTCCGCCTTCATGTCTTTCATCATGTTTGCCTTGATCATATTTCTCGAAAAATACGAAAAGAGAAACTGGTGCAAAAACCTCTGCCCCCTTGGAACATTACTCGGTTTAGCAAGCAGATTCTCTATTTTCAGAAGATTGCCCAATAAACTGTGTACAGATTGCGGTGAATGCAAAAATATCTGTCCAACGGCCTTCGATGAAGACACATTACAGAGGCAAGATTGTATCCTTTGTATGGACTGTAGGTTTAAGTGTAATTTTAAAAGGGTAAAGTTCATACCGATTTTCAGCGGTAGACAAAAAAAAGAAAAGGTAACTTTTATCAAGGAAAGAAGGGTTTTTCTTGGAAGTCTTGTATCAGGATTTTTTCTTTCAAGGGCTTTCGCATTCCAATCCCCCCAAAATCAGAAGGTTTTACTCCGCCCTCCAGGTGCAAACAACGAGAAGGATTTTCTAAAAAAGTGCGTTAGATGCGGCGAGTGCATCAAGGTATGCCTGAGAAACGCCCTTTATCCAGATTTTTTTAGATCTGGCTTGTACGGAATGTTTACCCCTGTCTTAATTCCTCGTCTTGGCTATTGTGAATATAACTGCAATCTCTGCGGACAGGTGTGTCCAACAGGAGCCATACCAAACAAGCCGCTCGAGGAAAAGAAAAAGAGTGTTATCGGGATAGCAGTATTCGATAAAAATCTCTGCCTGCCATATGCAAAGAAGATCAACTGTATTGTATGTGAAGAACACTGCCCCGTTCAAGGAAAGGCAATAAAATTTGAATTATCTGAGGAATCAGATTACACAGGAAAAAGGATTAAACTGAAAAAACCATATATTGTAGAGGAATTATGTATCGGCTGCGGTATATGTGAAAACAAATGTCCTGTTGAAGGCAAATCAGCAATTGAAGTCCTTGCAAAGGTGGGAAAAGGTCAAAAAAACTATTCACGCTAAACATCTCGCTGTCAAAGTATTTCAAAAACATCGATGAGTTCATAAAAGTTCTAAAATAAGATAAATAATTGTATCATGTTAGACTTCTGCATAATTACAAGTTTTCTTCTATGGAAAATTAACGAGTAAAGTCATTACAAGGTATAATTATACCTTTTAAAAAAACCATGATTTTATATCGTATTCAGGCCAACAATAATGTATAATTGTCGAATAGAATTTATGAATATTTTCATTAGGGGGTAACGTGAATAAGAGCATATATAATCGGCCTTTAGATAAAAGAACCGCATTTTCATCTATGAAGTTATTTATTTGTGCAATTTCTGTC
>Ga0116173_1004074_pt1 | contig 10684 bp, 6 predicted proteins | sample AD_UKC085_MetaG_FD_89800 | JGI IMG/M metagenome (GOLD analysis project Ga0116173, IMG submission 89800) | Active sludge microbial communities of municipal wastewater-treating anaerobic digesters from USA - AD_UKC085_MetaG | ecosystem: Engineered > Bioreactor > Anaerobic > Digestate | place: USA...
CAAGAATCTTCATTGACAGATATCCAGTCTAATCTCACATTGAATACAGCCTACAGACCCTACATAGAATGCCCTCCGAGTAGTGGGGACACCGCCCGGTGCTCCCCACGGTTTTTTTATCCTTCAACCTGATCCTGATGAACTGCCATTTGCAGAAATCGTGATACTCGCTCTCCGCTGTTTCAGCCGATTTGCAGCCAATGTGATAAGATTTGCAGATTTAAGTGAGACTCTATAGCTCCCTGTCTGCTCGTAGCAAGCCCATTTTCCAGAAATTGGTTGACACTTGAGAGCATACTCCAGAATGGGTCAGAACTGAAGGAAACGGGTGATACAAGCTTCACTGATTGGAGTAACACATGTATATAGATCATCGCTATGAAGTAATCGAGAGCTTAGGTTCAGGCACTTGGGCCAATGTGTTTAAAGTTAGAGATATCCGCACGGATAAGCTATACACCTTAAAACTCTTTCAATACTTGTCCTCCGAGGAGCTTTACAAGCATTTCAGCGCGGAAGACATGCATCACATTACCAAGATTGAGCATCCCAATCTATTGCATGTAGTGGATTTTGGGCACGTGGGCGATCATGTGTACTTTATTAGCGATTACTTTGAGGGAAAAACCCTGTCCAACTTCCGCTTCAATAAATCACGTGTATCCACCATCTACGACATTGTGGTTCAGATCTGTTACGCACTACATTCTCTGCACAATCAGGAGATACTGCACAAGGATCTGAAACTGGAGAACGTGCTGTATCGCAATGAAGGGAAGGAGATAGTGGTAAAGCTAATTGATTATGGCTTTTCCAAGATTGATCAAAACCGAGATACTCAGCACGTGTCAGGCAGTTTACCCTACGTGGCTCCTGAGCAATATCTGGGCAATCCGCCCACACAACGCAGTGATTTCTATGCTCTGGGAGTAATGCTGTATCGGCTATGCACAGGCTCTTTTCCCTTTAGCATCGATCAGATAAACGCGTTGATCCAGGGCGGTCACCAGTATTTCATCCCCAATTTCCCTTCGGAACTGAATAAGAACATTCCTCTCGAGCTGGAAAAACTAATTCTCCGTCTTTTGGAACGAAACCCTGAAAATCGCTTCCAATCAGGCGAAGAGATCATCGGTTACATCAACCGCATTAGCAGCAATGATTACCCTTTCTCCACTTCATGGTCCCTGGTGAATACCATGAAGTTCAATAGCTACATTATGCGGGAAAAGTTTTCACATCACATGCTGGATTTCCTCCCGGCAGTAGTGAATTCCAATGGTAAGATCATATCAGTGATCGGTGGGGACGGACTGGGCAAGGACAGCATCTTGTCACTATTCCGTTACCATCTCTTGGGTGGTGAATACTTCCTCTTTGATTACAACTGCACGCGCACCGACCACGAGGCATTCTTTGCCCTGATCAAGGAGTATTTGCAGTCCCTCAGTGCGGAAGAGATAGAAGAGTATGAATCCCTTTCGGGCATATCGCCGAAGTTTAAGCGCTATCTCTTTGCCAGCGAACAGGAAGCCAAGAGCCTTACCCAAAGTGTGGACGACCTGAAGAGTGACTTTGCTAATGTGCAAAGCCTCTTGCTCCAGCTCTCGCAGACCAAGCCAATCATATTTATCATCCGCAATTTCCAGTATGTGAACCGCCATACGGTGGATTTCATGAACTATCTGTCTCCTGCGCTGGTGCAAAACCGGATAATGATCGTGCTCTCCTGCAACGATTTTAACAAGGTCAACCAGATTGAGCATACCGTGCTGCTCAATATTCCCTTCCTGAGCCTTGAAGAGAGTAAAACATATGTGGATAAGCTGTTGCCTGTGCCTGCTCCTGCCAAATTGTACGACGAGTTACATTTCCGCTCATCGGGCAATCCGGAGTTTATCAGAGAGATCCTAATTGATTTGGTACAGCGCAAGAGTATCGTAATCGATCAGACGGCTATCTTTCCCCAAAGCCTGACCGATTACCAGTTACCTTCGCGATTGATCCATTCCATCTATTCACGGATGAGCCATCTCACCAGTCAGAATTATGCCTATCTGCAAAAACTGAGCGTTGTACAGACGCCGCTTAGTCGGGAGCTGATGATATACATCTTGAAAGTAAAAGACATTGAACTATACAACTTGCTGAATGACGCTACATACAACGAGATATTGAACAAGAACGGTAAGTACTATTGCTTTAGCTTTATCGAGACAAAGAACCGTATGTTCGAAGAATGTAACAGCAAAGTTCATGTGCTTATATCAAAGAGAATGTTGAAATACTTTACAAACAAGGAGATAGTAGATGTACAGACCTGCAGGGGATTGATTGCAAATGCCTATCTCGCCGAGGATTTTGAGGCCGCGCGACATTACTATCTGAAGCTTTCCAATCTCCTGAGCGAAGATCACGAGCAGAGCGCAGCGTATGAGGCCATGCTGAATGTCCTGAGATTGGATCTGGATCCACGCACAAATGTAAGCACGATGGATGTAATACGGGATCTGGCAGTGTTTCAGGAAAAAACCGATCTCACTGGATTCTACGAGCGGGCTGGCTTTATCCTGGAGAATGAGGTAAACATCCCAGAGCTGTTTGAAAAGTACTACACAATTGGTACCATCCACCTCCTTCGAGAGAACATCATCATGGCACATGAGAGCTTCCGAAGAGCTGAAAACCTGGTGATCACGGGACGGCAACGTTTACAGATACTACTGGCTTATATCCAGGTGTATCTCAAGAGTGACGTGGAGAAGGCGAAGGAATACCTTGATCTGGCGATGCGGGAAGATGCTCCCTTGGATCTGAGGATTGCTTTTTACGATCGTCTGGCGGTGTATTTCAAGATCAGCGGAGATACCGACCGGGCGATCAAGACCATTGAGGATTTTCTAGCGACTGTCCCCCCGGAGCACGATTATCGTGTGATGTACAGGCTTGCAGCCATGCACAACGATTTGGGGGTGTTCTACAGCGACCAGAAAAACATAGAAGAAGCTCAGGAACACCTGGGTCTGGCCTTAAATATATGGAAACGATATAACATCCGCCGCTTCCTGGGATTGATCTACAATAACCTCTCCGACCTCTATCTCAAACAGGGGATTACTATCGTTGCCGAAGACTACTCACTGCAAGCCTTTAGCTATGCCAATGAGTTGAATCTGACTACGATCAAAGCCCTGGCTTTGCTCAATCAAGGCGAGGCCAAGATCAAGATGGGAGAATTCCAGGAAGCTGAAATCCAGCTAATGGCCTGCGAAAGCTTGATCAAATCCATAGGAAGCACCGCCTATCTGGATTCGGTGAAGCGAAATCTGGCCTTGGCCAAGAGCAAAATCAAGGGCTTTGGGCACTATCACCTTTTCTTGAAGGAGCACGAACCTGAACTGATCAATGGCTACATCCAAGAGATTAATCCCTTGGTAAAGACCTACTTCTATTATCTGAACGAGATGATGAGCCCAAAGAAGTTGCGAAAGCTGATCAGCAGCAATGCTCACATCAATTTCAAGCATCTTCATGAGGAGGAGTTTCACCATAATGTGCTCAGTCTCATCGCGTTATCCGAGAACAATTATGATCTGGCACACAAGGAATTGAAACTAGCTCTAAAACACGCTGGGGAGATAAACAACAACTATGCCATTACCGTATTCTATGTGCTGGAAGTGATGGTACATGCCGGGTTGCAGGATTTTGAGAAAGCCAGGGATTATCTGCAGAAAGCCAGAGATCTGTGCCATAGTAACCGCTATCGCTATTGGTTATGCAAACTGGATATTGTGGAACTGCGCCTGGATCTTGCTTCCACGGATATTCCCCTGCGCGACATCCTGCGCCGTACTGCCCGGTACCTGAAGGAATGGAACAGCTACGAATACTATCAGCTCAATGTGGAGTTACTGCAGATAAAACTTCAGATTTTCGTGGAATTGAAACTGGAGGACCTGGCAGATAGAGCTTTCAAGGAGTATCAAAGCTACCTGGAAGAAATCACAGTGGATATTCCCGATGATGATCGTGCCAATTACTTTGCGGTGAATCAATACAACATCAAGCAGCTTCGCAAGTTCTCCATGATCCCCATCTCATCTCGTGCCAAAGATATGCGCCGTAAATGGAATGAACTGCTATTCAACATCGCCAATGTTTACAATGTTGAGCGCATCAAATTCCTCATCGAAAAAGGGATCAATGAAGTGATCTGCCCCTGGCGTTTTCGCATCTGGGAATACTCGGAACGGATCCAGAACTTTAGCACTTTCCACAGCTACAACTGCGATAAAGAAAGCTTGATCCTGCCGGAAATAGCCCCGGAAATCGAACGCGCCTTCCGCACCGATAACCTTGTGCAGCTTGTTCATAGTGACCAGAATATGGTGATCATTCCTTTGCTATCTGGATCTAAGCGTGTTGGTTACCTGGTACTTACTGACGATTCGGAATTACCCTTTACCAAGCAGGAAATATCCATCATGCGCAACGTGAAGCAGCACCTATCCGCACTTATCCTGCGTATTCAGGATTACTCCGAGATCACGATGCGGATCCAAAAAATGAACCAATTGATGCAGATCTCACATGAACTGATGCGCATTGTCGACATTGCGGAGTTAGAGCGGGAGATTGTGTCACATGCCATAGATTTCACTGGCAGTAGCAGAGGTTTTTTGATCAAGAGAGATGCCGACGGCAATAACATATATCGTGTACAACTGAACCAAGAGAAGCATATTCTTACCAATGTGGCAGGGGTAAGTAAATCTGCGTTGTCGCTTTCGCAGACAGGTCTGGAGATGATTACTACCTTCAATGCTATGGAGGATAACCGTTTCAAAAATGCCATTTCAGTGCAAGACTATCAGATCCACACAATATTCAGCGCTCCGATCAGCGTGGATGGTACTATCTTTGGCTTCATCTATTTGGACAATATGGACAATAACTCTCGAGCTATGTACCTGAAACCCGAGATCATTGCGCTATTCATTGAACAAATCACCATTGCACTCAAAAACGCCATGCTTTATGATAACTTGCTACAAAAAAGCAGTGAGTTGAACGCCTTTGAACAGCTCAAGGATGAGTTTATGGCAATTGTGTCGCATGAACTGAATACTCCGTTGACCACCCTTCAGAGCTATGTATCCCGACTCAAGCGTAATCTGTATGCCGATGAGGATGAACGCAAGGAAATCGTGGGAAAGATAGAGAACTCGGTGAAGAAACTGATAGTGACAACGGGTGACATCACCACCATGAACAACTACAACTTGAAAAAGAGCCTGTCCATGGCCCCTGTAGACGTCACCGAGATCCTGGAACTGATCCAACAGGAAGTGGAGATCCTATCCCGCAAACGTAAGATGTTCATCCGCTTGGAGATAGAAAAAGACCTCACCAAGGTGAAGGCAAATTGGGAAGCACTGCACTTGATGATCTATAACATCGTGCTGAATGCCATCCGCTTCACAAATGACTTTGGCACCATCATTATAGGTGCTCGTAAAGCTGCATTTCATCAGGAAAAGATAGATGGAAAGGATAGCGTGGTTGTTTACATCCAGGATAATGGCATCGGTATTCCAGATTATCAGCTGAAAAACGTGTTCCGTAAGTTCTACGAATTGAATGAGATTTATGCCCACAAATCGGGCACAGTGGAGTACCGTTCCAGCGGTCTGGGATTGGGACTGGCCACCTCACGCCGCATCGCAGAATTGCACGGTGGGGATATCTGGATCAAAAGCAAGGAAAATGAAGGGACCACAGTATTCGTGGCAATCCCGATAAGAAAGTAAATACTCAGATAAGGCACATTACTTAAACATGTCGTAAGCGTGTTTCCATCGCTTGTGCACCCAGAACCATTGGTGAGGATATTTGTGTATGTACTCCTCGGTTATCCGGGTGATATCGGATAGTACTACCCTATAATTTGCCTCATCATCAGCCAAATCGGGGTAGCGTAGCATGGGATGAAACTCAAAACGAAGAGTGTCATCCTCTTCCCGTACCACAAATCCAGGGATAATAGGAATATCGTAACGCAGGGAAAGCTTCGCCACGCCCTTCCAATGCGAAGCGGGGTAGCCCAGGAAATCCAGAACCATCCCAGCAGAGCCGGCGTTTTGATCTGATAAAATGGCAACTATACGGTTTTCCCTTAGGTCCTTCAAGATATCTCTTAGCCCACGTTTCATATCTATGGTATGCACGCCGTTGCGTTCTCTGATTCCGTTTGTATATGCGTCAAATAGCTTGTTGCGTTGCCTTTTGGTGATCACACTCACCGGCATGTCGCGCAAGGGTAGTATTCTGGCGGCTTCCCAATTGCCAAAGTGCGCGGTGGCAAGGATCGCACCTCTGCCAAGTGCCAGCGCTTCATTCACATACTCTTCACCCACAATCACGGATCTGGCGTTTAGTGTAGCGTCATCCATCAGATAGACTTCCAGGATGTTCAGCGCCATTTGTCGATACAATTTCTTTACATGGCGCTTAATGGTAGTTTGTGACCAATCAGGGTATACTTTGCGCATCTGCTTGACAGCTACTTCGCGTCGTATGCCAAAACGATAACCAACAAGATCAAAGAGCAGGCATACTATAGCCTTTCTGGAAGCATAGGGTAGGGCTGATAACAGGACGATGAGTCCTCTAAAAGAGTAGTATTCTAGCTTATTCTGCAGATTATTCAATTAGGTGTAGTTCCTGTCAATGCATCAAAGAGCGGCAAGCTTGCTCAAAATAACGTTTTTGGGTACTAAGCCTACACTTGTATCCACCACCTGCCCATCTTTCAGATATAGCAGGGTAGGAATGCTCATAACGCCATGTTTCCCTGCCAATTCGGGGTAATCATCCACATTTACTTTGGCCACTGTGACGTCACTCACTTCTGCGGCAACCTCTTCAACGATCGGGCCAATCATGCGACATGGACCGCACCAATCTGCCCAGAAATCTATCAATACCTTGCCATTGCTGATGATTTCACTGAAGTTTTGATCGGACAATTCAATGATCATTGTCTTGCTCCTTGTTCTATACTAAACTACAAGATAACGCGCTTGTGACGTGGCGCAAGTTTAGTACAAGGGGTAACCTGACAGCATGATGTTTTGCCCAAGTTTGGTTAACTTCATTCGCTCCAGGGGGATGGCCTCAGAGATTGATGGCAAGTTCAGACCATTTAAACAAGATTGAGCGCCGCCAAGAATCATATTTCCAAAGAATATCACGCATTTATCTACCAATCCAGCACGCCAAAAAGCTTCACTGAGCCTGTTACCTGTTTCCAGAAAAACACTACTTACCTTACGGAGATGCAGTTCTGACAGTACATGATTCAGATCCATCTCATCGGCATTGCCTGAAACTAACGATGTTTGGATGCCCATAGCATGGAGTCTGGCTTCTTTCTTCGCGTTGGTAGTGCAGTGAAACACCAACGCCGGGGTATGAACGGCGATCTGAGCGAAACGGGAGGAAGGGTTAAGATCAAGATAGGGATCCAATACCACTCTTAGAGCTTGCTTGTGCTTCTTGACTCCCCTGGTGTTTAACATGGCATCATCCTTGATCACAGAATTTATACCAGCTAAAACTACATCGCTGTGCGCGCGCATTCTGTGTACCATCCTACGGGACAGCTCATTGCTGATCCATTTAGATGAACCGTCCATAGCGGCGTACTTGCCATCCAGTGATAAGGCGCATTTCCAGGTAACAAAGGGGCGTTTCTTGACGATATTGCAAATGAAAGCTTCGTTTTGCGTGGCAATCCGATCAGCCTCGATTCCGGAAATTACCTCTATCCCGGCTTTCTGTAGTATCTCGAATCCCTTTCCCGATACGAGTGGATTTGGATCGGCGATACCCGCCACCACCCTGGAAACTCCCGCCATAATGATAGCCGCGGTACAGGGAGGAGTCTTTCCTTGATGACAACAAGGCTCCAGAGTCACATACATGGTTGAGCCTTTTGCCAGTTTCCCCGCCTTTTTCAGCGCGTCAGGCTCTGCATGATCGAAGCCATAGGCTTGGGTACGCCCTTTCGCGATCACCTTACCATCTTTCACGATCACCGCTCCCACAAAGGGATTTGGGCTGCATAAGCCACGAGATTTTTCAGCCTCGCGGATGGCCATACGCATAAAGTACTTATCCATACAGATCCAGGTTCTTTTTGGCCAGCTCATAGGCAGGATTGTTTTTCAACAGTTCCTTCCAAACCTTCAGCGCGTCAGCTTTGTCACCTCCAGCCAGTAGGGCTATGGCAAGGTTATTGGCGGCATCGGGATTATCGGGTTCTAGGTCTAGCACCGCTGAAAACCACAAGCGCGCCTCTGAGTAGTTTTTTTCGTTCAAGTAAAGCAGCCCCAGATGCATATAGGGAGGAGTAAACAGGTTATCCAGCGCGATGGCATTGAATAGATCCACCTTGGCTTTATCGATCGCTTTTACCAGCAACCAGTAGAGGGCACGATAGTAGTATAGATCAGCGCTGTCCACGTAGCTGCGCATGGCTTCCGAGATCTCAAAGTAAGCTTTTTGATCATCAGAATTCGCTAGTAACGTGGCGATGTTCTGATTGAGCTCATTCTGCTTGAAATAGAGGCTGGGATTGCCATTCAGGTTTTGTCGTACATACCAGTTATCTGCATCTTTGCGCAGTACTAAAGTCCATTCCTGTTTGTGATTGAGTTCCACAAATACCAGAGCACTGCTGCCATCCTCACTAAAACCGGTATGAATGGGGCAGAAGCTTTTTACTTTCTTCAGGAAAGGGACAGCTCTCAGGATGTCCTTGTATCTTTCTCTCAGATCGGCAAGAGGGGATTGGTTCATGGTTAGGTGGCGAAGATCGTCATACTCCAGAGCGATGATATGTTCCAGATACTTACTCGCCACCTGCTCCGGGTTGTCAGTCTTTCGAGCAGGCTCTACTTCGAGCCCAATCTTTTGCATCAGATAATCCAGGGGGAAGTAGTCCGGATATTGAAATCCGGAAAGCCAGGTAAGCATTTCTGATGCATTTGAGGAGGCGTAAGCCTTGGGGCTCATGCCGTCAAAAAGTAGATTGCCTTTGCCGATCCACAGATCAATATAGTGTTTGATAGCATGATTCATCTCGGCCAAAGTATCCGCCTTGAAGGCGGGGAGGGGATTATGCTCTAGCTTCTTACCCGCGTAGGGACAGCTCTCAGGACACTTCAGATCAACGCGTATATCGTTGCAACAGCGCCAGCATAGTCCTTTGTTAACTCGAGGGCAGTGACGTAATGCGCGCTGAATACGGCACTTCTTGCAGCGATCTTTTGCACTTAGAGAGAACATGGTTGCTCCGGTAGAGGTGGCGCCATCCGTTTGTATTGGCTTCTGGCGATCAATTTGTACACAGTACTTAGTTTATTAGGATCAAAGACCGTGGTGTCTTGCATGTGATGTATGGCGTAAAGAATCTCATCCAAATCAGAGTAGCCAATTCCCATTTCTGCCTCATCGCTCTGATCCTCCCAGAGATCGGCACTGGGGGTTTTGTCTATGATCTGTTTGGGAATATTCAGTAGTTTCGACATTTCCCACACCTCAGTCTTGTAAAGCTGGCCGATGGGTTCCAACGCACACGCCGAATCCCCAAACTGAGTAAAATAGCCCGTCATCAATTCGCTCTGATTGCTGGTGCCAACTACTAGTGCGCCGTATTTGGCAGAAAGGTCATAAAGCACACACATCCGTGTGCGCGCCATCCAATTTCCACGGCGTAACGGACTTGCATCAGGTTCACTATTTGCGAACCATGAATCCACAATGGGGCTGATATCGATTACTTCGTGGGCAATTTCCAGATAATTACAGAGGATTTGTCCATCCTTTAAACTCTGAGGATTGCTGAGTCTGTAAGGCATCATAATGCCAATTACGTTTTCTTTTCCAATCGCTTTTACTGCTAAAGCGGCTGATAGAGCGCTATCAATACCGCCGGATATGCCAATGATGTACTTCGATAGGCCGCTGGAAGTCAGGTAATCCTTCAGAAAGCGGCATATCTTGTTCATCTCTTTGTTATAGTCAATCTTACGCATGTAATAAACTCCGCATCTTAGCTGCATGCAAATTCTCAGTTGAGCCACTGTGAGTCAAGGGAAAACTAATCATGTACATTGCCCAGATCTGAGTGGTGGAGTTTGATCAGCTTTCAGTATTGGTTCTCACCCAAACCTTCTAGCCCTTACCCTTTTTTCCCCAGCACGTTTAACGTAACTAAGAAGTGACGCCGGGATGTCAAAACGTGACACCCATTTGACAAATCTCAGGATGAGCCAGACATCTGGCCCATTAACCAGATGTACTCCACTCGAAACCCACTTGAACTCCACCCGAACCCAGTTCAGGAGGAATTCAAGTGGATTACGTGTAAAGTACGGGTCAGCAGGGGGCGAGGGGCAAAGGAGATATGTACTCGTATGCGAAGTCCGCATTCCCAGGTATCGTCGGCTCTCGTTTTGATCTCACATCAGATTGGCAAATCTTGGGGGATTTACGGACGCGGATTTGCTTGACATAAAAGTGAAGATTTTTATAGTGGTAAAAAAACAAAATAAGTATGGAGGAATCCAAATGACCTTTAATGAATTCATGGCCAAGGTCGCAGCGAAGAACCCCG
>Ga0116173_1004081_pt1 | contig 10673 bp, 15 predicted proteins | sample AD_UKC085_MetaG_FD_89800 | JGI IMG/M metagenome (GOLD analysis project Ga0116173, IMG submission 89800) | Active sludge microbial communities of municipal wastewater-treating anaerobic digesters from USA - AD_UKC085_MetaG | ecosystem: Engineered > Bioreactor > Anaerobic > Digestate | place: USA...
AGTGATAACAGCATAGAAATTCCTCCAATAAAAATAAAAAAGCCGACAACTATTGCGTAAAACGCAGAAGTCATCAGCTTATGATAAGCGGTTTCGGTTTCCCGTGGGAGAACATCATTCCCGATATTCAGTTTATATTATGATTATACCACGGAACTATCTATAAGTCAATCTGTTTTTTCTTCTTTTTCAAACTCTGGATACGCACCGAGCATTTTTCTGACCTCAGCAAGATACTCACTGCGAGTTTTCACGGGAGACAGCAGCTCAATACCGTCACCGTAGCTCATTACCCAAAGAAAGAACCTCTGATTGACACCAACATGAACGGTAATTGTCACACTCTCGTCAGTTTCAGAGTATGGGGAAATTGAAGCATAGTCCCCGAAATGTTCAAGCATATCGTCAAGCAGATACCGTTTCACTCTGAGCGTGACATACTCAAAGTATTCAGGCTCAAACATATCAGTCACCAAGCCTTCGGGCTTTTTCTCCTTTGGCAGCCGAGTGTGTGAAACATCACCTCCCACGATACTCCTCATACGGTCAACACGATAGATACGCCAGCGTTCATCTGCTTCGTTATAGCATTTCAGGTAGATACGCTCATTGAAATATACCACCCTCACAGGCAGAAGGTCACGCTTCTTCTTGTAATACTTTATCTTCTTGTCAGTATCGTACTTCCCGTACTCAAAGTTTATCTTCCTGCGGTCAGCGATCAGTCTGTGTATCAGGTCTAAGTTTTCGAGCAGATCAAGCGACGGCGAACACTTTTCATTGAGAGTGATTCTGCTGATGAGCTGTCTGATCTCGGCATCTGAACACATACCCTCAAACTTCTTGATGAGTTGCCGTTTTTGCTTTGAAGTCAGGAACTTGTTTATGGAGATAGAATCCACAATGAAGCGTATCTCATTGAACGAGAAGCCTTTATCTATCAGTGCGTAGTAAGCTGTATTATGCTCACGGTTATATTTAACGATGTGATTACCCGCATTGGTGAGCCTGTCAAGGTCACGGCGAATGGTCACATCATTCACCCTTGTCAGATTACAGACATTGGCAAGGTGGTCTTGAATTTCCTTGATAGAAACCGACTTCTTTTCATCAGTGTATCTTGACAGATAATCGAGTATGTATATAATCCTCTCCTGGTCCATAGAAAGCACCTCCGCATACAATCAAACGCCCTGTCCTAAATTCTTATTTGGACAGGGTGAATATCATCAACAGACCTCGCTGTTCTGAACCCTCAGATGGGTGAGGTTCTTTTATTATTCTATCATATTGCTCAGGCGACTTCAATCGGGTTCGGTATATACCACCACTATGTTCGGTAAGTTGTAGTATTCTGCATTTTGAAATGTAAATTTTCTGTGAACTCTCATACTTTTCTTGCCCGTTTTTCTATTAAATGTACTTGATAAGTGAGGGGCTTTTTCAGCCGCAGTCGCAAAGCTCCAATTCCTCTAACGGAGAGAGGAAACTTCCAAGAGCCGCAGGCTCAAATTGAAGTCACGCACAGAGGGCGTGACTCAAACCCAGCAAGCTCGGTATCTCCGCATTACAATTTCTCAGAAATTGAATGTTCCGACACACTGCTTGCAAGAGGGACACCCCTTGTACCCCGAAACGAAAGGAGATGATAAAAATAGCAGAGAATGAACCCCACAATCGGTATATGCAGATACGCCTTACCGAAGCAGAGTACGATGCCATCGAGCGTAAGTTTCAGAACAGCGGTCTGAGGTCACGGAGCGAGTTCATCAGGGCTATGATTTTTGAGGGTTACATTGTCCATTTCGATGATGAAAAGTTTGACAAGATGTACAGGCTCGTCGGCAGTATCTCCAACAACATCAATCAGATAGCCGTGAGAGTGAACAGCACGAACAAGATCTATGCTGAGGACATGGTGAACATCAAGGAGGGACAGGATAAGATTTGGCAACTACTAAACTCTTTGCAATCAAAACTACTGAAGTTAAAGCGTTAGTCTATATCGCCAATCCTTCAAAGACTGACAACGGCAGGCTCATCTTCACCTACGGGTGCAGCTCTGATCCTGCACAGGCAAGCAAGGATTTTGAAGCCGTCCGAGCTGGTGGAACGGGGCTTAATACAGTCCTGTCTCAGCACTTCATTCAGAGCTTCAAGCCTGGGGAGATCACACCCGAAAGGGCTTTGGAAGTCGGCAAGGAGTTATGCGAGAAATTTCTCAAGGGAGAGTATCAGTATTTCCTTGCAGTCCACACTGACACCGACCACACTCATATCCATGTGATATTCAATAACGTGAGCCGTGCCAACGGCAGGACTTTTGAGTCGAATATGAATCAGGGCAAGGTCAAGGAACGTGCGTGGAAGAAGCTCATCGACCTGTCAGACGAAGTATGCAAGCGGCACCATCTCTCCGTGGTCGAACACCCCGAAATGGGCAAGGGTAAGAGCCATTGGGAGTGGGATATGAACCGTCAGGGACTATCGTGGAAGGCAAAGCTGAAATACACGATAGATCAGGTCATAAAGGAGAGCGAGGACTTCGATGATTTTTTGCGGAAGTGCGCTGATTTCGGAGTGCTTGTCGAGTACAATCCCGACCATAAGATTGACCTGAAATTTATGCTTGCCGAGCAGAAAGAACGCAATCCGAGAGCGAAGATGACTCGCGCCCGAACGCTGGGCTGGTTCTATGAAACTGAGCAGATCAAAAGCCGTATCGCACAGTATCAGGGAGTGCTTGTCTATGTGCCGAGGTCGAAGATAAGAGTTATCACGAAAAAGCCCCCGAACAAGTTCGTTCAGGACGCTATCGACCGTGGCAATATGAAGCTCGCCAGTATCGCAAAGAACGTGATAGCCGAGTATGGTGTAGAACCTGATCAGATAAAGCAGGCGGCTATATCGGAATACGCACACAGCCGAGGACTTCTCTCCGAGCTGAACAACATGAAAACGGAGATCGAGGACTTGCAGGTGAAGCTGAAAGTCCTGCGGAAATACCGCAAACTGAAAGTGTACGGCGAGGAGCTGAAAGCCCTCAGCGGAAGTGCTGCGAAGAAGTACCGCAAGGAACACAGCGCAGAGCTTACCGAGTACGGGCAAATTCGCACTAAGGTATTGGAGTTTTACCCCTCCGGTCATATCCCGACCGTGGAAAGCCTGGACAAAAAAATAAACGCCCTTATACAAGAGCGTTCATTGAAAGATCAGCAGTTTCGCGAAGCGGACAAGCGGGCGCGTGAACTTGCCGACGCACAGCGTACCATTGAGGAGTTTCTCAGGCAGGAACGCAACGAGCAGCAGCAAGACCGTAAGCGTAAAAAGAATGGGGATTTGGAGTAGTATTAGTGAAACCGAGAAAAGTCTCTGGAAACATATTTCTCGAACTGTTTTTTACAGTATTCTTGTTTTTCACCAGTGCTTTTATCAGTTTTGTTTCCGTTGAACCAAATACTACGTTTGCCCTTATTTTTTCCATTTTTATTAGTAACGCATTCTGTCAAAAACTCCTCAGAGGACATGATCCACATAGTATCCAGCCTTTCAGAGTAGAATACGAAATAGAAATTAGGCGTTAGGTCGTGGGTGATCGCTGCAAATAAAGCGGCATCACCGTCAGCGACCTCATTGGAACGTGCCTTGATTTGAACTTCGATAAAAGTTCCATCTGCCTTTTTGATTACACAATCTACTCCGTGATCGTCAACAAGCGGTAAGTATACATCAAGTCCTTCCATAAGCATTTTGCCGACCAAATTGTATTCCATTCGTTTACCGAATCCTGCGGAGTGTCTAAATGATATGCCCATATCGCAAATATCCTTTCAAGAATGATGTTCTTTGTATTCTTCCAATGCCGTGAGCAGCAGCTTATTCACGCTCATACCCTGAGACTCCGCATAAGCCTTTATCTTCTCACGCTCTCCCTTCGGGACGTTCACACGGATATAATCGTAATGCCCTTTGAGGTACTCCGTGTTCGGAGCGGATTTCTTCCGCTTCTTGCTTGCAGTACAATCCTTGCAATACTTCTGAGAGCCGGAGGTCACGGTGTAGGTCTTACCGCAGATCGGACAAACCTGTTCGCTGCCGATCTTAACAGCAGAGCCGGACTTCTTCTTCTCCGCATAGGCTCTGTTCCTCTGGACCTGAACCTTATCACGGCAATAGATACAGTATTTCGCACGGGTGTTGTTTGTCTCAAACTCCAGTCCGCACATCTCACATTTATGCTTAAACAAAGGTTATCCCCCCTGAATATAGGTCTTTACACCTATTCTATCAAAAGTTGGGTGCAAAGTCAAGTATAATCTGAAATTTAGTCAAATCACACTGGGGAAAATCAAAGATTAGGGTGCTGATTGCTGCGCTCCTACAAAGATTCCGAAATACAGATAATTATACTTGACATTGGGTGTATAGTCAAGTATAATAAAAGCATAACAGGAACACAGAAACCCGAAACCACGAAAGGAAGGTAAATACCTATGTTAAACAAATTCTTAGTCGCAGGCAGAATGACTGCCGATCCCGAAATCAAGACCATTGGTGAGAACCGCCTCTGCAAGTTCACCATTGCCTGCGACCGCCCGAAGCGTAAGGGCGAGGAGAATCCCGAAACCGACTTCTTTCCCTGCACCGCCTGGAACCGCAACGCTGATGTGATCGTCGATTGGTTCGGCAAGGGCGATATGGTGACACTCGTCGGCTCAGTCCACAACAACCGCTATGAAAAGGACGGTCAGAAGCGTTCTTCCACCGAGGTCAAGGTCGAGGAGATCCACTTCTCAGGCGGTAAGAAGAAGCAGGAGAACACCGCACCGACCGACAACAGCAACCCATACGCAGGAACAGAGGATGATCCGCTGTTCTGAGCCGAAATCACAGGAGGATAAGAAAATGGAAACTACTATCATCGCAATCAGCAACCAGAAAGGGGGTGTCGGCAAATCCACCACCGCATACAACCTCGGAGCCTGCCTTGCCCTGAAACACGATAAGAAAGTGCTTCTCATCGACTTCGATCCGCAAGCAAACCTCTCCGAGTACCTGAAATACGAGCCGGACGGCAACCCGACCATGACACAGCTTATCATGTCATTCTACGCAGGAACTCCCGTGACCGCAGACACAGCTCAGAGAGCGATCCGTCACAGCGAAACCGCAGGAGTGGACTACATCCCCGCCGACATTAACCTCGCCAATGCGGAAACGCTCATGGTCACGATGATCTCAAAGGAGCATATTCTCCGCAGGATACTCACGGAAGATGTGATCGGAGCGTATGACTTCGTGCTGATCGACTGTCTGCCGTCCCTCGGAACGCTCCTTATCAACGCCCTCACCGCAGCGGACAGGGTGCTGATACCCGTACAGACACAGAAGTTCAGTATGGACGGCTTGCAGTCCCTTGAAGCTCTCACACAGCTTGTCAAGGCGAACACCAACCCGAAGCTGAACCTCATCGGAGTGCTGCCGACTATGGTTGACCGCACAAAGGTCAGCAGGACGGCGATAGAAACCCTCAACGAGAAGTACGGCGAAATGCTGTTCAGGACAAGCATCAGCAAGTCCATTGAAGCGGCGAAAAGCTCTGAAAACGGCACACCGCTTTGTCTCACAGGTCACAAGTTAGGTCAGGAATATGATGAATTGGCTCAGGAGGTGCTTTCAAGATGTTAAGTATGTCAGAACTTGCCATGAACCCCAACCGCAAGGTCACTACCGTCTGCTACGGCAAGAAGCAGGAGTGGGACGACCGTGAAGAAGCTCAGGCGTATTTCCTTGAAGCGATGATGAACAGCGACGGTGCGGAGCATGACCGCTATTCTGGCATCTACATTCAGCTTCAGAACGGGCTTGACTACTGCACCGATGAAGATGATGACGAGGAGGACGAGTCATGAAGCCCTTTGATACCGACAAAATGCCGTGGCTTTTCACTCCCCACGGCGATGGTGAGCTGAACGAGTATTTCAGCACCGACCACAGCAAGATCATCGCAGAGACTTCAAAGGAAGTGCTTGCAAGCCTTTCCGAGAGCCGTGACAGGCTCTCAGGAAAGCTCTGCTACGAATTTCACTACAATCAGCGCAGATATAAGTACACGCTCCTGCGGTTTGCGGATATGATCGTCCGTGCCGATGTTTCGATCAAGAAGCTGAAAAAGCGCATCATGGAGCTTGATATTGACAACCGTGAGCTTCGCAAACAGCTTGCGGACATGGAAAGGAAGATGAAACGATGAATACACAGTTTGACCTGGGAGCTATGCTCTCCGCACCGCAGACCGCCATTCAGCAGATACCGTGCGATCAGCTTCACCCTTACCACAACCACAAGTTTGAACTGTATTCGGGCGAGAGATTGGAGGATATGGTAGCCAGCATCAAGGAGAATGGTGTGCTGTCTCCGATCATTGTACAGCCTATCGAGGACGGTTATGAGATACTGATCGGTCACAACCGCTGGAATGCTTCAAAGCTCGCTGGACTGCCCACCGTGCCGGCAATTGTCAAGACGGGTTTGACCGAGGAAGAAGCAGAAATGTATGTGATCGAGAGTAATGTTATGCAGCGTGGCTTCGAGAACCTCCGCATTTCCGAACAGGCTGCCGCTGTTGCTCTCCGTCATTCCGAAATGTTCTCTCAGGGCAAGCGAAATGACATTCTGAGAGAGCTTGCAGTCCTTGAAAACCCGTCAGCCAAACCGGACACCGCAACTTTGAATCCGGTGGGTTCAAAGTTAGACACAAACGAGAGCGTCGGCAAGGAGTACGGCGTGAGCAAAGGCTCTGTTGTCCGCCTTATCCGCATCAACAAGCTGATCGGCGAGCTGAAAGCCCTTGTGGACAGCGGAGATATTGCTATCCGTGCAGGAGTTGAGCTTTCTTTCCTTTCGGTAGATACTCAAGCAGTCGTTGCCGAGTGTGCTGAGGACTGCAAGATCGACATGAAAAAGGCGAAAATGCTCCGTGCATCTGCCGATGATGAAGGCAATATCGAACGCTACACCGTGGAAAGCATCATCAGCAGAGAGGACGGCGAAGCAAAGCCGAAGCCCAAGAGCGTGAAAATCAGCAATGATACCTATACTAAGTATTTCAGCGAGGGTGTCAAGGCTAAGGAGATCACGGAAACGATTGAAAAAGCTCTTGCTTTATATTTTGAGAATATGGAGGAACAGCCAAATGACGAATGATGAAGCTCTGGCTATGATGGATTTTGTGGAAACCCTCTTTACGGACAAGGCATTGATACCTGAATGGAAAAAGCTGCTTGACCATGATCTTATTACCAAACGATGTGCAACTAAAATCGGGTTTCTCACAGAGGAGGCTCAGAAAAGAGTGTATATTATCGCTGCCGACTATCGTATGACAGATGAGATCGCACATCAGCTTGCCAATTACAGCGATTACAATAACGATAGAATCAGTGATGATGCGATACTGAACATCGTTTCACATTCTTTTGGCAGAAGAACTCCAACGCTCAGGGACGAGTGCGACAGTCTAATAAAGGACATGACAATGACAGTCTGTGAGCGTGGAATGAAAATCAAACAGCTTACTATGTATTATTACTTTACGCATAATATTCAAATACTGTAAAGGAGAACGAATGGATATTGAGTTAAGGGACTATCAGCAGGAATGCGTGAATATCATCAACAGTCTGGACAGCGGCTCCTACCTTGTAGCAGTCGCCACGGGCTTAGGCAAGACCGTTATTTTTTCTCACATCAAGCGGAGAGGACGTATGCTGATCCTCTCGCACCGTGAGGAATTGGTGTGGCAGCCACGCAAATATTTTGACTGCACCTACGGAGTTGAACAGGCAGAACATCGTTCAAACGGCGAAGAAGTGGTATCGGCAAGCGTTCAGTCGCTCGTCCGCAGGCTTGACAGCTTTGCTCCCGATGAGTTTGACATTATCATAACGGACGAAGCTCACCACGCTGTTGCGGACACATATCGTGCGATCTATGACCATTTCAAACCGAGACTGCACATCGGCTTCACGGCAACACCGAACAGAGCCGATAATGTGAAGCTGGGCGAGATATACAGCAAGATCATCTACGAACGCAACCTCAAATGGGGAATCAAGCACGGCTATCTTTCCGACATCAAATGTATGCAGGTCGATGTGGGCTACGATATAAGCGATGTGAGCAAACAGGGCGATGACTTGAACCTCACTCAGCTCTCCAATGCCGTGGACAACCCCTTGCAGAATCAAGCTGTCGCTGCCGCATACCGTGAATACGCAGTCGGTCAGACATTGATCTTCACCGCTACCGTCCAACACGCACACCATATCGCAGAGCTGATAGACGGTGCTGTTGTGGTTTCGGCAGATACTCCCGACCGTGCAGAGATCATCGAGCGTTTTACCAAGCGAGAGATACCGTGCCTTGTCAACTGCATGATCTTCACCGAGGGAACAGATATGCCCCTGATTGAAACGGTCATTATTGCCCGACCGACACGAAATGCAAGTCTCTACACACAAATGGTGGGCAGAGGTCTGAGACTTCACCCCGACAAGACAGACTTGCAGCTAATTGATTGTGTCGGTATCACAGGAAAACTCAATATCTGCACCGCACCCGACCTGTTCGGCATCGGCAAGCTCCCAAAGGGCATGACACAGGCGGACATTCAGGGTAAACGCATCACCGAGATCGAGGATATGATCGAGGAGGTCGCAAACCGTCAGCCTGATTGGAAGATCAATGTGCAGCTTGTGGAGCTTTTCGAGCAGAACGGCAAGTATGACACCCACAATGTCAACTACATCATTATGCCGGACGGCTCAATGCTTTGTTCGATCGGAGACAAGCGAGTTATCAAGGTCAGAGCCGAGGACATTACGGGCAACAGCTATGCCTACATGGTACACGATAACACGATCGTCTGGACCGTTCAGCCTGCGCCGATGCAGGAAGTACTTGACAGTGTTTATAACCGCCTTGTGTGCGATTATCAGAGGGCAAAGAACTTGTGGGACTTAGAGCTTGTGAAACGCTGGGGTTCTCTGCCTGCTACGCTCTCTCAGCTCAGTTATCTGAAGAAACTCATTCGCAGAAATCACCGAAACGATATTCGGGTTGACGATAACATCAGTAAATATGAAGCATCTGTCCTGATCGGACAGCTTGCATAGGAGGAATTACAATGAAGAAGATTATCACAGCGGTATTCTGCACCGCACTTGCACTCAGCTCAGGCTTTACCGCCTACGCTGCCGAAGCTCCCGACCGTGAGAGCCTTGAAACAGCCATTTGGGAAGATCTCTGGAACGGCAAGGGCGATAACGGTCTTGACTATCCCGAAGCATCGTACAAGCACCATTTGCTTGACAAGTGGCTTGACGAGAACTACGGCACAGGCGGATATAACTGGACCGATGTGGGAGAGGTCACACACGGCTACCGCAGATACTACCGTGACCTGATCGACGGCTGGGACTTTGAGGACGATAACAGCGGCAACTGGACGATCGAGACTGAGAACAACTTTTACAGCTTCACGCTGCTTAACGGAACTTGGCAGATGATCGACCGCAACGGTGATACAGTGGACACCTTTCCTCCGTTCAGTACGCTGAAAGACGAACCCGAAGAAGCACAGGCGGTCATCAGATCAACGATAACGGCGAGAACAGTCCGAGAGTGATCGGAGAGGTCGCAGGAGGAACGGAAACGACCTCTGAGGGCGGTTCTGCCGCAGAGGGTAACGATACCCCCGATAGTCCGTCAAGCGTTTCTGAGGGCGATTCCGAGCGTTCTGGAGCAAATCCGCTTGCGATCATCGCAGGAGTGGCAGCTCTCGCAGGAGTCGGCGGTATCGGCTACTATATGGCGAAGAAAAGGAAGTGACTGCGATGTTATTCAAGAGCAAACAGACAGTGGACGGCGCTCCCGTGTGGGAAGTCGATACCGACACGCAGACGGTTCGCCACCGCAACCCCAAGACGGGCGAAACGGAGCGTTATGTGTTCCACACCGACCACATTCGCTACTATCTGCACCACATCGAAGAAAAGCGGCCCGATCTCTTGCAGGAGATCGTGGACAAGGGCGAAATATACAAGCACCTGGACGAGCTTGACACAAAGGTCACGGACGCAGTAAATCGTCAGACCGAGCTGCTGATGCAATCGAGCCGTGATTATCAGGCTGCGATCATGTCAGGGCGGATCGACCAGTCGGGGGCTATCGGCAATCTGCTCCGTATGCAGGCGCAGAGAGCCGTGTACGATACAATGATTTATCTATGGAAGGACGATGAATGATGTTTTGTGCGAACTGTTACAAGGAAATTCCGGCGGGCAAGAGCTATTACAAGCATCAGGACACCAATCAGAGCTACTGCTCCCTGGACTGCCTGAATGACCACATGATCTACACCCACACGATCACCCTTGAAACGAGTGAGGGTGCGGAAACCACCGAGGAACAGGACAATGACGAGTGAGGACTTTATCGAGGACTTGCGGAGAAACGGCGTAAAGCTCATAAAAAACGACGGCTCTCTTGCTGATATAATCCCCTTAGAGTAGACACATGAAATAATAAAATGGTGTAACTCTAAAGGGGGTTATTTTATGTCAAAGAAGAAATCACTTACAAGTGAAGAACGTGTTGCAGCAGTACAGGAA
>Ga0116173_1004083_pt1 | contig 10666 bp, 10 predicted proteins | sample AD_UKC085_MetaG_FD_89800 | JGI IMG/M metagenome (GOLD analysis project Ga0116173, IMG submission 89800) | Active sludge microbial communities of municipal wastewater-treating anaerobic digesters from USA - AD_UKC085_MetaG | ecosystem: Engineered > Bioreactor > Anaerobic > Digestate | place: USA...
ACGAACACATCGACAACAGCTTTATTCTGCTGAGCAATGACATCGACTATGTTTCTTTGATACTCAGTACAAGTCTTAAATGCTAATTCATAAATAAACTTTTCATTTTCCAGTGCAAGTTCCGCTTGTTTAATAGCAATATCATTGTTTATATCTGTTTCACTTCTTAGAATTTCTGACTGAATCATTGCAAGTCGACCGGCTAAAGCACCTGGTGGAAGTTCCCAGCCTCTTGCTGCAAAGTAATTCATAGCTTCTTCATATGCAGCTAAATTCTTTGCCTCATTCCTGCTTCGCATTCTATCCCAAATTGCTTGTTCAACATCTGCACCAAGACCTGTACCACCCGCAGCAAGTTTTGCTCTAATAGCTGCAATTGTTTCATTGTTTAGCGAATTAAAATCACTTAAAGGAAATTCAAAAACAGGATATTCACGTAATTCTCCCATTACAGGCTTTGTACTTGGAAAATTAAACTCTATGTCAGGCAAATCTGGCTTTGTTACATCAATAGAAAAATCAACAGCGATATCTTCCCATGTAACTGTCGGTACAGTTATTGTAGGAAGTCCAAGTGCTACAATATTTCTTATAGCTTGTAATGCTGTATTAAAAGCTGTATCCGCCTTTGTATCAGCATCAGTCCACTTTGTACCAATAAAATCTCTTGCTGCTTGAGCTTGTGTTGCAATACGTTCTGGAATTGTTTCAGTAATTGTTGCCATTAGTTATCGTCCTCCTCTATTATAAATTGAGAACCATCTGCATACCACCAGTCAATCCACTCAGGTTGTCCGAGTTCAATATCCTTAATTGATGTTGCCTTTAAGGCAGCAAATAAATCTCCATAAGCCCGCCACAGTCTACCTGTACTTGGGTCAGTCCAAACAGTGTGCCAACCTGGATGTGATGCAACATAGGTTTTGGTTATATTAGTTGCTCCATGCCTCATTCTATAAACTGTCTGTGTTATTCCTGTGCAACCTGGGACTTTATCTGTGACACTTGGATAACCAGCTGCTGGGCCTACAAGGTAACTATAAAGTAACAAATTATGTTCTGAAGTTTTATCAGGTTCATCAGTTGTTCCTTCTTTCAATTCAGATTTATGATACATTCTTCCCATCCAAGGAAAAACATTATTTCCACTCCAAGCTCCACTTGCTCCCCAAGTTCCTGCACCAGTCCATGTTGCTGTACCTACAACTTCATCAAAGTATACGCCTTCGTACTTTCCACAGACATGAGTTTCATAGGTTATTGTTCCTCTACTTGTATCACTATACTCATTACTATCTGGGTCATGTACATAAACTTGTGCCCCAAAATGACTTTCATTATACACCGTAAAAGGAAACGTAATATGGTTACAGTCACCACTTCCAAGAACTCCTATATATTCTTCCTTCATTCGAGATGTATAGTAGTTACTTCTATCATACAGAAAAGCATGGACATTACAATACCCAGTAGGCAAATCATTTAATCTGCTTGTAGATACATAAGAATCACTTACGTATTTATCATAGAATAATACATAATTATCTTTATCTACATAAGAAGAAGGATTATACACTGTCCATTCTTGCTTCCAGAAACCAAGCATATATGTACTCTGCCAGCTTATATATCCTTCTATATGTTGTTGTGTATAACCTGGGTCGTTCCCTGCAGGGTCTCTTTTATTTGCTAAAGTGCACTTAGGTGGAGTAGTAACTCCATAAGCATTTGAAGGAATCCACACATATCCATCTGGATGGTCATAAATACCTCCATCATTCACCCAGCATTTTTGTCCTGTTGAACCACTATTCACTGCAGAAATTTCCGGAACTAAGTCCGCTGGAAATTTATAAGTAACATTTTGTGTATTTCCAGTAGTTATTTTTCTGCATATTCCACATGCTATCCAGTACATACCTATGTATAAAGGAGATGGAACACCAGGCTGTACATCACCAGGACAAGTCCACCCACCATCTTCTACTGAGTATGTTCCAGCCAGATTTGTTGTAGAAATATTTGTTGCAACAAAATCTCCCCAGATAGGCCAGCCAAAACCAATAAGACCAAATGTGTTAAGAAAGTTATCAACAGTAAGGTCTGTCTTTCCTGACTCCAGCCAACCTCCCCAATCCTGTGCATCAGGAGCAGGAACAGGAGCATAAAGAAGTGTCCAATCCTGAGCAATCTTCATTCTCATAATGCGTTTTCGCTTGAGTACTTCTTCAGGAACGCCTTTAATCTTAGGATAGAAAACTTCAGCGACTTCGTTTCCGAAGATGGAAGAAACCTTAATATATGCACCAACTTTGTTGTAAACTGTCAGTGCATACTGGTCAAGGTTATTGAACGCCATCAAGTTTCGAAGTTTCATCAACTGTAAGTTTGCCAGACCTAACAGCTTTCTTGCAGCTTCTTCGTCACCTTTATAAACATAACTTGTAGTTTTAGCTAATGCTGGCAACGCCTACTCCAGTAAACAAGGGGAAACTTACCTTGTGCTTTCCAAGTATTGTGCTAACAACAGGGCCGAGAGCAGTAGCAAGAACAAGCAAGTCCATAACGTCAATACTGAAATCCGACCCTTCTACATTCTCAACAAGCAAACCAATGAACCTTCCAATATCATCACTGTTAAGGTCAACCTTTACTGTTGATTGGTCAAGTGGACCTGTCAAGTTAATCCTGTACTCAGTCTTCTCATCATTATCACAGATGACTGTAACATCAAGATTACCATGTTGATATCCACTTAATATAACTGACCTAACTTTCTTCTGTTGTGGTATACCAAGGTCTGTTGAAGGAACCTGAAAGAATGCTGTTATTTCAGTTCCGTTATCAGTGTCTCCACTGAGTTCCATAATCCCAGTCTCTCCAGCACCAATAACCTTGTCCCCAAATACAGTCAGACTATTTAAGTCAACACCCATATACTGGGATGGTGCATCAATCTCTGTGTTCAATGCTATTCCAAGTGTTCTCATCTGACATACCTCAAGACATAGTTTGCAAATCTTCCGCCTACACTCATTCCTCCGTTACCACCGAAGACAGGAAAATTAACATCCCCAGTTACTTGTGGATTACCTATCATCGTACCTGTTCCACTAAACAGTGGAAAGTTAGCATCTCCACTTACAACCTTTCCAACTGTCATTGCTGCAGCACAACTAAATTTAGGGTGTTTTGCAGCTTGACCAAATGGATACTGGATTTGCATCGTACCAGAAAGTCCAAATTTTGGTATTTCTTGAATCGAACTTCGAGCTCCTGCGTATGCAATACCTTCGAAGACAGGAAAGTTTGCCTCACCAGCAAAGCCAAGTCCTGTATATGCAGCAGTCTCAAACAGAGGAAACTGTGCTGAACCCCACATAGTAATATTGTATTGACCTTCTACTGCATCAGCTGTTGTTAAGTCTTCAGTCAATAACTTACCATACGAGGCATTTCCATCTACTACAGTTCCACTAAATAGTGTAGTAGCATCTATAAAATTATAGGAATATGTAACATTAGGAGTTACTATATCTTCTAATACAATATCTTCGTCAATTTCTCCGTAGTATTCTTCTCCAGCAACAAACCCAAATATGTCTGATATACTAACATCTTCAGTCATATCAGCATCTGTTGGCAAACCTGGGTCTGTTACTAAGTCTTCTGACGTAGTTACATGCTCTATTCTATGGTCAAGTATTGCATACGCTGCTGTAGGTACAGTAAAACTTGCTGTCCAAATAGCCTTTCCTTTTATAAGTCTAACCTCATCTAGCCAACCATTTAAGTACGTCTGTCCAGACACTCCACCCAACCAAAGCTGAGCACTTATATTAACTATGAATAAGGAACTTGTATATTCAGTGCTCATCTGAGCACCGTTTACAAATAACTTAAAACTACTTCCAGCTCTTGTAATTGCAAGATGGTACCAAGTATTTACATCTAATGATGAAAATGATCTGCTAAATGCAATAGTGTTTGAATTATCACCAGCTGTATAATGCAGTCTATACGTCCCTGCATTATTATATATATAAATATACCAGCGTTTTGACGCACTTTCAACCTGACCCATTATATGCATATACTGAGATGCTGAAGGAAGAGATGCAAACCTTATTCTGAAATCTATTGTGAAATCACCAGAAAAGTACCAATCATCAGAATCAGCTAAAGATACATAATCAGTTCCGTCAAATAGAATACTCGCACTACCAAGTACTTTTTGTGCTGTATCTATCTGAGCATTTCCTTTTGCTGTTACTGTTTTATGACTGGGAGAAGAATCTATTATAGTTGTTGATGCATCTTCGCCTTCACCATGAAGGAGAAGTACTGTACTTGAATCAACTTCAGCATCATCTTGGTCACCAGACGCTTCATCGTGAGTTGTCAGTGCGTCGGTAATTGTATCTGCTTCAATCCAATAAGCATCTGTTGGAGGTGTAAAACCTTCTGTCCAACGAGCAATACCCTTGGAGATACGAACCTCGTCTACCCAGCCATATAAGTAGTATCCACCAGAAGCACCCCAAGAACCTACATACAAAGCAGAAGCAAGATTAACAAGAGAATCAGCATCAGTACATCCACCTACATCAACACCATCATAGTAAATATTCCAGGTACTTCCGTTCCTTACTAAGGCTACATGATGCCAAGCTCCCGTTGTTATAGTTATAGCTGAAGAATAAAAACTTATAACAGCAGAACCACTGTTGACAAACTCGTATTTTAGATAATAACTGCCACCTATATTACTAATACGAAAGTTCCAGTGTGTGCTTGTATTGACATGCTGAGATATATACATCTGATGACTTCCGGATGATGGAAGGCTTGAATGTCTTACCCACAGGTCAATCGTAAAGTTTCCATCAAAGTGCCAATCATCACTATCTGCAGCATACACGTATCCAGCATTAAATAGTCCAGAAGCAGCACCAAACTTAAATTGTGCGGTATCTATCTGTGCAGATGTACCTCTTGAAGTCAGTGTTCTGTGAGTAAACGAACCATCTCTGAACGTAGTTGCTGCATCAGTACCTTCACAGTGCATTAAAAGTTTAGTATATGTATCAACACCTACTGGCATAGTATCCTCTCAGAAAAGGGAGGGGACTTTCACCCCTCCAGTTTTATGCATCAGCTGCATTAATAGTGATTGTGACTCGAAGAATATCATCATCAACCACTGACTTCGAAGAACCGAACCGGCTTGCACAGTACATAACACCACCACCAGCTGTATTAGCCTTTGTACTTGCATCAGTACCACCGCCAACCAGTGCTCCACCATAAATAGTCTTAGTAGCATTTATAGTGAAAGACGCTTTATTCGCTGAGTTTGTCAGACTCTTAGCAGATGCAGCAGCTGCTACATATTCTTGCCTTGTAGCTTCATCATATGCAGTAGATTCTGTAAATACAGGTGTTGCATAAGTTGTACCGGCAGCCGGCGTTGTATTGCTTTCAAAAATTAAAACATACCAAGTTGTGATTTGCGTGCTTGCATGAAACATGACATCGAGGAGTCTGTTGAGACCCTCATCTGTACATATATTTCCGCTGATATCAACCGGCGTAACCAGTCCCCATTCGTAAAGCGAACCACGCTGTTTTCTTCTGAGATGTTCAACTTCCCAGATTGAATAGGCAAGAAATCCGTGTTTGTTAAAAGCAGCCCGCTCAACTTCTGCACCCCATCTGTCCCCGAATTTAGACCTTTCCATCTTACGCACCCTCCTCTGCCAGTGTTATCTGGAAGCTATCAATAGTAATTGTAGCTCCGACTGCAATACTTGTAGAACTTGCATTAAGTTGAGCACCTGAAGTTCCTATTGAACCGTCGATTCTGGGATACTCATAAGAACTGTCAAGAGCACCAGCATCTGTGGCGTTTGCATAAAGCCTATACCATCCGGCTGTCCCAGCAACCAGTCCTGTCCCAGACCACACAGGAGTTTCCTTTGCGATAACGCCTGCACTTGCAAGACCAAACTCCAGGCCGTTTGCAGGTGCTCCTGCTACCCATGCACCACTGCCCAGTGTTATCTTAGCGAGTAAGGTTCCTGTCTTTGCAGCATCCGCACTTGTCGGCTGGGTTCCACTGTATATCTCGAGGATACCATCCTTGAAAATATCTCGTAGTGAGTTGCCAACAACTTGAACAATTGTAACTGTTGCACCCTCAGTCTCAGCTTCCAACGACCCTGTTGCAACAGTAATCGTACCTGCTGCTACCGACAGTAGGGTGAAAATCTTTCCGTTATTTACTGCACCTGTTCCAGCAAACCCCGTTACGAGAACTGCATCACCGACTGAAAATCCAGCAGTAACAAATCCATTTCCAGTATCTGTAAATGAATCAGCTCCTGCACCACCATCGACAGCAGCAATACCTGTCCCTGTAAGTATGACACTCGTTCTTCGTGAAGGGGCACCACTAAGAATCAGGTTCCTTAGTTTCGTGCTAAATCTGAACGCCATAGTGAATCCTCCTTATTCTTGGAGAAGTACAATATACTTCCCGTTGTGATAGACCCCTGCACCGTAGAGTGCCGAAGGGTATTTCAACCTATCCTTTGTTACACAATCAGCCTGTCCGTTTGCTCCACCCACCCAGATTCCATTCTGTGCTGTCCACATTACTACCTTTCCAGTCTTGGCCGGCCCAGCCACTCTCGCTGCTTCGCACCGTACAGCCGTGCCAATTACAGGTGGAGAGTCGCTGACTTGTTCGCGAGTCATTGTGTCAGGATTATCTCCTTCAAGGAATTCTACACCTGAATCTGTCCCCACATACAAGCCATCGGCATCCCTGTCAGTTGCACCATACGCCGCCTTAACAAACCGGATACTCCCTTTGAACTGTATGAAATTCCTTGCAAGGTCAAACCAGCCATACGCATACGGTTCACTGTGCCACAAGACATCATCTACGACAGCATAGATTCTTCCTTTATAAACTTCAAGCATGGTGATGTGGGCTGGTGGGCCGCTAAACACTCGAGTTGTAGCTGGCCCCACGTAAGTATCGGCTTCCCAATAGTGGGAAACTCCGCCTAACACATAACCAAGCTCTTGTCCATTCGCATAATAGACTCTGTCTTTCGCCTTTGCAAAATACATTTTTAGGTTTGGTGTTAACCCACTGCGTATTCCTGTCCGAGTGTAGTCTGTATTCAGCTGATACAACGCTGTTCCACTAACAAAGAAGCACACATCGTCTTCGGCAAAAATACTGTGGGAAGCCCAAGCACCTTTTAGTGTCTGACCAGTCCGTCGACTTATCCTGCCACTTGTGTCAACGTCTATGTTATAAGCAGTAGCAAGGTCAACAACACCTTTCTCAGCATCAAACACTATTCGTACAGGGTCTGCAATTACGTTCAGACCTTTCGAAGCCTTCAAAAATGGAACAGTTTTATAGGCCATCACACGCTCCACACGCCGCGTCTCAGGTGTCCCCGACGCTTTTCAACCCAGCCTTTAAGTAACATTAGTGCCTTATCAGCCTCTCGCTCATAGAAACTCGTGTTAGGCCTTTCACCCTCAAGACCATCTTCAATAATAGAAAAGCCTATTGCCGACGCCTTGTTTACTAACAAACCCCTGTGCAAATAATCAGGAATTGCAGACGGGGTGTCAGTATTAGCCGTCATGAGAGCTGGTGTATAGTATCCAAGACAAATCAACGTGGTTGCAGTTTCAGGTACCTTTGCGTACCACAGTGTAGAACCTTCAACTGCTACATGTTCAACATCTCCTGCCTCTGTAAGGTCAGGATGATTCTCAAGGAGTTCAAAAACGCCTCCGTCAAGAACAGAAAGTTGTCCTTCACTTGTTCCACAATACAACAGTCTTCCATCGAAGTTTCCTGTTATAGTTGTGTAGGCCTGTGAAAGCACAGTATCCACAGTGAAGAGAGTTTTAAGGGAGGGGAGAGTTGTCTCTCCCGCTACCCATCGATAAGCCTCGTTGATATAGTCTTGGATAGAAGCCAGCACATCAGCCCGCTGGTCCTTCAAGTTAATTCTAACTTCTGTTACTATCTCACCTAAGTTCATATTGCACCCCGTCCAGAAAGTCAAATTTTTGTACTTCCTGGGCTAACTAAAATCCAGGAATATCCGTTACTAACAGATGCACGCGACACTTGCCGGCCGTGTACGTCCCAACGTTAGTCAAATAGAGACAGACACAAGGAACAGTTGTTGCAGCTCCTGTAATGATTGCCGGTGCTGGATGCAAACCAGTCTTTACGGCATCTTCGTAGTCGGAACCGTTTGAAGTTGTTACTTCATAGTAACCTGCAGTTGTCCAAGTGATGTCAGTATCAGTGATGAACTCATCAACATCAACTGTTGTAACATCGCCGCCAGTTGTAATTGCGTCAGTTGCAAGTGTACCTATACCGAGCGTTCCTGCTGGTGTACCCCCTGCAAATTTTGTAGTTACCTGAATATATGCTTTCAGGACTATGGTAACCCTTCCAGCTACCGGAAAGCTGAAAAGCTGGGCAGCTTTCGCAACAGCATCAACTGCCACAACTTCGCCTGAGGTCAACCAGTACGGGTTTTCAAGCACGTTGGTTCTCTGGTCTGTCCTTCTATAATCTATTGCCGTTACTGTAGCCATATTATATCCTCCTTGTTAAGTTTGTTAGGAAATAAGAACGTACTGAGCAAACACTTCAAACGTTCCTTCAGTTGAAGCATTACCAGCAGCAATGGTAACTGTAATGCTTCCGCTTCCATTGGAGAAATACTTGCTTCGGTTAGAAGCAATGGTATCCTTAATGGAGCACTTTATGCCTGCCACCGTAGGTTCAGATATGTCGGTCGTGATGAAGTATGCAGTGTTTGCTGTTTCACCATTACCTGCAAAACCGACTGAAATCGTAGGCGCACCACCAACATACGCTGTAGTGATGTTCAGCCACACATCGGTGACAAAGGCATACCGAGGTAACTGAATAACATAGTACGTATCGTCGTCAGGTGCAACCATCAGACGAGACGCTGCCATCATATACCTGTCAGAAAACCTGTGTCCGAATCTCTCTGTTGCCATCAGTCACCTCCGCTTACAGCTTTGTAGCGTAGCTGCGGCCTGTGATTATACCGAAGTCCTTGCTCTGGAACCGAGTCTTTTTGCAACCGAAGATGCCACCACCTCTTATCATGATGTACCTCTTTGCATCCTTTTCGTAAGGAACAAAGGCCATAATCGAGGATTTGGATTCGCCTGCACCACCCCAGGCAAAACATGCAGCCTGAGCACCGAGAAGAATATTGTTGTAAACAGCAGAGTTTGTGCTGGATACACGAATACGCTCGCTTTTGGAAACCAGCATTCCATTATACTCAAACTCGATGTTAGGAAGTGCGAGTTTCTGAGCACTGCGGAGCATATCTCCCCACTGACCAGCGTTAAAGTTCTGACGCAGCCGGTCAAAAACATAGTTGTGAAGGATAACCCTGAAATACTTCTTTCCACCAATCAAGAGAGGACGAATCCTGTAACATTCAGTTCCAGTTGGAACTTCTGCTAACTGCTTCATCCTATCCAAAAAGCTGAGATCCATCATATCAGCAGCAGTCATTGCTGCATCTGATGCAACATCATTGACTCTAAGAAGATGGTCAGCATCAGGTGCTTCACATGCCTGAGCAAATGTTTCACCAGCGATTTTGTAACTTGCATCACCGCAAAGAGTTGCAAAGACGTAGTCACTGAGTTTGTCAGTCCACCACTCCTGCAATCCATCCTTGCCTTCCTGCATCAGGTCGAATGGTACACGCTGCTGGTCCATTCTGCCACCAGTATCTACTGCATGGTTGAGTTCCTCGATAGTCATGCTGAAGTTACGAGTTCTCAGTTTCTCCTCGTTACCTTCAACTGTCTTGTTACCAACGACACCTTCACCAGACAGTGGGAGTCTGATTGTAAAGGTAATCGTATCACCTTCGCCCTTTCCAAGGTCAGTCTTTAACTGTACAATGGAATTTGGGCCTGTGCCAACAAGGTCGTTGAACTCTACTGCCTTTAAGATAGCGCGGTAAAGTTCCTTTGCCCATTTCTTCCTTGTTGACCCATCATTCGTAAGAAATATAAGGTCATGAGCTGCCATAGTGTCTCCTTTTTATTTAAGTTCTCCCTTCAGATATTTGTCATAAATATCCTTGGGGACTTGGTCAAGTTCGAGTTCATCCAGTTCGTCAATTCGTGCCGCTGTCCATCCACCAGTACCTGACGAACCTCCACCAACTTCATGAATACTTGATGCAATTTTCTCAATATCAAGTCCTTTTCCTTTTTCCTTTCCATCTTTTCCAGACTTTTCTTTGTCATCTCCATCTTTGCCCTCTCCATCCCCTTTGGCAGGAGCGGCTTTGTAGTCTGGATGGTAACGCTTAATATTGTCGTACATGAGTTTGTAAGGGTTTTTTGTAGCCCATACTTCAGCCTCAACACCTTTAATGACGTCCTCCAGCTTGCCACCTTTTTCTGCAACGTAAGCCCTTGCCATGGCTTCTATCATGTCGTCGAAGTGTTCTTGCGAGACAACTTCATCGACATCTCCATAGCGGTCAGATACACGCATAATTTCAAGTAGGTTCTCAAGCTGTTCCTCACGTCTGGCTCTAAACTC
>Ga0116173_1004112_pt1 | contig 10621 bp, 8 predicted proteins | sample AD_UKC085_MetaG_FD_89800 | JGI IMG/M metagenome (GOLD analysis project Ga0116173, IMG submission 89800) | Active sludge microbial communities of municipal wastewater-treating anaerobic digesters from USA - AD_UKC085_MetaG | ecosystem: Engineered > Bioreactor > Anaerobic > Digestate | place: USA...
ATAATACTGGAGCTTTTATCATGATACATTCAAATTTAACTCCTAGTTCTTCGGATAGTTCATTAGCTAATTGAATACTTATTTCTGTTTTTCCTATTCCCGCATCTCCAGTAATTTTAAATGTCTGTTTTTGAATGTTTTTTCCATCATTCCAACATTTAATTGTATTTTTAATATTTGTTTTAATTATTTTTTTTACATTATCAATTGATATTGGCACAATTCCTAATCTCTGATAATATTTCTTTTCTTCACTTTTACCATTCGCCATTTCTATATTTCACCTTCTGTTCTATAAAATATAATTTCCTTTTGTGGGAATGGTATATATAAATATACCATTCCCTTCTAAATCATCTAAAAAGCTACATCTTCAAATGAAAAATTATCTACTTTCTTTGCTTCTGTTTTAGGAGGAGCTTTTGTTTCTTGTTTTGGTTCTGGATTGGATCCAAAATTAAAAGTCTGATCCTCTGAAGGTTTTGGTGCAGGGGAAGAATAATCTGCAGATCCTCCAGTTTTATTTCTAGACCAATCAAATTTCTCTTTGAATTTTTCTAAAGTTTCTTTTGATTTATTTAAAACACCTTTAACCGCCTCTACAGATAGCGGAGCACCCTGTGTAATCTCAAACACATCTTTCATTCCATAAGTGCTAGATTGTTTACCAACAGTAACTTTTGCAACAAATCTCTTGTGATTTACATTATCTTTTTCAAACTTTTTACTCTGCTCAGTTACTGGAGTAACAATTGGATCTAGATCATCTTTTTGTGCCATCTCAGAAAGATAATTTGCAACATTTCCATACTTGATTCCTTTTGCACGAATAAAAATATATACTGGTTTTCCATCAATCAAAAAAGGTTTTCCAGTATTTTCGTCCACGTAAATTCCAGTAACAATTAACTGAGATCTACATGGTGCACAAAATGGAATTGAAGCTCTTTCTGTAGCATTTTTTCCACAGATATTTCCAGATGTTCCCTTCCAAGGAGGTGGACCCTGCTGATAACAAAAACAATCTAGATTATCTCTATTATTCACTCTGGATGATTTAACCAAAACCTGTTTTACATGAGTAAAAACCATATTGATTTCATCAAGATTGCTTTTAAATCCTCTAATTTGTAATTTACCAGGAATTTCTGTTTCTCCCAAATGATTTTTTCTTTGTTGTCCTGAAATATAAACTGCATGAAAAAATTCATCTTCCGGAGCAACTGGAGCTTTTGAAGAAAATCCCGGACCTTCATCTATTAGTTCTGAATACTCTGAAAAATCGATACCTGCCATTTTGTTAATTCTCCTTTTGTTTTAAGTAATTTTTAAGTATTGGATAATTGATTTGGTATTAAACACCAATTAGAAAAATTTCTATCTTCTGGTATTGTAACAATTGAAAATAGATCATTAAACCAACACTTCATGTTTGTTTCCAATAAATCATTGGAACTAAAACTAACCATTTTATAATCTTTTAATTTTAAATTTGGATCTTCAATTGTAATTGGATTTACTTTTCTTACATTTGAATCTGTTAATTCTTCACCAATAATTTTAATTAGTTTAGGATGAGGACAATAAATAATTACTAACTTGCTATCTACCATTTTAAATATTTCATTTTTAAAGAAATAGGAACCAGTGTCTGTATCATATCCAACGTTATCTCCATTCATAACTCTTGAAATAGATGTGTGTTGTCTACAAAGAACATTTTGATCTTTTTTCAATTGACACATCTCACAATTAGAATTATCCAATAAATATTTAGTTCCTCTTAATTCAAAATTTTTATTGGAAGCTCTGTTAAAATAAGATAGAATTCTTCTCTTATTTAATAGAAATTTAATGATAGTTATTGGATACACTTCTATACCTAATTTTTCTATAAATTTTTCTGTGGATACAATCTTCATTTTTTCTTTATCTCCTTAACTAAATTCTATAAAAACAACAAAAACCGACATGATATAAATATCATCTGATGCACAACTAATTCAATAATAATTAAGAATTAGCTGTGCATCAGATGCGGTACTAATTTTGATATAAAAATATCTATGATTGCGTTTTTTTATTATTGTCTCTTTGTTTTGTTTCAATATCCAACAAAACCGCGAGACTAATAATTTTCTCCTCCGAAAAATCCTGACGGAGTTTTTCTTCAATTTTTCTCCTAATTTTTTTTACTTCTTCTGAATGTTCTACTGTTATTTCATTTTCCTCCTTTCTAAAAAACCTTTCAAATTAAAAAATAATTTCAACGGAGGATAAGAATATACTCATTCTTATCCAAACAAAATTCATAAGTATTCCTCTAAGTATTATTTTCAAAAATTAATATATGTAGTAGTTAAGTTTTTAAATGAATTTTTAAGTTTACTTTTTTGTTGGTTCGACCACAACAGGTCGATTATAATTAGACAAATCGAATACTAAATTTGCAGTTGGAAAACTATTTGAAGTATTTTTAATAATATCTTTTGTGTGATTTGGCATATCATTATCAGTACAATAAATCTGAATTCCCCCCTTTAAAGAAAAAACAACTCCATCATGTGTCTGCTCTGCAATTATTAAATTACTTCTCTCTGTTTCCACAAATTTCATACTTCCCTTTTTAATAATAATAGTATCACTCATTTTACATTTCCCTTTCTAATGAATTTAAAATGACTAGCATTTTATCTTTTTCTAATCTTGACCTAATAAAATCATATAATCCTTCTTTATTATTTGTTCTAAGAAATTTAGAAATTATCTCGTTTTTTTGATAAGAATTAATCTTTAAAACCAATTGATTCCAATTTAAAGTTAGAAACTCATTAATATCTTTTTTCAATAATTCTAAATCCAACCCAGAAATAATTTCAGATAAAAAATCAACATAATCGTATTCTAGAAATTCAATAAATTTAAAAAATTCTTCTGTATCATTTTTGTTATCAAAAGTTAATTGAGGAAAAAATTCAAAATTATAATTTTCTGAAATTTTAATGATTAATTTTTCACATAATTCTCTTTGTTTTTCTAATTCAAAAGATCTAATTTCGTTATATAAATTTAAATACAATCCCTTGAATTCTTCTGTTCCAAAATAATTAATAATTGTTGTTAAGTCAGCATTTAATTCTGCCACAGGAATCATATCATTTAAATTTGATTCCTCATCATCTACCTCTTCTAAAGGTATAGATTCCCCAATTAGAATTTTTTCATAGTCTGACATTTAAGTTCTCTCCAATATTAATGATATAAAATATGAATTTAATAAATCTTTTGCAGGTGATATTTTAGCATCCCTATAACTAGCGGAACCAGTTTGAATTATTTCAGAAATAATTTCATTTTTAGTAGTTAAATCATCACTCAATGGTCCCAACATTTCTGATAATAATGTTGGACAATTATATGATATTAAAGAATATGTATCAGCCTCACCTAATCTTTGTCCACCTTCTCTTCTTTTTCCTGCAGTTGGTTGTAATGTTTTTCCTGTAACAGGACCAGTACTTCTCGCATAAACTTTTTCAGATGCAATATGTTCTAATTTAGAAAAATACATATATCCCACCGGAACTTCACTTTTAGTTTTTGTTCCATAGAAAGGTAAAAATAACTCATATCCAGGTTTCAATCCTAAAACTGTTAGTGCTTGTTTTATCTGATCTGGTTTTGGAGCTTGAAATGGTGGAGCAATTATTGGAGAATATCCACTCGTTCTTATTTGTTCTACTAAATTCAAAAATTCTTTTTGACTTAAAGCCGATATGTTTCCAATTAATCTTTTTGAAAATTCTTTATTTTTTGATGCATCTAAAATAGTATAAATATTTTTCATTAAATTTAATATTTGATCTTTCTTTTTATAATTAATAATTCTCTGTCCAACATCTCTTGAAATTAATCCGCAATATAATTCATATAACTGACCAATATTACTTCTTCCAATTATTCCAACTGGATTAACAATAATATCTACATAATCTCCCCACGGAGTTCTTGGCATATTTTCATTTTTTTCAACTAAAGAAATAATACCTTTTGCTCCAAATCTGTTTGCTAATTTATCTCCTAAACCTATTCTTAATTCTTGTTCTATTTTAAATCTAACAAGAATTCCTTTTATTGTATTTCCCTTAACAGAAAATTTTTCATGTGGAGTTGTTCCATATCTTTTTCTGGTTCTTTGAATTAAATCTTTTAATAAAGGAAATTTAGAATCATCTACATTTGCAAAAACATCAATATCTACAACTATTCCTCCAGGACTTTTCTTAAAAAATTGTTGACCAATTACTTCTTCGCCTTCTTCTTCAGAAAATCCCATTAATTTCTCAATTTCTCCGATTGTATGTCTTAGAATTGGAGTGCCTTTTTCAATATATGTTCCAATTTTTGCAATTTCCAAAACTCTATCATTTTCTGATATTAAAACTTCTTCGATTATTCCATGTATAGAAGTTAATTTATCTTGATCGATTAATTTTTCATTAATAACTATTCCGTCTTCAAAATTATAACCTCTATATGGCATAACTGCAGTACACAACGTTCTTCCTAAAGAAATTGTTCCTTTTGATATTGAGCTTCCTTCTGCAATTATTTGATTTTCTTGAACAATCTGATTTGGTAAAACTGTTGGTTTAAATATACTAAGTGTATTTTTTCCTGATCCGGATTTTAAGTGAACTGGAATTATTGATATTTCTTGAATTTTTTTATTTTTACATAATATATAAATTGCTTCATTTGTCACTTTTATAACTTTACCATAACAAGGAGATTTTTTAATAAAGTTGTTTGATAATACATTTGTTAATAATGATTCATAACCAGATCTTACTGCAGGTGGTTCAGGATTTTTTAATGGCAGCATTTGTTTAGCTTGATTTGTAGCCATTATAATTCTTGCACCATCATTATTTTCTATAAATGGAATCATATTAGATGATGTAGATAACATTCCTGATTTTTCATCATCTGAAAAAGGCTTAGCTGAAAATAATCCCCTCGCAGAAGTAATGGAGGCTCCAATAGACAATTGTTGAGAAATACCAATCATTTCTCCTTCTGGAGTATCTAATGGATCAATGTTTCCATAATAAGATGGATGAATATTTCTCGCTTCATTTTGTATGGCTCTTTTATCTGGAATACCTCCTATACTTTTTCCAACTGGAGATATTCTGGTCATTACAGCCATCTCTTCAATAGGATTAGCATATTCCATATTTGCAACAATTTCCGACCTAATAAATTCACTTAATAATTTGGATTGATTAATTTCAAATTTAGCATTTTTATTTCCAGATAATACTTGTTGTTTATAGTTTGTATAAGATGCTAAAATTTGTTTTTGAATAAAATGTACAAGAACTTCAGATCCTCTAATTCTTTGATTTAAAATATCATTTCTATCTTGAACATAACCGGTAATAACTCTAAATGACATATAGTAAATAATATCTTTTAAAACAGATGGTAATTGTTGATTAATTAAAACTTGTTTTACCACTGGATCTACAATATTTTCTAAATTTGATAAAATTAAATATGTTGAATTTATTCCACTCATACTAATAATTAAATCATTAAAATATTCTCTGGTTCCAAATGTTTTTTTATTTCCAAATGAATCTAATTTTACCATCGTAAATGATTTGATTAATTCTTTTTTTAATTCATTATCAACCTTTTCAAAATAAATATATTCTGTATCAGAAATTTTAACATAATTTATTTCAGTTTTTGAAGGTTTGACAGAACTAATTTTATATTTTATTCCATATTGTTTTAGTGTTTCTTCAAAACCAAAACTATAAAATAAAAGAACTGACAGTGGTAACCAAGTATTAGCTATAAATATTTCTAAGTATTGAATATTTCTTGTTCTTTTACTTCTAATTCTAAAAATTGAATATGAACTCTCAAACCGTGATTCAAATTTTTTAGGAAAAGTTATTGGACATAAAACTATTTGATTAATTAAACATTTCTTTTGTCCATTTACTCGAAATGTTCCTGAATTTGGGTCAATCTTGGGAATTTCAATTTGTATGTTGTGTTCTATACCTGATTTGTCTTTAACTGTTGTTCTTATTAAACTAATATCAGATTTTTCTATTTCCCCAGCTCTTCCGGGTTTATCAACAATTTCAATTTTAGAAACTTTTAACGGAAGCTCCTTAGTTTCTAAAACTTTAAATGAATTTGATAAATCTTTTTTTAGGTTGGTTTCAAAATCGACTAATCTCTTTTGAAATAGGTGGTTTGGAGATTTGTTGGAAACTGCTCTGGGTGTATCATATGATTTAACAACAGTATCCGTTGATGTATTTTTTGGTTTTTCTGTTTTTAAAATTTGATCTGAGTATCGTTTATCAATAGTTTTTAATGCATTACCGACTTTTTTTTTGTAATGGTATTTGTAATCTTTTTTGATTTTCTCATATCCCCGGTAACTTTATATAAAATAGACGCTACTCCAATTTTTTCCATTCCTTTTTGAGATACAGTTTTATCCAGAACTTTTGATTTTGTATATTTATCTTTTGCAACATAATTTTTAATTGCATCCGCTACTTGAGGTTTAGTATCCGTAGAAATTTTATTTTGTATTTTGTCCATAACCTGATCAACAACCTGATCCGTATCAACTTCATCCTCTTCAGTTTCAATTTCTTCATCTGTAGTCATTCCTGATTTAATAGATTTTAACATTGTAATTATTCTTTGAAATTTTAAATTTTTATCTTTAACTAATAATCTATATCTTGCACCAGATTTTGTCAATAAACATAAAATTAAATGATCATATTCAAAAGAACCATCTTTTAATTGTTCCATCATTGGAAAGAATTTTCTATCAATAAAATTATTAAAAGGTTTTGATAAATCAATAGAATAAATTAAAACTTTTTGAAATCCGTCAAATTCAGTAAATGATTTTGAAACGATATTTTTTATAAACATACTTAAACGTTGTCTATAATGACTTGGATGAAATGTTGAATCTATTGCATTTAAATATTTTGTTATATCATAAAATACATTCTTTCCTGCTGAAATTTTATATGTAGAAGAATATGAATAAATCCCGTATTTTTTAAAAGCTTTAATATCTGGCGGTTGAATCCTTGTTCTTGGAATAATCGTTATTGGAATAATATTTAATTTAACATCAACTATTCTAAAATTTAATTTTGGATAATCCTCTAACAAGCTAGAATTTTCAGAAAAATATGTGATGACAAAGTTATCTCCAGGTTTATTTGGAAATCTTATTCCATCAGTCACATGTGTGTACATCCTCAAACTCTTAAATTGAATCATCTCAAATTCTCCTTGTTTTTATTCTTCTTTTTTCTCAACTAAATCACCAGTCAACAATCTCTCAAGAACAGATGGTGGTAACTCAGTTGTTGAAATTAAACCAGTATTAATTGCTGCATTTACATTTTCAAATGCTAAACCATTTATCAATGAACTATTAAAAATATTTTTCTTAATATTTAATAATTGTGGATGCATTGGATCGGATCCAACTCTTGCAGGAATAGATGGATTATTTTTATCTCGTAATACTTGACTAATTAATACTTCCATATGAACCAAATCCATTGATGAAATATCACTATAAATTTTATAAAATTTTAAAAACAAATGATCAATATCTCTAAATCTTTCTCTACCACCTATTAATCTATCAACATATAACACAACTTCTTTTAAATCTTGTTTTTGTAACGGAACTTCCATTATATCGTTATCTTTTTTAAACATTAATTTAATTGTTTCTTTTGATTTTAATATTTCCGAGTATTTTATAATTACAGGATAATCCAAAATTAAATCAAATGATAAATCAGAGAATTCAATTCTTGAAATTAAACCATCTAATTGTATCGTATTTTCATCTTCATTAATAATTAGATTATCCCCAATCTCATATGTTTCTAAATCTATTGTAATTGAACAATCATCTAAACAAAAAAGATCATTTTCAACTTGGTTTAATTTTTTCTTTACTTGATCAATTTTAATTAAAGGATCATTTTCGAAAATATCTTTTATAATATCCCTATTTATAATTTTAATCGTTGTTGAATGGAATGATCTCATTACTAACTGTGTGCCACGTTCTCCAATACATTGTGCTGCAATTATTCCAGCATAGGGACTCTTGTGAATTTCTAATAATTTTCCATAACAAGTATGACATAATTTTAAAGATTTACAAAAAATTGGACTTCTTAAATGAATTAAATCTCCAGTTTTAAATTTTGATGAATCAAACTCTTCTAATTTTCCTCTGTTAATTACAAAACGACCTTTTAATCTACTAATGATATCTGAATCCAATTTTATGTCTAAAGTTAAATCTGTTCCGCAATCTTTTTTTAACCAATCTATTTCTACTGAGTTTAATAAAAAAGCTAATTTTCTAGAAGTATATCCCGTAGAAGCTGTACTTAAGACTCTGTCGATTATTCCAGCTCTGGCTCCTCCAGCAGCATTAAAATATTCTGTAGGTTTTAAACCATCTGATAAAGAACCTTTAATTGGAGGTAATATCTTTCCAGTTGGATCAACCATTACCCCTTTTGCAACCAATATCTGAATTGGTTGATCCCACCCTTTTGTACTTCCAGATTCAACTAAATTATAAAGACCTGTTCCTTTTAAATGATCAATCATAATTTGTCTCATCTTATTAATTATTTCAATTGCTTCTTCTGTTGTTGCTTTATCTAAATTCTTTTTTAATTCATATATCTCTGGTGGAATAGTAATTTCATCTAAATTTAATGATGGTGAAATCAATGTAGCAAATTTAAAACCAATATCTTTTAATTTGGTTGCAACTTCTGCTCCTATTTCACCTCCATATTTATTAATAACTTCAAAGATTATTTTATTAGCAATTTTTTTAGTAACTTGTTCATTAACAAATCTAAAATCAGAAGGGAAACAATTATTAAAAATTGCTTTACCCATTGTTGTGTTTTGTTTTTTATATATTACAGGAATATAAGGATCTGTAGCATTAATCAAATCCTCCTTAGTAATACTTATTGGGGATTTAAATTGTTTAACATCTTTAGTTAATAAATATAAACCAACACACATTTCTTTGCTTAATTCAAATGTTATAGAAGTTGATGAATTAGAAGATCTGGCCATCATCATTCTTTTTTTGGCTTCATCCTGTGATTCATTTGTTAGAGGATGAAAAATGGCCATCTGATCTCCATCAAAATCAGCATTAAATCCACCAGTTACTAATGAAGATAATTGAATAGTATTTCCTTCAACAATAACCGGATAAAAAGCTCTAACTGATTCTGCATGTAAAACTGGATCTCTTTTAGCTAAAACAACTCTGTCCTCAGATGCTAAAACTGTTGCGTCAAAAAATATTTTATATAAATTACTTGGTATTGTGTCTCCAGATTTTATACTTCTAAATACAATCATTATACTATTAATAGATAATTCTGTTTTAGTAAATTCCTTAATTTCTTTTTCTAATAAATTTCTATTTATATCATTAGAATATAAAAGTTTATTAATTATAAATGGTTCGAACAAACTAACTGCCATTCTAAAAGGAATTCCTATTTTATTTGGAGGAATATCTGGTCCTGATGTAATAACACCTCTACCAGAAAAATCAACTCTTTTTCCCAAAAGTTGAGATCTGATTAAACCAAATTTCTTTCCAATTTTTGTTCTTATATAATCATCAAGATCATTAACTGATTTTTGTAAACCCCAGTTTAATAGATCATACATTGTTCCCTTAGATGAAAAAGCTTTTAAATTTATAGCTCTTTTTAAAATAATTAAATACAAATCATTTATTTTATCTTGGACATCTCTTCCTGATTCATCTTTATATATTGGTCTTTGTTCTGGTGGTACTACGGGAATTCTGTCAATGAATAATGTATTATCTTTATAAGATTCTTTTAAAGTTTTAATGAATTTATCTCTATCTTCTGATTCTCCTCTTATTATCATTTTCGGAAATATTTTTATAAATTCATGTATTCCTGTAACACCATTATCATCTTGTATTAAATAACCATTTTTATCTAAACTAAATTTTTCCTCTGTTGAAAACATCTTTTCCAAACGACGATCTAATCTAATAAAAACTTTATATGCTGTTGGATGAATTACTTTTGTATTTAAATCAATATATGCAAATGTTTTCTTCCTTGATAGTGAATTTGCAACACCAAAAATTCTTTCACTGAATAAACCATCTGAATTGAATTCATCTGTTCTAGTTCGGATTTGAGTACTAGTGATTGGTTCTAGTTTTCTTGTAAATTCATTTAAATCCAAAAATTTTAAAGACATTAAACATTTCCATTCATATTATTAAGGAACTGAAACTTGAGGTTTTTGAACTACCGGTTGTCCTTCTGCATCTATTCCTCTTAAAGTATTTAGTTGTTTCTTTAAAAGAATCATCGCTTTTGTAACATTAGCTTTTCTTGCAGCCATATCTGGAGGAGTAGGAATATCTTTTGAATATGTACTATTCATTCTATTTAATTTTTTAATTACGATTTCCAGCATACCTCTATCCACATCTTTACGA
>Ga0116173_1004113_pt1 | contig 10620 bp, 9 predicted proteins | sample AD_UKC085_MetaG_FD_89800 | JGI IMG/M metagenome (GOLD analysis project Ga0116173, IMG submission 89800) | Active sludge microbial communities of municipal wastewater-treating anaerobic digesters from USA - AD_UKC085_MetaG | ecosystem: Engineered > Bioreactor > Anaerobic > Digestate | place: USA...
ACAAAGATACAGGAACTGGGATTGTTGAATTTCCTCAAATAATTTTTTACACATTTATTACTTCCAACATAAATGCATCTTCTTAACCTACCGGCCATTTGAGGCAAATTGTACTGGTATACTTATTGCATTCAATCACGAAGAGTTCTTAAATGGTCTATAAATGGCTATTCTATAGGGTACTGGAGGAGACAGAATGGCTTCCATTGTCAAGTCACGGAATAAAGGAGCGTACGAATATTTGAAAGATATTTGACCCCAAAAGGAGATGGTTCATGTTTGATGATAAGGTAATCCTTATTACTGGAGGCACAGGATCATTTGGTCAGAAGTTTACAGGCTATTTGTTTGAACATCACAAACCCAGAAAAGTCATTATCTTCAGCAGGGATGAGTTCAAGCAGCACCAAATGGCAAAGATCTTTCCTGATTCAGAGTATGCAATACGATTTTTTCTCGGAGATATCAGAGACAAGGAGCGTTTGTACAGATCATTCGAGGGTGTAGACTATATTATTCACGCAGCTGCCCTCAAACAGGTTCCAGCAGCAGAGTATAACCCCTTCGAAGCTGTGAAAACAAACATTATTGGTGCGCAAAATATAATTGATGCCGCAATAGACAGAGGAGTAAAAAAGGTTGTTGCCCTGTCGACCGACAAAGCTGTGAGTCCCATAAATCTCTATGGTGCAACAAAGCTTGCCATGGAAAAGCTATTTATTGCTGCTAACAGCTATGTTGGTCTGAAGGAAACCTCATTTGCTCTTGTTCGTTACGGAAATGTCATTGGAAGTCGTGGGAGTGTTATCCCCCTGTTTAACGGGATGAAAAATAATGGTGTGAAAAAGTTCCCAATTACCGATGAACGTATGACCAGATTCTGGATCACCTTGGACCAGGGCGTTTCACTCGTTGCATATGCTGTGGCTGAGAGCGTTGGAGGTGAAGTCTATGTGCCTAAGATTCCCAGCATGAGAATACTTGATCTCATCAAAGCAATATCAGACGATGCCCAGTATGAGGTTGTGGGCATACGCCCTGGAGAGAAAATTCATGAGAGCCTTGTTTCTGAAGACGATGGGAGGAACACAGTTGATCTAAAGGATAAGTATGTCATCCTACCGCCATTTGCTAATGGTGGAAACAAATATCACCGGTACACCAAATTTCCGAGAATGACAGACGGTTTTTCCTATCGGAGTGACAATAATGTCAAATGGCTGACAGTCAAGGAAATTGAGCAATTTATTGAGGAATGTGAATGTGAATAAAGTTGTTCCTTACAGCAGACAATACATTGATCAGGACGACATTGAAGCAGTGATATCAGTCTTAGAATCTGATTATTTGACTCAGGGACCAGCAATCGGAAAATTTGAGTCTGCTATTCGAGAATACACAGGAGCGCAATACTGTGCAGTTTTCTCCTCTGGAACCGCAGCGCTTCACGCCAGTTATTTTGCTGCTGGTTTGGACAAAGGCGATGAAATAATTACGTCACCAATTACCTTTGTGGCAACTTCAAATGCTGCGCTTTACTTGGGTGCAAGACCCATATTTTCTGATGTTGAGCCAGACACTGCCAATCTCAATGTTGGAAGCCTGGAGGAGAAGATTGGCCATAAGGTGAAGGTTATAGTTCCGGTGCATTTCGCAGGACATCCAGTAGACATGGTGGCTGTCCGCGCATTGGCTGATAAATATAAGCTTACGGTGATCGAAGATGCATGCCACGCCCTGGGGGCTTACACAAAAACAGGGAGTAATGGTTGGGCCAAAGTTGGAAGCTGTCAATGCTCGGATATGACGATCCTTAGCTTTCATCCTGTCAAACACATCACTACGGGAGAGGGTGGAGCTGTATTGACCAATAATAAACTGTTGTTTGATAGGCTTCTTTTATTTCGCAGTCATGGGATAACCAAGAACAGACATGATTTCGTATCAACGAACAATGGAGATCACGGTGAATGGTACTATGAAATGCAGTGCCTTGGGTACAACTATCGCATGACTGACATACAGGCAGCCCTGGGTAACTCACAATTGACAAAGGTCGAACAATTTGTAAGGACGAGGAGAGAGATTGCCGCGCATTACAACAGTGTTTTTATGGATAACCCATTTTTCCATATACCAGTTGAAAGGGACTATGGAAAATCCTCTTATCATCTGTACACGATTCGTTTAAAAGATCATCTTGTAAACAAGCGAACCGCAATCTTCTCCAAGATGCGTGGAGAAGGTCTTGGTGTACAGGTTCTTTATATCCCTGTTTATCTCCAACCTTATTATGAAACCCTGGGATATAAAAATGGTTGCTGTCCGGTAGCTGAAGATTTCTACAGAAGGGCAATAAGTATCCCAATCTATCATGGCATGACCATGAGCGACTGTCACAGAGTGGTAGATACGATATTCAAAATAATGGATGAGGTGAACTAACGATGGTTGGCGCTATAATACAGGCACGTACTTCATCTACAAGGCTACCTGGTAAGGTGTTGCTTGAGCTCCCATACGGGAGTGGTATCACGGTACTACAACAGGTCATTAGAAGGGTCAAACAATCCAAAATGATTGAAACTATTGTCGTAGCCACAACAGAGGATAGAGCTGATGACGCTATAGCTGATATCGCCTCCCAGGAAGGAGTTCTCTCCTTTAAGGGAAGCAAGGAAAATGTACTCGAACGTTATTATCTGGCAGCGAAAACATTTGGGCTAACGACAATAGTGCGAATCACCAGTGACTGTCCGTGTATAGACGCATCAGTGGTGGATGAAACCATTAATCGTTATATCCATGAACAAGCAGACTATTGCAGTATATCTGCTGCAAAGACTTTTCCCCATGGACTTGATAATGAAGTATTTTCTTTCTCTGCCCTTGACATGGCTTACAACAACGCAAGGAAAGATTATGAGAAAGAGCATGTTACTCCATATATATACCGATCAAATCCCGAAGCATTCAAAATATTGATTATACATGCACCTCAAGAACTTCACGACCCGGAAATCAGAATCACACTGGATACAGAGGAAGACTATGCTGTTCTGTGTTGTATTTATGACAATCTTTATTATAAGAATACATTTTTCAATGCTAAAGACATAATACAATTATTCATAGAAAAACCCTGGATGAGAATTATAAATAAAAAAATAATACAAAAAAAGATTTTCGACACATTAGAGCAAGAGATTGATGAAGCATTAAGAATTATTGAACTGAATGATCTCAAGTTGGCAAGAAATGCTTTCGAAAAATGTTTGAAAGAATAAACATTTATGAGGAAAAGATGAGGATCGGTGATAAAACCATTGGTAAAGGAAGGACTTACATAATCGCAGATGTTGGAAGTAATTTTAATGGCAGTTTAGAGCTTGCCAAAGATTATATAAGAGTAGGAAAAGAGATTGGCATTGACTGTGTCAAGTTTCAATCATACACAGCAGAATCATTGTTAAGCCCTTTCAAGCCAGATGGGTCAAAATGGGAGGCCTATGATGTGGTTAAGAAATATGAACTTCCCGTTTCATGGCATTCTGTGCTCAAGGAATGCGCTGATATGTGTGGGGTAGAATTTATGAGTACCCCATTTTCACTTGAAATAGTTGATAAATTGAACGAGATGGGGGTCAGGGCTTTTAAAGTTGCCTCAGGCGATCTCACTTTTATCCCTCTTCTTAAGAAGCTGGGTAGTTGTGGAAAGCCAATTATCTTGTCAACAGGTATGGCATATACCGGTGAGATTGATACTGCGATTAAGAGGCTTCGACAGAGTGGAACTGAAGACGTAGCACTGTTGCATTGTGTTTCCAATTATCCGCCCAAATATGAAAAGGTTAACCTCAAGGCTGTTGAGACTATGAGACAAACATTCAATGTACCTATTGGCTTATCGGATCATACCTTGGATGACGTGACAGCTTTGGGCGCAGTTGCTTTAGGAGCATGCATTATTGAAAAGCATATAACATTTGATAAAAATCTCGGTACTCCAGATGCCCCTTTTGCTATGACCATTGATGAATTTAAAGCCATGATTAACAGGATAAGAAATTTAGAGAAAGCCTTGGGTGATGGGATAAAAGAACCTGCAGATGATGAAATCGCAGAACGACAATGGGCACGTAGGGGCGTATACGCAAGTCGGTCGATTAAGGTGGGAGAAAAACTGACACTCGACAATGCTAAGTTCCTGAGGCCAATTCGAGGAATAAGCGCATTGGAATGGATGACATATCAGGAAAGCACAATCAAAAGAAATATAGCAGGGGGCGAACCTGTAACGAGAGATGACATGTAAATTAAGATCATATATCACCGAAAAAAGGCAAGCCTCTGTATCGATCAAAGAAATTTACTGGAAGATATAATGAATATGAAAAGCACTATTCTTTTTCGTTGCGATGGTTCTCATGAAATTGGTTTTGGCCATATTGTGCGATGTATCGCCCTGGCAGATGAACTGAGAGATAAGCACGGCAGCGGAGTAGTGTTCGCAGTACTTTACGATAACAAAGCAATGGAAATGATAATGAATCATGGATACAAGGTTGAGACTGCAAATCCCCGCGAAGATCAATTTGACTATGGAGATTGGTTCAATTGTATCGTAAAAAAAAATCATCCCTGTGCCCTCATCCTCGATATACGTGATGACTTGCCACCTAATATAGTATCCAATCTTCGAAAAAAAGGGATTTTGGTTGTAACTATCGATGATCCAACGGATCGACGTCTTCTCGCTGATCTTGCCTTTTACCCTCCTGTTCCACAAGTCGAAAAAATGGATTGGCAAGGGTTCACAGGACAACGGTTTATTGGCTGGGAGTGGGTAATTCTCCGGCGAGAATTTTCACACAATGATGAAAACTTGTACAAAAGAATCAAGGCGACAAAGAAAACGAAAATACACAACATTCTGGTAACTATGGGAGGGAGTGATCCCAAGGGCATGACTCTGAAAACCATGGAAGCTTTAAAGGTTATAGATGGTCAGTTTGAGGTCACGATCATACTTGGTCCAGGATTTGCTCACAGAGACAGTCTTAACGAAATACTCGGCAACTTTCCTCATATACACAGGATCTTTGAAAATGTGCTGAATATAGGAGACATAATGGCTGAGGCTGACCTTGCTGTTGCGTCATTCGGGGTGACAGCTTATGAACTGGCAGCAATGGGAGTGCCAAGTGTCTATCTCAGTCTTACCGAGGATCATCTGCAATCTGCGTCAGTTTTTCAAAATGATGGGATGGCATTCAGTCTTGGATTAGAATCCGAAGTAATTGGGGATATGATTGCGTCTTCAGTACAATGTTTGTTGAATAACAAGGACTTATGTCAAAGTATGACAAAAAAAGCACTGAAGAAGATTGATGGGCTAGGGGCAACAAGAATTGCCCAGTTCGTAGTTTCGACTATTATTGATCGTGGAGGATATCCGAATGAATCTCAAATGGGCTAAGGTAAATTCTTTCAAAGGGAATTTTACGAATCCAGCACTAACATTTTATCGACCTTGTCCAGTTTGTGGCTCTATCGATTCAAGAGTTATATTGGAGTTCAATGATTTTCAGTTTTTTACAGATTCGAGTGCACAGCCAAAACGGGTACAGTTGAGGCAAAACCAATGTCTTCATTGCTTTGCGTTATACCTTAACCCATGCTATTCAGAGTTTGGTTTTCAGGTATTGTTTAGAGAAGCAGGGCAGTCTTATGTCTCAGATGGTTCAAACAGACATAAGGAACAAATAGAGTGGATGGAGCAACGAAACTTACTGAGTAAAAAAATGAGTGTTATGGACATAGGATGTTTCGATGGCAGATTTCTCGCACAAATGCCTGACAGTATTTCAAAAATTGGTGTTGATATCGATGCCACCGCAATTCAGTGCGGTCGCCAGAAGTTTGCTTCGGCAGATATTGATTTCATTTGTAGTGATTTTGAGACATTTCATTATAATAAGCCTCCCCATATCATTACAATGTTCCATGTTTTGGAACACCTTCCTCGGCCTTTATCTGTTTTATTGAACCTGAGAAAAACTTCTAATGCTTCAACAAAACTTATTGTTGAAGTTCCAATACTCGAAAATAGCGCAACAAATGATATTAATGGATTTTTCTCTGTTCAGCACATGACCCATTTCAGTAAGTCGAGTTTAAAAAACTGTTTTAATCTAAGTGGATGGCATATAGTTGATTGGGATGAACAAGCAGGATATAACGGATGCAGAGTTGTTGCTGTTCCGTCGGATGGGAAATGTGCAATTGAGGTTGATCCCACCAATACTCTCTCGGTTCACAAATACATGACCAATTGGTACAATAAATTGGCGGAAGTAGAACGAAAACTCAATGCTTGTGAAAAGAGCAGGCAATACATCATATGGGGGGGTGGGCTACATACGGAATTTCTCTACCAAACAACGTCGTTTTTTCATTCAAACCCATCTCAACAATATATCATTGTTGACAGTGATGTGATGAAACATGAGAAGAGCTGGAGAGGGATACATATAATGAAACCGGATCAACTTGTTGGATTAAATTGGATGAACAAAAAACTTTTAATTTCAAGCTATGGAAGCCAGAACGGCATCGAGCATGCAGCAAAACAGCTCGGTGTTCCATCCGGTTGTATTGTGAAATTATACGATCAAGTAAGAGTCTATTAAGATGACAAACATATGTATTATTATCATCATGAATCTGTTTTATAAAAAGAGCAAAAAACTATGATGTACAATGATGGAAGGATAAATTTATGAATGGCGCAGAATTTATAGCCTCTCATATAAAAGGTCAAGGGATCAAAAGGGTATTTACGTTCCCCGGTGGGACAATAGCGCCACTGCTAGACGCCCTGGTGAGGGAAGGTATTGAAATTGTGTGCGCTCGCCACGAACAAGGTGCTGGGTATATGGCGCTTGCAGCTGCCAGGTTAACTCATACGCCCCAGGTTGTTATGGTTACTTCTGGACCGGGAGTCACAAATCTGGCAACGGTAATTGCCGACGCATATTTCGATTCAACCCCTCTCGTTGCCATAACGGGTCAGGTAGGCTCAGGCGATTTGCTGAGCGGGAGGCATGTAAGACAATGCGGCTTTCAACAGGTTGAAACCGTTTCCCTCATGACCTCCATAACAAAGGCTTCATACCGTCCCTTGAAACCAAAGCAACTTGAAGCCATGCTTGAAAATGCGTTTAAGATGACAAACGAAGGGCGCCCGGGACCGGTTGTTATAGACCTACCAATGGATGTTCAAAACGCGTCGTTTAATGGTACACGGAAAAAGAAATCAGAAAGAAAGCAAAAACAACCATCCATACCAGAGGATCAGTTGACTAAGGCTTCAGAGATCATTGCGCACGCAGAGAGACCTGTAATTTTAGCAGGACAAGGAGTAATAATTTCAAAAGCAGTCACAGAGCTCCGTTCCCTGGCAGAGTCAAGAAATATTCCGGTGGTCATGAGTCTCCTTGGCCTGGGCATTGTTTCAGGGAATTCGGCACTTTCATTAGGTTTTGCTGGGCATACTGGAAGTCAATATGCTGCCCTCGCGATTCATGAGGCGGATGTGCTTATCGTTGTAGGGGCTCGCCTCGATGTTCGACAAACAGGAACCATGCCTGAACAGTTTTCGCCTCGAGCCAAAATAATCAGAATTGACGTTGATGAACAGGAACTTCGGTATTCTAGGGTAAAATGTCATATTAGCATCAGAGCCGATATTAAAGATTTCCTTTCAATGCTCCTTGAGTCTATAAAAAATGAACCAACAATCAATATTAGCAAATGGCATAAACAAATTGCACAGTGGAAGAGCCTTTATCCACTCACATATAAGGACGGTGACGATGTTGTTAAACCTCAACAGATTATCAATGCTGTGGATCAGGAGTCAGTTAATAAGGAGGTGATTGTCACGTCAGGGGTTGGATCACACCAGCAGTGGAGTGGCCGTCATTTTACCTTTGATTACCCCAGAAGGATATGGCTGACTTCAGGTGGACATGGCGCAATGGGCTACGATCTGCCCAGTGCTATTGGTGCACAATTGGCCCACCCTGACCACCTTGTTGTATCTTTCATTGGTGACGGGTCCTTTCAGATGAACATTCAGGAACTGCAATCTGTAGTAGAATTTGAAACCCCAATAAAGATTTTTATTCTTGATAACCAGAGGCTCGGCCTCGTCTCACAGTTTCAACTCCTGAATTGGCACATTGATCCAACAACAGGGAATAAATCAAATCCTGATTTTTCTAAAATAGCTAAAGCTTATGGAATAAAAACATTCCGGATCGACAAGAAAGAGTCGATACAAAAAGTTGTCAGAGATGCGTTAAACCACAAAGGACCTGCCCTTGTTCACTGCATTATTGATCAACATGAAGACGTTCTCCCTATGTTACTCGCTGGATCAACTATGGACAAGATGCTGCTACCAACACAGGTAGAGGTAATGAAAAGAAATGAACGAACATAGGACTGAGGCAAAATATTTGTTAAAAGATAAAGTAGCTCTTATTACAGGAGGAGACCGCGGAATAGGAAAATCAATAGTACAGCAGTTTTCAGATCAAGGAGCCAGAGTTGCTTATACATATTACGAGCGAAAAAAGTCAGCCCTTAATTTTGAGAGAGAGCTTATAAGAGATGGTAAAGATGTCATGGCAATTCAACTGGATCTATCAAACCGAAAAAGCATCCAGACTGTCATAAATAAGGTTCAAACAAAATGGGATTCTATATCGATACTTGTCAACAACGCAGCCATAGCCCAGGAAAAGCCATTCGAATCCATCAACGATAGCGACTGGGATACAATGCTCAAAATCAATTTGAGAGGCCCCTTTATCTGTTGCCAAGAAGTCCTTCCTGGTATGATTGATAGAAGGTGGGGAAGAATAATTAATATTGTTTCACTTGGCGGGCAATGGGGTGGATTCAACCAAGTCCATTATGCGGTCGCCAAGGCAGGACTTATCAATTTGACCCGTTCTATTGCCAAAATATACAGCAGAAATGGCATCACATGCAATGCTGTCTCTCCTGGATTAGCAGCAACCGATATGGCTCGGAATGAACTAAATACAGAAGCTGGTAGAGAAAAGGTGAAAAATATTCCCATAGGTAGGGTTGCAATGCCTGAGGAGGTGGCAAGTATTGTACTTTTTCTCGCAAGCTGTAATGCTTCATACATCACTGGGCAGACAATAAACGCAAATGGAGGAATGTATTTTACATAAAACCTTATGGATAGTGAGTGGTGGTATTGAGGCTGTTCCTGGAATAAAACGGGCGAAGGAGCTAGGTCTCCATGTTGTGGTAAGCGATGGAAACCCCCATGCGCCTGGTTTTTACTATGCTGATGATGCAATCGTAGTAAGTACGTACGACATCGAGGGAACAGTAGAGAAGGCAATTCAATACCATAAGAGCAAACGTTCTTTAGATGGTATACTATGCATGGCTGCAGATGTTCCTTTAACAGTCGCGCATGTTGCGAATGTGATCAACCTTCCGGGTTTATCAATTGAAACGGCCAAGTTAACCTCTGATAAGATAGCAATGAAAGATAGATTTGTTAAAAAAGGAATATCAGTCCCATGGTATAGTCCCCTTGAATCGTGTGATCAGCTACAAGAAATTATCCGAAAACAAAAGGGCCAACTCGTTATAAAGCCAGTCGATAGCAGGGGAGCCCGGGGGGTGTTCAAATTAGACAAATTTACACCAAATGTTCAGTGCTTGTATGATCTATCCCTTCAATCGTCTCCTTCAAAACGACTTATTGTTGAGGAATACCTTGAGGGATTGCAGTTAAGTACAGAAAGTATTTTGCTTGATGAAGGTAGTTACACTCCAGGCTTTGTCGATAGAAATTATGAATACTTGGAAAGATTTGCGCCAAGTATTATCGAAAATGGAGGACAGCAACCAACCCAATTAACTCCTGGGGAAAAAGAGAGTGTTATCCATCTTGCAGAAGAAGCTGGGAGGGCTCTAGGAATAACTAAGGGGACAGTCAAGGGCGATATGATTCTAACAAAAGATGGGCCAAAAGTTATTGAAATTGCACCGAGGCTTTCTGGTGGTTGGTTATCAACAGACCAAATCCCTTTAGCAACAGGTGTTGATTTGATTGGATGTGCAATACGCTTAGCTCTTGGTGAAAAGGTTGATCCATCAGCACTTGTCCCAAAATTTCAAAACGGCGTTGCGATCCGGTATTTTTTTCCCAAGCCCGGAAAGGTCACGGGTATTAAAAACGTAGAAAAATACGAGAAAACCTCTTGGGTTCATAAGATTCATTTTTTTGTGGGCAAGGGTGATTTGGTTGAAGCAATGACAAATCATACGAAAAGGGCTGGGTTTGTTATTACAGTTGGAAAGTCGCGTGAAGAAGCTGTAGATAGAGCTGAAAGAGTCATTAATGATGTTAAGATCCAAACAATCTAAAGGGAAAAATGAATGTTAAGCTTGTACTCCATATTTCATCTCAATCTTGCCTATTCATCTATTCCTGAATCCAGACGCTTGGAGATAATACGGAGGTGTTTTTGGCCCCTTCTTAATCTAGCAATAGAGGATAGC
>Ga0116173_1004118_pt1 | contig 10615 bp, 9 predicted proteins | sample AD_UKC085_MetaG_FD_89800 | JGI IMG/M metagenome (GOLD analysis project Ga0116173, IMG submission 89800) | Active sludge microbial communities of municipal wastewater-treating anaerobic digesters from USA - AD_UKC085_MetaG | ecosystem: Engineered > Bioreactor > Anaerobic > Digestate | place: USA...
GCAAAAGTACAAAAGAAATCCATATTGTGCTCTTTCTGATCATGGTCGTGTCATTATGATTCACTTCCTCCCTTCCGGAAGGGCGTAATATGTAATATCCGGGAGCTCTTTATACTAATCATGCAACCTATCAATAGGATAAAACAATTACTTTTACCGCCAAAGTTCATTGTTATGAAGAATTACTTTTGTTTTACGGTTTTTGCATTAATTCTCCTCACATTTCAGGTCTCGGGTCAGGGAAGCGCGGGACGGGAGCTGGAAGGTTCCTGGATGGGAAAGCTTAATGCCGGAGGTATCTTCCTCAGGGTCATCTTTAATCTCACTGCAGCCGGGAATGACTCACTCACGGCAACGCTCGACAGTCCCGACCAGGGAGCAAAGGGAATAAAAATCGGACCGGTCAGCTTACATGAAAATGAAATAAGGATAGCAGCGCCATTATTACTTGCTGAATACAACGGAACGATAAAAAATGACACTTTGATTGAAGGGATCTTTAAACAGGCAGGGACATCATTGCCTCTGACACTTACAAAGCTCAGGGAACAGTTCACCCTTAAAAGGCCCCAGGAACCCCTTCCTCCTTATCCATATACAGTCAAAGATGTCACGTTCACAAACCACGCCGCCGGCATTGACCTTGCCGGCACCCTTACCTTGCCGGAAGGAGAAGGCCCTCATCCGGCTGTTATCCTTATTACAGGATCAGGGACTCAGAACAGGGACGAAGAGATCCTTGGACATAAGCCCTTTCTGGTGATTGCCGATCATCTTACCAGAAACGGCATTGCTGTTTTAAGGTTCGACGACCGGGGAGCCGGGAGATCGAAGGGGACTCCGCTTAATGCGACATCAGCCGATTTTGCATCCGATGCCGCAGCAGCATTCCGGTATCTGAAATCTGAAGGAAGGATCGACACTGCTTTTATAGGACTTGCAGGACACAGTGAAGGAGGATTCATCGCTCCTATTGTTGCCTCCGAAAATCCTGAGATCGCTTTTATCATCTCTCTTGCCGGAACAGGTGTACCGGGAGAGGAAATTCTTCACAGGCAGAATCTGGATATAAGTCTTGCCTACGGAGCCGGCAGAAAAGAAACGGAAGAGGCCATCAGGATCAATGAAAAACTCTTCAGGATCCTTGTCAGCGAAACCGATAACATTGAAGCTGAGAGAAAGATAGTTGAAGAATACAGGAGTATCCTTGAAGAAAAGGGGACATCGCCGGAGGAAACAGAAAAGGGAATTAATCAGTTAAAAGCAGGTCTGAACCCTGCTTCATACAACTGGATGAGATACTTCATAAAGACCAATCCGGCAGATTACTGGAAGAGGGTAAAATGCCCTGTTCTTGCCATTAACGGAGAGAAAGACCTGCAGGTGAATGCCGGAATAAACACTTCAGCCATTGAAAAAGCCCTGAGATCCGGAGGAAACAAAAAGGTAACAGTCAGAATACTTCCGGGGTTGAATCACCTTTTTCAACATTCCTCAACAGGATTGCCGGCAGAATACGGAGAGATTGAGGAGACGATAAGTCCTGAAGTCCTGCAGCTTATGTCGGAATGGATCCTGAATGTTCAGATGAAGCGGCAAGCTTTCTGAGGATCGCCCTCCCCCTGGCAAGGATACCGGAAGCGAGCTTCTCTTCCTCCATTATCCTTATAGCCGCAGAGAGTTCATTTGCCAGACCCGGATAAAACAAAGCCAGCTTGTAAATGATCTCCATCGAATATGCCTTTACCGCTATCGCAGAAAAGCCTGAACGTATCATCCTGAAGCAATGGTCAGCCAGAATACCATGAAGTCTTTCACCGAGCCTTTGCAAATCGCTCAGCGATAATATTCGCAGGAAGGAACGCTGAACGCTCTCATTACCAACAGAATCTATTCTTTCTGCAATACCGGGAAGGTAGTTGCTCAGCACTTCAGGATTACTATCATAAAGCTTGGAAAGGGTCCATGAGGATTTGGATGCCAGTTTCCTGTCGTCGGAATAGGAATAATCTATCAGCCGCTTCAGGATATCATTGTTTTCAACGGCAGAAAGAGCCATCCATTCAGCCTGCTTTGCTCCCATTGTGGCTGCAACCAGCGTTTTAAGCTCACTTTCACTGTATACGGCCGGGTCTTCCGACTCTTCATTAACTATAACTTCCTGATTTGCTTCTACCTCCGCATAGAAATCCTTGAGATAGTTCCCGGCCACGATCATATCGGCTTCACAGAGATCTGCATTTAACAGTTCGTCCCGGCTTGTCCATTTATATTCTATGTGTTCCGAAAGAAGAGGGATATCATCAAGGGTATCACAGACAAATGGGATCAGCCATATCTTTTTTATGCCATAGTCATATTCTGTTGCAGGAAGTCTTTCCCTGATAACAATATCCATCGAAAGTTCCTCTTTTATCTCTCTTATAATACACTCTTCGTCAGATTCCCCGACGGCAATCTTCCCTCCGGGGAATTCCCATTTAAAGGGATGGTCCGAATCTGGCCCCCTCCTTACCATAAGAACCTTTTCCTCGTCATTCCTTATAAGCGCACACGTAACAACAATCATCACAACAATTTTAAAAGGTCTTCATAAAGGGGTATTTCCAGCAGGTGCTCATAAATATTTTTCTCAGTATTGAACCTGAAAGCATAATGCATCAGACCGTTTGTCACAAGGGCGAAGGGAACCCTGAACCCGAAATTATACTCTCCGACCTGATCGTAGACTTTGTTCTCATAGAAGTCGGAGATCCTTACTTCGGGCGCTTTGCATTCAATAATCATTACAGGATTTCCTCTCCTGTCATGAACAAGGATGTCGACTCTCTTCTTCATTTTTCCGAGCTGGAAGTTTATCTCAATACCGATAAGTCCGGGAGGGTAGCCTCCCTCATTAACAAGGTATCTGACAAAATTCTGCCGGACCCACTCTTCGGGAGTGAGTCTTACCCATTTCCTTCTCAGGGTATCGAATATCCTTTCTGATCCTTCTTTTCCATCTATCCTGAAGGAATATGCAGGAAGATTCAGCTGTTTCAACTTACTTTTGTATTTTTAAGCCCGGATAATGAATACTGTTTGATTTAGTCCGGCAATCTCCGGTGCAGCCCCCGCGTCATCAGGCGGTAAATGTACAATGCTTTTCAGACTGAGGGGGTCACAAAGTTAATTAAAGACAGGGTAATATTAAAAATGAAAATCATTAAACCAGTGTAGTTATGCATATGAGGACCAAAGAGGATATAGTTAACAACTGGCTTCCGAGGTATACGGGCAAGCCTACTGCTGAATTCGGCAGTTATTTCCTTCTTACCAATTACCTTTACTATGTTGAGCTTTTCGCCAGCTGGCATAATGTGAAAGTTGAAGGAAGGGACAAGAATATGCCCAATGCCACTGCAAACGGCATCACTATCATCAATTTTGGCATGGGAAGTCCCAATGCAGCTACGATAATGGATCTTCTGAGTGCGGTAAGCCCCTCTGCAGTTCTCTTTCTGGGTAAGTGCGGGGGTCTTAAGAGGAAGAACAAGCTCGGTGATCTGATTCTTCCGATTGCAGCGATAAGGAGCGACGGAACGTCGAATGATTACCTCCCTCTTGAAGTCCCGGCACTTCCGGCATTCATGCTACAGAGTGCAATTTCGGCCTCCATAACAAGGCATAACAAGGAGTACTGGACTGGTACGGTATATACAACCAACCGCAGGGTATGGGAATATGACGAAAGATTCAAGAAATACCTGGTCAAGACGAGGGCCATGGCCATAGACATGGAGACTGCTACTATTTTTACTGTGGGATTTGCAAATGAGATCCCCACCGGTGCTCTTCTCCTTGTTTCGGATCAGCCAATGATATCAACTGGGATAAAGACCGAAGAAAGCGATAAGGTAGTGACCAGCAAATTTGTCGAAATGCACCTGGAGATAGGGCTTGACGCCCTGCGTGAGATAATAGACAATGGCATCTCTGTCAAACACCTAAGATTCTGAATATGCCGGCATCGTATGATGAGATAATGTCCGATCTCAGGAAGAGGATCTTCAGGCCTGTTTATTTTCTGGCGGGCGATGAACCTTATTATATTGATCTTATAACCGATTATATTGCAGAAAAAGTCCTGACCGAGGAAGAAAAAGCATTCAACCAGGTTGTTTTATATGGTGAAGACACGACCATAAGCGCCGTTATTGATACTGCGAAGCGCTTTCCCATGATGGCCAGCCATCAGGTGGTCATCGTTAAGGAAGCTCAGTCGCTTAAGAAAACGGAAGATCTGGCATTGTATCTGGAAAAGCCTCTCCTTTCGACAATTCTTGTAATCAACTTCAGATACAAGGTAATAGACAAAAGGACAAAACTTTACAAGACACTCGAAGCCCAGGGTGTTTACTTCGAATCGATGAGGCTTCGCGACTACCAGGTTGCTCCATGGGCAGAAAGATATCTGATGGCAAAGGGAGTAAAGATCGATCCGGGAGCTTCGGCCCTTCTCAGCGAATACCTGGGAACCGATCTTCACAAGATTGCAAATGAGCTTGACAAGCTTCTTATTACACTTCCGGCAGGCAAGCCTTTAATAACAAGTCAGCTTATTGAAAAGAACATCGGGATAAGCAAGGACTTCAATAATTTTGAGCTTCAGAAAGCGGTCGGAGAAAGGAACATCCTAAAGGCCAACAGGATAGTCAACTATTTCGGTGAGAATCAGAAAGATAATCCCATAACTCTTACCATAGCATCTCTTTTTTCTCTTTTCACCAAGCTGCTTACATATCATTACCTGACCGACAAATCGAAAAATAACGTGGCTGCGGCACTCAAGATAAATCCATTTTTCGTGAAGGACTATGAGCTGTGGGCAACGAGATACAATGCTTCGCGGACCATTCATATCATCAGTCTTCTGAGGACCTATGACATGAAATCAAAGGGATTCGGCGATACAGGAACCGAACCCGGGGATCTTCTGAAAGAAATGATTTATAAGATTTTACACTAAAAGAGACACAGCTGTCAATTCATATCGGGCGATTCAGGAAAATCGGCCCATACACGGTATTTGTTTTTGAAGGACCTGAGAACTTTTTTCCAGCTGTCAACTCCCCTGCTGTTCATGATGGTCTCGGAATTGACGCGGGTTATCACCCATGAATTTTCTTTGAGTTCGCGTTCGAGCTGTCCTGCCGACCATCCCGAGTAGCCCAGGAAGAATCTTATCTGCCCTGGTCTGACGGATCCTGATCTGATAAGGTCCCTTACGGAGTCTAAATCTCCTCCCCAGAAAATATTACCTTCGACGTGAACACTTTTGGGTACCAGGTGACCTAGGCTATGGATATAGTGAAGAGTGTCGGGGGCAACGGGTCCTCCCATGCTCAGATTCTCCTCCCAGCCCTCAAAACCTGATACTGCATCACTGATCTTAAGATCGAGCTTTTTATTCAGAATGAACCCTACCGAGCCCTTGGGGTTGTGATCGGTAAGAAAGACAACACTGCGGTTAAAGAACGTATCCGGAAGAAAAGGTTCAGAAATAAGTATCTTACCTTTTTCCGGTATCTTGTCCTGAGGCAGTATTGCAAATAAGTCCATTTCGGGTTTCATATTGTAAAAATAAAAAACCAAATCCAAACATTTCTAATATTTATATATAAAAATCATGCCAAATGAAATATAAAATAATTAAGCATAAAAAAGGTTTAAATTAAATAATGTAATATTTTTGCCGAGTTTTGGTTAATAATATTATGCAAAAAAGTACATTACGTATTCTTGGAAACAAGGCGGTGCTGAACATACGTGAACGTATGTGTGAGACTGCCGAAGAATTGCTTGCAAGTGAGAAATTCAGGACTGTCATTGACCACTGTATAAAAAGACTTAAAGAAAAAGACAGCCCCCTGATGGAGATATTCGGCAATGCCGATCCTGATGAGGAAATGAAGGGTGATCTGATCAAAACCCTCTCATGTCTTTATAAATATGAAGGAAATGTGGTACCTCATATTTTCGCTAACTCCTCAGTCTTTCTGAAGGATCCTCACAAACTCAACAGCTTTGTCGAGTATCTGTATGATTACTGGCGGCATTTTGACAGGTTCATAATAAATGATTCGGAGGGTGACAGGCTTGACAAGAGGCCGTACCGGACCTTTAACGAGACAATAGAGCATCTGACGCATCTTATCCGCACTGTTTACAGGCACATACAGGAAAACATTACCGGAAGCCATCCCACTGTCTACCGTCAGATACCAGCCGGTGCCGAAATGGCTGTCATCTCCCTCCCGAAGGAGATCAGGTGGAAAGACGGCAGGTACAACAAGCTGAATTGTGTTCCTGTTATCCGTCAGATACTCATCTATCCGCCTCTGGTTATCCAGCAGCCTATGAACAAAAGGACAGGAGACTTTAAAAAGATAGATCAGAATCCCCTTGACCTTGCTGAACTGAATTCCGACGACTGGTTATGCTACCCGGCCAAAGTCGGGAAGCTTATCATAATGGTTTATTTCCATGTAAATTTCTTTGAGCTGGGGCTTTCGATGTGTAACCTTTTTCAGCTTGCTGAAGATCCTGAGCTTGAAAAACAGCCTGATGCGGTTTTGATATACGGTGTCGGTGGTAACAGGCTTGACGGGTTATCTACCTATCCAACTGTATTCTTCAACGATGAAGCGAATTCGGTTTTTGTCGGAGCCATTCCCGACCGCCTGGAGTTCGGTTATTTCGGATATCTGAAAAAAATGATCCTTACTCTTCATAACTCCATCATTATGAGGGAAGGCAACATGCCCTTTCACGGGGCAATGGTAAGGATACTGCTTCATGGCTGCAAGGAAGCCACCATACTAATGATAGGCGATACCGGGGCAGGCAAGTCGGAGACACTTGAAGCTTTCAGGGTTCTTGGAGAGAAGCATATAAGGGACATGAGGATCATTGCCGACGACATGGGATCGATAGAACTTGACGAAAGGGGCCGTCCAATTGGTTTCGGGACGGAGATAGGTGCTTTTCTGCGTCTCGACGATCTCCAGCCGGGTTATGCCTACGGACATCTCGACCGGTCAATAATTATGAATCCAAGTCAGGTAAATGCCAGGATAGTTATCCCGGTTACCAATTTTGCCACAATTATTCAGGGTCACCGGATAGATTACATCCTCTATGCCAATAATTATGAAGAGATAGATCCGTCACATCCTGTGATCGAAAAATTCTCCTCAGCCGTCGAGGCTCTTGCAGTATTCAGGAAGGGCGCCGTAATGAGCAAAGGTACAACCACCTCAACAGGGCTGGTAAATTCATATTTTGCGAATATTTTCGGCCCTCCGGAGTTTGTTGAAACACACGACAGTATCGCCGAAAAGTATTTCAACGCCTTTTACAGATCGGGTGTTTTTGTAGGTCAGATGCGCACCCGACTTGGTATCCATGGTTACGAGACTTCAGGACCAGCAGCAGCTGCATCAGAGCTTCTTAAGATCATCGGAGCTACCTCCTGAATTTTCAGAAAAGGAATCAGTATTTAGCCGGGCGCGACTCTTTCATTGTCTTGTACACAGCATCGAAGATATCTTCGGCGTTTGGTTTTGAGAAGTAATCTCCGTCGGTCGTATAGGCAGGCCTGTGTTCCTTTCCGGTAAGAGTCCTGGGAGGAGAATCGAGATAGTTCCATCCTCCCTGTTTTTCGAGCACTTCCTGCATCATATATGCTGTAGTTCCGCCGGGGACATCCTCGTCGACAAAAAGGACCCTGCTGGTTTTTTTGAGCGATTCAACTATGACCCCCTTTCTGTCGAAAGGCACAAGGGTCTGCACATCAATAAGTTCAACCGAGATGCCGTGCATCGAAAGCTGTTTAACTGCTTCGGCTGCAATTCTGACTGTCGATCCGTAAGTTACGAGGGTAAGATCCGTTCCCTGGCGTAGTATTTCCGGAACTCCAAGTTCAATTTTGAATTCCCCGAGGTTTTCAGGCATTTTCTCTTTCAGCCTGTATCCGTTCAGAGGTTCAATAACTATTGCAGGATCATTTCCTTCAAGAAGGATATTGTAAAAACCCGCAGCCCTGGTCATATCTCTTGGTGAACACACATAAACTCCTCTGACGGAATTTATAAGCATGCTCATCGGAGATCCGGAATGCCATATCCCTTCAAGCCTGTGCCCCCTTGTACTTATTATCAGAGGGGCCACCATCCTCCCTGCTGTCCTGTAATGGGTGGTTGCCAGGTCGTCGCTCAGGATCTGGATGGCATACATAAGATAGTCGAGGTACTGGATCTCGGCAATAGGCCGCATGCCTCTCAAGGCCAATCCAATACCCTGCCCGAGTATAGTCGCTTCCCTTATGCCTGTATCGGTGATCCTCAGTTCCCCGAATTTTTTCTGAAGTCCCTCAAGCGACTGGTTTACACCTCCTATGTTTCCGGTATCTTCGCCGAAAGTGACAAGAAGCGGATATTTACTGAACAGCTTTTCGTAATTGTCGCGGAGGATCTGCCGTCCGGGAACCTCTTCGGCGTTATCGGAATATCTCGGTGCTACAGGACTGACATTAAGCACCGAAGTAGGCATTTCGTTGTAAAGGAAGGTATTGTAGCTTTCAGATGCATCCCTGTAATTACGTTTAAGCCAGCCCTGAAGATCTTCCTTCAGGTTATCGGCTTTTACACAAGTACCGCATATATTCCGGAGAATCTTTCTTGCGGCCATGAAGTTATCCTTTCTTATTGGGGATACCACCTTTTTAAGATCTTCAGTAATATCTTCAACGGCGGCCTCCTTTATCTCCTCTACGCATTTGCAGCTGCGCTCGTTTATTATCTTCACCAGGGCGTCCCTTTCTATCTTTATGGGATGCTGGAACATTTCCCAACCGCGTTTACGTGATTCCTTTGCCTCATTTTCAGCTTCTGAAGCCAGCCTGTCGAGCTCATCAGAGCCTGCAATCCCTTCGCTTATGATCCATTCCTTCATCTTCAGGATGGGATCGTATTCATTTTCCCACCTCAGTCTGTCTTCACTCTTGTATCTTTCGTGCGAGCCTGAAGTGGAGTGACCAAGGGGCTGGGTAACTTCCTCGATATGTAAGAGCACTGGTTTATGGTCACGTCTGCAGATCTCGATTGCCTCCTCATAGAGCTTCACAAGTCCTGGATAATCCCATCCCTTACCTTTAAAGATCCTGTAACCCGGCTTACCAGGTTCGTCCTCAAATCCTCTTAATATATCAGATATACTTCCCTTTGTTGTCTGGTATTTTTTGGGAACAGATATACCGTAGCCATCGTCGTAAACAGAGACTGCCATTGGCACCTGTAATACGCCGGCAGCATTTATTGTCTCCCAGAAATGGCCCTCCGAGGTACTTGCATCGCCGATTGAGCCGAAGGCTACTTCGTTCCCCTTAAGTGAAAGTGTGGTAAACTTATGAAGTTCGCTGTTCTCCCTGAAGAGTTTTGAGGCATAGGCAAGTCCGAGAAGACGGGGCATCTGCCCGGCTGTCGGGGATATATCGGACGAGGAGTTTTTCTGTTTTGTCAGGTCGCGCCATGATCCGTCGGGATTAATATTGGGTAGAGAAAAATGATTATTGAAAACCCTTCCCCCGCTTCCTGGATTGATTTCCCTGTCGGTATTTCCGTAAAGCTGGTGAAAGAACTCGACAGAGTCGTAAAGTCCCATAGCCATCATCCATGTCTGGTCGCGGTAATATCCCGATCTCCAGTCGCCGTCTCTGAACTGCTTTGCAAGGGCAAGCTGTATGATCTCCTTCCCGTCGCCGAATATCCCGAACTTGGCTTTTCCTGTCAGTACCTCGCGGCGCCCGATGACGCTCAGATTACGGCTTAGGTTAGCCAGCCTGAAATCCGCAAGAATTTCTTCCTTCGATATTTTTAAATGCTCAATATAGTTTTTATGGTCCATTTCAGTATGTGTTTTATTCCGACAGAAGGTAAACAAACTAATCGTGGTGTTGTTTAATTTACGATATATAATTGATAATTATCCTTACATTGCATAAAAAATCCGGGGCTTAGAAGATTTCAGCCGTAATCCGGACACAAGTGCATCCCGGATAATTAACTGAACTAAAGATCTTTATGTTTTTAAAGTTACTTATATTGTCAATTGCGCTTATCCTTCCCGCCATAATCTTTCTTGGAATAAGGATACTGCTGAAACGCAACGGAAGTTTTCCCGACACTCATGTCGGTCATAACAGGGAGATGCGGAAGAGGGGGATTACCTGTGCAAAGAGCACCAACATCGGATGTACACCCGCCGGCAACTATAATGGATGTGCCGCGTGCGGAGTAATCCATGGCGGTGAGGAAGATTAGCAGCAGTCAGTATCAGATTAAGCAGGGATTTTCAGGAGTAAGGGCAAAAGCGTAAAATGAGCAAGATTCTGAGTACAGGATTTTGCTCATTTTGAGTTTTTAAGGGATTATAATGATTTTGACCAGCGATTTTCTGTCATTTGGTTATTATTGGGCAAAATAATCCCATATGGTCATCTAATTGAGATCATTTACACTATGCTGCTTGATGTTCAGCCTTTGAGACGGCCAGCCGTTTTGCGATTCTGACAGCA
>Ga0116173_1004120_pt1 | contig 10609 bp, 10 predicted proteins | sample AD_UKC085_MetaG_FD_89800 | JGI IMG/M metagenome (GOLD analysis project Ga0116173, IMG submission 89800) | Active sludge microbial communities of municipal wastewater-treating anaerobic digesters from USA - AD_UKC085_MetaG | ecosystem: Engineered > Bioreactor > Anaerobic > Digestate | place: USA...
ACTTACCTTAATGATATAGTATTATTGTTAAATATTCAACACGAATTATGTAGATAGTGACAAATAATTTTTACTTTGCCAAATTAATAACAATATATGGGAGAAAATAAGGGTTTAAAATTGAATAAAAAGGGTGTACAATAGTAAGAAGAAAGGGTTTACATAACAATTCAGACTGAGATTATAAGGAAACAAGTCACTTAAGGACAAAAACAATAAAAAAGAAAAAGGAAAGATTATGGGAGCTGCGTAATCTCATATATCAGGGGGACAGTGTCCCGGTTGGAAAGGGGAGAGTTATGGAAAAGAAATATGTTCTTGCCTTAGATCAAGGCACAACAAGTTCAAGAGCAATACTTTTTGACAGAAATGGAAGAATTGTAAGCATGTCTCAAAAGGAATTCACTCAAATTTATCCTGCTCCCGGATGGGTTGAGCATGACCCTTTGGAAATATGGGAAACCCAGATAAATGCTGCAAAGGAAGCCGTAAAGGATATAAATGTTTCAGAAATTGCGTGCATAGGAATTACAAATCAAAGAGAAACCACAATTCTCTGGGATAAAAATACAGGAGAACCTGTTTACAACGCAATAGTCTGGCAAAGCAGGCAGACTTCAGATATCTGCGATGAGTTGAAGAAGTCCGGCTTAGAGCCCTACATCAAAGAAAATACGGGACTGGTTATCGATGCTTATTTTTCAGGGACAAAAATAAAGTGGATTTTGGATAATGTACAAGGAGTAAGGGAGAAAGCCGAAAAGGGTCATATTTTATTCGGGACCGTGGATACCTGGCTCATGTGGAATCTCACAGGCGGGAAGGTCCACATAACCGATTATTCCAATGCTTCAAGAACTATGATTTACAATATTAAAACTCTGAAGTGGGATGAAAAGATACTCGACATATTGAACATACCTCATGAAATATTGCCGGAAGTCAGGCAGTCATCAGAAACATACGGCAATACAAAGATGGAGATTTTCGGCACTGAAATACTCCTGTCGGGAATTGCAGGAGACCAGCAGGCTGCTCTTTTCGGCCAGCTTTGTTTTCAGGAGGGAATGGTAAAAAATACTTACGGCACAGGATGCTTCATGCTTATGAATACGGGAGAAAAGCCGGTTATGTCCCGCAAGGGCCTTATTACCACAATTGCATGGGGTTTAAACGGCAGGGTTGAGTATGCCCTGGAGGGGTCCATATTTGTGGCAGGAGCAGCAATACAGTGGCTCAGGGACGAGCTTAAGCTCATACATGATGCAGCTGACTCAGAATATTTTGCAAATAAGGTTGGGGACACAAAAGGAGTCTATATGGTTCCTGCATTTACGGGGCTTGGGGCTCCATACTGGGATATGTACGCAAGGGGAGCGATTGTAGGACTCACAAGGGGTGCTGGCAGGAATCATATTATAAGGGCAGCTCTTGAATCCATTGCATATCAGACAAAGGATGTAATTGAAGCAATGATTGATGATTCAGGAATTAATTTAACAGCATTAAAGGTTGACGGAGGAGCATCTGCAAATAATTTTCTGATGCAGTTTCAGTCAGACATACTTAATGTTAATATTGAAAGACCTGAGATAACAGAAACAACTGCCCTTGGTGCAGCATATCTTGCAGGTCTTGCTGCGGGATTTTGGAAGTCAAAGGGAGAAATAATCCAAAATTGGAATATGGATAAAAGGTTTAAACCGGCAATAAATGACGATGAAAGAGATAAATTATACAGCGGCTGGAAAAGGGCGGTTGAACGAGTCAGATGAATGGGGACAAACCAGACCTTTTCTTCAGGGAAAGTCTTTCGGAGAAATGTCCCAAAACATATGGAGGAATAAATGAAAACAGAATTTTTCATAAACAACAGAAGAAAATTTGCAGAAAAAATGCAGGATTATTCTGCAGCTGTATTCTTTTCAGGAAAGGCACCCAGAGAAAGTGCTGACCAGAAGTATTCATTTTCCGTTGACAGAAATTTCTTTTACCTTACGGGAATAGACAGAGAGGATATGGTTTTGGTAATCAGCAAAACAGGAGGCAGGACAGAAGAAACACTGTACATACCCCCCGTTGATGAGCATTTTGAAAAATGGTACGGCATCCTTATGAGAAAGGAAGAAGCCCTTGAGGCATCAGGCATTAAAACTCTTGAAAACAGAAATGATTTTCTTTCAAAGTTTTCCGGCAGGCTGTCGTCTGTTGACAGACCTGACAATGTCTATATTTTCTCATACATAACAGATGCAGATGAGCCTTATGATTGTTACAGAAGTTTAGCTCATTGGATGAGAGCTCAATACCCTGCAGTAAATATTAAAAATTCATTGGATATTATGATTGAGCTGAGAAGCAGCAAGTCAGAGGAAGAAGTTGAAGAAATTAAAACTGCCATAGGACATACCAGGGAAGCTTTGGAATTTGTAATGAAAAGTTTAAAGCCGGGCATGTTTGAATACCAGGCAAGGGCAGATTTTGAGTACCAGCTGATGCTGAGAAATTCAAGACCAAGCTTTGCCACAATTGCTGCTTCATCAGGTAATGCAGTAATATTGCATTATGTTAATTTGCAGCGTAAAATGCAGGAAGGCGATATGATTCTTCTTGACCTTGGTGCACTGTCAAATAATTATGCCTCCGACATTACAAGGACATATCCTGTAAAAGGTAAATTTACAAAGAGGCAGAAGGATATTTACAAGGTGGTTTTGGAAGCACAAAATGTTGCAGTTGAAGCCATGCACCCGGGAGCATCCGAAACAGATGTAAACAATAAGGTTAAGGAGTATTTCGCCAAGGAATTAAAAGTGCTTAATTTAATCAAGGATGATTCGGAGGTTGACAAATATTATTATCACAGCATTGGTCATCCTCTGGGGCTTGATGTTCATGATTTAAGAAGAAGAGACAAAACAATCCAGGAAAACAATGTTTATACCGTGGAGCCGGGACTATATATAAAAGAAGAAGGAACAGGCATAAGAATCGAAGATAATGTGTGGGTTACAAAAAAAGGAATAGTTAACTTATCAAATGATATAATCAAGTCAGTCGATGACATTGAAAATTTTATGAACAGGAGATAGTTGACCGGCGGCAAACTTATATTGAGTTTGCGTACAAATAAAATTGTGTGTAAAACTGCAGAACCTTCATTTCTAATCATTTTTTAATTTAGCATTAATCGATTTTGAATTATTTATGTGTACTATGTAAATATAGGGATATTCTTTAATAAGACATTCCTGCATGACAAATGATTTGAAATCTTATACAAGTTAAAATATGGAGGTAGAAATGGATATACTTATTGGCTTGTTTTTATTTATAGTATTAATTGGAGCAGCGTTGAAAGTCGGTGTTGTACTGCTTAACGTTATCTTCACATTCTTTGGGGCAATAATCGGTTTTATTGTGATTCTTGCATTAATCCCTCTTGGAATAGGACTTTTGCTGATTCCGGCAATAATAATCGGGATAATTGTCGCTATAGTAAAATGCATTAAATTAATTTTTTAGTTGACAAAAATAAGTTATTTATGTATAGTTTATCTATTGAAAATACATAATAACTTAAGCGATGAAAAGAAGAGTAGTTTTAAAATCATGATATAGAGAGCCGGCGCATGGTGGAAGCCGGGGATTGGTTTTAAAACGAACATGGCCTTGGAGCTTTGTACCTGAGCACAGGAGTTAGGGTACGACGTTAGTATACGTTATAATACAAGGTTTAATTGAACCTGTTGAGGCACATGTTGTGAAATATGTGCAAAAAAAGAGTGGTAACGCGCTATTCGCCTCTTAGCTTATGCTAAGAGGCGTTTGTATGCCCTAACCCCATTTTTATGACTCCTTTTTCATAAAAATGGCGGTAGGTCAACCGCAAAGAATTCCCAATTTATGCGAGACAAAGCGAGCAGATAAATTGGTGAATTCCCCTGCGTATGACACTATAGAGAGAATAAATAAATTAACAAGGAGGAAAATACATGAATAAAGGCAAATATTATTTAACAACCGCAATTGCATATACATCAGCCAAACCTCATATAGGAAATACATATGAAATAGTTCTTGCCGACAGTATTGTAAGATTCAAGAAATTGAACGGATATGATGTATATTTTCAAACAGGAACAGATGAGCACGGACAGAAAATACAGCTTAAGGCTGAGGAAGCAGGCAAGTCACCACAGGCATTTGTTGATGAGGTAGCTGCTGATATTAAAAGGATTTGGGATTTAATGAATACTACTTATGATAAATTCGTAAGAACAACAGACCCCGAACATGTTAAGACTGTGCAAAAAATATTCAAGAAGCTCTACGACCAGGGAGACATTTACAAAGGCTACTACGAAGGATGGTACTGCACTCCTGATGAAGCGTTTTTTACGGATGCCCAGTTAGTAGACGGCAAGTGCCCTGACTGCGGAAGAGATGTTTATATGGCAAGAGAAGAGGCATATTTCTTTAAAATGAGCAGCTATGCGGATAGATTGATGAAGCATATTGAAGAAAATCCTAAGTTTATCCAGCCGGAATCAAGAAAAAATGAAATGGTTAACAATTTTATCAAGCCCGGCCTCCAAGATTTGTGCGTATCAAGAACATCCTTTGACTGGGGTATTCCCGTTACCTTTGATGAAGGCCACGTTGTATATGTTTGGATAGATGCATTGAGCAACTATATCACATTCCTGGGATATGATACTGATGGAAACCACGGTGATCTTTACAAGAAATACTGGCCGGCAGATGTACACTTAATCGGCAAGGATATTTTAAGATTCCACACTATTTATTGGCCTATACTTTTAATGGCATTGGATGTAGAGCTTCCCAAGCAGGTTTTCGGTCATCCCTGGCTGTTGGTGGGCGAAGGCAAGATGAGCAAATCAAAGGGAAATGTTATTTATGCTGATGATTTGGTAGACTTGTTCGGAGTGGATGCAATCAGGTACTTCGTCCTTCATGAAATGCCCTTTGCTTCTGATGGAACACTGACTTATGAATTGATAATAGAAAGAATCAATTCAGATTTGGCTAATATTTTAGGCAATTTGGTTAACAGAACAATAGCAATGACAAATAAATATTTCGAAGGAGTGATTTCAGCTCCTACAGCGCCGGAGCCTATAGATGATGAATTAATTAAGCTTGCTCTTGAAACAGCCCTGAAGGTTGAAAAGAAAATGGATGAACTTAAAGTCTCCGATTCCATCGATGAAATATTCACCCTGCTTCGAAGAAGCAACAAGTACATCGATGAAACACAGCCCTGGATTCTTGGCAGAGATGAAAGCAAAAAAGAAAGATTGGGGACTGTTTTATACAATCTTTTGGAATCCATAAGAATTGCAGCAGCGCTTCTGGAACCCTATCTGCCGGAAACATCCGGGAAAATACTAAAGCAGCTTAATACAGGCAAAAAAGACTGGGACTCCCTCCTGCAGTTTAACGGCATGGTACCGGGACAAAAGGTAGGAACACCTGAAATTTTATTTGCACGAATAGATACTGCAAAGAAAATTGAAGAAATCAATAACATAAATGAGGCTAAACATTCAAAAGAACCTGCAAAGACGAAAGAAACACCGGAAAAGCCAAAAGATGTCAACTATGCAACCATGGAGGATTTTAAGAAGCTTGACCTGAGAGTTGCAGAAATAATCAAGGTTGAAAGACATCCAAACGCAGATAAGCTCCTTGTGTTTCAATTGAAAATAGGCGAAGAAACAAGACAGGTGGTTTCAGGCATTTCACAATGGTATAAACCTGAGGACCTGGTGGGTAAAAAAGTGGTAATGGTTTATAATTTAGAGCCGGTAACCCTGAGAGGGGTTGAATCCAACGGCATGATTTTATCGGCAGAAAAAGGGAAGAAGCTTTCAGTGGTATCCACCTTGGAAGACATGCCCGGCGGTTCAACAATATCATGATGCCCTAACCCTATTTTTCTGACCGAAGGGAGAGAAAAATAGCGGTAGGTCATTCGCAACGAATTCCCAAAATATGCGACGGAAGGAGCAAATATTTTGGTGAATGAGACTGCGTGATGCCCGACGAAGCCTGTATGAATAAAAGGCGAACCCCATATAAATAAAAGATGACCCCTCAATAAATATTTTAAAAAGGATTTGAATCGGGATTCAAATCCTTTTTTATAAAAAAATCATTAAGGAGAGACTTATAAACCTTGTAACAATTATATTTCTTTCTTCCAGAGTCCGTGAAGATTGCAGTATTCATAAGCTGCAACAACTTCATCGCCTTCAACCAGGGCAAATACAGCTGCAGGTTTTTCTCCCGGAGACAAGCATGCTCTCTGAGCGCCATTTTTAGTTATTAGGTAGATAAACTGGATATAGTGTTCTTCAACCATGGGGTGTTCAACACTTCCAACCTTTACAGTTACTTTGCTGCCTTCAACTTCTATTTCCGGTATATGTTTTTCATAAGCAGCTTCCTTGGTATTTGCTACAAGTTCCTTCATTGGCTCTCCGCAGCATACCAATTCTCCGCCGCCTTCCAGCACCAGCCCCACTAAATTTCCGCAAGTTTCACAGATAAAAAACTTTCCTCTGTTACACATAAAATAATACCTCCTAGTTTTATATTCTTCAATATAATCCTTATACCCCGAAAAAAATACTTAAAACAAAATTAATTAACTTTTTCAGATTTCATTTTAGCAGCTCCTATGCTTACTAATGCTATAGCTATTGCCATAGCAGCTATGTTGCATGTAGTAGCAGCCCCGATTTCAAGCGCTGATGGGATATCGTTTTTAACAAAAGCCAGCATTGTTTCATAGAGGCCAAAGCCCGGAACTATGGGAAGGACTGCAGGGAAAATAAAAATCGTTACAGGCATTTTAAATTTGCGGGCAAAAGTTTCACCCATCAAGGCAACAAAAGCTGTTCCTGCAAAAAATCCAAGGGTAATATTTATGTGGGCAGAGCATGCAGCATATATGACATAACCTATTGATGCAGCTGTAGATGTATGTATTAAGATTTCTTTAGGAGAATTTATTGTAAGTGCAAAAAATAATGTTGCTGCAAAGCAAAAGATTAAATCTAAAATTATATTAATCATGATGAGTCCTCCTATAATATTCCTGTGTAATAAGCAAAGTAGACGACAATTCCCGCTCCTGCCGCCAAAGATGACGCGACCAGCAAAGCTTCCGCTCCCCTTGCCATACTTGAAATCAAATCTCCTCTGATAGTGTCACGAATTGAATTGATCATTGCAAGACCCGGCAAAAGAGGCTTCAGGGAGCCGACAATTATATTATTATAGCTTCCTTCTTTTACAAAAAATGTTACGAATATTGCTATGTATGCTATTATTAGCCCTGAAAAAATGCTTGAAAAAAACTGATGGGAATGTAAATTATTTAAACGTCTTGACACCATGAAAACCATAATTCCCGCAAAAAGAGCCGTGAAAAATTCAATTGCATGCCCCCCGAACAAGACAGTAAAGAAGGCTGAAGACAAACCTGCATACAGTACACGATACTTTACTGCTGAATCCGGACGGCTCTCAATTTCCTGCAGTTTTGACAATGCTTCATTCAAGGTTATTGAATGTTCTGAAAGCTGCCTTGAAACATTGTTTACATCATTTAACTTATGTAAATCAATTTTCCTTTTGTGTATTCTTTTAACCAATGTGTAATTGTCTTCCCCGTCAACAGAAATTGTAATGTGAAAGCCCGTAGGGGTGGCTATTGATTCTATTTCTTCCACATCAAAGGACCTTCCTATGTATTGTATTATTTCTTCTGCCCGGTATGTTTCCCCTCCGTTTTCAAGTATAATCTGGGCAGCTAATTTAATGACTTTCAAAAGATTGCCGGCGCTGATTTCCAAGATATCACCTCCCTTTATTAATTGGATTATATCATTGTAAATGACAATATTCAAATAGTTTGCACATCCAATAATAAATGTTTAAAACTTTCGATATATATGTTATAATTACATAAATTTAGGCGGAGGGCGAAATGAGAGAGCGGGAAGTTAAGGTCTTAAATATAGACAAGGAAGAAATAGAAAAAAAGCTTATCGATATTGGAGCTGTTCTTGTAAAGGATGAAGACCAAATAAACTACAGATTCGATACAGACGATTATTATTTGAAAAAAACCTACGACGCTTATTTGAGAATAAGGATTACTAAAAATAATTTGTCAGGTGAAACAATTAATACAATGACTTTTAAAAGAAACTTAAAAAGGGATTCCTTAAGGATTAATGAAGAAGTTAATACAGACCTTTCCAATTGGGAAAGTGCCGCTAAAATAATCGAGATACTTGGCTACAAACAAAAAAGGCCCGGCTACAAACATCGCAGGTCCTATATGTATGATAATATATTGTTTGAAATTGATACCTGGGATGAAGAAACCTACGCAAAACCTTATCTTGAAATTGAAGTTTCCTCTGATGAAGAATTGGAAAAAGCAATAATGATATTGAATATTGACAGAAGCCAGATTACAACCAAGCCCATCGACGAGATGAGGAAAGATTAGGAATGATAGAATTAACGGTTAGGAGTGAAAGCATGGTTTTAGTTGTCGATATAGGCAATACAAATATAGTAATCGGTGTTTACAAGGGCAATGAGCTTGTCGGGAATTGGAAAATGGTCACCAAGAGTGAAAAAACATCCGATGAATATGGAATTTCAATAGTAAATTTATTAAGCTACAATGACATTGACCATAAAAACATCAGCAGTGCAATAGTGTCTTCTGTTGTGCCCAACGTAATGCATTCATTTGAAAATACCCTCAAAAAGTTTTTTAACATAGAGCCCATTGTTGTAGGACCCGGAGTGAAAACAGGGATTACAATAATGATAGAAAACCCAAGAGAAGCAGGAGCCGACAGGATTGTGGGGCTTGTGGCAGCCCATGAATTATACTCAAAGGGCGATACCACGATAGTCATAGGCTTTGGAACGGCAACAACCTATGATGTTATAAATGAAAAAGGAGAATACAAATACGGCATTACATCTCCGGGGATTCAGATTTCTGCCGATGCAATGTGGCAAAGAACTGCACAGCTTCCGAAAATTGAAATTAAAAAGCCGGATACAATTCTTGCAAAAAACACTGTAGCAAGCATGCAGGCCGGGCTTGTTTACGGATACATAGGACAGGTAGAATATATTATTAAAAAAATAAAAGAAGAATTGCATAATGATAATATAAAGGTTGTGGCAACCGGGGGGTTCGGAAGGCTTATATCCGACGGAACCTCAGAAATTGACATATTTGATCCCGAGCTTTTGTTTAAAGGATTAAAAATAATCCACGATAAGAACTTTAAAAAATAAAGATTTGGGGGAAGGTTCTTTTAATTCTTGAGAAAGGAAAAAACAATTGCCAAAATTAGAATATATGATTGGTATAGTTTACAAGAAATTTTTTATGTAAACCCCAATCTTTTTTTATGCCCGGGGGGATGAGTTTACAGAATTTTTTTTATGTAAACTCAAATTTTCAGATACAATTCTTTTTTGACTTTCACATATTATTAGGGTTTACAGAACTTTTTTTATGTAACCCAAATTTAATAAAAAATTTTAAAAAAGGCTTTTAAAATTTAAAAATTGTGGTATAATAATAGAACAAATGTTCGAAAAACAAAAAAACAAGCTGGGATATTCACGTGCCGCAGCAAAAAAGACACCTGGAAAGTACCTGTTTCAGCAAGGAGGCGGAGTTGATGGGGCAGATAATAATGCATATTGATGTGAATTCAGCTTTTTTAAGCTGGACGGCTGCATATGAAAAACAAATGGGAATAGAAAGAGATATACGGACAGTGCCGGCTGTTATCGGCGGAAATGAACAAAGCCGCCATGGAATTGTTCTTGCAAAATCAACTCCTGCCAAGAAATTCAAAATCCAGACAGGAATGTCTCTTATGGAAGCAAGGCAGATGTGTCCTGATTTGCTTGTAATATCTCCGGATTACAATATTTACGTAAGAGCAAGCAAGGCTTTGAGAGAATATTTGAAAAAATATACTCCCGATGTGGAAGTTTTCAGCATTGATGAATGCTTCCTGAGGTTTACGGACATAAACAGAGACCAGGCTGTTAAGCTTGCCTATAAAATAAAGGACGGTGTCCGGGATAAATTCGGCTATACAGTAAATATAGGAATTTCTGAAAACAAGCTTCTTGCAAAACAGGCAGGAGACTTGGAAAAGCCTGACAAGTGCCATACCATGTTCATTGAGGAGATAAAAGAAAAATTGTGGCCTCTGCCGGTTGAGGAATTATTTATGGTGGGAAGAAGAACCAGACCGAAATTAAACAGATGGGGAATTTATACAATCGGAGAGCTTGCAAATGCAGATTATAAATTAATTGCAGCCATGCTTAAATCCCACGGCAGATTAATTTACAATTATGCCTGGGGGAGAGATATTTCAATCTTTAAAGAAAAGGACCCGATCAAGAGCGTAGGAAACAGCAGCACCTTGAAATTTGATATTACAGACAGGGAAACAGCCCATGTTGTACTGCTGAGCCTGACTGAAATGACTGCCTGGAGATTGAGAGAAGCAGG
>Ga0116173_1004125_pt1 | contig 10603 bp, 9 predicted proteins | sample AD_UKC085_MetaG_FD_89800 | JGI IMG/M metagenome (GOLD analysis project Ga0116173, IMG submission 89800) | Active sludge microbial communities of municipal wastewater-treating anaerobic digesters from USA - AD_UKC085_MetaG | ecosystem: Engineered > Bioreactor > Anaerobic > Digestate | place: USA...
CAGGCGCCCACCATCGGCGCTCCGCACGACCGGGACGTCACCCGAGGGGAAGTACTGCGCGAGGGCAAGGAAGCCACCATCCTGGCGATCGGCCCCATCGTCAGCGCCTGTCTGGGAGCCGCGGACAAACTGGCTGCCGCGGGGATTTCGGTCGGGGTGGCGGACGCGCGTTCGGTCAAACCGCTGGACGCCGCTCTTCTCGAACACCTGGCGGATACCCCAATCATCACGGTGGAAGAAAACGCCATCGAAGGCGGGTTCGGCTCCGCCGTCCTGGAATTCTACGAGCAGCGCGGCCGCGTGCAGGAAGTCCGCCTGCTCCGCCTCGGCTTTCCCGACCGCTTCATGGAGCACGCCACGCGTGAGGAACAGTTGGAAGAGGTGGGGTTGAGCGCGGACGGGATCTACCGCTCCGTCTGTGCGTTTCTCGGCGTGCAGGCGCCCGAACCCGTCAAATAGAGGGCGCAGGCCGTATGGTCACGCGCGGTTTGAGCGGGATCCATCGCACGTTACACGGACGGCAGCATGGGTCCCCGCAGGCCGGTGTCCAGGCTCAGGTCGGCGCTGCGATCCACATGGCGCGTCGTCTTGCGCCGTGATTCGAAGTCCTTGGGGGTGGGCGTGGGGTAATCGTTGTTGAAGCACGCCAGGCAGAAGGACTCCATGGGCAGCCCGGTGGCCTCCACCATACTGGGGATGGTGTTGAACGCCAGGGTCGTGACTCCGATGAACTCGCGCATCTGCTCGACCGGCATGTTCGCGGCAATCAGCTTTTCCTGCCGGGGCGTATCAATACCGTAGTAGCACGAATTGATGATGGGCGGGCAACTGATCCGGAAATGCACCTCCTTCACCCCGCATTTCCAGAGCAGCGTGATGATTTTGCGGGCCGTGGTGCCGCGCACAATCGAATCGTCGACGAGCACGATCCGCTTCCCCTGGATGGCGCTTCGTGCGGGGTTGAGCTTGATCTTGACGCCGAAATCGCGGATGCGCTGGTCGGGCTCGATGAACGTGCGTCCCACATAATGGTTTCGGATGAATCCCATGTCGAAGGGAATGCCGGACTCGTGCGAGTAGCCGAGCGCGGCCTGGTTGGAGGAGTCCGGCACCGCCATGACGAGGTCGGCCTCGACCGGCTGGATTCGGGCCAGATTGCGTCCCAGTTGTTTGCGCACGTCGTCGACGCTCCGGCCGAAGATGGTGCTGTCCGGACGGGCCACGTAAATGAACTCGAAGATGCAGGCCCGGGGCTGCTCCGGCGCGAAGGGTTTGAAGGATTCCACGCCGTCCCGCGTGATGGCAACGACTTCGCCCGGCTCCACCTCGCGCACCCATTCGGCGTCGATGATGTCGAGGGCGCAGGTCTCGCTCGCCAGCACGTGCGCCTCTCCCAGGCGGCCCAGCCAGAGCGGCCGGAATCCGAAGGGGTCCCGCGCGGCCACGAGTTCCTTGCCGTTGGTGGCGAGGATGGAATAGGCGCCGGCCACCTGGTTGAGGGCGTCAATGACGCTTTCCGCGAACCGCTCTTTCTTCGAGCGGGCAATCAGATGGAGAATGACGCCGGTGTCCGTGGTGGAATGGAAAATGGCGCCCTGGTCTTCGAGTTCTTCGCGCAGCCGGGCCGCATTCACGAGGTTGCCGTTGTGACATACGGCCATCGAACCGCGAGAATAGTCCACGATGAGCGGCTGGACGTTCTTCAGTTCGCTGGTGCCGAATGTCGAGTAGCGGACGTGGCCGATGGCGATGTCGCCGGGCAGGTTGGCGAGACGGTGGGGCTTGAACACGTCCGCGACAAGCCCCACGCCGCGATGGGCGCGCAGGGTGTCGCCGTCGCAGCTGACGATGCCCGCGCCTTCCTGGCCGCGATGCTGCAGGGCATACAGCCCCAGATAGGTCAATGTGGTGGCTTCGGGGTTTCCGAACACGCCAAAAACGCCGCACTCGTGCCGCGGCGATTCCGACAGACCCGCGTCTTCCTCCCCGCTTCGGGATGCTCCGAAGGGTTCGCCTTCACCCGCATGCTGTGTCATCTCAGAAATCGTCCCTGCCCGTCAGTCTTCTGTAGGCTTCCACGTACTTTTCGCGCGTCTTGGTGATCACGTCGGCGGGTAACGCCGGGGGCGGAGAATTCTTGTCCCACCCCGTTGTTTCGAGCCAATCGCGCACATACTGCTTGTCGTAACTGGGTTGTCCGCGCCCGGGCTGGTACTCGTCCGCGGGCCAGTACCGCGACGAGTCCGGCGTCAACACCTCGTCGGCGAGCATCAGCGCGCCCTCAAACAGCCCGAATTCGAACTTGGTGTCGCACAGGATAATACCCTTCGAACCGGCAATGTCCCGCGCGCGCTCGTAGATCGCGATGGCCTTGCCGGACGCCGCCTTCGCCCATTCCTGCCCGATAATCTCCCCCGCCTCGTCCGGGGGAATGTTGATGTCGTGCCCGTTGCTGGCCTTGGTCGCCGGCGTGAAAATGGGCGTATCCAGCTTGCTGGACTCCTGCAGGCCTTTCGGGAGCGGGATCCCGCAGACCGTTCCATGCTCGCGGTACTCTTTCCAGCCGCTTCCCGCGAGGTAGCCCCGAACGACGAACTCGACGGGGAACATGGCGCATTTATGCACCAGCATCGAACGCCCCTCGAACTGTTCGGGCGCGTTCCGGAACTCGCTCGGAAAGTCCGCCAAACGGCTGGAAATAAGATGGTTGCGGCACAAGTCCCGGGTGACCTCAAACCAGTGCAGCGACATCTGCGTCAGGATCTTGCCCTTGTCGGGGATGCCCACGGGGTTCACCCAGTCAAAGGCCGAGATCCGGTCGGTGGCCACGATCAGCAACGCATCGCCGACGTCATAGATGTCGCGCACCTTGCCGCGTGCGACGGGCTCAATGCCTGGCAGGCGCGTTTCGCATAGCGCTTCTGTCATCAAATCATTCCCTCATGTGCTGGTTAGTGGCCAACGGGCGCATGGTTGCAGGCCATCGGTATTGCGTTTTGCGCGACCGGAATAATACTTGCGCGGCAGGTCGTTGTCAATGCGATTGCATGCATGGCCCTCAATCGCCTTTCCATTTTTTAGACGTTATTATGCGGGTTCTGCGGTATGCGTGCGCATGGATCCAGTACGCCCGATTCGTCAGAAACGCGCGACCGGGCTCATGCTCCGGTGACGCTGCGCCCGGATCCGGCCGCTATAGGTAATTAGTTGACAAAACCGCCGGGAGTAAGGAAAAGTTAGACAAATCGGGCGGGGCCATGGTATAAATATGGGGAGACCCTGCGGAGTATGCGGGGCAAGGGGGACTCAGGCACCGTATCCCGCAGCCGGACCTTCGGGGACGGACTGTGGAGTGTGAAGGGACACGGCATATGTCGCTTCTGGAGCAATTGGGCATTCCCTGGATCCTGTCCGGGCTGTTGCTGATACCGTATCTGTGCTGGGGCGTCTACCTCCTGAAGGTTCGGTTCCAGCATCAGACGGAACTCAGCGTGGCCGGCGAGGCCGTCACTTTCCTCGGCCTGGTCGTCTTCTTCGTCGTCCAGTTTGCGGTACTCAGCATGTGGCTGTCGAAATCCCCGGTCTTGTTCCTGCTGGCGGTGCTGGGCCTCCTGGCCTCCCTCCTGGCTTTGTATGGCCCCATGCTGATGTCACTGGGCTCGCACGTGCTGGTGGACGCGGTGATGCCGTCCGGGGCGCCGTTGAGCCACACACCGAAATATGGTGCGGCGGAGGGCTTCGAGCAGAAGGGCGACTACGAGGCCGCGGCGCGCGAGTACATGGCCGTGGCGCGGATGTTTCCGAAGGAGTCCCGGGCCTCGCTGCGCGCCGGCGACAATCTGATGAAACTGGATCGTCCGGAAGAGGCGGTCGTGTGGCTGAAACGTGGATTGCATTGCCTCGCGGAACCCGAGGAATCCCTGCGCGTGGTCAATCGAATTGCCGAGATCTACTACCGGAGACTCAATCGTCCCGAGGACGCGAAAGAGGCGTTTCGGGGCTACCTTGAACGGTTTCCGGACGCGGAATACGCGGACTCCGTAAAACGCCGTCTCGCGCGCCTGGGCGGCCGGGCCCCGTTTGAAGACGAAGGGCCGGCGTCGCCGCTCGCGGGTGATCCGCCGGCATTGCTGCCGGATGGCCCTTCCTACATTTCCGAAGACTGACGCGACGGGTTGTGCGCCCGGGGGGGGAGCATCATGCCGGGAGACCAGACGGATTACGGGGCCTTATCCTGGTAACGGGTCGGAATGATCAGTTTGGCGCCGCCCGCGCTGCGTGTGATGTCTATCGCACGGACCACCCGGCCGAAATCGGCGCCTTCGTCGGCGCGCAACACCAGCACCGCTTCGGGATTCTCTTCCAGCAGGGTCACGATGGATTTCTGCAGTCCGGCCTCATCCACGAGCTGTTCGCCGAAATAGAGTTCGCCCTTGACGGTGACCGTGATCTCGTGCGTATCGAGCTGGTGTTCTTCCGCGCTGTCCGCGTGAGGGAGGGTCACGTCGATTCCCAGATGTTCGCGGAAGGTGGACGACACCATGAAGAAAATGAGGAGCAGAAACATCACGTCAATCAGGGACGTGATATTGATGGTGGGGTGACGCCGGGGACGCCCGCCGAATGCTGAACCCATGCCTGCCTCGTAGGATACCGCGGCACATGCTGCGCCGAGTGTTTTTCGTTGACCGCCGTGATTTTAGGGGTATCCCGGAGGAAATACAAGCGGTTGTCCCCGCGGACCGGCGGACCGGGCGGGTCGGATGGGCGGAAGGAGCATTCTGGAACAGTTTTCTTTCGCCGTCATTTGCCCGTTTCATTGGTATTCGGGTACACTTTACGGTGTGAGAGGGAAGGAACCCCTGTGGGTGGCAGAACCGAGGAACCACAAGTGCATACCTGCTGTATTTGCGTGGCCGACAGTGACGAAGCAAGCGCCCGATTACTTGCCGACGGCCTGAAACTCAATGAATACGAAGTGCGCGTGCTCAACACCGCCGCCGAAGTCTGCCGGGAGTGCCGCAAAGGGGATATTCAGGTCCTGGTACTGGATGCGGCCCTGGCCGGTGCGGACGGCGTGGCGCTCGCCCGGCAGTTGAAGGCGGACCGCCAGACCTCCGACCTGGTGATTCTGCTGGCCCTGGACAAGGAGGCCCAGAAGCGCTTCTCGATCGAGGATGCCCTCGGTGTAGACGATTACGTCACAAAACCCTACAACCTGCCGATGGTTATGATTCGCGTCGAAACCCTCATCCGCAAGCGGCGGAACGTGAATGCCCTGAAGGTCGGGGAAGAGCCCCTGGGCGACACGTCGTACACCGATGAACTCACGGGACTGCGCAACCGGCGCTACCTGCTCGAACGCCTCCAGGAAGAAGTCGAAAAGGCCCACCGCTACAACTTCCCCGTCTCCTGCGTCGTGTTTGATGTGAGCGAAGTCGAAGCGCTCGATGACGAACTTGGCGCGGTTTCCCTGGACGACCTCCTCGTGGAACTCGCCATGGCGATGCGCAATTACAGCCGCACCTTCGACATTCTTGCACGGTACGACGGCACCCTGTTTGCCGCGGTGCTTCCCCACGTCGACCGCGACCGGGCCGTGCAATATGCCCAGAAGATTCTCAGCGAGGTGGAGAACACGACGTTCGCCGATCCCTGCTATCCCTCGAAGACCCGCCTGAGCGCGGGGATCGTTGCCTGCAAGAACGGGAGCGCGCGGGGCGCGGAAGCGGTCCTGGGAGAGGCCATGCAGAGTCTCCTGGCCGCCCAGAGCGCCAAAGGGAGGCGCGTCGGCGTCCGCGATCTGTCGGACGGCACGTAAACCCGCCCGCGCAGGGATGGCCTGCCCGGCTCACGCGCGGAGGTGTTTGAGCGCCTTCTGTCCGATGTCTGTGCGGTAATGGGCACCCTCGAAATGAATCCGGCGCACGGCCGCATAGGCCCGGTCGATCGCCGCCGGCACATCGGGACCCGTCGCGGTCACATTGAGCACCCGGCCGCCGTTCGTCACCAGTGCGCCGCCGTCCAGTCCGGTACCCGCGTGAAACACGACGGCGCCGGTCTCGTGTTCCGCGTCCGGAATGCCGGTAATGGGTTTGCCCTTTTCGTACGCGCCCGGGTAGCCGCCGGACGCCATCACCACCGTGACGCAGGCGCCGTCCGCCCAGTCCAGTGAAAGCCGGTCCAGCGTGCCGTCGCAACAGGCGAGCAGGACCGGGACCAGATCGTTCTTCATTCGCGGCAGGACCACCTGCACTTCCGGATCGCCGAAACGGCAATTGAATTCGATTACCCGGGGGCCGTCCGGCGTGATCATCAGGCCGGCATAGAGTACGCCGGTGTAGGGTGTGCCCGCTTCCGCCATGCCCTGAACGCACGGGTTCAGGATCGTTCGGACAATCTCCTCGAACAGCGCGCCGGTCACGACCGGCGCGGGCGAATAGGCCCCCATGCCGCCGGTGTTGGGGCCTTCATCGTTGTCGAAAACCGGTTTGTGGTCCTGGCTCGACGCCATGGGGACGACCGTCTTCCCGTCGGAGAAGGCGAGTATCGAGGCTTCCTCGCCCTCGAGACACTCCTCGATCAACACACGGTTTCCGGCGTCGCCGAAGGCCCGGTCCTCCATAGCGGCGCGGATCGCGGCGATGGCGGTATCCAGCTCCCGCGCGACGGTGACGCCCTTGCCCGCCGCGAGCCCGTCGGCCTTGATCACCAGCGGCGCGCCGGCGCTGCGCGCGTAGCCGATGGCCGCAGCCGGGTCCGTGAACTCGGCGGACTTCGCCGTGGGGATGCCGCAGTGGTTCATGACGCTCTTGGCGAAACTCTTGCTCGCTTCGAGGCGGGCGGCGGCGGCCACGGGCCCAAACGCCTTGATGCCGTTCGCGGCGAGGTGATCCACCAGGCCCCGCGACAGCGGGTCCTCGGGCCCGACAACGATCAGTCCCACGCCTTCTTCCCGCGCGAGGGCGGTCAGTTTATCGAACTCATTCACGCCGACATCCACGCAACGTCCGAGACCGGCCATCCCGGGGTTTCCGGGGGCGCAGAGGACCTGTTCGACGAGGGGGCTCTGCGCGATTTTCCAGGTCAGGGCGTGCTCGCGTCCTCCGCTTCCGACTACCAATACCTTCACCAGTGGTCCTCCCTGCGGCGTGTTGTTCTATTCGCGGTTCCAGGCCAGTTGCGCGTTCTTGAGGTAATCGGCAATGGTCTGGTCGTAGCGCGCGGCGCACGCGAACGCCTCCTGTGCGAGGCGGTGGCGTGTTTCGAAGGTCAGGGCGCCGCCGTGCGCGCGCATTTCGTGCATGATCGTGCTGTAGCGTTCCGGATTCACAACGGCCGCCACATAACGGAAGTTCTTCGCAGCGGAACGGATCATCGACATGCCGCCGATGTCGATCTGTTCAATCACCTCTTCCGGCGTGAAACCGGGCTGGGCGATAAGCGCCTCGACGGGGTGCAGGTTGGCCACCACCAGGTCGATCCATTCATAACCATGGGCCTGAAGCTGCTCCGCATGCAGTTTGTTGTCGCGGATTCCCAGCAGACCGGCGTGGATCTTCGCGTGGAGCGACTTGACCCGCCCGTCCATCATCTCCTCGACGCCGGTGAAGTCGGCCATGTTCACGGTATGAATACCGGCTTCCTCGAGCGCCCGCAGGGTGCCTGCCGTGCTGATCAGCTCAACGCCGAACTCGGTCAGCAACTGTGCCAGCCCGACAAGCCCGGTTTTGTCGTGACAACTGATGATGGCTCGCCTGATCGGTGTCATTGGCAACACTCCTTCCCCTCCCCCCCATGGTTCACGCGGGCCGCCGGCCCGCACCGGAATCGGGGCGCGTATAGTACTTCAGATCCGCCGGAAATGAAAAGCGCAGCGGCGCGTCGCGCCGGCACGGGCTCTCAGCGTAATGGCTGGACCGCCCTCACCTGGTATTTCCCCTCGTTCATGTACATGATTTTGTCGACGATGGGCCAGGCTTCCTGGCGCTGGTGGGTGGCCATGATGACCGAGATATGCTGGGCCGATCTTCGCCGCATGATCTCTTCCGTAAACTGCTGAGCGGTGGTGCGGTCAAGGTGCGCGAAGGGCTCGTCGAGCAGCAGCAGGCGGGGATTCACGATGAGGGCGCGCGCCAGCGCCAGCCGCTGCTGCTGCCCTCCGGACAGGGCCGCCGGTCTGGCGCGGCGCTTGCCGGCCAGTCCGCTCAGGGTGAGCATCTGCTCGACGCGTTCGAGGCGTTTTTCGCGCGAAACCTCCTGGGCCTGCAACACAAAATGCAGGTGTTTTTCGACCGACATGTGCGGCCATAGGGCGAAATCCTGAAACACCATGCCGATGCCCCGGGTATGCAGCTCGCCTTCCGTCGCGGGGACATCATCCACGGTGACGCAGCCTGCGTCGGGGAGTTCGAGTCCGGCCACCAGGCGCAGGAGCGTGGTCTTGCCCGCTCCGACGGGCCCGAACAGACACAACCCCTCGCCGGGGGCCAGGGTGGCCGTAATGCCGTTGAGCACCGGCGTGCCGCGATAGGCTTTTGTGACGTTAACGAACTTGATGATAGGCATGAAACACCCGCCTGCATGTGAAATACAACACGGCCGTGCCGCAGCCCGCCGCGAGCAGCAACCCGGTCATCAGAAGGCACAGTGAAGCCACGGCCGCGCCGGGGCCATAGTGCATCAGGGAGTGGATCCGGATCGAGAGGGGCGTGATCCCCGGCGGGGCAAGCATGGCCGTCGCCTCGAGCTCCCGCAGCGAAAGAATGAAGGCGAAGCCCCAGATCGCCGCACGGACCGGCGCGGTCATCGGAGCCGCCACGCGCAGACCCCGGCGTATCCACCCGATATCATAGACCTGTGCCGCCTCCAGGGGCCGGGGATGCAATTCCTGCAGCGCAACGCGTTCGCCCTGGTACGCGAAATAGAGGTACTTCGCGGCACAGGCCAACACGAGCACCAGGATGGTCTCAAACACGTACAAGGCGGGCCCCGGATGATTCCAGAGCGTGATCAGGCCCGTTCCCAGCAGCGGGCCCGTGATGAGAAACGGGACGACGCTCCAGTGAAACAGCCGGGCCGTGCGGGCGCTGTCGCGGGCCAGCCAGGCCATGGCAAACCCGAGCGCGGTCAGCAGCGTCGCCGCGCATACGGACAGCAGGAGGCTGGTCAGGATTTCCTGCCGCGCATCGGACCACGCGGCCTCCAATTGCGCCAGCGTGCCGGTTCGCACGGCGAGGAGGGTTACCGGCGCGCCGAGCGCCAGCCCGGCAAGGCCAAGACATCCCGCGGTGGCGAGCGACGTGCGTTTCCAGCCCAGCGGCATCCCCTCGACCGCCCGGCCGGAATGCGACAGCCACCGCTGGCGCGGCCGGGCCCAGCGTCCCCATGCCCACACAACGACGCCCCCCGCCGCAAGCAACGGGAGCACGAGGGCCGCGGCGCGTCCGACTTCGTGAAAGGCGCTCAGTTCGGTGAAGATTTCGACGGGATATACGTTCACCTGAAACAGGGCCGGTACCGAGTATTCCGTGAGCGTCAACAGAAACACGAACCCCGCGCCCGTGAATACCCACGGCGCGCACAGGGGGAAACGGACCACGAAGAAGGTCTGGAGCGGATCGGCGATCAGCCGGGCGGACTCCAGCATTCGGCGGTCGAAGCGGCGCAGCGCCACTCCGGTGAAGATCAGCACGATCGGGTAGTAAGACAACGTCGAGATGAGGATGACGCTGGGAAGGCCGAACGACGGCGACACGACGGATTCCGCCACGAACTGCGGGGTCAGCAGGCCCGTGCGCATCATGGCGTCGAGCCAGGCCACCGCGAAAATGTACGGCGGGATCAGAAGCGGTACGCACAGAAGAAGCCCGAGAGGCGCCCGGAGCAGGCGCGGACAGTATTGCAGGGAAAGCGCGGCGCCGCCCCCCACGAGCAGCGACGCGGCGGCGGTCCCGAGGCTCACCGTCAGGCTGTTGGCCAGCAAGGTCCATTGGCGGGGTTCCGCGAGGACCGCCCGCCACGCATCAAGATGCCAGGCGCCGCCCTCAAACAGCGAACGCCATGCAAGCGCGGCCAGAGGCGCCACGCACACGGCGGCAAAGAGCGCCAGGGTCAATCCCGCGAATACCCTGCGGGGGGTGCGGCGGTCGGTCATTACTTCAGAAATTCCCTGCGGATGAACGCGGCCGCTGACTCCATCTGCGCGGCCACAACGTTGAAATCGACAGCCATTGTACGGATCTCGGACATGCGGGGCACATTTTGCGGCGCATCCACCGCCGGGTTCAACGGAATCTGCATGCCGCGCATTTCGGCAAGGGCGCGTTCGACGTCCGGCTCGAGCAGATAATCGACCAGCTTTCTCGCGGCTTCGGGATGGGGCGCATTCTTGACCACCGCTACGGTATTCGGGATCACGAGGGTTCCGAGGCCGTCCTGCTCCTGGTCGGGGAACTGCCACCGTGCGGGGAGTCCGTCTTCGACGGCGCCGTTGGCGTCGTCGGTGTCGGTGAGTCCCCAGGCGTACGCGCCGCTGGCCACCATATCGCGCACGGTGGCGTTACCCGCCAGCACGGCGACGTCATTGGCCAGGAGGTCGCGG
>Ga0116173_1004126_pt1 | contig 10603 bp, 6 predicted proteins | sample AD_UKC085_MetaG_FD_89800 | JGI IMG/M metagenome (GOLD analysis project Ga0116173, IMG submission 89800) | Active sludge microbial communities of municipal wastewater-treating anaerobic digesters from USA - AD_UKC085_MetaG | ecosystem: Engineered > Bioreactor > Anaerobic > Digestate | place: USA...
CTATAGAATTTAACGATGTAAGACTAGAAGTCCTTGACTTTGAGTTACTAAATTTAATTAAACCTTTAGATTTGGATAATAGTTGTTTCAAGACCAGATTCATATCTATTAAGGATGCCTTAGCTTTTGATAAAGATTATGTAGTAAAAATAAATAACCAAATAATTGAAATCAATAATATTTTAGCTATGGGAAATAAACATTTTGGATATCGAATAAGAGATCAAATCATTTTTTATTTGTTAGAAAATAAGGAAAACAAATTGTTAGATGAAAGTTTAGCTTTTGACTATCAGATTATGCAAAAAATTCTGCCAACTATTACTGGAAGTGACAGAATTGTTAAAGATATACTTATTGAGCTATACAATTACTGTAACCTGGATGGACAAATTATCGGTGACATTGATTATATAAAATATGGAGAAGAAAACTTAGAAACTGCATTATATCCTAAATCTGCAAGTAAAATTCTTATGATGTTAAGGGGTTATGAAGATGGATTTGCTTCGTTCTGGCAATAGGTCTAAGCTAATTGAGATAATAACCAACAATTATTCATTACTAATTACCGGAGATGTTGAAAGAAATAAAAGCAAAATAACAAGATCTAATGTTAATATTCCAGCTGCAATAATAGTTTATAGTTACAATAATGAAAATGTTACTTTAAAGACTATTACAGACTTTGGTGAACTAGTTGAAAATAGCGGAAACACTATGATGCCTTGTTTTTTTGAAAACGGGCGGTATCAGCTGATATTAGAAGTTAAAGAAAAAAAGGAATATGAAATATTTCTTGGTGGAATAAGAATAACAGATGATTTTCAAGTTGTTGGTAATTTTTACATAGGGATTGTTGATTTTAGTTCTGATATTGGATATTCAAATATAGATATATACGAAGAAACAAAAAAAATACTGACGGTTACCATTGAAATATTCCCAAGTAAGCTAGACTATCTCAAAGACTATAAGAAAATAATTAATGAGATAAATGAGGAAGTTTGTTCTTTAGCGTTTAAGTTTATTGATAAGACTTATGTTTTGGGTAAATTAAAAGATGTTGAACATCAAACAAATGCTGAATTTATTAGTATTCTTGATGTTGTTTTTGACGATTTAGTAAAGTCTCTAAAGAGGATTGTTAACAATTTTAAGCATAATGTAATAACTGAAGATAGGATTGCAGATATTCATAAAGCTAAAAAGATCTCTAAAAAGAGCGTAAGTCATATACGTAAGCATCCTGAAATATTAATGAAATCAGATAAAGGCTTTATTAATATAAATGGTGAACAGTATAATTCAACTACAGTAATTGAAGAAATAAAAATCACAACTACAGATATATTTGAGAATCGTTTTGTGAAATACATGATTCAGAGAATAATTAACAGATTATTCTCTATCGAAAAATTATTAAGAGAAGACAACCCTCATGAAAAACACACTTTAGAATCAATAAGAAGGAAAAACAAAATTTTAGAATCATATTATAAAAATTATTTTCAAAACATTAGAAATTTAACTGGAAATAAAAGCATGAGTTTAGTTTTTCAAATGGCGCCTGGATATAAGGAAATGTACAAAAAGTACTCGATTCTAAATAAGGGCTTAGATTTAGGTGAGGATATATTTAGAATAACTCCTAAAAAACTATACGATTTATATGAAATTTGGTGCTACATAAAGATCCATAAAATATTGATTGATTTGGGTTATCAAGTAGAGGAGTATGGGATTCTTAAATACAAAGATAATGGTATGCACTTATTTTTATTGCAGGATTCAGAGGCTAAGATGATTTATAAAAATAATCGCAATAAACTAGTGCTGTGGTATAATAAATCCTATAATTTACCTACTACCAATCAAAGACCAGATACAGTTTTATGTATCACAAGTTCAAATGTTAATGATAACAGAATGTACATATTTGATGCAAAATATCGAATTACGATAGACGAAAAAGGAACAGTGGGACCTATGGAAGATGATATTAATATAATGCATAGGTATAGAGATGCTATAGTGTCAAAGATGAATGACGATTTTAAATATAAATATGAGACTTTTGGTGCTTACGTGATGTTTCCTTATGGAAATGAAGAAAAGTATATAAATCATAAGTTCTATAATAGTATTGAGGAAGTAAATGTAGGAGCATTTCCGATGTTGCCGGGAAGCACTAAATTAATTACTGAACATTTGGATAAGATAATTAATCAGTCTAACATTGAGGCAAAAAATAAAAGAATAGCATTAGATGAGTATGATGATTATGCAAAATTTAAGTTGGAAAATGTCATGGTTGTAAATGTAAAGGATAAAAATCATTTAGATGCATATTTGAAAAATAAATTTTATCATATACCAATAAAAAGATTATCTAATGTCAGATTAGGGGTAGAGTATCTAGCTTTTTACCAATCAAAAAAATCATTTGGAGATGAATCTGGAATTAAATATTTCGCTAAAGTTAATGATGTATATAAATACAGCAGGGAAGAATGTGCTGAAATACCAGCGAAAAAAAACAATAAGAAAGAGATATATCTTAGATTTGATCTTAATGTTATTAAAGAAATTAGCCCTATTAAACCTATACAATCAGGTACTCAGTTAGTAACTTACACAACTCTTTATTTGCTTTTGAATGCTGAAAATATGCATGAATTAAAACTCAATAGCAATTTAGAGATTGAGGTCTACAAAACATTAAAACACTTAGCAGAAGAAAATAACTGGAGTATAAGAAAAGAGTACAATAAATATTTAATAAATAACAATACTGTAGATATTATTGAAAATAAGAAGATTAGAGTAAACGGAAGGATAATAAATTTAAAGGGCTTAAAAAAAGAATTATTAGGATAGTCAGGAGATACCAATATATATTATTGATATGGGCGACCTTAAGCTGTTATATCAAAAATAATATATTTTTGTATAGGATTTTAATGCGAATTCACTAGAAACAATAATACTGTATTTTTAAAAGGAGAAAATGGATAATGTGTTAGTAAAGGAAGCTAATTCAATGGTAAATCAAGTAAGAATTTGCATTATGTAGAACAATTGTTAATATATTTAATGGTATTGGAGATAAAAATGGATGAGTATTTTTGCCCCGTATGCGGAGCAGTATTGAATGACCAATGTGGATTTGATCCAAATGGTGGTACATGGACATGTACTGATTGTGGAAAGTTACTCATGGACGATGATGTTTACGACGGCGATACATATTCTGGTGTAGCATGGTATTGTGATGAGTGCAACGCACTTATGAACAGACAGTTTGGATTTTCCGACAGTTATGGAACTTGGACATGTACTGAATGTGGACATATGAGTGGAACAACAGAACAAGACATTTATGAATCGCAAGAAGACTATGAATACCAGAAAAGTGTAAATGAAGGGTCGGGTTTTTGGGGCTCAATTATAAAAGGTGTAATTTCGGGTATAGGCGAGATAAGTTCTGATGATGAAGATACTTCAGATGATGACTACACCTCATCTTATTCTACCATAGTAAATAGTACAGATGAATCTTCAATCTCTATTTTTTCAAAGTTATCTTTAATGCAATTTAATAAAAAGGCAGAGAGAAATCTTCGAAAAAAACGCTTAAAAGCGTTTCTCTTTAACAAGAAGAACATACTGATTGGATATGATTGCTATGTCCTTTTAGGAAAAGATGTTAAGTTTGTCCTTACTGCATTACACAACAGAGCATTTAATAATATAAAAGTCATTCCGATTAAAGATATTTATATTAATTCTACAAAACTTGAAGGAGAAGTTGAACAAATCATAGTTGATGGCATTTCATTCTTTGATTCAAATGATAGCTTTCCTTATAATGTTGAAATAATAATAACATATCATGAAAAACGAGAAATCACAGTACCTTTTGATGCTAAGAGTTTGTCAAGACATAATTACACGAAAGTCAGAGATGTTTTAATGGAACTAGGTTTTACTAAGATTTATGAACTGCCTATTAATGATTTAATAACAGGATGGCTAACCAAAAATGGTTCAGTGGAAAAAGTGTCCATTGCAGGCAATGATACGTTTATAAAAAATTCGATATACAAGTACGATGCTGAAATTATTATAAAATATCACACTTTTAAGTCCAGAAAACAGGAAAAGAGGTTTTATAATGGAACTGGGTGAGTGGGGTAATTATCTAATCTTTATTAATGTAATAGGATTTATTCTGTTTGCAGTTAATACTTTGCTGTATGCATATACAGAGACTGGCCAAATTGATGTATTTTTGACAATTATATCTTTACTTGGTGGTTCATTGGGAATAGTTATTTCCATGTTAATTATTGACAGAAAAGCTGTAAAGGGAAATATGATGTCGAGGGTATTTGTTATATGTATCTTAGTCATACAGATAGTGTTTTTTCTGTATTTGACCGGAGAACATAAACAAGGTATTACATTTAAATTTGTTGACTTTTTTGCAGAACATAAAATAGTTATTAATTATCTTATAGTTATAAATATAGCTACCTTAATTGCTTTTGCAATTGATAAGTATAATGCGGTTATGCACCGTTCAAGAATCAGAATTGTTACATTACTTATACTGTCCTTTTTAGGAGGTTCAATCGGAGGTTTATTGGCAATGTATCTATTTAAGCATAAAACTAAAAAAGATTACTTCGTTGTTGGTCTGCCGATGATTTTAGTTACGCAGATTGTGCTAATATTTTATCTAATGAATATATAACGGTACATTAATAACAACAATGTTTATTTAGGATAGTATCTAAACTAAGAATGATGAGAAAGGAAAAGTAGTACTATGGAAAGAGGCAATGTATTGGTTATTGGTAATTCTGGAGTAGGTAAATCAACTTTGATTAATGCTGTTCTTGGTGAAGAAAAGGCAGAGGCAGGCTGGGGTTCAAAAGGAACAACAGATAAACTAACTATATATGAAAGTGAAAAAATTTCTTTTCGTATAATAGATACAGTTGGATTTGAACCATCATTTATAAGAAGTAACAAGGCTATAAATGCTGTAAAAAAGTGGTCGAAAGATAGCGCAAAAGAAGGAGACGAAGATAACAAAATCAATGTGATTTGGTTTTGCGTGGAAGGGACATCAAGCAAGCTTTTTCCGAAGACTTTAAAAGACCTTTTACGGGCAACATCAATTTGGAAGTCAGTTCCGATGATTGTTGTAATTACCAAATCTTATTCTGTCCCAGAAAGGGAAAGGAATATTGAAATGGTAAATGATGTATTCGCCAAACAGAAAAGATATTCAATGAATTTACGCAAAATTATTCCGGTTGTTGCATCTACTTTTGTACTGAATGATAGTGCTTATGCAGCACCTGAGGGAATTACTGAACTTATAGATGCGACAAATAATTTAATGCCGGAAGGAGTAAAAGCTAGTGAAAAAGATATTGCTGAATACAAACTTAATCGCAAGCGAGCTATGGCTCATGGGGTAACAGTAATATCAACTACAACGGCAGTTGTTGTAGGAGCTGTTCCCATTCCGTTTCCCGATGCTTTAATACTTACGCCAATGGAAGTTGCAATGGTGAATGCTATTGCCCGAATATATGGAATTAGAAAAAATGAAGAATCAAAGCAATTCTTTAATTCTATTATAGAAGTAGGAACGGTAGGTGCTGCAGCTAAAGCGGCAATAAATGCTTTAAAAGCCATTCCGGGGATAAATTTAGGAGCAAGTGCTTTGAACGCAATTATTGCTGGCAGTATTGTAGCAGCCCTGGGTGAAGGTACTATATATGTTTTTGAACAGGTATATCTAGGTGAAAAGAGTTTCACGGATATTGATTGGTTAAAAAAGGTTATGGAATCAGAGTTGTCTTCACAATTTATAGAAAAAGTAAAAACCATAATAGAAAAGGTTAATCAAGACACTGACAAGGATACCATTGCACAGATTATTATAGATGTATTTAGGGGTGATTCCAGGGTATCAAATAATTAACAAAAGAAGGCAATAAGCGGAACAGCTCCAAAATATTGAACGAGGGGATAAATAACATGAGTTTAGCAAAATTCGATATAAAACTTGAAACAAAGCTTGTTGGTCTCGTTGAAGGGAAATTCTATATTCCGTCATTTCAACGCGGATATCGATGGGGAAACGATGAGGTAACCCGTCTATTAGATGATGTTCATTCAAACGGTACGAAAAACTACTGCTTGCAGCCGATTGTAGTAAGGAGAAGAGAAGATTCCTTTGAACTGATTGATGGGCAGCAACGATTAACGACTTTATTTTTAATTTATAAGTACATGAACATTTCAAGTTCCGGCTTCCTCGATGAACCGAAATTTACCTTGGTTTACGAAACAAGAGAAAAATCAGAAGAATTTCTTGCAAACATTGAACTCTCAAAAAAGGAAGAGAATATTGATTATTGGTTTATGTGCAATGCCTATGATACGATTGAAAAGTGGTTTGCCAACAAGGATAAGAAATCAACACTGACTAATATTAATAAATACTTCGATGAAAATGTTAAAATCATCTGGTATGAGGTAGATGAGTCTGAAGATTCGATAGCACTGTTTACACGTCTCAATATAGGGAAAATACCATTGACAAGTGCAGAACTTGTAAAAGCGATGTTCCTTAGTCGTGATAATAATCCAGATATGGATAGGGAGAAACAGGAAGAGATCTCGTTACAGTGGGATAATATTGAAAAATCATTGCATAATGACTCGCTATGGTATTTCCTGACTAATCACTCAAATTCAAAATATCAAACACGTATTGATTTGGTATTAGATTTAATAGCAGGTAAGCCCGCTGATAACAAAGAAAAATACTTCACATTTTTCTATTTTGATGCTCTAAACAAAATTCAAAAACTAAGTGAGATTTGGAAAGAAATTCAACATACATTTTTAATTCTGAAAGATTGGTATGAAGATCACGAGCTTTACCATAAAATTGGCTACTTGATTGCTTCAAATACTAAATCTTTGCAGGGTATTTTCGCATTATCCAATATTCAAAAAGAAGGAATCGGTATAACAAAGAAACAGTTCAAAGAAGAATTAGATGTGTATATAAAGCAAAGTATTTTCATTTCAACTAATTATTCTGAACTAAGCTATGAGAAAGCTAAAGATTATGCAAGAATTAGCAAGCTGCTCCTTTTATTCAATGTTGAATCCGTTCGTCAAAATGGGGAACAGACCCAATGGTTTCCGTTTGAAAAATTCAAGTTCCAAAATTCAGGAAAAGTCTCCTGGAGTTTGGAGCATATACATGCACAAGAGTCAGAGGGTATGCAAAAGCAGGATGATTGGAAAGAATGGCTTAGATTACATATTCCTTCTATTGTATCACTGGGCGATGGGAATGATGAATTGATTGAGGAGATGAAAGGTGCCTGTGATAAGGAACGTCTGGAGCGTCTGGATTTTGAAGACATCCAACAAAAAGTAATACAAAAGTTATCAACACAAGGGAACACTGAGTATATGCATTCTATTGCAAATATGGCTTTGCTTAACATGAGCGATAACGCTGCTCTCAATAACTCTACATTTGATGTAAAACGTAATGCAATTATAGAAATGGACAAAAAGGGTCAGTATATCCCATTTTGCACAAAGATGGTTTTTTTGAAATATTACACACCATCAGGAAGCAATCAATTGCATTTTTGGGGTCAGCCAGACAGAGTCGCGTACGTAAAAGCGATTAATAGTATACTTAAAAATTATATATCAGAAGAAATTTCAATAGAAAAGGAGGCTAAACAAAATGGGAACAACTCTTAATACTTTTATTGAAATATTTAATACTGGTTTTGAAGTTGATGAAAAAAACATACAGTTAAAAAAGATAACAATACCGATTATTCAGCGAGACTATGCTCAAGGCCGCATGGATGCAGAGGTTAATCGTATACGAGCTCGTTTTTTGGAATCTTTACACCAAGCTATAACATCGGATCCTATTACTTTAGACTTCGTTTACGGAGACATAAATGAAGAAGGAGTTATGACACCATTGGATGGCCAGCAACGTCTTACTGCACTCTTTCTCCTTCACTGGTTCGTAGCAAAGAAAGAAAACATTGACGCTTCTGAGTATCTATTTTTGGAAAATTTCAGTTATGAAACACGATACAGCGCACGTGATTTCTGTTCCTATCTTATAAGGTTTAAACCTTCATTTAATAAAAAGCTATCTGAAGAAATTATTGACCAAGCGTGGTTTCCACTTGATTGGAAAAAGGATCCTACAATTAGCTCAATGCTGGTAATGCTGGATGCAATTCAGGATGAATTCGCAGAGACACAAGGAATTTGGGACAGGCTGAAGGATAAGGCAATTACCTTCTACTTTCTTCCTATAAAAGATATGGGACTCACTGATGAATTGTATATCAAGATGAATTCGAGGGGTAAGCCACTAACGCAATTCGAGCACTTCAAAGCTGAATTGGAACGAGAACTAAAGAAGATTGATGAACAATTGGCTAAACGTATCATTAAAAAAATTGATCTTGATTGGACTGATATGCTATGGCAGTATCGCGGTGACGATAATGTTATTGATGATGAGTTCTTGCGATACTTCAGGTTCATTTGTGATATTATTTGTTACGAAAATGGCGGGACAACTCAAGGTAAGAGCAACAATGAATTCGACCTTTTAAAAGAATATTTTTCTGGTCAAAATAAAAATGCCTTGGTTAATATCAAAACACTTGAAGACTATTTTGACTGTTGGTGCAGTTTTAAGGGAGATAACACAGTTGATAAGTTTTTGGAAAGGTTTATATCATATGAACACCAAGCAGGAATGATAAAATTTGAAAAAAGGTACGCAATTAACATTTTCAATGACTGTGTGCGTAATTACGCTGATATATCAGGCAATGGTAACAGGCTTTTTCCGTTAAACAGGATAATTTTATTATATGCTATTATATGCTATCTCTTGAATAAAACAATGATATCCAATGATGAATTAATACGAAGACTAAGAATAGTTAACAACTTAATACAAAATTCCGAAGATGAGATTAGCGATAGTGAACTCAGAACAAGCGGAAATAGAATGCCGGCTATTTTAAAGCAGGTTAGTACCATTATTAAAACCGGCAGAATAGATGACACTATTGAGAAAAACTTTAACTTAATTCAATTAGCGGAGGAATCCTTAAAGATTATATGGGTCGAAAATAACCCGGAGAAGGCTGAAATGCTATTCGAATTAGAGGACCATGATTTGCTACAAGGACAAATCAGTATTATTGGCCTGGAACACCTTGATTATTATAAGCGTTTTCAATCATTGTTCTCCTGTAAGTGGGACCTTATTGATTGTGCACTTATGTCTATTGGAAACTATGGGCAAAGAGAAAAAAACGGATGGAGATATCAATTAGGTTCTAAAAGGAACATGAAGGCTTGGAGGAATCTGTTCCATAAAAGCGGTAATGATGGATCTAACAGAACAAAGGATATTCTTGCAGTTTTGCTATCTCGTGCTGATACGTTTACCGATGAGATTTTGTCAGAAATAATTGACAAATACATCTATGATTGCGAAACTAGCAATAACTATGAGTGGAGATATTACTACATTAAGTACGACGTTTTCAGACCTGGAAGTTTTGGGAAATATTACTGGAGTATGTTTGATAATATGCCATACGAGTTTTCCGTTATGAAAACAGAGTCTAAGATTTCTGAAAACACATACCAGCCATTTTTAATGACAGTTTATAAAAATAAGCTATCAAAAGACTCTTATGGGCAACGCGCCATTGATGGTGACAATTATATAGTTTGCTTGAACTCTGCATATGTTGTTAAAAGCATTGCTACTGATGAGGAAGTCGAAAGGATAACTATTTCACAAAACGAAAAGGGTATTGACACAGAAGACAGGATTAAAAAATTTCAGATGACCTTGGGGAAAATTGTTTAAAGGTTGGAAGCCAGCAAAATTTAACTTATTTGAGTTGTTAGCTTACATCAGTTATTTGTAGGGCTGTTTATAAAATTAGACATATTGAGTTGATTGTTATTTTTGAATTATTGATATTAATTTTTGCAAATTTTATAATAGAAGAGAGTTTCAAAATGAGGACAGTAGAGAATTTAAATGAATTACAGGCCAATATGAAAACATTGGACAAGTACATATTATCAAAAAAAGAACCGGAATATAATTTTGGGCTAAACTTAGTAAAAAAAGGCACTTGTTCTTTGCAGGGGTTCCAGACGGATTTTATGGAAAATTATTTGCCGGTTTATATGGAAAAGTACTTGCCGTTTACATCTTAACTGAGATCAAAGATAAGAATGAGAAATATGGGGGATAATATTTCAATAAATCTGGGCTGGTTAACAAATATCCAAGAGATTATTGCTGTAGAGGAAATATAGATAATTTGTATACATTGTTATAATATTAAGTGTTATAATAATCTTATCACTTAAGTAATTGCGAAACTATTTCATAAAAGTGAAAAAAGAAAATAAAAACTTGCAATTAAATCAATTAAATATTAATTGATGATAAATTTCTTGATTTATAGTTCGCAAA
>Ga0116173_1004129_pt1 | contig 10600 bp, 7 predicted proteins | sample AD_UKC085_MetaG_FD_89800 | JGI IMG/M metagenome (GOLD analysis project Ga0116173, IMG submission 89800) | Active sludge microbial communities of municipal wastewater-treating anaerobic digesters from USA - AD_UKC085_MetaG | ecosystem: Engineered > Bioreactor > Anaerobic > Digestate | place: USA...
AGAAAGCATCATCAGATAATTTGCAGAAAGGTAGTCGGAGACGCTGCCGCGATTCTCTTTGATGTTATCAAAGAGAAAAATTAAAAATGGCGTTCCACGCCCTTTACCCGGTAGCTGCATGGTGTCATGCAATACACAAAAGGTGCTCCGCACCTTTAAAATCCAGTTTGTCCATTTCTTTTGCGTCGCCCAAAAGAAATGGACGAAAGAAAAGGGCGCCGCTGCGCGGTGCTTGTCGGGCGAATTCCTCGCACCGGCTTTGCCGGATGCTGCGGTCGCCCGAGATGAGTCCGACTTCGTCGGACTTTTTAAATGATTTTTCTCTCATTCATCTTTATTCGAAGTGCTTTCGCACTTAAGATTTTTTATCTATCATTAAAATATTTCTAATGTTCAACATATTTATTGATAGAAAGCCATCTCCCGTTTTTAATTTTCCATCGGCTTTGTCAATTTCCAAATACATTTTGGGAGAGGCCACGCAATTCTTTCTTCTTCAAGTCTCAAGTTTCAAGTTTCAATAAACTCAGCTCTTATTTTTATACTCATCATTTTCTCGCGCTTGCGCGCGATGGAAATTTTTGATTTCAGTCGACAATCCTGCCATTCATCACATCTCCGCTTCGCGGATAGAAAAAGAGATGTGGAAGGTAAATACTATCACTTTCCATCAATTTCATAACCTGCCGCATTTATCTTGCCTGTATCATGATTTCTATTAATATCTAACAGCTTGATCTTCAAAGGCTTCTTTTCTTTAAATATTTTATCGACATTTAATGATACATTCTCATCAAAACTTATACACATCCTTTCATAAGGCCATTCTGAATAATCGTAATATTTTTTATAAAAAACAATGCTTTTATATAATCTTTTTCTAAAAACAGATATTTCCAAGATCTTTTCAAAATTTCCGGTTATTTCATTCAATTTAAACAAAGTATAATCATCAGTTTCATTATTTTTTTCGCATACTACATATCTATCCATCAGGTTTTCATTGTCAGTCGAATAATATTGTATGATACTGATATTTTTGCTTCTTACAATTTTACATCCCACATAAGGATAACTTAATCCAGTATTCCAATAAACACAATATCCGGTTGTTTCATCAGCATTGTTATTAAACCATACACCAATTTGAATTTTTCCAGAAACGTTTATTATCTCAAATATATTTTCAATATCCTTATCTTTAATAACATAAATACCTGGTGTCAGATGTTTTAAATTATCAACTTTTGAAACTTTCATTAAACAATCATCACTAACATCATTATAATTATAGATGATTATTTCTTTTTTAATTTTGAATAGCATCGATTTTTTCAAAGCATCATTTACTATATCATTATTTTTCGACCACACAGAATCAGCATAATTAAAATATGAATCATCACTATTAAGGGGAAACATCACCGGCATTATAATAATCTGCATCAATGCTAGATACATATATTTTTTCATTCATTTAGTCTCCACTTCGCAATTTAAACAATCTATATTCTTATAATCTCATTTCAACTTCCAAAAGTAATAAAATTGTTTTATTCTTTTGCCGGCATATTCAATACTGAAACCCAATGCTATGCCGCTAAAAAACAAAATAATCCTAGAATCTGTTTCCATGTAATTCAATAAAAGATAAATCGGCAAAAATAAATTAATAATAAATATGACACTATTGAAAATTACTAAAATAAAATTTTTTTTCACTTTATATACATCCATTATACCTAAAGTATTCATCTATATCCATTTCTTCAAATATTTTCCACTTTTTAGTTATACTTGAATATACATAATATTGAGAGTAATCTATCACATAGAAAGGAATATTTTTTCGAAATACTAGAGCATAACAATTTTTTGCACTATAAAACTTACACTTACTTACTTTTTCATCCGTATTCGTCAAAAAAGGCACATTTGGATCAATATCAAAGTTTGCAACAGGCATTTTATTATTTTTCTTATAGTAATCGTCTATCAAAGTAATATACTTCTGAGATGACAAAATAATAGCCTCATTCTCTTTACGGGTTTTGTATCTATCCGCAAAACATACAACAATCAACAACAACAGTAAAACAACATTTTTCATAAACACTCCTTCGCTATAACAATTACTTTGTCTGACTGATCATTCACCGACAATATGGATAAAAATTATTCAGATACATTACCATTAAAATCTATTTTCGCGCAGGCAGTCTTTTCGCCGACATTATCGCTTTATACCGGGAATCATCGCGAAGCGGTACCATATCGAAATCCTGTTTCATGAAAGCTCGGTCACGCATTCCCTTATCAATAGCCCGGTCAAGCCAAAGAAACGCCGCATCAAGATTCCCTTTCTTCGCAAAAAGACAACAGAGATTGTAATACGGCATAGAATCATCCGGGTTAATCGAAACCGCTTTCAGAAATGCTTTCTCCGCATCATCAAGTTTTCCCGTTCGCATGAGTGCGATACCGTAACCGTTATACACATTAACATCCGGCTCAAGGGACAATGCCTGCTTGTACCATTTTATTGAAACTTCATACAGACGATCATTGCGATAATAATCACCCATTGCCGCGCATGACTTCGCCGTCGGAGTACATCCAGCTTCATGCAGTATCTTCACACATTTCGGTTCACCGCCGGCCGCCGCGTAATCCAGAGCGGTACGCCCTTTAAAATCTTTAAGATTCAAGTCAACTCCGCCTACTGTCAGGTTTCCCGCCAACTCATCATTCTGTCTGAACGTTGCAAGCATGAGAGAGGTTCGGCCCTGACTGTCCCGAATATTGATATCAAAACCAAGAGACTTCATGGATGCAATGTTACTGCCGTCTCCGCGCATGCAGTTGAAAAAAATCGGCATACCGTCGGCATATCTCGCATTCCGATCAGATCCGGCGGCACAAAGTATACCGATGATATCATCTCCGCCATAAACCTTTAGAGCATCACCAAGAGCCGTTCCCCCGTCTGCCCTTGACGCGTTGACATCGGCACCCAATTCTATCAGCTGCTTCACGAGGGCGGCATTACACCTTCTGACTGCAAACATGAGCGGTGTGGTACCGATTGAACATTTTTTGTTCACTGAAGCGCCTCTTTTCAGCAAAAGCCGAATCACCTCTGACTGCTGTTCCATAATCGCCCACATAAGCGGCGTCATCCCGTATTTATCAGTAAAGTCAACCGGCGATATCTTTCCTGCGATTTTCAACGCGCCGTCTTCATCATGAAGCCTGATCATTCTGATAAACCGATACCTTGATACCATTCCCGCATCAGGTTTTTTTGCTCCGCGTGATATGAGAAAAGAGATTCCTTGACTGTTTCCCCGTATTGCGCATAAAGTTACCGCATTAAGTCCGTCATTGCCTCTCGTCAAAACATCCGCGCCGTGCTTTACAAGTTCATGCATAATATCATCCTTGCCGTTTTCACATGCATGCATGAGCGCGCTCCATCCGTCGTTGTCCCGATCATTGACGCGCGCACCCCGATCAAGAAGAAGGCGCACAGCCGAGAGATTTCCCGCGACACAGGCATACATCAGCGCAGTTACACCGCCGTTATTTCGCGAATTAACGTCAGCTCCGTTGTCGATAGCGCACGAAAGCAAATTGATTTTCTTTTGAGTAATGGTTTCCTTGCCATACCGGTTAAGGATTGATGCCATAAACGGCGTGACACCATCCTTGTCTTTCCGGTTCGGATTCGCACCGAGAAGGAGAAGAAGCCTCACATATTCCGTATTTCCGAACAGCATCGCGTCAGAAAACAGCGATCCTTCACGCAAGTCCCAACGTCTCTCAATATTTTGCGGCCATAAATCTTTCAGTTTGACTTTTCCCACTTTCACGAGACCGGCGATCGTTTCGGCTTCACGGCCTTCTGTAATATCGACACCGTAAACCTGCGACACGACAAAAGCTATCTTGCGGATATCTCCTCCGGAAAAAGCATTGTGTAGTACGGAAAAACCCCATGGATTGGACGATTGAAGATCGCTGCCTTTCGAATGAAGTTTTCTCACCATATCTACTGTGACATAATCACTACTGCAGCTCACAGAAAGCAGTGTATCACCGTTTATATTCCGCATATCAGAATCATCAATTTTATCTATGACTTCCCCAATCTGATCATAATTCTCCTCAATAACAATTTGTTTTATCATCATATGGCTTTTAACCGCATCATTCCACTGTCCGCTTCCGAATTTTGCGATCATCTCTACTATCTTTACATTCCCTGAATCAAGAGCAATGTGATACGGCATTATCCCGTCGAGATTTATCATGTCACATTTCGCGCCGAGCATTATAAGTTTTTCGGCAACTCCTGACCAACTATTCCTTCCCCGAACAGCTGCATGAAGCGGGGTATCACCCCGGTAATCCTGAATATTTATATCCGCTCCGGTTTTCACCAGCAACTCCACATGCGCCGCTCGTCCGTAGTGAGCAGCATAATGAAGCGGTGTCTGTCCGGCGGAATTCCGTGCGTTCACAACTGCTCCATCCGAAAGGAGCAGACGAATCATCTGTTCAGAATCTTTATTATTTGAAGACGCCGCGTAATGAAGAAGAGTATTTCCCTCGGGATCATCCGACGCGTTATACTTTGAACCTTTACTTTTGAGAAATCTATACGCATCGACATTCCCCTCTTTGATAGCATCAGCCAATGCAGGTCCGGCTGAACCCCTATCAATTTCCCTGTCCCACAAAAATCTGATTATCTCAGGATTCATATTCTTCGCGGCAGCGCGTAACGGAGACTGCATACAGGAATTACCAAACCATGTATACTCACGATAATTACCCGTGGGGGCGCCCTTCTCGGCAAGTAACGCGAGGATCGCTTCATTGCCGCGTTCCGCCGCAGTAATTAAAAAAGGCTTCCCTGCAGTGAAAAGACTCGCACCATTTTCAAGATAGAACTGCAAAAGAGAAATATTCTGTTTTTCAATCGCAGAAGTAAGAGATGATTGGGATGAACTATCCGTATTTAAAACCGCACCATGCGACAACAGCAGTTTTGCCATCGCAATACTGCGCGCGTTATATATAAGCGGCCGATTCGCAGAATACGGCGTATTGAGAGGAGTACCTTCACGAAAAAGAAATTCTGCCGTCTCAACATCATCTTTTCTTACAGCTTCATCGAGCAGACGAACCTTCTCGTACCAAAAATCGTTTCCGCACTGACGGAATATGTATGAAAGCGCGTGAAAATCCTTAAATTTTATGAATGCACTGATATGCGAACGTATTCGGCCAACATCGCGCTTCATATCAAAACTTTTTCCCATTAACACAGAATAAGTCTCGAAATTTCCGGCCATAGCCGCGTAATCCGCCGGTGTTTTCTGCTGCTCATCGCGCGCCGATTCATATCTTCGATCCTTTCCGAACGATCGGGCATTTCCCGTTACCGCTTTCCAGTGATATAATGTCGCGCCGTCTCCATTTTTCAAAAACCGGTCAACGGGCTTCTCTCCATAAATATTTGCCGTATTGAGTGGTCCTTTTCTTTTCGCAATAAGATAAAGAGCTCGGTATTGCTGTTTTCTTGCCGCAATATGCGCCGCAGTCTCTCCGGACATATTGACCACAGAGAGATCAGCTCCCTTCGAAATGAGATAACATGACGTCTTTTCCGTCCAACGGTCATACAGAACTGTCATGAGCACAGTATTTCCGAACGCATCACGTCTGTTAATATCGGCTCCGAGGATGAGCGCTTCATCAATCTTCGCTGACACTTCATCCTCTTTCGCTTTGCGTATGATTTCGACAAGAAGTTTATTACTCGCGGTCAGTACCGGTTTTTGCGCCCCGAAAGCAAATGACACAGGCAACAAAATGATAACAGTAATTGCGAACATCCTTTTCATAAAAATCCTTCCGTGAGTCTGTGATTTTTTTTTATTTTTTATCGAAACTGTTTCCGGTAAATACCGATTCGGTAAACCGAATCCGCGAGTTCGAGTCGGAAAGCCGTAATGCGGCATTGTTCTCGAAACGACTCCGGATCACACTGACTCTATCTGTCATTAAATTTGCACCGAATATCAGATGCGTCGAACGGTTATTCTTCACCGCACTGTCGGCAATCACCACATCCCGGACTCTGCGGATGTAAAACAGGGTGCGCCCCTCGGTACCGCTGAATGTGCATCGATCAAAACGCACATCAATACACTCCTCCAGCGACAGCGCGCATATAGTACAGTCACGAATGATTGAATCAGCCACCGACACGCCTTTTACCCTATCAAATTCGATGCCGGTAAGTCCGCATCCGTAGATGTCGCATTTGGTTATTTTTATCCCGGTTGTGTTCTCAAACCAAACAACTCCGCCGTGACAATGTTCGGTATCCTTTTCATGTCCAAGCGTCAGTCCTTCGAGAGTGACATCTCGGCAATCATTAAATATTAACACGAATCCGTCGTTGCGCCCGTTTATAATTTCAACGCCTTTTACGCCGCGGATCACCAGACCCTTCACGTGCTGTATCTGCGGTTCACTATATTTGAAAAACAAAAACTCAGTTACAACACCCTGGGCATTGCGCACGTCATACAAGCCGGGCGCACAAACAATAGTGCGATTCGATCCAATGTTCTCGAAAAGTTCTTTTACACTTGTCACATGTATGATGTTCTGCGCAGCCGGCGCTCCACCCATCGCCCTATAACCTGCCGTTACGGCAATAAATATTGTCGAAACAGATAAAATAATTCGTATTTTTTTCATGGTATAATCCCATCATTATCCCGCTGGTTAATCAAGAAGAATATGTTAACCTTGCCGTACAAGAAGTTCAATCCGCAATCAAAAACGTCAGTGGAAGAAGAAATGATCACAAAAACTAGTTAATGCTTGCAAAATATTCTGAGAACTAATACAAACGGAACACATAGATTTTAACTTTTAATTTATCATAAACGGTACAATATATTTCAGAAGCAAATTAAATCTAATTTTCCTTACAGGAGGTGTTTAATGAAAGCATTCTTCGGGTTTGCTTTAAATAATTTTCTCATATTGATAATCCTAAGTGCTCACATTTCCCTTATCTCAGCGGATAGTAATTTAACGTCAACCGGGAAGAAAACCCCTGCAGTTACATGCCCTATTTCAATTGCTTATATTGATTATAACAATCACCCTTCAGAAGATTTTTCATGGTACTATGTCAAGGAAGGCTTTGAAGAAAACGATTTTGAAAAACATATGATCTGCGTAGTTGACGGAAAACAAATCAAATGGATGCGCTTGAATGGAAAAGATTTGCCGCTAAAACTATCTAAATCGACTCAGCAGATTGAATCCGAAACTAAAGACAGCTCATTTTATGAAATCTATTCTGCTGGACCGTATAAAATTCAAATGAATTATACTGCAACATATGATCCGTCTTTAGACAATAAAGGTATGACATACGATGTTGATATTATTGTTAAAAAAGGCAAAAATGAAGTTTCAGTTAAGTGCAAATGCTTAATAATGGAATAAATTTATCACATATTCAAACTGAAAATATTTCCCATTCGAGTTTTCAACATCTATTATCAATCTTGACTTTTTTTTATTTTTTCATAATACAATTAGTATCAATGGTTTTTATTATAACACTTATATCAAAGCAATATATCCGGAGGATATTTCATGAAAAAGTTAGCATTTTCTTTATTTCTTATAACAGCAGCTTTCTCGCTAAGCGGGCAAAGCAGACTCAATGTATCTATTACAAGCAACGCGCCGGATGCTTCTGTCACAATTGACAACAGAATCACCCATAAATTGCCTGCAACAGTTTCATTAAAGAAAGGCCCCCATACTTTTGTATTTGTTGCTCCGGGTTACGTGACAGGCGTCCTAAAAACTTCCGTAACAGAAAGCAATGCAGAAAACATTAACCTCAATCTTGAAAAAATCACAGGCTTCACATTAACATTTAGTATTTCAGATACTCCCGATGCAAATATTACCGTTAACAATACTGCTTTTACAAACGGCAGCCGTCTTCCAGAAGGAAAATATAAGGTAAAAATTACTGCTCCCGGTTTTAAAACTTTTCAGACTTCTGTCGATCTCAAATCCAACCAGACCATACCTGTTACTCTTGAAGGTAAAATATCAACTTTAACAATAAAAGTTTCGAAGGCCAAAGGAACAAAGATTTTCATCAATGATACAGAAGCCAAATCCGTTAATAAATTAAAAAACGGTTTTTACGTAATAAAAGTAACTGCCCCGGATTATATTGATTATCAGACGACTGTTAATCTTTTAGGCAACAAGACTCTTAATGTGGCAATGCAAAAGTCTACAACTGCTGATATTTCCGAATCTACCCAAGCGGCAGTTGACTTAAGCGAATCTACTAAAAAAGTAAATCAGATAATTGCTTCCGTTAAACCCACTTTTCCTCAACATAAAGCTGTTAGTCAGAGATACAAAAATAAGGCTTATGTAATCCGCCTTGAACAACCCGAACCTCCTGTCGGACACTTTAATATTATTCTTCAATTGGCGAAGGTTGAAAACGGACCTGATGGAGACATTCACGGAACATATGATAAAAAAGAAAAGGCATGGTTGTTTAACATATCAAAGAAACAATCGAACAACCCGGAGCTTTATTATTATTTTGCAGTCAATTACGTTAATCCGGAAAATTATACCGTTTGGTTTAGAATCAATGAAAAGGATGATCCTGATTTAAAAAAAACAAAATGGTTTAAAACCACTTTTATTGACGAACCGAAACCTGTCGAAGTTGTTCCTGTTAAATCTGATGAAGAAATATTGAAACAGACTTTATCACATAAATATCTTGATGATCAACCGGCAAATAAAGCCGTTTCAATTCAGCTTGAACAAAATCCCGTGGATAAAAACGGTTCAGCCAAACTATTCTGGTCTAATGAAAAAAACGGCCCATTTACTTCGATTGAAGGCAGTCCGAACTCATCCGGATACGTATTCGCTATGCCCGCTTCAATCACCAATCGTGAAGCTGTATATTATTACTTTTCAGTTACAACAGTTATAAACGGAAAATCTGTCACAGCTTCTATCGGGGAAAGCACTGACAGGTATGTAATCTATTTTACAAAATAATATCTAAAATTATTGAGCCCAACATCAGGGCGAATATTTACAAGGAAGGAATCATGAAAAAAAAGCTATTGGTAATTTTTGTTTTCTTAGCTGCTTCACCGCTTTTCGCGTACAAGTTTTCTGCATCATCATTTATCGACATGGGAAAAGAGTCCGGAAAACAGCCTAGTTTTTTCTATCAGGATTCAGATCTGCGTTCATTCGACAATGGAAAGAAGATACTTCTCGGTTTCGCAGGCTACGCGGATTACCAGCGCAAATCCACAATATATTACACAGACCCGGATACTTTATCACGCGCTGAACTAATTGTTCCGATTGACGATTTTTTTGCTTCGCATCCGAATCTTCTGATAAACAATTATTCAATCTCAAAATCGCCGAAAGCAACATATCCGTTTACGATTAAAAAATTAATTCATTATGACGAAGCAAAAGGAACAGCATCTCTCATTGTGCAGAATATGGGGAAAAACACAAAATATGATCTTACTGCATTCAGATATTTTATCGTATTCTGGGATCTTAAAAAAAACCGTATAATTTCTACGCATATAATCGCAGATGGATTGAGTGAAGTAACTGAGCATTACAGTCCTGTTAAAAGCCGTGCGGGTCTCAATTCAGTATCCAACATCATTTACGACGGATTTTTCGACAGTGCCAGTAAAAAATCCTATGTATGCTATTCACAATCGAAGAGAACTCTTGACTCTTCCGGAAAAGCTCCCAAGGAATCCACAAATATTTTTCATGTCGCAGAATGTACCGAAAAAGGCGTTAAAAATATAATATCCCTAGAAGTACCTGGCAAAGTTCCCAGCAAGTTCTTTTTCGATCAGTCATCTTCTTCAATTCTTGCAGTTGTTTATACGGAATTAGGCACAGCAGGAAGCGCACATCTTGTTAATATAAAAGATAAAACTTCTAAACTTATTAAAACGCCGCTTACTACATACGGAGCGGCATTTGATCCTGACGGAACGCGTCTGTATATGCTGTCAAACAAAACCGGAAAGATACATGTATATAACCGCAAAACCGACAAGGTAATTCAGGAATTTTTTGCCGGAAAGGTTGCATGGAAAATCGGATTCGTACAGAAAGATGAACTTGCTTTTTTCAACAAAGACGGGATTCAGATTATTTCGACCAAAGGAACTCTGAAAACAATTGCAAAGATGTCACCTTCGCAGTACACATTCGGTCAGAAGCCGTACAACTACCCTCAGGGCGGACTCATCACAGAGGGAAATATTTATGTCGGTTGGAATAAAACTATTTTCCACGTAAGATATAAATAGCTGAATATATAAACCCCAGTTCGCGTATAAAATCCGTTACTACGAAGTGACGGATTTTTTTAATACTTCTTTGTCACAGCATCATAAAGAAATATCATTTTCACCATTGACAAACTTATCGCTTACATATACTTATTTATTATTAC
>Ga0116173_1004143_pt1 | contig 10585 bp, 9 predicted proteins | sample AD_UKC085_MetaG_FD_89800 | JGI IMG/M metagenome (GOLD analysis project Ga0116173, IMG submission 89800) | Active sludge microbial communities of municipal wastewater-treating anaerobic digesters from USA - AD_UKC085_MetaG | ecosystem: Engineered > Bioreactor > Anaerobic > Digestate | place: USA...
CAGAGTTTTAACAAAGATGGACATTAATTAAATTATACATGGTATAGTGAAGTATGAATGTAAATTGGGTGAAAAAAATTACATTATCTGAATTGGCACTGGTGGTTGGTTTGGGATTATTGGTGAGTGGGTTAGGAATAAAAATGAAAGGGGTGAAAGAGGTTGATCAAAAAATGAAAAGCATGAAAGTTAATCAAAGAGTAGAGGCTTTACCAGAGATAGTGAACATTAATACAGCTGGAATGTTAGAGTTGGAGTCTCTACCAGCAATCGGACCGGCGACAGCTAAGAAAATAATTGAGTATCGGAACAATTATGGTTATTTTCGAGATAAATCGGAAATTATTAATGTTTCGGGAATTGGGCCAAAAACTTATGCCAAAATTAAAGACAAAATTTCGATATAAGACAGTAGTACTAGGAGGGATAGTACTTTTAAGTTTTTTAAAATTGATAAAAAAAGAAGATTTAATAGCACGATTATATATGTCAATAGGTCAAAACCAAGCGGCTTTGTGGGCGGGAATGCTGTGGGGAGAAAAACAATTGTTGGAAAAAAGTTTTTATCAAGCCTTAATTAATACTGGATTGATACATATAGTAGTAGTTAGTGGAACTAATTTGACTATTTTAGGCAGGTCTTTGATAGAGTTCTTGGCAGGTCTAATAGGGAGGAGAGAGGCGATTGTTTTAGGTTTGGTGGTGATTGTGTGGTATGTAGATTTAGTGGGTTGGCAAATACCAGTGGTGAGAGCGGCTTTATTTTTATTTTTTTATTATTTAGGACAATTTATAGGGAGACGTCTTCATCCTGGTCGAGGACTTTTTTTAGTGGCATTGATGATGATGGTGGCTGATTATCGGGTGGTGACAGAGATGAGTTTTTGGTTGTCTTTTTTAGCTTTTGGGGCGATGTTGATAACCGGTGCTGAGGGAGTAGTGAAGAGTACTTTGTGGATTAATTTATTTTTATGGCCGGTATTGTCATGGAAATTTGGAAGTATTAGTTTGTGGGCACCATTTTTAAACTTGGGAGTACTATTTTTAGTGGAAGTGTTAACTGTGTTAGGTTTTGTTGGCAATCTGATTAGTTTATTTTGTTTAGGAGTGGGTAAATTTATCTTGAATCTAGGTTATCCCTTATTGAGATATCTAACAGAAATAGTTTTATATTTTGGTCAAAAGGGAGCTTGGAAGTTTAGTTTTAATTGGTTAATGATGATAGGTTGGTATTTAATTTTGGCAGGATATTGGCATGAAAAAAAGAAAAATTAAAGTAATACCGGTAGCCATATTTTTGATATTTATAGGTTTGGTATTGAGTTGGCCGGATGGAAAAATGCGTTTAATTGTGTGTGATGTGGGGCAGGGAGATGGAGCGATTTTAGTTAAAGGTAATTGGCAAATGCTGATTGACAGTGGGGCGGATAATGGTCGGATGGGGAGATGTTTGGAGAGATATTTGCCCGTTTGGGATAAAAAAATTGAAGTGGCGGTAATTAGTCATTGGGACAGTGATCATGCCGGAGCTCTGCAAAGCATATTAAAAAGTTTTAAGGTAGAAAAGTTAATCGAATCAACTGCGAGCGGCCAGAATATAGAAACAGATATAGACACTATGGTGATGAAGGCGGGTGATCGGTTAAGGTGGGGAGAACTGAAGATGGAGGTAATTTATCCACGAGACAATAGGGAAGGGGTGGATAATGATGTGTCATTGGCGATGGTCTTGGATTATCAAGGAAAGAGATGGTTATTTACTGGAGATATGCCCAGAGAAGCCGAAGGAAAAGTATTAGGATGGTGGAATAAGAAGATAGATGTACTAAAGGTGTCACATCATGGTTCTAAGACAGCGACCAGTGAAGAATGGTTATATAAATTACAACCTGAATTAGCAATTATCAGTGTAGGGGCAAATAATTTTGAACATCCCAGTGAGGAAGTAATTAAAAGATTAGAAGCTGCAGGTAGTCGAATCTTAAGAACTGACCAGGAAGGTGATATGGTCTTTCTTTGGGAATGAAAGTTAAAAAACTTTGTGGGATAATAAGGCATGAAATTTAGGGAAATTGAGGCTAAATGGCAAAAATATTGGGATGAACATCCGGAGCTTTATTGGGCTTCAATTAAGAAAAATAAAGAAAAAAAATATATTTTAAACGAATTTCCTTATCCTTCAGGAAGCGGTTTACACATAGGTCATGCTTTTTCTTTTACCGGTAGTGATGTTTATGCTCGTTTTAAAAGAATGCAAGGTTATCAAGTAATGTTTCCCATGGGTTGGGATGCTTTTGGATTGCCAACCGAAAATTATGCGATTAAAAACAAAAGAAAACCTCAGGAAGTAACGGCGGAAAATACAGCGGCTTTTAAAAAACAAATGAAAAGATTAGCTTTCTCATTTGATTGGGAGAGAGAGATTGATACCACGGATCCAAATTATTATCGTTGGACACAATGGATTTTTATTAAATTGTTTGAAAAAGGCTTGGCATATAAAAAAGAGATGCCGATAAATTGGTGTCCGAGTTGTAAGATAGGGTTGGCAAATGAGGAGGTGGTAAATGGGAAGTGTGAACGTTGTGGTCACGAAGCAGAAAGACGAAATATTTCTCAATGGATTGTCAAAATTACCGATTATGCTGACAGGTTGTTGTCAGGTTTGGAAGAAACTGATTTTGAAAACAAGGTAAAACTAGCACAGATTAATTGGATTGGAAAATCTGAAGGTGCCAGAATTAAATTTAAGATTGAAGGTAGGGATGAGGAAGTAGAAGTATTTACGACTAGAGCAGACACTTTGCCGGGAGCCAGTTTTTTAACGGTAGCTCCGGAACACCCCTTGGCTTTAGAAGTGGCAAAAAATAATCAGGAAGTAACAGATTATATTAAAAAAGCCGAGCATAAAAGTGATTTAGAGAGGACAGAATTGAATAAAGAAAAAACAGGTGTGTTTTTGGATTTATGGGCAATTAATCCTTATAATCAGCAGAAAATTCCAGTTTGGGTGTCCGATTTTGTCTTAGTAAGTTATGGTACCGGAGCAATCATGTCGGTCCCAGCTCATGATCAAAGGGATCATGATTTTGCAGTGAAATTTGGACTACCGATTATTCCGGTGATTAAAAAGAAGGGGTGGAATTTTGACAAAGAAGCGTATGTGAGTGAAGAAAGAGGGGAGGAAATAAAGATCGGACAAAAGTGTAATCAATATCACTTAAGAGATTGGATATTTTCCAGACAGCATTATTGGGGTGAGCCGATTCCGATGATTGATTGTCCTAAATGCGGTTGGGTGACAGTACCGGAAGAGGAGTTGCCACTCAGATTACCGGAAGTGGAAGCTTATGAACCGACTGCAGATGGACAAAGTCCATTGTCTAAAATTGAGAGTTTTGTCAATTGTCGATGTCCTAAATGTGGAGGGCCAGCGAAAAGAGAGACGGATACTATGCCTAATTGGGCGGGATCTGATTGGTATTATTTAGCTTATTGTTTGTTTGAAGACATTAATAAGCCATTGCCGGGCAAGGAAAATATTTTTGTAAAAAATAAAGAAATTTTGAGCGAATGGATGCCGGTGGATGTTTATATTGGAGGAGATGAACACAACACTTTACATTTATTGTATTCACGATTTATCTATCAGTTTTTACATGATTTAGGAGTGATGCCGGTACATATCCGAGAACCCTATGATAAAAGGGTGTCTCATGGAGTGATATTAGGACCGGATGGATTCAGGATGAGTAAATCCAGAGGTAATGTGGTGGTACCGGAATCGGTGGCTGATAAATATGGCGTGGATGTATTGAGACTGTATTTGATGTTTATGGGTCCTTTTGAGAGCGTGATGGCTTGGAATGAGAAAACTTTAATAGGCGTGAAGCGCTTCTTAGATAGATTAACTATCTTTGTAGAAAAGCAAAAAGACAATAAGGAGAGTAGTGAAAGGTCTTTGAGATTATTAAATAAAACCATAGAAGGGGTGACTCAGGATTTGGAAAATTTTGGTTTTAATACCGTAGTGGCTAAGTTAATGGAAGCGATTAACAAGATTGATAAATTGTCACGGGAAGATTTAAAAAAGTTAATTAAATTAATAGCACCATTGGCTCCGTATACTGCGGAAGAACTATGGCATAAATTAGGAGAGAAGGAATCAGTACATGGCAGTGATTGGCCGAAGTATGATCAGAAAATGGATGATAATGAAATGATAAAAGTGCCAGTGGCGGTGAACGGTAAGGTTAGGGATCAACTTGAAGTCGATCAAGAAGAATCTCAAAATGCATCAAAGATGATTAGTAGAGCTTTGGAATTGGATAAGATTAAAATATGGGTGGAAGGTAAAGAGATTGTCAAGGAGATTTATGTACCTGGGAAGATGCTTAACTTGGTGGTGCGGTAATAATAGCAGACTAATGAGTTGAGTGCTAAATGATTTTGAATGGATAATATATTGGAAATCATTGGCAAACTTAATATTTATTGAAGTGATAATTTCGATTTTTAATAAAGAGAGAAGTAGAAATTCTAAAGCTAAATGTAATTATATTTTGTTATATTGAGATATAGATACTTTTGATTAGAATGGCGGATAGGGAGGTAAAAAAAATTAAAAAGAAAGCTTGTGAAAAAGATAAATAATTTTATTTTAAAAACAGGTGTATAAGCTCTCTTTGCGGAGATTATGATATAGATAGAATAATTAGTTTATTAATTTTTTGGTTTTTAAAAGAAAATATATGCGGTAATAAATTATTAGATTTTAAGATAAATACATGCGGAGAAAATTACGGTAAATGAGATTAAATTGCGGTAAATCAATAATAATTAGGAATAAATGATGCGGTAAAAATGGAATAATGTATTCCCAGGCAGAATCGAACTGCCATTTCAGGTTTAGGAAACCCGCGTTCTATCCATTGAACTATGGGAACGATATGTAGGTTGCCTTCGTCAAGACTACGGCGGACCGTGGTAGCCTACGTTGAAACTACGGCTAACCAAGTCGGGGATACAGGATTCGAACCTGCAACCTCACGCACCCGAAGCGTGTACGCTAGCCAATTGCGCCAATCCCCGTAGTGAGGATAGTATAAAGGATTAAGTGGGTGGTATTAAGTACTAGATTGACAAGCCGCATTTTTCCGTTTAGACTGGTTTTATGATTACTGATATTGATAGAAATTCAAGGACTTTAATTGTATGTTTTGTGATAGCAATATTTGCTTTGATACCCTTGAGGTTTGTGGAATATGGAAATATTGAATCTTTAGCGCAACCCCAAGTCTTGGGAGAACAGGTGATTCAACAAGAACCGATTATTGAGGAAGTGGTGGAGGCTAGACTAGAAGCACCTTACAACGAAATTGAAAAAATAGGTGAAGTTAACGATCTCTTACCATCAGAGACAGAAATGCAGCCGGTGTACTCTCAGAACTGGCTTCAAGAGTAAATAGTTTTTGACCATCAGGAGTAGTTGCTAGAAAAGGAGGAGTATTTTTCGGAAAACTGTGGATTAAGTGTTGGTTGGTAGTATCGTATTCAACAATATAAAGGTTGTTGTCAGCAATATAACTAAGATGGTTAGTATAGGGAACCCAGGATAAAAATTGAGTTTGAGTACTACCTAGATTAAAATTAGTGTCTTCTTTAAGATCATAAACATAAAAGAAACCTGGTTGAAGATTTCTATCTTGGGTTTGGGTACTACGATTGGGTGGAGGAGAGGTGAGTAGGGATGGTAGTTGACCGCTGGCGCTGGCAGTATACAGAACTTTGTCTCCAAAGGAGTTGTAGGCTAAGGTAGAGTCAGTGGCGATAAATGAAGCCAGGCCTGAAGGTAGCCTCTCCAAAAGAGAAAGAGTAAACTGTTGTTTGTTTTGGAGCCAATCATTCTTGATGATAGGTAAACGAAGACTGATATCCGTAAGGTCATGAGGAGAGATTTTTTTATCAAGATTAATTAGAAAAGCCGGACCTTTAGGTGTAGTAGCAATAATTGATTTAGAGTCTGGAGAAAATTCAAAATTATATTTTGACCACAAAATGTTAAAAGTATCGGGGAAGATTAATTTGTGACTGATACGGCTGGCTAGTAGGGGAATTTCGGTAAACTCTAAGAGATAAAGACCAGGTTCTTGAAATTCAGCAGAACTGGTAGCAACCGCAAAAATGATTTTCTTGCCATTTGGAGACAAGACCGGGTGGTGAATAGAAGTTTGACTAAAGAAAATAGGAGTAGTGTCCTTTAAAAAGAGTTCGGCGTCACTTTGGTAGACTAACTCGGGTAAGATCTGAATATTTTTTTCCCAAGGAAAATATCCATCTTTAGTGATTTTAAGGTGATAGGTTCCGGGATCAAGATTGAGAGTGTTATCAGTAGTGGTTTCCAAAATATTATCAAGATAAACATTAGCCAACTTAGGTTTGGAGGTGGCTGAGAGGATGCCGGTGACTCTGAGGCGGAAAATACCGTTACCATGATCCAGGCGATAACCTCTAGCAAAAATAGAGATAATAAATGTAGAGAGGATGATAAAAAACGCGATGCTTAGAATAAAAAAAAGACTTTTACGGTTTTTGGTGGCAGTCATTAGTGTATTATATAGAATATGAGTTGGATGAGGAAGTTGGCAATAGATTTAGGAACCTCAAATTGTATAATTTGGTCGGATAGTGAGGGTAAATCCTTGTCTGAACCATCTGTGGTGGCGATTGAAGCGGAAAGTCGACGGGTAGTGGCTGCGGGTAGTGAAGCGAAAAAAATGGAGGGTAAAACATCTGAGTACTTAGAAATTATTAGACCAATAGAGTCGGGCGCAATTGTTGATTACGAGGCAGCAGTAGGAATGATTAAGTGGTTTTTGAGACAGGTAATGGGTGTAACTTGGATTATAGGTCCAGAAGTGATGGTAACGGTAGCTTCGGGATTAACACAGGTTGAGCAAAGGGCGGTAATGGATGCAGTTTTAGAAGCTGGAGCCAGGAAGGTTTATTTGATAGATACTCCGATTGCGGCAGCAATTGGAGCTAAAATACCAATAGTTGAAGCTTTTGGTAATATGATTGTCAACGTGGGTGGGGGGGTGACTGAGGCAGCAGTAATTGCTTCAGGAGGCGTAGTAGCCAGCCGTTGTGTTCGGGGAGGTAGTAGTCGTTTGAATGAATCGATTGAAGAATATTTAAAAAAGAAGTATGCCTTGGTGGTGGGAGAACAAAGTGTAGAGGCAGTCAAAATTAAATTAGGGACAGCGGTGAAATTAAAGAAAAATGAGGTTATGACAGTGGGAGGAAGAGACCTGGTTTATGGTTTACCAAAAAGTATAGAAATTAATGCTGAGGAAATTTTTGAAGTGGTGAGACCGATGTTGGATGAAATAATTTTGGTGATTAGAGAAACTTTACAAATGACCCCGCCGGAGCTGGTGGCTGATATTGCTGACAGAGGGATAGTGTTGACGGGGGCGGCAGCAAGATTAAGAAGTTTATCTCTGTTGTTAACTAGAGAAATTGGTGTGTCAGTACACCTGTCTTTAGAACCCGAAAAATGTGTAATTAAAGGGGCGGCGATGGCTCTGGAAAATTTGGAAATTTACCGACGATCAGTCAAGTGATATAGTTGCTGGTGATAGTATTATAGTTTAAGATATAGTTATTTTTTAACAAAAATAAATATTGATATTTTTAATCTTATAATTATTTGGAAATTTATAAGACTAATTTTATATTTTTTGTCATAAATACGGGTATTTACCAGTGTTTATTAGAGTAATAAAATTGTTCAATTCAGGAGTTGAGAGAGTATTTGGGATAGTTAATATTTAACCTATATATATTATAGATAAAGTTTGGTGATATAGTTTGATAAAAAGTTTTGTAAATAAAAATTATAGGTTATAAAAAAATAGTTACCAATGGCTTTTTTGAAAAAAGTTGTTTATTATAAGTTAATTTATGGTCCCAAAAAGAGCTTTACAGGTGAATAAAACTGGGTTAGGTGATGATACTTTTACCCTAAATAATCGTGAAATCTTAAATTTGGGCTTTTTTGGCAGTTCCAAGTCTCGACTGCTAGATTATCTTTTAACCCGTGTAGATAAAGAAAGTAAAATATGTTGGATATGTACGGTAAATCCTGAATTTATGATGTTGGCGCAAAAAGAGCCGGATTTTGAGAAAGTTATTAGAAGTTGTGATATCAGAGTAATTGACGGGGTAGGGCTGTTGTGGGCGGAGAAAGTTTTAAGAACAAAGAATTTTTTTTTGAGAGTAGCGGAGGGGGTTAAAAGTGCTAAAGAAATTCTGGGAGGAGGGGGACGCCAAGGGTTGATTTCAGGGTCTGATTTAATAGAAGATTTGGTGGCGGCAGGACAAGAAAAAAAATGTAAGTTTTTCTTTTTAGGGGGGTGGAATGATCGGGCCCAGAGGACAGCAAAAAAAATGTGGTTAAAATATCCCGGAGTTAAGGTGGCATGGTCTCCTGGGGAGCCGACGATAAAAAATAGGGAAGTATTATCTGAGATTGAAAAGTTCTCACCTGATTTTTTGTTTGTGGCTTATGGAATGAAGAGACAAGAGGAGTGGATTTATAAAAATTTAAAGAAATTAAAAGCTAAAGTAGTGGTGGGAGTAGGTAGAAGTTTTGATTATTACAGTGGAGAGCTTAAAAGAGCACCTAAAGCTTGGCGAAAAATGGGATTGGAATGGCTTTACAGCCTGATTCAAGAGCCAAAAAGATGGCGACGGCAATTAGCTTTGCCTAAATTTATATGGCGAGTGCTAACAACGGCTTAGAATTGTCCCCAAAAGATAATTTCCGGTTCCAAAGTAAGATTTAGTTTGGTTTTAGCTGTTTGAATAACGTGGTCGATGACGGCTTTGTAGTCGGTGGCGGTAGCTTGACCGAGATTGAGAATAAAATTGGCGTGTTTGGGACTGATTTGAGCATCACCAATTCGATAACCTTTGAGGTTAAGTTCCTGGTCAATAATGCGACCGGCAGCATCTCCAGGAGGATTTTTAAAGGTAGAGCCGAGAGAATTCATAGATTGACTGAGGATTTTTTTAGCAATAATGTCTTTAACTTGTTGCTGGGCTAGTTTTTTGTTGCCCGGGGTAAGTTGGAGAATGGCTGAAAGGATAATGAGATGGGGTTTTTTCTTAAATTCAGAAAAATCATAGTCCCAAGACATAGACTGTGAATCTAATTCTTCAACTGTCTGAGTTTTTCTATTAAATACAGTGATTTTTCTTACGAATTTGTCAAAATTACTTTTGTTAACGCCATGAATATTACCGTAAATGGCCCCACCAATAGAGCTTGGAATATAGGCAAATTCTTCGAGTCCAGAAAGAGAATGGCTGATGGTATCGTTGATAAGCCAAGGAAGTTGGACTCCAGAATCTACTTTAACTAAATCAGAGTCAAGATATTCCACACTTTGAGAATTATTTTTGACGACGGTAGCAGGAATTCCCCGATCAGAAATAAGAATATTGGAACCGTTACCGAGAATAAATAAATCAGAGGGTCCGGTTTTTTGAAGAGTTTCAATGAATTCTTGGATAGTGTCGGTAATAATCAGAGTTTGGGCGGATCCACCGATTTTGACAGTAGTAAAAGAAGCCAAAGCTTCATTTTTGAGAATTTTCATGATTAATTATAGCTAAAAAATGAAATTTTCAATAAAAAACCTATAGAAAAATAATATATTCAAATAATGTGGAAAAGTGTAAAAAACAGTTGTTATCTTATAATAGTGACAAGGTAAAAATGGAGTACAATGAAAGAGTGAAAAAAAGACGGTTTATTTTAGTACTGGTATGGTTGCTGATAATAGTGACGGCAATTTGGGGGTGGTTTTGGTTTAATCGTTTTAAAGTTGAAGAGCCTGGAATAGTAGTTTTGAATTTATCACCGACAGAGGTACCCAGGGAATATAAAATTGCTTTTATGGCTGATATTCATAATGACACAGATAGTTTGACACGGGCATTGGTAGTGGCGAAACAAGAGGGGGCAGATAGGGTAGTGTTGGTGGGCGATTTAACTAATAAAGGTGATGAGAAATATCTGTTAAAAGTCAAAGAGATTATGGACACTTCGAGGATTAAATATTCGGTTGTACCAGGGAATCATGAGTATAGTTTGGCTAATTTTCGAAAAATTTTTGGAGCTAATTATGGAATCGTGGAAGAAGATTTGGTGAAATTAATTTTGATTGATAATAGTTATTGGCGAGGAATGAGTGAAGAACAGATTAAATGGATAGAAGAGGCGGTGGTAGGGTGTCACATAAAAACATGTGTGGCGGTGATGCATAAGCCACTAAACAATCTTTTTTCCAGTCATGTGATGGGAGAAAGTAATGAAAAAGCAGCCCAACAGGCTCAATGGTTGAGGCAGTTAATAGTAGATTCCGGAGTGAAAAGAGTGGTGGCGGGACATTTACACTACTCCAGTTCGTATGAATTGGAGGGAATCAGGACCGATTTAGTGGGGGCGATTTCTGTAGAGAGAAATACTCAGAGCCCAAGATTTATGATTTTAAAGATATCGCCTGTAGAAATTGAA
>Ga0116173_1004144_pt1 | contig 10584 bp, 13 predicted proteins | sample AD_UKC085_MetaG_FD_89800 | JGI IMG/M metagenome (GOLD analysis project Ga0116173, IMG submission 89800) | Active sludge microbial communities of municipal wastewater-treating anaerobic digesters from USA - AD_UKC085_MetaG | ecosystem: Engineered > Bioreactor > Anaerobic > Digestate | place: USA...
GCTGGGCGAGAACCAGAGCGGCAACATGCTCGAAGTCGGCTTCCAGCTCTACAACGAGATGCTCAATGAAGCCGTCAAGGCGCTCAAGGCCGGCAAGGAGCCGGACCTGCTGAGCCCGCTGAGCGTCACCACCGACATCAACCTGCATGCCCCCGCCCTGCTGCCCGACGACTACTGCGGCGACGTGCACCTGCGCCTGTCGTTCTACAAGAAGCTGGCCACGGCCAAGAACCCCGACCAGATCGACGGCCTGCTCGAAGAGATCGTGGACCGCTTTGGCAAGCTCCCCGCCCAGGCCCAGACCCTCATCGACGTGCACCGCCTGCGCGTGCTGAGCCAGCCCTATGGCGTAGTGAAGGTGGATGCAGCTCCGGGCGTGATCACCATCACCTTCAAGCCCCAGCCGCCGATCGACCCCATGCGCATCATCGAGCTGATCCAGAAGAACAAGCACATCAAGCTGGCGGGCAACGAGAAGTTGCGCATTGAACGCGAACTCAAGGAACCCAAAGACCGTGCCCAGCTGGTGCGCGACATCTTGCGCAGCCTGGGCCAGCCGCTGGCACAGCCGGTTGCCGCCTGAGCCGTGCACCGCCCCCCATTCGCAACCCCCCATGGTGCTTGAAGCAGCGCTGACGGCCATTGCCCTGCTGGCGGCACTGGGGTTGCGCCCATGGCGGCTGCTGCGCGGCGCCCCACCCCTGCCGGGGCAAGAACGCACACTGTCGCCGCTGCTCACGCCCCTGCTGGCCACCCTGGTGTTCCTGCCATGGCTGTGGGCCCTGCCCACGCTGCACGCCATGCCGCTGCAGCTGCAGTGGTCGGGCGCCTGCCTGGTGGTGCTGATGCTGGGCTGGCCTCTGGCCATTCCGGTACTGGTGGTCGTGGGCATGACGGCCTGCCTGTTGTCCCCCGCCATGGGCTGGCCCGAGGCGCTGGGAGCCATCGCCTGGCAAGGCGTGACGCCTGCCACCCTGGCGCTGCTGCTGGGGGCGCTGGTGCGGCGCTTTCTTGGTACCCACCTCTTCGTTTATGTGCTGGGCCGCGCCTTTTTGGGAACGGTGCTGTGTCTCTTTGCCTCCGGTGCCTTGTCGCAGTGGAGTGGCCACCAGCTGCCGGGGGTGGGTGACGAACTCTCGCTGGTGGCACGCTGGCTCATGGCCTGGGGTGACGCGTTTGTCACCGGCATGCTCACCGCCATCTTTGTGGCGTTCAAGCCGCAATGGCTGGCCACCTGGTCCGACCCGCTCTACCTGGGGCCGCCCCGATAGGCTGCAGCGCCCACTGCACTGCCAATTGATGCATATCAATCGGATCCAGCTCCCACCGCGCCATAGTTAGAAACCCATTCAACAAGGAGGGTTTCATGAAATTGCTGACGGATCTCTTTTCCACTGACTACGGCCTGATGAGCATCATCGGCATTGCATTCATGCTTTGCATGATGGTCTTTTTCATTCGACTGTTTCTGGGCAAGATCGACGCAAGCGCTGCGGCCCAGCCACCAGGACAAGCTCCCCGGTCACCGCGCTCCCACTGACCATAGGGACCCCGGAGTCCCTGGAGCGTCGTGGCAGCATGGCCGTCGGGCTAACATTGCGCCTTCGAATTCATGACGCAGCCCCGTTTTCCATGACCCAAGCCACCGAATTTGCCCCGGGCCTCGTTGTCCAGGGCATCCTGTCAGCCCAGTCCCTGTCCAGCTACAAACTCATTGCTTTTGACATGGACTCCACCCTCATCAACATCGAGTGTGTGGACGAAATTGCCGATGCCGCCGGCCGCAAGGCCGAAGTGGCGGCCATCACCGAAGCTGCCATGCAGGGCCTGATCACCGACTTCAAGGAGAGCCTGCGCCAGCGCGTGGCCCTGCTCAAGGGGGTCAGCGTAGGGCACATGGAACAGGTGTTCACCGAACGCCTGCGCTTCAACCCCGGCGCCAAAGAACTCATCACCGCCGCCAAGGCCGCGGGCTTGACCACATTGCTGGTGTCGGGCGGCTTCACCTTCTTTGCCGACCGCGTGCGGGCGGGCCTGGGTATCGACTTGGCCCGCTCCAACCTGCTCGAAGTGGAGAACGGCCTGCTCACGGGCCGCATGGTGGACCAGTCCTGGGGAGACATCTGTGACGGCGCCGAGAAGCGCCGCACCCTGCTCGAAGTCGCCTCTCTCATGGGTATCTCGCCCGCACAGGCGATTGCCGTGGGCGATGGCGCCAATGACCTGCCCATGATGGGCGCCGCTGGCCTGTCGGTGGCCTATCACGCCAAGCCCGCCGTGCGCGCGCAGGCCAAGATTGCCATCAACCAGGGCGGACTGGACCGCCTTCTGGAAGTGTTGCGGCCCTGAAGCTGCTGCCCGAAGCTTCTTTGCAGGCTTTAGTCCACCTGATCCGGCAGCCCCGGCACGCTGGGCGTGGTGGTGAGGCGACGACGCGATATGGGCATCGCCACGATGCTTTGCGGCTCGGTGAGCAGGTCCGCGAGCGTCACCTTGTCCAGCACGGCCAGAAAAGCGCGCATGGCCTGGCCCAGCACCCCCTTGAGGTCACAGTGGCTGTTGAGCCGGCACTGGTTGTGCTCCGGGTTAAAACATTCGACCAGATCGAAATCGGTTTCGGTGGCACGCACCACGGCACCGATGTTGATGTCGCTTGCGGGCTTCATCAGGCGCATGCCCCCCCCCCGTCCGCGCGTGGTCTCCAGCAGGCCCTGCGCTGAAAGCTCCTGGACTATCTTGGTCAGATGGCTGCGCGAAATGTCATAGCTTTCCGCCACCTCGCTGATGGTGACGGGTTGCACACGCCCCTCGCTGGCCGCGCAGTACATCAGCACGCGCAGCGTGTAATCGGTCCATTGGGTCAGGCGCATGGGATGGCTGCAGATCAATTCATACGTATCGTCGGCATGGATTTTATGCCATAAAATATTCATGCAAAATATATCTTTATAAAAGAACGCTGTGCATGCCCATCCGGAAACCCTCGCCCCTGCCACTTTGAGTGCCGATCACCCCATCGGCATGATGCGGGCCGAACATGGGGACCATGGCACAGCCTTCGACCCGTTGTACGCCCTGACCCAGGACGCCACGCCGCCCGCCGGCGCGTGCAACATCTGGCGCGCCCTGTATGCGGGCATTGCCCAGTTCGGTGATGACCCGATTCACCACATTCACCTTGAAAACAATGTGCTGTTCCCGCCGTTTGAGGCCGCACCTGCGGCACGCGGTGGCTGCGGCTCATCGGGCTGCGGATGCCAGTAAACCCCTATGCGCCCGGCCAGTCGCCCACCGGGGGCCACACCGGCGAGTGGTGCGCGCCCAGCGTGGAAAGCCTGACCGAGCTCGTGCACAGCTTTTATGCACAAGTGCGGGCCGATGCCCTGCTGGGCCCGGTGTTCGAAAACGCCCTGCGCGACCGCTGGGAACCCCATCTGGCACGCATGGTGGACTTCTGGTGCACCGTGGCGCTGGGCAGCAAGCGTTTTCGCGGCAACGTCTTCGCCAAGCACATGGCGCTGCAGGGTGTGACGCCTGCGCATTTCGCCGCGTGGGTGCGTCTGTGGGCTGAGCAGACCGAGCGGCTTTTCGCGCCCGAGGTGGCACGCGACCTGCAGATCACGGCCCACGGCATCGCCCGCAATCTGTTCCTTGGTTACTTCGGCACGCCACCCGGGTTTGACGAGAGCGCCCGCGATCCAGAGCCAGCCATCGACCAATCACTCCTGATTTAATAGCAACAGGTGATTGAATCACCTGGTCCCGAAGCATATTTGACAGATTTTTCCCGGGCAGGTAACTCACTGCCCACCCTCGACAGGGACCGGGTCTGGTTCATAGGGCCGCACCAGCCGCACCGGCAGCCGGGTGGCCTTGCCCACGTCGCCACGGCTCTCGGCGGTCTGCAGGTTCACCGCCCAGCCTTGACGGAAAGCCATGGTGCCAGCCTCTCCTCCGGCGCCGCCGCGCATGACGTTGCCATAGTTGTAAAGATTGCCCGATCCTGTCTGTATATTGGCGGAGCCCGACCAATGCCATTCGGGGGGTGCGCCTGGAAAAAGCACCACACTCAGCCCCGGCGGGCGGGTGGTCTTGTCCACCAGCCGCTTGAGTTCATTGGCGCGTGGCAACCGCCAGCGCACGCCCTCGGACTTCCAGCGGGCGTTAGCCAGTGCCACCGCCTGCGCATAGTCGAGTTGCTGCGGCGTGCCGGTGCAGGTCTTGCCATTCCACTGCATCCCCTCTACACAACGCGGCCACACCAGCCGGGCACGCAGATCAATGATGGATGCGCCATCCTCCGAAGGCACCAGGGGTGGCGATACCGGCGGGTCTGCTGCGTCGGCGCAGGCGGCAAACAGCATGCTGCCCAGAAAGACGGCGCAGGAATGGCGGGTCCACAGAGGTTTATTCTTGGTGCGTAGGTCCATGGCGCAGAGTATGCAGGCGTTCTCCGAGGCGGCAAGCGCGGCCTCTGACCCTGTGGGCGATCTCGCGGTGGGTGCCTGCCGGCTCAGTGGTCTTGTGTGCGCGGCAGCAGTCCGGCTGCGGCGCGCAGGGGCTCGAGCAGCGGCGACAGGCCGTTGTGGTCGATCTCGTGCATGAGCGCCAGCAACCGCCCCAGGTCGCTGCGCGGAAAGCCCTCGCGGGCAAACCAGTTGAGGTAATTGCCGGGCAGGTCGGCCAGCAAACGGCCCTTGTACTTGCCATAGGGCATGGACACGGTGACCAGGCGCTGCAGCTGTGCCGGATCCATCATCAGCCCCCCGCGCGCTTGACCTGGTGGCCGCGCTTTTTCAGCGCTTCCATCACGCGCTCCACATGGTCGCCCTGCACCTCGATGACCCCGTCCTTGACCGTACCGCCGCTGCCGCATGCGGCCTTGAGCTCTTTGCCCAGCGCTGCCAGCGCATCGGCATCGAGCGCCACACCCTTGACCACCGTGACCGCCTTGCCGCCACGCCCCTTGGTTTCGCGCGAGACACGCACAATGCCGTCGCCCGATGGCACGGGCACCGCCTTGCACACGCACTGCGCCTGCGGCTGCCGGCAGTCGGGGCACATGCGGCCATGGTCGGTGGAATAAACGAGGCCGCCCAGGCCCGCCAGATCGCGCAGGGATTTCATGACACCGGCCTCAGGGCTGCAGGTTGGCGGATTTTGGCGCGGGCGCCGGCGTGCGCAGCATATGGAAGTTGAGGATGCGCGTGGCCATCACCGTTTCCACGAAAAAGAGCACCAAAGCCAGCAGGAACGAGAGCACGCCGCTCAAAAAACTTCCCAGTGCCCAAGTGTGGCCACGAAAGTCCGTGGTCTCGCCCAGAAACAGCAGGATGATGGTCACGCCAATCAGAAAACCGCACAGGGTGAGCAGACCGATGCAGCCATTGGCCATGCGCCCGCGGGTGCGCAAGTACCCGAGCTCCAGCAGGGCGCGCTCCCGAAAATCGGCCTCATCGGTATGGCGGGCCCGGTCTTCCACCACGCGGGCGCGGTCGATGATGCGCGCCAGGCGCCCTGCCACCGCACCGATCATGCCGGCCACGGCGGTCAACAGAAACACCGGGGCCACGGCCAGCTGGATACTGTGGGTGATGGTGGACGAATCAAAAGCAAGGTTCATGGTGCCAATAGAGCAATGCAACGCGGGGTGCGGACGGGCTGCGATTATCGCCACCCGCGCAGGTGGCGCACAATGCACGCCCGCAGGCCGCGTGGCGCCGGGCACCGCGCCCTCGGCGCTGCCGGCCTCACCGCAGTCACGGCGGCAAGCGTTTGCACGCATGAGATGGCGTGAAAACCTGTCCGGCGGCTGCCGCGCAATTGTCCTTGTAGGCCATGATTTCCTGTGCACTGGCGCCGGGTTGGTGGCCAGAATTTTTTGTCTCACACCATGCCATTTTCTGCCCTCGGTCTTTCTCCCGCCCTCATCCAGGCTGCCACGGCCATGGATTTTGTCGCGCCCACGCCCATCCAGGAGGCGGCCATTCCGGCCATTCTGCGCGGCGCCGATGTCGTGGGATCGGCCCAGACGGGCTCGGGCAAAACGGCGGCCTTTGCCCTGCCCCTGCTGCAACTGCTGCAAGCCAGTGCGCCCCAAACCCCGCGGCGGGTGCGCGCGCTGGTGCTGGTGCCCACACGCGAGCTGGCCGCCCAGGTGGGCGAGGTGGTGCGCAGCCTGGCCCAAAACCTGCCCCACCCGCTGAAAGTGGCCGTGGTGTTTGGCGGCGTCTCCATCAACCCCCAGATGATGGGCCTGCGCGGTGGCGCCGATGTGGTGGTCGCCACGCCGGGCCGCCTGCTCGATCTGGTCGAGCACAACGCCTTGCAGCTGGCCAGCGTCAACCTGCTGGTGCTGGACGAGGCCGACCGCCTGCTGGACCTGGGGTTCGCCGAGGAACTGCAGCGCACCCTGGCGCTGTTGCCCCCCCGGCGGCAGAACCTGTTCTTCTCGGCCACCTTCCCGGTCGCCGTGCAGCGGCTGGCCGAGACGCTGCTGAACGACCCCGTGCGCGTGGCCGTGGCCGACACACCGGCCAACGAACCGTCCATCGTGCAGCGCGCCATTGCCGTGGACGCCAGCCGCCGCACGCAGCTGCTGCGCCACCTGGTGCAGGAAAACCAATGGAGCCGCGTGCTGGTGTTCGTGGCAACGCAATATGCGGCCGAACATGTCGCCGAGAAGCTCTACAAAGCCGGCATCTTTGCCACACCGTTTCACGGCGGCTTGAGCCAGGGTGCGCGCAAGCAGGTGCTGCAGGAGTTCAAAGACGAACGCTGGCAGGTGGTGGTGACCACCGACCTGGCAGCGCGCGGCATCGACATCAGCCAACTGCCTGCGGTGGTGAACTACGACCTGCCGCGCTCCGCGGTGGATTACGTGCACCGCATTGGCCGCACCGGGCGCGCGGGTGAAAGCGGCGTGGCGGTGAGCTTTGTCACGGCCGATACCGAAGCGCATTTCCGCCTGATCGAGAAACGCCAGCACCTCGCCCTGCCGCGCGAGCAGATGGCTGGCTTCGAACCCACCGAACTGCTGCCAGAAGTCACGGCCGCGGGCACTGGTGGCATCAAGGGCAAGCGCCCCAGCAAGAAAGACAAGCTGCGCGCTACCGCGGCCGCTGCGCAGGCGGCAACAGGGCAGGATTAAAACGGGAAGATCAGTCGGCGTCGTTGCCGTCGCTGGCGGTGCTGTCGCCCTCACCGTCTTGCGCCGCTGGTGCAGGACGGGCCTGGCGGTGCCCCCCCTTGGCGAGAATTTCGACATAGAACTGCGTGCCCCCTTCGCGGGCCACGCCGTCAACCAGGCCGATCAGGGCCGCAAGGTGGGCGACTTCGGCGGTCTCGGCGCTGCGGCCGAACTTGCAGTCGAAGTCCCAGAAATCCGCGCCGGCAGGCACGGGGCGGCCCCGTTCGCGCTTGATGTACTTGCGGATTTCATGCTTGATGGCCTCCAGGACGCGGTCGCTGTTCTTGCCTTCGATGTGGAGCTGGAAAGTTTTTTTCATGGGCGATGGTACCGCCTGCGCCAGCGGCCTCACCCAAGCCATGGGCAAAACGCAGCCAGCGTGACCGGTTTCAGCGCCTGCGCCGCCTGGCCACCCGATCGCTGGCGCGCCAGGCCCATCAGTAATGCGGCGGCAACTCGTCGCGCGGTTGCGCGACTCGCCCGCGCCGCCCTCGGGCACCTGCTGGCGCAAGCGCAACAGCTCACGGGCGAGGTCGTCGATCTGCTGCTGCTGGCGGTAGATGACGAGGTTGAGCTGATCGAGCAGGTCTTCGGTGTAGCTGGCCTTGATCTCCAGATCGGTCAGGCGCTGCTCTAGTGGGGAGGTGTCTTGCATGGCGCTATTGGAACGCAATCCACTGCCCGCAGATGCCAGTCGATCTACCGTCCATCCAGCGGGTAGGCCGGATCGGTGTATCCCGGCGTGGAGGGATGGCCCGGTGCCACCAGCGAGTCCACCAGCGCCTCATCCGCTTCGGTCAGGGCGTAGCCGAGTGCAGGCGCATAGTCCTGCCACTGCGCCAGCGTCCGGGGCCCGGCAATCACCGAGCTGACCGCCCGGTGGGCCAGCACCCAGGCCGTGGCAAATTGCGCCAGCGTCACGCCCCGCTCCTGCACATGCCGCTGCAAGGTCTGGGCAATCTGCAGCGACTCTTCACGCCACTCGGCCTGGGCGATGCGCTTGTCGCCCCGGGCGGCACGCGAACCTGCCACCGGTGGCTGGCCAGGCAGGTATTTGCCCGTGAGCACGCCCCGCGCCACCGGGCTGTAGGGCGTGACCCCCAGCCCATGGTGGGTGCAGGCCGGCAATATCTCGACCTCGGGCATTCGGTTGAGCAGGTTGTAGTAAGGCTGGCACACCACCGGCCCGGGCATGCCCATCTGCCGGGCCAGATGCACCAGCTCGGTGATGCGCCAGCCCCGAAAATTGGAAACACCCCAGTAACGGATCTTGCCCGCACGCAGCATCGCATCAAGCGCCTGCAGGGGCTCCTCCAGATTCATGCCGTTGTAGTCGCGGTGCAGGTAAAGAATGTCCACATGGTCGGTCTGCAGCCGCCCCAGGCTGGCCTCCACCTCGCGCAGCATCCAGCTGCGCGAGTAGTGCGCCTCGTTCACGCGCTCGGACATCTTGTTGCCCAGCTTGGTGGCTAGTGTAGTGTTGCATTCTGTTTGGAACTTAATCGGCTATTGGCGCGGATGACCTTTTGCAGGATGTCGCGAGCGTTCTTGGTCCAGATGAACGGCTTGGGGTTGGTGTTGTGATGCGCGATGTACTCATCGATGGCCGAGACGAGTTCGGGCACGCTGGTGAACACCCCGCGGCGTAGCCGGTTCTCGGAGATGTCGCGAAAGAAGCGCTCGACCATGTTCAGCCACGATGCCGAGGTCGGCGTGAAGTGCATGTTGAATCTGGGGTGCTTGGCCAGCCACTCCTGCACAGCTGGATGCTTGTGCGTGGCGTAGTTGTCGGCGATCAGATGCAGCGTCTTGTCCTTGGGCGTCTCCCGATTGATTTGACGCAGGAACTTCAGCCACTCGATGTGGGTGTGGCGCTGCTGGCACTGGCCGATGACCTGACCGTTGAGCACGTTGAGCGCAGCGAACAAGGTGGTTGTGCCGTTGCGCTTGTAGTCGTGCGTCATGGTGGCCGCGCGCCCCTTCTTGAGCGGCAGCCCGGGCTGCGTTCGGTCCAGCGCCTGCACCTGGCTCTTTTCGTCGCAGCACAGCACCAGCGCATGCTCGGGCGGCGACATGTAAAGCCCCACGATGTCTTCGAGCTTTTGCACGAACTGCGGATCGCGCGAGACCTTGAAGCCGCGCACGATGTGAGGCTTGAGACCGTGGGCCTGCCAATGGCGCATCACGGTGCTGGCGCTGACGCCCAACTCAGCGGCCATCGTGCGCGTGCTCCAGTGCGTGGCCGCCTCGGGCTTGGTCTGTGTGGTTAGCTTCACAAGCTTGGCCACATCCACCTTCACCGGCGGTGCGCCGCGCGGCAAGTCGCGCTCGATACCTTGCAGCCCCAATTGCAGGTAGCGTTCACGCCAGCGCGCCACCTGCACGCGCCCAATGCCAAGCTGCTCGGCAATATCCTTGTTTTGCAGCCCCTGCGCGGCCAGCAGCACGATCTGGGCGCGCTGGGCCAATCTGACGCTGGTGCGCTTGGAGCGCGCCAGCCGGCTCAGCTCGCTTTCCTCTTCATCCGTCAACACAATCGTCGGGGCAACTCGCAATTTTTCACTCCAATGCAAACCGTAGTAGAGCATTGGAGCGTGGTTGCTCAATTAAGATTCATTAAGAATCAAACACTACACTAGATCTGGCGTCCAAGCGTTGACCATGCATAAGGCTAGGTCGGTGTCTCACACCCCTAAACCAAACTGCGACGATGGGTAATTTCAGTCGGTAGGTCTATCTCTTCCGAATCCGAGGGAATGTGAGTTGCATCACGCGCGCATAGCCTCGCTGACTAAGAATCGAAAATCGGATTCGCAGAGTATCCGAATTGCCTGCCCTTGCTGGATCATCTCTTCTGCTTTGCGGTGCTTAGAACTCTTTTCGTGCCCGCCCAGCTTCTTGATGTCTTGATCGCCTACAACAAGCAGTGTGGTTTTCTTGGTCACCCCGGGTGTGACTTGGCATCCGATGCTTGCGGCGAGGTCAGCAGCCTCACTTCTGGGAATTTCCAGCGCCCCAGTAAATACAGCAACTTCACCGCTCAACGGCCCATCGACGTTGCCATCACGTTCGATACGCCCTGAGTAGTTTGTGATTGAGGGGTCAAGAGGCTGCGAGACTCTGTGCAACCACGCCTCAAGATCAAGCCGGCTCTCTTCTATCGCTGCCAACAGCACATAACCTGCGGCCTTGGCATCTTCCAGCGCGTCATGATGCTTAAATTTGTAGCCTATCCTCTCGCAAACATTGCTTAGACCATAGCCAGTATGTGAAAGATCGATCCATGTGCGCCGGGTAACCCTTGCAGAATCCAGCCATGTCGTCTGAGGGGGCGGGAGTTCATACTTGCTGAATGCCCTATGAATGGCGATTCGATCAAAGTGCGTGTGATGAAC
>Ga0116173_1004156_pt1 | contig 10568 bp, 7 predicted proteins | sample AD_UKC085_MetaG_FD_89800 | JGI IMG/M metagenome (GOLD analysis project Ga0116173, IMG submission 89800) | Active sludge microbial communities of municipal wastewater-treating anaerobic digesters from USA - AD_UKC085_MetaG | ecosystem: Engineered > Bioreactor > Anaerobic > Digestate | place: USA...
GCCCACTGGGAAGCCGCTCACCGCCTGCTCATGAACCAGATGGTGCAGGCGGCCGTGATTGAAAACGACGCCCGCACCATCCTGCGCGACGGGCTGGCCTACGACCGTTGCCAGGTGGGCGTGGTCACCGACATGGAGGGCGCCGAAACGCTGGGCGAATTCGATATCCAGAGCCGCGAACAGATGACCAAGGTGCTGCGCACCCAGGTGGATGTGGTGCTGGAGGGCGGGGCCGCCGTGCTCAATGCCGCAGATCAGCAAGTGGCCGACCTCGCCCCGCTGTGCGATGGCGCTGTGGTGCTGTACGCACAGGACGCCAGCCTGCCCTCCATCGTGGAACACCGGGCCCAAGACCATGGCCGTGCCGTGGTGCTGCGCAACAGCCGCGTGGTGCTGGCCACAGGCAGTGCCGAGCATGTGCTGGGGACGCTGTCCGAACTGACATTCGGACGCAACGCCATCGTGCCGGACACCGACGCCCTGCTGGCCGCCATTGCTGCCGCCTGGGCACTGGACATTGCCCCCGACCTCATCGGCGCCGGCATCAAGACGTTCGAGCCGGAGCTGCCGACCGTGAGCACGCTGCCCTCCTGATGCCCACCTGTTGTTGACTCCATCGCCCTTGACCTGACCGGTGCCCGCCAGCCCGAATGGACCACAGAAAGACAAATCCATGGATGTATCCCGCACCCGGGCCCTGCGCGGCCCCAACCTCTGGAGCCGCCACATGGCCATCGAGGCCGTGGTGGCCTGCGCCGAATCCGAACAGGCCATCGCTCGCATGGCCGGTTTTGAAGACCGGCTGCGGGCCCTGTTTCCAGCCATCGGCACGCTGCATCCCGAAGGCGGCAGCGGCGAGGTCTCGCTCGCCCATGTGCTGCAAACGGCTGCGCTGGCGCTGCAGGCCCAGGCCGGCTGCCCGGTGACCTTTGCCCGCACCACGACGACGACCGATCCCGGCGTGTACCAGGTGGTCGTCGAGTACAGCGAGGAAGCCGTGGGCCGCCAGGCTTTCGAGGACGCCCAGCGCCTCATCAATGCCGCGCTGGGCCAGGGCGATTTCGATGCCGAGGTGGCCATTGCCAACCTGCGCGAACTCGATGAAGACGAGCGTATGGGCCCGAGCACCGGTTCCATCGTGGACGCCGCCGTGGCGCGCGACATTCCGTTTCGCCGCCTCACCCGCGGCAGCCTGGTGCAGTTTGGCTGGGGCTCCAAGCAACGCCGTATCCAGGCCGCCGAGATCGACTCGACCAGCGCCGTGGCCGAATCCATTGGCCAGGACAAGGACCTCACCAAGCGCCTGCTGCATGCGGCTGGCGTGCCGGTACCGCTGGGCCAGCCCGTGGAAACTGTTGAGCAGGCCTGGGAAGTCGCACTCAAGGTGGGCCTGCCCGTGGTGGTGAAGCCGCAGGACGGCAACCAGGGCAAGGGCGTCACAGTCAACATCACCGACCGGGCCCAGCTCGAGGAGGCCTACAAGAACGCGGCCGACTACGGCACCGTGATGGTCGAGCGCTTTTTGCCCGGCCACGATTTCCGCCTGCTGGTGGTGGGCGACCAGCTGGTGGCCGCGGCCCGGCGCGAGCCGCCCCAGGTGCTAGGCGATGGCCAGCACACCGTGCGCGAGCTGGTGGACCAGGTCAACCTCGACCCGCGCCGCGGCGAGGGCCATGCCACCTCGCTCACCAAGATCCGCCTCGACGAGATTGCCGTGGCCCGTCTGGCCATGCAGGATTTGACGCCCGATTCGGTGCCCCCCAAGGGCCAGCGCGTCATCCTGCGCAACAACGCCAACCTGTCCACCGGCGGCACCGCCACCGATGTGACCGACGATGTGCACCCCGAAGTGGCCGCGCGCGCCGTGGCCGCCGCCCAGATGGTGGGCCTGCACATCTGCGGCGTGGACATGGTGGCCGAAACCGTGCTGCGCCCACTCGAAGAGCAGGGCGGCGGCTTTGTCGAAGTGAACGCCGCCCCCGGCCTGCGCATGCACCTGGCCCCCAGCTACGGCAAGCCGCGCAATGTGGGCCAGGCCATGGTAGACCGCCTGTTCGCCCATGGCGACAACGGCCGCATCCCCGTGGTGGCCGTCACCGGCACCAACGGCAAGACGACCACGGCCCGCCTGATCGCCCACCTGTTCACAGCGCAAGGCCTGCGCGTGGGCATGACCAATACCGACGGCGTGTACGTGAACGGCCGCCAGATCGACAGCGGCGACTGCTCAGGCCCCAAGAGCGCGCGCAACGTGCTGCTGCACCCCGAGGTGGACGCAGCCGTGTTCGAAACCGCGCGCGGCGGCATTCTGCGCGAAGGCCTGGGTTTTGACCGCTGCCAGGTGGCCGTGGTCACCAACATCGGTGCGGGCGACCACCTGGGGCTGAACTACATCACCACGGTGGAAGACCTGGCCGTCTTGAAGCGCGTGATCGTGCAGAACGTGGCCACCACCGGCTATGCCGTGCTCAACGCCACCGATCCCATCGTGGCCGCCATGGCCTCGGCCTGCCCCGGAAAGATCATCTTCTTTGCCAGCGACCGCCACCACCCCGTGATGGCCACGCACCGTGCTCAGGGGCACCGCACCGTGTATGTGGATGGCGACTCCATCGTGGCCGCCGAAGGCTCATGGCGCGAGACCATCCACCTGCGCGACGTGCCCATCACGCGCAACGGCAAGATCGGCTTTCAGGTTGAAAACGTCATGGCCTCGGTGGCGGCCGCCTGGGGCGCCGGCCTGCCCTGGCAGACCATTCGCCGCGGTCTTTCGGGCTTTGTGAACGACAGCGACAACGCCCCGGGCCGCTTCAACCTCATGGACTTCAAGGGCGCCACGGTGATCGCCGACTACGGCCACAACCCCGATGCCATGCGCGCCCTGGTGCAGGCCGTGGAGGCACTGCCTGCCAAGCGCCGCAGTGTGGTGATCAGCGGTGCCGGCGACCGCCGCGATGAAGACATCCGCGCCCAAACCGTCATTCTGGGCGCCGCGTTCGATGACGTGATTCTTTACCAGGACGCCGCCCAGCGCGGCCGCAGCGATGGCGAGGTGATTGCCCTGCTGCGCGAGGGCCTGGAAGGCGCCAGCCGCACCCGGCACGTAGAAGAAATTTATGGCGAGTTCGTCGCCATTGATGCAGCTCTGGACCGACTGCACCCCGGCGATCTGTGCCTGGTGCTGGTGGACCAGGTGGAAGAAGCACTGGCGCACCTGGCCAAGCGCTGCGCTGAAACAGGGGTGGCCGCATGACGGCGGCACGCCACTGGCTCGCAGTGGCCGGGGGCCTGCTGGCCGCCTGCACCCTGCTGTCTGGCCACGCGCTGGCGGCATCGGGTGAAAAAATCGGCACCGTGGACACGGCCTTCCAATGGATCGGCCGCGACCACGACATCATCGTGGAAGCCTATGACGACCCCGGCGTGCAGGGCGTGACCTGCTATGTCTCGCGCGCCCGCATCGGCGGCGTCAAGGGCACGCTCGGACTGGCCGAAGACCGCGCGGAGGCATCGATTGCCTGCCGCCAGGTGGGAGCCATCAGCATCCCCCAGCCGCTCAAAAAGCAGGAAGAAGTGTTCAGCGAGCGCATGTCCATCCTGTTCAAGCGCCTGCGCATCGTGCGCATGGTGGACCCCGCGCGCAACACGCTGGTCTACCTCACGTATTCGGAAAAGCTGATCGACGGCTCGCCCCAGAACAGCGTCACCGCCGTGCCGGTGGACCGCGCCGTGCCCATCCCGCTGCGCAAATGAAGCGGGGGTGCAACGCCCCCGATTTTTGGATCAAATAAGCCTGCAGCGCCTACAAATAAAGCACTTTAAGCTATTGATTAAATAGCATATCAACCCTGCGCAGCAATCTGGCGCAGCGCCTGCTCGAACACCGCCACCGGCTGGCCGCCCTGGATCAGGTGGTGGTCATTGATGATGATCGCGGGCACCGAATGAATGCCCTGCTGCTGATAGAACTGCTCGCGCTCGCGCACCTCGCTGGCATAGCGGTCTGAGGCCAGCAGTTCGCGGGCAGCATCGGGGTTCAACCCCACCTCGCCTGCCACGCGCACCAGCACCTCGTGGCTACCGGGGTTCTGGCCGTCGGTGAAATAGGCCTTGAACAGCGCATGTTGGAGGACCCGCTGCAGACCCTGCGTCTCGGCCCAGTGCAGCAGGCGGTGGGCATCGAAGGTGTTGTAGATGCGGCGGGCCTTGTCCAGGCCGAAGGTGAAGCCCAGTTCGGCTCCCCGGGCGGCAATAGCCTCGCCGTTGCGCTGGCTTTGCTCCAGCGAAGCGCCGTATTTTTGCTGCAGATGTTCGCCAATGTCCTGGCCTTCCGGTCCCATCTGCGGGTTCAGCTCGAAGGGCTGGAAATGCAGGTCGAGCGCGACTTCATCCTTGAGCCGGTCTGCCGCCTGCTCCAGCGCCCGAAGGCCGATGGCGCACCAGGGGCAGGAAAGGTCAGAAACAAAATCGATCTTGAGGGTGGTGGGCATGGGTCAAGTCTGTGGATGGCAAGCCAAGATGGTAGGACCGGCTTCAAAACCGCGGAGGCCGCAGGCTTAATGAGGTGCTTCGATAGCCATTGAAGTTCGCCCCAACCAGAACGTGCTGCGAGTATCACACCACCATGGGCGTTGCTGCGCCATCCATCGTCAGGACCACACCCGTGACATAGCTTGCACGCTCGGACGCCAAAAACAGCACCACGTTGGCGACCTCCTCCGGCTGTGCCAAGCGACCCAGCGGCACGTTGCTCGTCGCCTGCGCAAGCGCTTCCTGTTCCGAGATGTTGTGCATGCGTGCCGTTGCGATCATCCCCGCCTGCAATCGCTCTGTGTGGGTAGCGCCCGGGTTGACGGCATTCACGCGCACGCCCTTCGGTCCGTAGGCAGCCGCCATGCCCGCGCTCATGAGCATCAGCGCCGCATTGGCGGCTCCGCCAGGCATATGGATGGGGCTGGCGACCTTTCCTCCTGCACCCACCACATTGACGATGGCTCCCTGGCCCCGTGCACCCATCTTCTTGACCACCAGATCCACCATGTGGACGTAGGTGAAGAATTTGGCGTTCATCGCATCGTGCCAGGCCTGCGCGCTCAGCTCCTCGGGCGGAGTGCGCCGAGCAGCCCCTGCAGAATTGACCAGCACATCGACATCACCAAATGCAGCTTCGGCAGCAGCCAGGGCCTGGGCCGCCAACTCAGGCTGCTGCAAGTCGGCTGCATGGATGCTGATGCGCTCAGCGCTGCTCTTCACAGACGCGGACAATTGATGGCGTGCTGCCTCCAGATGTTCGGTGCTGCGCGATACCAGACTGACCCGCGCCCCTTCGGCCAGAAACGCCGCAGCGCAGGCATAGCCAATACCTTTGCTGCCACCGGTGATGAGGACATGTTTGTCCTTGAGTTTCAGGTCCATTGGAGTGCTCTGAGGTTTGCTTTGATGTAGGGAATGACAGGCACAAAGAGCGTCACTCGATGGAAATGCCAGCCGCTTTCACAACGGCGCCATACCGATCCAGGTCGCGCTTGATTTCATCACGGTAATGCTCGGCTGTGCCAGGTGTTGGCTCGATGCCCATGACGCGCAGCTTCTCGCGCACCGCCGCGTCGTTCAGGACAGCGTTCAGCTCCGTGTTGAGTCGCGTGATGACCGCCGCAGGCGTACCCACCGGCGCCAGCAAGCCCACCCAAGAGTTGACGACGAAGTCAGGCACACCGCTCTCGACAAACGTGGGTACATCGGGCAAAGCACTGGTGCGTTGCGCGCTCGACACCGCAATGGCTTTGAGTTTGCCGGACTTGATGTGCCCGTGGGCGCCCGCTACCGCCGTGTACACCAGTGGAATCGTGCCCCCCAGCACATCGGTCATGGCTTGACCACCGCCCTTGTAGGGCACATGGGTCAGATTGGCGCCGGTGCGGATCTTGAGCAGTTCACCGGCAATGTGGGGGGTGCCACCGGTGCCAGAGGTTCCAAATGACAAGCCTCCTGGTTGGGTCTTCGACAATGCAATCACATCGGCCAGACCTTTGACCGGCACGCTGGGGTTCGCCACGAGAACCAGGGTGGCATCACCAATCTTGCCGATCGGCGCGAAGTCTTTGGCCGTATCAAAAGGCAGTTTGGAAAACACGTGCGGATTGATGACCATGGTGCCGTCAAAACCCAGCACCAGGGTGTAGCCATCTGCAGGCGCCGATTTGGCCAGCGCGGTGCCAATGTTTCCCGAGGCACCTGGCTTGTTGTCCACCACGACCTGCTGGCCCAGGCGCCTGCCAAGATTTTCTGCAATCAGACGCCCGCTGGTGTCCGTGACGCCCCCTGGTGTGAAAGGAACAATCAGCCGGATGGGCTTGCTGGGCCAGACGTCCTGCGCATGCGCGGGCGTTGGCATCCCAGCCGTCGCGCCCAGACACAGCAGGGCGGCCAGGGCCACCAGCTTGCGCCGATTTTGCACAGCGGGCGCAAGGGGCGCATTGGCGCATTGGGTGAGGTAAGAGTAAGGCTTCATGGTGGTCTCCGTCGTGTTGTGCTTGTAGCTGTCATGTCGATGTGGTGGCGGGAATCAGCGGGTGCCCGGCGCAGTGCCGGCGCCCGCCTCGCGGCTCATGGCGTCTCGGCGTACTGGCGCTCAAACGCCCAGACATCCCCAAAGCCCATGAGCTGAGTCAATTCCGAAAATGGCATCAAACCGGCATCGCTCTTCACCGATGAGCCCGTGCGCTGAAACTGTGCATACACCGTCTTCATCGCCTGAGTGGCCGCCAAAAGGGCCGTAACCGGAAAGATGGCGAGCTTGTAGCCAATGGCTTCCAGCTCACCTTGCGACAGGACAGGCGTTCGCCCGCCCTCGACCATATTGGCCAGCAGGGGCTTGCCTACGCTTTGGCCGATCTTTCGCATCTCTTCCTCGCTCTCCGGTGACTCGACAAAAAGCACGTCTGCCCCGGCGCGGGCGTAAGCCTCTGCTCTGCGAAGGGCCTCATCGAGACCGAGGCTGGTACGGGCGTCTGTTCGCGCAATGACCAGAAAATCGGCGGAACGGCGGCTGTCCACAGCGACGCGAATCTTGCGCACCATGTCTTCCATGGGAATGACCCGGCGGCCGGGGGTATGTCCACATTTTTTGGGGTACTCCTGGTCTTCCAGTTGAATGGCCTGGGCTCCAGCGGCTTCATAGCCTTGCACCGTGTGGCGCACGTTGAGCAAGCCACCGTACCCCGTATCACCATCCGCGATCAGGGGTGAGCGAGCCATGCCAGCCATGGCCTTCACGCGCCCCACCATGTCCGAATAAGTGGCCAACCCGGCATCTGGCAAGCCCATGTGAGAGGCCACCGTGCCGAAGCCCGTCATGTACAGGGCATCAAACCCAAAGGTGTCTGCCAGTCGCAGCGAGACCATGTCGTACACCCCGGGGGCAATGACCAGCCCAGGCTGGGTGAGGCGTTGGCGCAGGGTGGGTGGAGAGGGCACAGGCGTCATGGGGGAGAGGGCGAATTCAGACATGGCGGTGGAGAGGATGTGTTGCAAGCAAAGTTTTGTCAGAGAGCTATTGCACAGTGCGTGCCAGTAAGCACCGTTGCAGTAAGCCGTTGATTTGATTGGATATCCGCAGGGGAACCAAAGCACCAGCAGCGCATGCGTTGCATTAATTATCAAAATGTTTCAAATATTTGTTTCATTGATAAATCAATGAAACACAATCATCTTTCATTGAAACGCTTTTCCGGCCCAGCGCCAACGCTACGCCTCACGCCCATGCCACCCTCCGCCACCCCGCTTGCCGGTCGTCCTCGCCTGTGTTTCATGAGCTACCGCCAGATCCGGCTCCTGGCCATGCCCATCGTGGCTGAATACGGGGGCCGAGCGGAGATCGAGGTGATCGATGGCAGCTTCGAGGCAGCTCTTGACCTGGCTCGCAAGCGCCTGGACAGTGGGCTGGTGGATGTCTTTGTCAGTGCAGGCTCGAATGCGAGCCTGCTGCGCAGCGGGATCAGTGCACCCGTGGCCACGATCCAGTTGAGCGGCTTTGACATCCTGCAGGCACTCATCAAGGCGAGCGCGACCGCTGATCGGGTTGGCATCGTGATGTACGGCCACACCCTGCCCGAACTCGAGTCCATCAAGGGTCTGCTGAACATCGACATTCATCAGTACGCTTACCAGACGCCCGACTCCGCCCGTGAGTGCATCCGCCAGTTGCATAGCGACGGGATCGGCGTGGTCGTGGGCTCCAGCCTCGTGGTGGAGCTGGCAGAAAATGCGGGCTTGGTCGGATTGCTGGCGTATTCGCATACCAGCATCCGCCAAGGCTTTGAAGACGCCCTGGAGTTGGCGCGGGTGGCTCAGCTGGAGGCTGGGCGATACGACCAGCTCAACACGGTGCTGCACACCTTGCAAGAGGCTGTGCTGGCGGTCAACCAGTCTGAGCAAATCATTGCCATCAACCCCGCGATGCAGCGCATTTTGGGGCTGGCACGCTCGCCTCGGCTGGGGGAGCCACTGGCGTCCCTCACCACCGATCTGACGTTGCGCGAGACACTGGAGCGCAGCCAGCCAGAGCATGGCGTGGTATTGCGCCTGCAAGGCCGCGACTGGATTGCCAATCGCACACCCATCCATGAAAACGGCCAGACCATTGGCGCAGCGCTGACGCTGTACGACGCGCGCACCATCCACGAGGCAGACAACAGCTTGCGCATTCAGCATCGCCGCAGCGACCATGCGGCGCACCATCGATTTGAAAGCCTGGCGGGGCAAGCTCCGGCATTTTTGCAGGCCATCGCCAGAGCCCGCCGTTATGCAGCCACCGATTTCAGCGTATTGATCACCGGCGAAAGCGGTACCGGCAAAGAGCTCTTTGCGCAGGCCATTCATAACGCAGGCCCCAGGGCGCGCCAGCCCTTTGTGGCCATCAACTGCGCCGCATTCCCTGAAATGCTGCTGGAAAGCGAGCTTTTTGGGCACGAGGAAGGCGCTTTCACCGGTGCCCGCCGAGGCGGCAAGCGCGGGCTGTTTGAAGCGGCCCACACGGGAACCTTGTTCCTCGACGAAATCGGCGACATGCCGCTCACGCTGCAAACGCGCTTGTTACGCGTGTTGCAGGAACGGCGCATCACCCGCTTGGGGTCCATCACGTCCATTCCGGTCGACGTTCGCGTGATTGCGGCAACCCACCAGCCGCTGCTGCAGATGGTAAGTGCGCGCCAATTTCGTCAAGACCTGTACTTCCGCCTCAACACCCTCACGCTGGGATTGCCCGCACTGCGTGATCGCGGGGGCGATGTCCGAACCCTGGCCGAGCGTTTGCTCGCCCAAAGCCTGACCCGGGTCGGTGTATCGGGCATCGCAGCCGCCCAGGTGTTAGGCCATTTGGGCGACGCCATGGCGCAACACCAGTGGCCCGGCAATGTGCGTGAGCTTGCGAACATGTGTGACCGCATCGCGGTGTATCTGTCGCAGTACCACCGAATCGAAACGGTGGAGTGGGAGGAGCTGCGACATGAATGCCCGGAACTCTTTGCAGCCTCACTGCACATCGAACGAACTCCGGCTGCCGCAGTGCCTCAACCACAGCCAAAAGATCGACACGCACTTGCACTTGCCGCGCTGGAGCGCCATGGCGGACGCCCCGGCGCAGCCGCTGCAGAGCTGGGTATCAGCCGGTCCACTTTCTGGCGTTGGTGTCGGTAATCCATTCACAGGCCAGCCGACATGGCAGAAGCACCCGCCTCTGAAAGACGGCCTGATCGGGGTCGGGAGGAGTAGCGGGCGGCTGAAATACTCACGCGCTGAAGGCTTGTGAAGGCCTGGTCCTGCACCCCTAAGCCATCCCCCGCAACGCCGTCTTCAGCACCTTCCCGTAGCTGTTCTTGGGCAGCGCATCCACCCACCGATACGCCTTGGGCCGCTTGAAGCGCGCGATATGGTCGTGGCACAGGGCGTCAAGCGCCGCGTCGGCCACCGGCCCGGCGTTGCCCGCCACGAGGAACGCGACCACCACCTCGCCCCAGTCGGCATCGCGCTGGCCGATCACGGCCACCTCGCGCACCTGCGGGTGCAGCAGCAGCACTTCTTCGACCTCGCGCGGATAGATGTTGGAGCCGCCCGAGATGATCACGTCCTTGGACCGGTCTTTGAGCGTGAGAAAGCCGTCGCCGTCCAGTTGCCCCAAGTCGCCGGTGCAGAGCCAGCCATCGCGCAGGGTCTGGGCCGTGGCTTCAGGGTTGTTCCAGTAGCCGGGCATCACGGTCTCGCCGCGTACCACCACCTCGCCGGTTTCACCCACAGCCACAGGCTGGCCCGCGGCGTCCACCACACGCACCTCGACCAGCGACTGCGCCACGCCGACCGAGACCATGCGCTCGGCCCAGCGCGGGTGGTTGCGGTCGGCCAGTTGGACGCGCGCGAGGGCGGTGATGGTCATCGGGCTTTCGCCCTGACCGTAGATCTGCACGAAGCGGTTGCCCAGGGTGGCCAGGGCATTGCGCAGGTCGTCGGCATACATGGGGCCGCCGCCGTAGACGATGGTCTTGAAGCCCGCCACATCCGCGCCCGTGGCCCGC
>Ga0116173_1004159_pt1 | contig 10566 bp, 16 predicted proteins | sample AD_UKC085_MetaG_FD_89800 | JGI IMG/M metagenome (GOLD analysis project Ga0116173, IMG submission 89800) | Active sludge microbial communities of municipal wastewater-treating anaerobic digesters from USA - AD_UKC085_MetaG | ecosystem: Engineered > Bioreactor > Anaerobic > Digestate | place: USA...
AGATCGAGGACCGGTTCTGGGAGGGCGTGGAGCGGAGGGGATAGTGCTATAAAACCTCAGAGAAGCTTCAAGGAAAAGTGCGCCCAGCAAGACTCGAACTTGCGACCTTTGGATTCGTAGTCCTGATTCTACCTATATCAGCACCATACAGGAACATCTATTCATATTGATATTATCAGCACTTATCTTTTATACGCTGTATTTCAATATACCATTTCGATATAATTTCTTTGGCCGTTTTCCTGGCACGATTGTACTAAAATTACACCAGAAATGAATGGTGATTCAGTAATAAACCGCCTTGTGCGGATAAGGAGGATACTATGGATGAGCGTGAAGGTACAAGGCTCAAGGCGGCTCGTGAAATCAGCGCCGCCCTTTTAGAAAAAGGGATTCAGTGCGATTCCTTTACGGCAAACAGAATTATAGCTAACCTGTGGACAGCCTATCAGAGGGGTGTAGAGGAATATCCTGGGTTGAAGGCAGCTGTTTTGAATGGTACGTTTGAGATTAAGAGGGGGATATGATGAAGGCTCGAAACATCGTTACGGGCAAGGTCTACGAGGTTAAGTTAACCACCGACCATGCAGCGAGTTCCTACGGTCAAGCGGTTATGGTCATCGCTGAAGGACCAGAGAAGGGACAGGCTGTTGACCGTGTGTTTTATGAGATCATAGGGGATAAGGATTTGGTTTCAGCACTCAATAAAGAGCTATCACTTCAGGATGATCTCGTATCTGCAATGGATAAGGCATCAGACAAGGATGGCGGTACTGCATAGCCAAATAAGCGCACAGAATCGCCGTGGTTGCATTCCGTAGTGACTAGATGGACAAACTACTTGCCGGTTTCTTGCGTTCAATGGGAAGATAGGCGCTGCACCTGTGTTTCGGGGATGATGGAAGACAAGGGCCAGGTCAAGAAATGCGATTCTGGGGCATTCTGTGAAGAGATTTTCTGGCCTGCCAGCGGGAGGACTGCTTGCGAGAGATGCCGAGGTCTGACAAGGTAACATCGTGTGACTTTGTGCCGTGAATTATTGTCCCATCTAGCAGTTCCCCCGCCCTGCGCTCGGCAATGAGTGCGATAGCCATTTGAGGCGGTTATGTGCGCCGACCGACCGCTCGGTGAAATCGGTAATGGTTACAGGGATTTACTCCCTGGGGTGGGGTGTCGCTGCCGGTTCCTTCTTGTTGAGACATTCCACTAATCTTTCCAAGCCCTTGCGAGCATTCCTGGGCTGGTCCGATGATACCTGAATCACGGGTGGGGTTGTCTCCAGGTCGTGAAAACACTCACCCGATAGGCTCACCCGGGTCGATGAAATACCCATTATTCCCACCTCTCGCTGTCGTGTTCCCTGCATCGAGCATAGAATGAGCGTATATCTTGCAAGTGGATGAATTCACCAGGGGTGAGCTCGGCCATGGATCTGAGGGTTTCGGCCTCAACCTCACGGTCGAAGAAGTCGTGTTCGGGATGCCTGGGCCTGGGCTTGCCGTGCTCTAGCCAGAAGGCATCCGGCCTTGAACATGGTCTACTAGCGATGCATGCTTCAATTATCTCTTCCCTGTTTGCCCGGTAGCATTTCAGCATATCTTCATCTGTATCAAACCATGCATTGGATCCATCAAGGTCGAAACCATAGATGAAGAATAATAGCCGGTCCTCTGTCAAAACCGTGGGGTCGGTTCGATTCTTCCCTCTCCAACGTCTAGTTCTATTGGCTGGCATATCATCACCTTCCTGGTGGCCGCCCTGGGCCACCCCTTAATGGTTCAAGGTCAAGGTTCAAAGACTTCAGTGCAGCGAGCATTTGACCACGAGCATCCTTCTCAACACCACAAGCGGGATTCGGCCTGCATTGACCATATCTATCCGTGAAGACCATGCCATGCTGCTTGATAGCATCCTGGGCATCCCTCATGCGGTCAAAGGCCTCCATCGAAGTCTGTAACAGCAGCAGGCCAGGGGCATCGTCCACGTTGAATTCGTGGAGAATGGCTGTCCACCAGGTTTTAGCCTCTCGGCTCAAGTGCTTGGGTGCCTGTTTAGAGTTTTTCGCCATGAGAAAACCTTAATTTTTCCTGCGCCTGGGGACCGCTCGGTCTTGGAGGCATGGACCCGGAAGAATGATATGACCCCCTGGGGGCCCGTCAGTCATTGGCATGTTCCCGTGCGTGACACTTGTTGCAGAGTGATTCAAGATTCGATTCAGCATTATTCGACGAGTCCCTGTCCCTGTGATGCACCAGGTCTGCCCTTACTGCTCGCCCCTGTGCTTTGCATCTCTCGCACAACGGGTCCTGTCTGAGTTTCCTCGGCCTGATATGATGCTGCCATGCGTAGTCATAACCACGCTCTGCCGCCGTGCGCCTGTGCTCGTCCCTCGGCCTGTAATGCTTCCCACAGTATCCATTGCGCTGTGCAAAGCCTGAACAGCCGCCGATTCTACAAGGATGCACAACCACAACATAGCCTCATCCCCGAAGGGGGGACACCCCCGAGCCTGGAGGTGTCCCGGTGTTTCCAACATCAAAAAGGAGTTGGAGCGGGACCGTCCCGCCCCTATCGCGAGTGGGCCTTGTTAATGCCCTTCGTAAAGCCATGGTTAGTCTAAATATACGCACCAGCTTACTGTTGGCGCTCCATTCCTGGGCTGAACAGGTTCAGGCCATAACGGAAGGCCATTTACTCTTGTGATACAACGGAACGATTGAACATTCTCCATCCAGCGGACTGCATTGGACTTCTCAATGCCTATAGATGCCCGAAGCACAACCGCATACTGGCTCCAGTCCACGAGCGCCAAATCGGTGCTTCCTAGGGGCTGCATCTTTTCTGTGATAATCACGGGAATACCCATCAAAACGCCGGGCACACCCTGGCTTGCTACATTTGGAACGAACACCGCATTTCCTGCCGCATCCTGCAAGGCGCACAACTGGGGCAGGGTTGTCTGACTTGCCATCCAAATTGCACGCTTGAGGCAAGCGGGGTGCAATCTTGCGAGCATCGCCGTGATGTCCGCGAGAACGATAGCATTCTCGCCTGTGCGGGTGACAGGAATGGAGGACGGGCTTCCGAATGCGCCGATTGGCCGGGCAACACCCGTGCCCCACATGAAATTTTCATCCAAGACAAACCCCACGGCCTGCCCCATGGCGCGGTTGAGTTCGGCTGAAAAGTTGGGCGAATCTGCCACAAGCTGAGAGGATGCATCGGTAAACAGAGAAAGAGACTTTGCCTGTACTTCGACATGAGTCAACTTCGCATCAACCGCGGTGGCCGCTTGCTCTTCACCCTGCCACGCGGGAACGAACCCACCGAAAAGATTATCGGCATGGTTGAATCCATCCCACATGGGGACGCCGATGGAATTACCCTGCTTGATACCCCAGACGCGAGCCCTGGAAAGCACTATAGCGTCTTCAATCGCAACAGAGAAAATCTGCTCCGCGGTATTATCGGGCACGCTGTAACCACCTGAATATCCAACGTTTTCAACCATGGTGCGCTTTTCAAGGCGCGGATCATAGCGCCCGGAAGACATGACGCGGTAAAACTCCGCACCGTCCCTGAAGCCCGCAAGGTCAAGCTGGCCCTCGCGCCCATCGAAAAACAGCTTTCGATAATTCAGACCAATCTGCCCGTTATAGTCGGACTGTGTACCTTCGCCATTCGGGGAAACCCTAAAAGAGCCAAACTGAATCGAGCGGGCCGGGGCATCGTTCGGGATTGGCTGCTGGGTGTCGTAGAGTTCCCGCCTGTGCTGCTCATCTTTGATTGCCTCTCTCAATTCCATGCCGATTTCATAGGCTGCTTCCTCGTCTGCCGTGAGGTCACGCTGTTCTGCCTGGCAAGCCTGAAGCATTGCTTCCATCTTGGGAACAATGGCATCGCGGGTGCTTTCCAGTTCTGCCCATGCCGCCCTGGTAACATCGAGCGGGCTGAAACCCATGATCTTCTTGAAACTAAAATTCTTTTTCTCCTGTGTAAGGTCCATATATGGTAATCCTCGTATAGTTGAATTTTGTCCGTTGTTCGGGTTGCCTTGCCGCCCGTGTGGGCTTGTCGCTACAAGGCGGGGTGTTCGGGGTTATCTCTTGCGCTGCCATGACTTAACTTCTGGCTCACATGGGTATATTTCTCAGCGCTGCCGCCACGCTACCACACCTATTTTATGGGGTGTGAGTCATTGGAAGATGTTCGATACCAATGGATGATAAAAATTTTCATGCGCTGCCGGTAGAGTCTATCATGTCGATAAGGGTCTTACGCATTACGAAAACAGCACCAGGTACCTTGCAAAACTTGTGCGTTTCGCCCTGGTCCCTCCATTGCCCAATCCATTTATAGATCGTGGCGGGTTTCTTCCCGAACAGTTCTGCAACCTCGTCCACGTTGAAGAGGTCCTTCTTGGGTAAAAATTTCAGGTGGTCAGATTTTTTTTCCATCGCTACGCCTTATGCGGGTGTATCATTCACGCAGTCCACGGCCTCTGCCGCCTTGAGCACCGAGTATGCAAAGGCTATGATGCTGCCGCCTATCTTCACAAGTTCCTCGGCCTCCCGTGCGGTTCCTTCCATCAACAGCTTGCCATTCAAATCCACGCACGCCCGGATGAAGTCGGGGTATTTCTTCGCAAGGGCCGTAGAAACCTTGATATGGGGTATGCCGCCTTCCATCGTCATCTTCTCGTCATCCATTACACTTCCTCTCTTTCGTTCCACACATCACCCAGGCCGTGGCCGGGGCCATGTAGATGGTCCGATCACACCCATCGGGAATACCTGTCAGTACGGATGCAATGAAGTTTCTGGGCATCCCCCTCGGTCTTCCCCTCTTACGCTTTTCGGAAAGTTTTTCCGATATTCTCTTGTCATCCATCACGCTGCCCCCTCTCCCTGTGAATGCCGTCTTTGTCTCTTCCTCTTCGGTTCAATCCACATCCTCTTGGCAAGCCGCTTTATGAGCTGCTTGTTTCGTCGTGATTTTCTGCCCATCTCCTCACCTCAGAACGGGATCCCGTCGAACTCGTCGCCCGTGGCGGCCTCGAAGCCTTTTTGAAGGACACCTCTGCCATACTCGAAATCCTTCTGTAGTTCTTCAAGGCCAGCGACAACTTGGCGCAGGAGAGTCCACCAGGGCACTGCCCCGCACGCCGGAAATTCTTGCTCGAACGCTGCGAGCCCTCTGAGCTGCACCACCCTGCGCACAAATGCCTCATTTGTGCGCCCCCAGTTCAATAAAACGCTCTCGATGCACTCTGAAAAATCTTTATCCACGCCGACTGCCATCTGCTTGCTCTTTTTTGCTGCCATGGTTTTCTCCTTTAGTTAGAATGTACTTGATCGCATCGGCGGCGCTCTGTTCACCGTCGATTGTCATGATTGCGAACCGTTCTTGTTCATTTTCGTCAATGAGAAGGCCTGCCAGGATCCACGCCTTGAGGTCGATACCAGCCTGATATGCTTCACCCGGATCCTTCCCGCCTGGTACGGGCCAGCGCCGCACCCTATCGCCGTAATTCTGTATCCATCCATTCCATGAAGCCTTGCCGCCCGCCTCATCAGCATCAAGGGCATTAAGGATCACCCTGCAGCGTTCCATGAGCCGGTGAGCGTATACGTCGGGCCTGGCAGAAACGTTGCCCAGGGCGACAATGCTGATAAAGTCACCAGCCGCCGCCCATAAGGTGATTGCGTCAAGTTCTGATTCCACCAGGACAGCCGCCGGCGACTCACTGGAAAGGATCATGGGCCTCGTGTCGCTGCCCTTGATGAGAATATACCTCGGATCTGCCCATTCGTGCCGACGTATACGAATCCTTACGGGCAGATTGTTGACTACATAAGGAATGGTGAGCCCTTCATGGATCCGAACGGCCTCGGCCATTCCCCATAGTTCGCCAGGGTCATGATGATCTGACCAGGACCAGCCCAGGTGAAACCGTTTCGCCGTATCAGGTGAAATGCCTCGTCGCTGCAACCATTCAAGCGCCGTCTGGTTTGTTTCGAGTTCATGCTCGGCATGGGTGATGAATTCACCCGCTCGTTTCATCCAGGTTTCCGGTGGTGCCGTGGTGATCCTGGGCTCGTATGTCGGTTTTCTCGTGGCGCCTATCGACGGCGGCGCCGATAGCCTGGGCTCCACATCAAGGAAGCTGCAGGCCTCCAGGTACTTCATACCTCGTTTGTCCCGTAGGTACTGGATGGCATCACCCTTTTGCCCACATCCTCGGCACCAGTACCGGCATGTTTCGGGCCACACCCTGAACCTGTCATCACCGCCGCACCACGGACATGGTCCTGACCATTCACCGCCGTTAGTGCTGGCGGCTTTCTTTCCTGGCCATCCGTCTGCTTTTATCAAGTCAAGAATGTTCATTCTGTTTGTCTCCCGTTAATTACAGTGTGTGCACCCCTTCACCCCTTTGCACCCCATATTCATTAAACTTGCATTTTCGGATTTTGATAAACTCTCGTATAGGAGTTTATAGTAAAAGGGGTGTAAACCCATGAAGGGGTGTATTTGCTGTAATTTATTCATTCAGTGATATACCGATATAAATTCGACCTCGTGATTTGGTAGAGTCGAATTTCTTTAGCATTTCCTTGCCGAACCTGGTTCCGTTCAGGGGCGTTGCGCCATTCTGCTCACACCATGTCTTGAATGAAGTATAGAGAACGCCTGCCCTGATACTCTCATGGGGCCCCAGGGTGCAGCACTCTTCAATAAATGGGCTCAAGATATCCTCGTTTGCCCGATACTCTTCTGTTGCCTGTCTCACGGTTTGAGGTGGGTTCAGTCCGTCACGCTGCCATTCAAGGCACCCCCTGACGATCCATGCCAGGATACCAGGTGCCTCTTGTTTCAGCTTTTCGGGCAGTTCTAGGTCAACAAGGCGCTCGTTGTCTTCCTGGGGATCCTCCACGAACGAGAACCGAAACGGTATCAAGTGGATCCTTGCCCACAGAGCATAGTCACTTGCCGGGGCCGATGGTCGGTCATTGGTCATCAAGAGGAGCTTATGTGTCGGGGTGAATTCAACGGGCCGTCGAGCATGTGGGGCTCGTGCGTTCAATGTATCGCCACCGGTCATCTCCTTGAGCCTGGCCGTGTCGAGCCGCCTGCCCTCGGATGTTTCAGAGGCGAATACAAGACGTTTTCCCCTCAATGACAGGGTGTCTGCATCGGGTGAACCACGGCCGGGGCCATACTTGTGGTCAAGGAATATCTCTGCCCTGCCCTTCATCACCTGGTCACCGAGAACAGTCTTGATGGTTTCCAGAAGGGTGCCCTTGCCGTTTCTGCCCTTGCCCCACAGTATCGGGAGAAAATGGACTCTTGTGCTGCCCGTGGCGCAATATCCCATGAGGCGGCGAATATATCCGATGATCTCTTCATCCTCGAAGATTGACCACAGGAAGGCATCCCAGGCGGGGGATGGTGTATTCAGGCCTTGCCAGTTCACCGGGGCAATGGTCTTGATGTAGTCATCGGGCCTGCCGGATCTGAAGTCACCCGTTTGCAGGTCAATGACACCGTTGAGGCATCCCAGGATAAACGGGTTACGGTCCCATTCCATGCCCGTGATGCCCAGGCTATCCTTGCCGGTCCTGGCCAGCACGAGAACATTCTCTTTTCTGGTTAGTGCCTGGAGAAAGCGGATCCTGTTTAAGAGTTTCGTTTCCTTGTCTTTATGAAGACTCGCTGCTTTCTTGCGTCCTGTTTGCTCTGCCTGTAGCCTCTTCCATGCTTGCTGTTTAGCCTCGTGAGCATACACATCGACGGCGGCTTGAATTCCCTGCAAGGCCTCGTTCAGGTGGTCAACTCTCCAATGGTGTCCATCAAAGACATGCCATTCATTCGATGCGTTGTCATAACATAACCTGTTCCTGTGCAGTCTGATATAAAGCTCTGCATCTCCATCCTCGTTCCGCTCGTAGTACCTGAAGACCTCTTCCGGGGCCATGCCATCGGATACCGCTTCCCCTGCTGGCTGTTTAACCTCATACAATGCACGTTCAGCATCGACACGTTGTTTTACCGTGTCGGAAATTTCAGCTATGTCTCCCATCTAGGCACCCCCATCATTTCCGCTTGTGATGCCTATGGGCACATGGTATAAGCAGGCATCGAATTCATTTAGGCGAGAAATCATTTGTGATGCCCTCCCAGGATTGGCAGATCCTCGGAGGGTTTCCTTTCGTCTGGTTCTCATCAGCACCCCCCTTCTGCAGCGCTGCTATGAGCCGCAAGTCTGGCCTGGGCCGTGGAGCGGTACACCCTGCCCGATAGCCACTCATCCAGATCATTCTTGAAGTACCAGATACGGCCTGCCTTCACGAATTTCGGACCTCTGCCCTCACAGCGCCACAGGGCCAGCGCCCCCATGGATACGCCCAGGTAAGATGCTGCACTCTTGGCATCCATGCGCCCATCAGGATACATTCTTACATCCACCATGCCGCCGATCCCGTTGTTTCCTTCTGTTTGGTCCATATTGTTCTCCTTGTAATAAGTTTGTTGCCTCTGTTGTTGATTGTTATACAGGTTAACGTTTTCTGTGTCAATAAAAATCTGTTGATTGCGTTAACATTTTTTGGTAAACTTGGACTATCCCCCTAAAGGTGGTCTTATGGCAAGAAAACGGACAACCGCCATGCAGCGCACGGAAGTAGTAGGGGTGCGCCTCGATCCCAAGTTGAAATATCTTGCAGAGCTCGGCGCACGAATCCAAAGAAGAACGCTCAGTTCATATATTGAATGGGCGGTTCAGGCCTCTCTTGGCTATGTTTACCCACCGAACAGTAACAGGTCATTGATGGATATGTCAGAAACCCTTTGGCATGTCAGTGAAAAGGCTCGGCTCGTAAAACTTGGCATCTATTATCCTCACCTGCTTACTTTCGAGGAGCAGGTGGTCTGGGATGCGGCTCTGCTTATCGGGGCCATTACCAAGGAAGTGTCGGACGCTGAAGAGGTTTTAATAGATTATAATGCTGACAAGCTCCATGCAGCATGGGATGATTTATGGAAGTATGCCCGCAACGAAATAACCATTGATGAGTTAAAAGCAAAATACTATGAGCCGCCATTCTAATGAGTAAGAAATTCTCCATCCTCACCAGACAGAAGATGCGAAGGCTGAAACCTGGAGAAATGCTGCGTGAGCACCCCATCATGTTTGAACGCCTGGCCAATGGTGATGGTAAGTTCACTGTCAACTTTATGGTGGACCGTGTCCGAATCCATAGGGTCATCGGCCTGGAATCAGACGGCATCACCCTGACACAGGTCGAGGAGTTCATTTCATCCACACGCCACGCCGCCCACGAGAAGCGCCTCAAACTGCCGAAACGTCGCAAGGTTGCCATTGACCTGTCCACCGCTGCAGAGAAGTACCTCGAACGCCTGGAGAAAGAAGGGGGCAAGGATCTTGATATGAAGCGTAGGCGACTAGACCTTCATATCCTTCCTCACCTTGGCAAGTCTGTGCTGTCTAACATCTCACCCTTTGACCTGGAGAGATACAAGAAAACCCGCCGGGGTGAAAAGGCAAGTGCAGGCTCCATCAATAGGGAGCTTGCCGTTATATCGCATATACTGACGAAGGCAATAGAATGGAATTGGATAGAGAAAAGGCCGAAGGTCGAGAAGCTGGATGAGGGCAAGGGCCGTATAGTCTTCCTGACCGTAGACCAGGTCAAGCGCCTGCTCGATGCCGCTTGGAAACACTCACCGCATGTTTACCTCTTCTGCATGATCGGCATTGATACCGGGATGCGTAGAACAGAAATTCTATCTATACAAAAGCAGCACATCGACCTTGAGAAACGAATCATTTACATACCTAAAGCAAAGGCAGGGGCAAGGGTTCAGCCTATTACAAACCGCCTGGCAGAGTATCTTAAACAATGGCTCGCTGTCGTGAAGGATAGTTCTGCATACCTTTTCCCGTACAAAGACAGTCACCAGATGGATAACAGAAAATCATTCCGTAAGGTGGTGGAGCTTGCCGGTCTGGATCCCGACGAGGTCACACCCCACACCCTACGGCATACCGCCGTTTCTCACATGGTCCAGGATGGAATTGACCTGCCCACGGTCATGAGGGTTTCAGGACACAAGACCTTGACGATGGTCCAGCGGTATGCCCACCAGGATGATCCCCATATCATGGCCGCCATGGACAGGCTGGAAGGTCGATATACTGGTCAGGAAAATGATGGATAGATTGCCTGGCACAATTGTACTAAAATTACACATGACCAGAATCAAGAGGGTGATTAATTGGTAAAAAGGCTAGTAAAAACAAGTGCGCCCAGCAGGACTCGGACCTGCGACCTTTGGATTCGTAGTCCAACGCTCTATCCAGCTGAGCTATGGGCGCACACGGTAAAAGAACTCTCTGCTTATAGAAGGAATCTTTCTTGTAGTCAATATGTCTTGACAATCGAAGAGGGGCCTTTCTCAGGCCCCTCTTCATGTATTCTGTCACTGATATCAGTTACTTTGACTTTTCCCAGTTCTCCAGAACCCTCTGCTTGATCTCGGCCC
>Ga0116173_1004161_pt1 | contig 10565 bp, 12 predicted proteins | sample AD_UKC085_MetaG_FD_89800 | JGI IMG/M metagenome (GOLD analysis project Ga0116173, IMG submission 89800) | Active sludge microbial communities of municipal wastewater-treating anaerobic digesters from USA - AD_UKC085_MetaG | ecosystem: Engineered > Bioreactor > Anaerobic > Digestate | place: USA...
AATTACCTTCTTACCTCGCCCCTTACCATAATTCTCTCTTTTAACAATTTCCGTCATACCCTCTGCCTCTGATCCCACCCCCAAATCTCCAAACTGCTCACGAATAAGATTATCAACCTCCGGATCATCAAGCCTTGGAGCATTCACAGGATATTCGTCCACAAATTCAATTACTTCAATCGAACCATCTTTATCAATATCACCTACCAGTAGCTCTCCTCTTGAATTATAGAAAGGTGAATACACGGTTTCTTTTTCAAAATCTATACTTAAAATGGGCTCTATCCTATCCCCAATAACTGATAAAAACACTGTCTCTATTTGATGTGGACCTGGAACCATATTCCATTGCAAACATTCCTTAGTGCTTTTTTCATTCAACTTAATTATTTTAAAAAAAGTGGTATTGTACAAAAGCCACTCATCTGAAAGCCCAGCAATCTTGTTACCTGCCAAATCAAATAGCTCCATAGCTACAAACCCAGTTTCTTTTTCAATTACATTCAAAACTTCTTTAACCCCATCACCATTAAAATCAATCATAATTGAGTCTTCGGTTCTTTTTGAATTATTGTTTTTGAGATTTAAACTGTCTGCCGGTTTAGCACTAAAATCATTTTTTCTTTTTGAGATGGTAATAAAAACAAAGATAACAGCAATAATTGATAAAAATAATATGAGAAATAGTAGTTTTTTGTTTTTTATCTTCATGACGTACTGAGCTGATAATACTACATGTTGTTAAATTTGTAACTTTTAGTATAAAAATTGTAAGAAAAGGTAGGGTAGGTTGCAAAATCCCACTTTCTATGGTAGAATACCCGAAATCAGAAATAACAGGAGAAGGAGAGAAAAATGACAAATCTAGGTATATACGGTGCATGGCTCACAGTCAACAGATATTGCAATTTTCGCTGTAAGTGGTGTTACGCAACAGGTACTAAATTCAAATCCGAAGACAACATGCCGTTGGACATGGCGTTTAAATTAATCGACTTGTTGCACGAAATAGGTGTTAAAAACGTCATTTTAATAGGTGGGGAAACTCTTTTTTGGCCCCATCTTTTTGAAGTAGCTACCTATCTCAAATCACTTGATATGAGTAGTTCTGTAGTAACCAACGGCTGGCTATTAGGATTTGAAAAATTCAGAAATAAAGTTGAAAAATCAGATATTTCAAGTCTTAGCATATCCTTAAAAGCAGCAAACAGACAGCAATATCTCGATGTTACAGGTTTTGATGGATTTGAAAAGGTCAGAGAAGGCCTCCGAGAAGTAAACAGATGGGAACATATAGATATTGAGACGAGTGTTGTTGTAAATACCGAGGTAATAGATAACATAGAAGACGTTGTTAGGCTCGCATTTGAAAACGGTTCAAAATCAATAAACATATCCTTATGCGGACCAATTATTACCGAAGGATTTTTCAACAGCAACTTTATGCCAAGCCCCTGGAAAATAGTAGAAGTACTCACAGAGAAGTATGAGATTATTAATTCTATCTCAAAGGGTGCGTTCTCTATTGAACAGTCTTTACCAGCTTGCCTTTGGCCACCAGATATTCTGAAGATCATGGAAGAAAGAAACCAGGTATCCTACGGTTGTCATTTCAAGGAAAGAAGTGGCCTTATCATTGACAGGTGGGGCAATATCATACCTTGCAACCACTTACATGAATATCCGATTGGGCAGTTTGGAACATCTTTTAAAGATCTTGAAAGTTTTGAAAGATTTTGGAAAGATCCAGATTTAGATAAAGTCTACAGAAGTATGCTTGCCTACCCATCGAAACCTTGCATCACATGCAGTGTTTTTGACAAATGTGGGGGAGGCTGTCCACTATACTGGCTCGTTAGGGATCCAGACTTAGTCATACCTGAAGGAGGTAGCTATGAAAAAATTAGCTGAGTTGTCCATGAGTAGGAAAAGCACAGGAGTAGTGCCTGAAAAAAGTCCAACAGGCGGAAGTATAATTTCCAATACTTTCTCCCGAGAATGCAAATGCCGTTGCACTAACTGTCACTGTAACTGTTACTGCTCTCAGTGCAAAAATTGCTAGTCGAAGCATCACATTAATACTGGGAAATCAACGTACCTAACTACCTTGATTTCCCAAATTTTTAATTATGATAATTTACAAATATATTAAAGACTTTTATAAATACGACCCCGAAGAGGAAAAATTTTGTAAGGAAAACAATATAGTTTTCTTTAAACCAAATAAAAAACGAGTACAGTGGTTAGAAAATTGGCTAAAAGAATTTACTCCACCAAAAATTGATTGCAGAGAAGATATAATCTGCTATTGGCGTCATTTTGGCACTTGGGGAATGTATCACCCTGAAGATAATTCTATTTCAATATGTCCGTTTAAAATTGAAAACGCACCTGGAGGTTTAAAAGAAACCATCAAACACGAGATAACCCATCTAAAATACCCTGAAGCGAACACAATGTCTCATAAAGATAAAGAGAGATTCATAAACAACAAACTTAAATGAAACCTTTTCAGAAATAGCTGTGCAATTCTAGAACAGATACTTTTTCATTTTCGCTTCATTTTTTTATGCTAATATCTAAATATGAAACTTAAATCCCAAGATCTATCCAAAATATTAAACAAATATTCGGATAAATGGGTGGCATTAAAACCTGAAACTACAGATGTTGTTGCGGTAGGGAATAACCTTAATAAAGTCATCGAAAAAGCTAGAAAAACTGGAGTTGCTAGTCCCGTAGTAACTAGGGTACCAAAAGATTACGGTACCTATATACTGTGTCAAATATAAATACAAACTCCATTGACACGATACCACAAACCACGTATAATACGTGGTATATGTCATCGTTAGATAATTTAAATAAACTATATAAAAACAACATTTCCTTACTAACCACGTTAGATATTGAAAACCTTTTGCAAATTAAATCCTCAAGAACATTAGAAGATTTAATAAAAAGACTAATTCAAGAAAACATCCTAACATCAGTGGAAAGAGGAAAATATTACGTAACATCAAAACAACCTTCTAACTTTGAGATAGCTAATTTCTTGTATTCACCTTCATACATATCTTTTGAAACCGCCTTAAATTATTATGGTTTACTAAGTCAATTCCCCTTAGAAATAACCTCAGCTACACTCGGAAAAAAGGCTGAAAAAGAAGTAAATAATCAACTGTACACATATTCCAAAATTGATGTAAAACTTTTTACCGGATACTACAAAGAATCAAATTATTTAATAGCAACAAAAGAAAAAGCACTATTTGATGAAATATATTTAATAAGTAAATCTATTAAATCAGAGAGCATTTTACAAAACTTAGATCTTTCAAACTTTGAAATAGACAAATTTGAGGAATTTTTAAACCTTCTTCCTAAAAAATCACTCAAAGCATTTCAAAATATTATGAAAAAATACTTATGATTTCATCTGAACAACTAAAAACATTTGCAAAGGAATATAAAATCAACGAAAACATCGTAGCTAGGGAATTTGTTCAAGTTACATTCCTAAAAGAACTATATGAGCAAAGATTTTCAAAAGAAATATTTTTTAAAGGTGGGACTGCTATTAGACTTATGTATGGTGGTAAGAGATTCTCAGAAGATTTAGATTTTACAGTAACTTCAAACGAATCTGAATTTTTAAAAAAGATAAATGTATTCTTTAAACAACTTTCCAACAAGTATCCTTTCACATTTAAGGAGAGAGAAACTTTAGCGGGAAAAACCTTTCTTTTAACTGCTGAGATTCCTAATTTAACCTCAAACATATTTGTAAAATTAGATTTTTCAATGAGAGAAAATGTTATTAATCCTGTTCAAGAAATTTTAAAAACAGAATATCCTATTATTGTCACAGCTTTTATAAATTGTTTAAGCAAAAATGAAATATTTGCAGAAAAGATTAGGGCTGTAATGAAAAGAGAGAAGCAAAGAGACTTGTATGACCTTTGGGTATTATATGAACTTGGAGCAACTCCTGATTTAAAATTAATTACTGAAAAACTATCATACTACGGGGAAAAATTAGATAAAAAGTCACTTTTGGACAATCTTAAAAAATTTAAAAAAGAAGAATTTATAATGGATTTAAAACCCTTTGTCACTATAAACGAAAGAGATAAACTTGGGGATTTATTCGATTATATAAATAGATATCTGGAAGAGCAGTTCAAGAAGCTATAGAATTGTTATAAAATTTTTTAAAATATCAGGATTCTCATCTAAATTTACTCTTATCAGAGAATCCAACTTATTATGTTTTTTTAAATTTTCAATATCTCCCCAGGTAGGAGCATCATCAAACCACAAAAAATCTTCATTCATATTGATAGCTTCTGTTTTTAAAACTTTCCATTTTGTTGGTTTTATCCTCATTATCAAATCAACAACTTCAGGAGAAACATAATTACCCATATAAAAAACTGCCGTTGTTGCATCCCCATCACAATGAGTAGTAAGCCAATAAACATCGTGATTTTTAAGCATTTGTTCTAGAAATTCCTTTAAGTGATTCGCCGGGCGAATGTCGTACATATCGGTGTTTATTAAAGTGTCGTCAACGTCTAGATATATTTTCGTGGGTTAATTATAACTGATAAAAATCGGGAAAGTGCTGCTGTTATCGTTTGTATAAAATATTTATGAATGCGATAATTTTTACATGACTGAAAATCCCTTTGAACTTTATGAAGAAGAACACCAAGAAACATTAGGAAAAATTGAAATTGAATCCGAAAACCATGTTAACCTCTTTGAAGCAATGGGTAAAGAAAAATATTTATCCTTTTTGTACGGCGAGGGTTTAAAAAGCAATCCAAAACTGCAAGCAGAACTATCCAAGAACGGTTTTACAAATGCAAGATATTCAATAGGGACATTTAAAAACGAATCAGGACAAGATGAAACATCTTTATTTATTTCAAACGAATTCCCCAGTAACACTGTGATATATGAATGTAATATTGATAGCAAAAAAACACCGTTATTTGAATATCTTCCCTATGTAAAACCGTTTGATGTGAAACCGTTTGATATTTACGAAGCTAAACATATCTACGTTTTAGGAAAAAACGGCGAGGCTGTAGATTTAATGGAGGAGCTTGAATCAACTAAAACTAAATTAATGCTGTGTCCAAATAAAAGATTCCTTACACTTGGGGCAGATATAACAGAAAATTTAATATTAATACCTGATTTGAGAAAATTTACAGAAAGTACAGGATATATGTCGGATTTCCCTGTGGTGCTGCACGAAATAGGGCATATAAAACACCAAAAAGTAGAACCCAATGTCTTTATTAAACAAAGACCGGCTTCAATGCGACTTATGTTAATGCTCGGATTAAATAGATCCAAACTTGAAAAACGAAAAGGCACTCTTTTTGATAAATTGGCATCCTTTATTGATTCGCACGCCCCAAATATTCTAAAAAGCGAAGAAATTGCATCCTCGTGGGCATGTAAATGGATTGAAGAAAAAAAAGGAAAGGGATTTGACTTTTGGAAAAGCGACGACAATCATTACTGGCAACAACTTGATAGAGCACTTGCAACATACAGAAATTTCTTCACAATAAGAAATGAAGCATGGTCTTTTAAAGACGATGATGCTGACACATACTTAGAACAATGGGTAACACATATGAAAGAACAATACCCACACATCGTTATTGAAAACATTTCTAAAAAAAATGCTGAAACTCCAAGTATAGTTAAGGAGAAAAACGAAGATATTACTAATTTTTGGGAAGAAGATTAAAAAGAATTTCTTTAAACAGGTTTTGTAAGAATTTTTAATGTAGAATAAAAAATACTATGGAAAATAATTTAAATACTATAGATCAGGATCAACCAGTTACTTTACCGATGCAGGAAACCCCCGCTCAAGTTCAAGAGATACCCCCAGAAGAAACTTCTACCCAGTTTGAAGAAACTTCTACCCAGTTTCAGGAAATGCCCCTAGAGGGAACAACTTCTATAGAAACAGAAAAGAAACCAAAAGGTAAAAAGATTATAATTATCTTCTTGATTCTATTACTTTTAATTTCCATCGCCACAGTTGCCTATATATTTATCATTAAACCAAAATTTGAAAAAGTCGAACCAGTGATCACTGATAAAAACATTCCCTCAACAACCTCTGCTGTTCCCCAAAACGATACCGTTTCGACAGAATCTCCTTTTGGAAAATTAACAAATGCTGATTCTGAGAATAATTCAGGTTGTAATAACATGGAGTGTTTAATTGAAGCAGTAAAAAAATGCGAACCAATGACAGTAACTATTTCCTATACTAATAAGTCTAATCAATTACTTTTATCTATGAAAATATTCAATGAGATGGTTTTTTCAGGTAAGACAATCTACGAAGTTAAAAATACTAATGAGGAAAACATGTGTTCTATATCCATATCCACTCCTGTCGCTGTAGCTAAATTCTCTGATGAAAGCAAAAAAGAACTAATAGATTTAGGTTCTACTGAAGAAGATATAGCGGACTTACTAAAAACCATTAACGACAGTTTAAGTTTAATAGAAGTAGCACAATCAAAGAAAATTTGTTCAGGAAAAAGCGATGAACTTGCTGAACTTTTAAGTGACTCACAAAAGGGAAATCTTAATGTAGAAGTAACTAACGGAGAAATTTTATATAAAACTATATCTGGAAAACCGATTAAATGTTATATCCAGGAACCGCCAAAACAAAGAGCTAACACAGTAAATCAAATTACTTCCGAAGAATGTGAAGCAAAATCAGGAAACGTAAGATTTGTGGAAGAGGGTGGAGAAGCGTGCTATGTTGGTGAAACGGATTTGGGAAAAATATTCTATAAAAATGGAACCATGACTCCTTCCACACAGTGTTGCGTATCGAACTAATTTGTAGGATAAAAAACGACTCGTTGTTATAGAGTCGTATCTTTTTCATCCTTCTCCTTCTTTTTTTAATCTATAAAATTCTACTTTAGTTGAAATATGAAATCTATATTAAATTACAGGAAAATAACCCCGTATCCTGATAAAATAGAACTACGAAAAGAAAAAAGGAAGAAAACACAAATAAAAACATCGTAACTTTGTGTTCCTACAAAGATAATAATTATATATTCTTTACCCCAAAAGCAATTATTAGAATGGAGATAAACGGAGTTTGGGAAGATTATCCAGTTCAATGGGATGAAAAAACTTTTCTTTTAAGATCAGAAGCAGATAAGTACGCTTTATTAAAAGCAAAAGAGTGGTTATCAAGAAATTCATATATAAAACTAGGTAGAATATTTACAGAAGAGGAGTGGTTTATTCATAGACTGTGTTTAATTTTTTTGTGGATTATCGGAATTGGTTTTGGACTTGCTTTGATTTTTGGCATTATTTCTTCAGGTTAACTCAACTAAATCTCACTAAAGAACTGGTGTCCATCACCCCAGCTTTTTGTTATCATAACCAAGTGATAGACAATAAACCTAAAGTAATAGTATTTGATATAGGTGGGGTTCTCCTTAATTGGAAAGCGGTAATTCCGGAAGTATCTAAAATACTAAACATCACGCCAGAAACCTTTTTTGATGAGCTTCAAACCCATCTCAAGAAGCTAGAGATAGCAAACACACATCAAAATGATTTTTGGCAATATTTAACCGATAAATATAATAATTCTATTGATTCTGATTTACTTAAAAAAACATGGATAGAAAAACAAACACGCATAGAGTCGGCATGGGATTTACTAAAAAAAGTTAAAGCATCGGGTTACAGAGTTGTTTGTTGCACAAACAATTGGAAAGACACAGTTGAAAAACAATTAGAATTACATCCAGATTTTTCACTTTTTGAATTTATTTTAAATTCAGCAGATGTAGGTGTAAGAAAACCAAATGAAGAGATTTATAAAATTGTTGAAGAAAAAGTAGGGGAGAGTGGTAAAGATATGTTTTTAATAGACGATTTAAAATCAAACTGCGAAGGAGCGGAGAAAATTGGTTGGCAAACTTTTATTTTCGATTCTGAGACTGACAACGGATCTAAAGATGCAGATAAAATATCAGAGCTGCTCGAACTTTAAGTAAGTGAAAAATAATTTTAGTATTTCTAAATTTTATTTAAATATTTTTATCTAAATATCTGATCCCATCGTCAGGAATGTTAAAACATGTTTTTATTAATCTAACTGGTGTTTTGAGTCTTCCAGGTAAATCATCACTTGGTGAATATGAGTTTAAAAGCTTGTTAATAATATCTGGCAGGGCGGGGTGATTAATTTTTAATTCTTCTAATACATCATCAATGCTATTGAAAAAATCAATTTTTTTCTTGTATAAATTAATGTCAAAGTTATCCATATCTCCGCAAGGAAACATTGCCATAGATATTAAAATGTAAGGTGTTATTTGACTTGATAAAAACTTAGTCCATGAAACATTAACTCCTAGTGATTCTACTTCGAAATTATTAAAGGCTGTACTCTCAGAAGCTAAGGCCTCAAACCTTCCCTTGTTAGTGTCAAAAAGTTCTTTTAGTCTATTTTTGGCTTCCGGTGAATTTATTTTATAAAGGTTTAAACTTGCAACCATGGATGCTCTACTTAATGCCAAAACATTATATGTATCTTCAATGGAAAAAAAATTAGGAAATACTGTAGTAAGTGGACTAACTCCCTTTTCTTTAATTTTTTTTCTATTGTCGCTCTCCAAACCTATAGCAGTATCCAACACATTTTCTATTTTTTCAAAATTTTCCTGACTGGGAAGAAGCAGGGCAAGGTGGCTAAAGACTTCTAAATCTTTATTTATTTTTAATTGGTTTTTATCCTGAATATCTTTAATCAATTTTGTATAAGAATATTCTAAGGAACTATTTCCTTTCGAAACCAGTTTTTCTTCTAAGTTGAAAAAGTCTGATTCTTTCTGCTCAATATAGTCGTAAAGTCTATATCTTACCGCACGGTATCTTAGAGGATTTACTATTTCGGAGATCCCATCCTCAACTTCGCCTAAAGCCTCAGATAACATATTCCACGTAGGGTCTGCGCTTTCTCTTCTAAGAATAAAGTCGGTTAATGCAGAAAACTCATCATAAATATGAGGCAAATCTTTCTCAGGATCATTTTCATTATTTCTTAGGGTAGAGATTTCTTCAGACATATTTAAATAATATCATGCTAAAATATCACCGTATATGAAAAAGCAAAAAACGAAAAAAAGAATATATATGGACTACGCGGCTACCACTCCCGTTGACCCGAGAGTAGTAAAGACCATGATTCCATATTTTACGGAAAAATTCGGGAACCCGGCTTCAATTCACTCGGCGGGAACAGAAGCCTATAAAGCTCTTGAGAAAGCTCGGGGGATTTTTGCAGACTATTTAAGCTGTGATAGAAATGAGATATTTTTTACATCTTCCGCTACAGAAAGCAATAACTGGGCTTTAAAAGGAGTCGCGTCAGCTTATAAAAACAAGGGCAAAAAAATAATAGTCTCGTCAGTAGAGCATGATTGCGTTTTAAACAGCGCTAAATGGCTTTCCCAAAACGGTTTTGAAGTAGAACATGCCCCCGTGGATGAGTTTGGCGCCGTAGATTTAGAAAAACTTGAAAAAATGATTACCAAAGATACTATTTTGGTCTCTATCATGCACTCAAACAATGAAGTAGGAACTCTTCAACCTGTAGAAGAAATCGGAAAAATATGCAAGTCCAAAGGGGTTTTATTTCATACGGACGCAGCTCAAAGCTTTGGTAAAATGCCTATAAATATGAAAAAAACTAATATAGATCTTCTGACTGCCTCGTCACATAAAATATATGGTCCTAAGGGAGTTGCACTTTTATATGTAAGAAGAGGTGTTTTAATAGACCCTCTTTTACACGGAGGCGGACATGAAAGAGGAAAAAGGTCATCAACCGTTAATGTGGCAGGGATTGTGGGTTTTGCAAAAGCCTTGGAAATCTGTGTGAATGAAATGTATGACGAAAAACTGAGGTTAACAAAACTTAGAGATAAAATAATTAAATATATATTAAAAAATATATCTAATTCGCACTTAAACGGACATCCAAAAGACAGACTTATCAACAATGTAAATATGAGATTTGATTTTATTGAGGGCGAGGCTCTTATGATGGAACTCGATTCAAAAGGAATTGAGGTTTCAACAGTTTCAGCCTGCGCTTCTTCTACTTTACAATTTTCACACGTTCTTTTAGCCTGCGGTATAGAAGAAAAATATGCCCAAGGTACTATAAGAATATCCTTAGGTAGATTTACTAAAGAAAAAGATGTTAATTATTTATTAGAGGTCCTGCCGGAAGCAGTTAAAAAAATGAGAAAAATATCACCTCTAAATATTGAAAACTGGAGAATGTAATTATGTATACCGAAAAAGTTTTAGAATATTTTCATAAACCAAAAAATTTAGGGAAGATAAAAAATGCCGATGGGGTAGGGAAGGTGGGAAACCTAGCCTGCGGAGACATGATGTATTTGTATATAAAAATTAAAAAAGATGGAGAAAAAGACATCATTTCAGACATTAAGTTTCAAACGTTCGGG
>Ga0116173_1004166_pt1 | contig 10553 bp, 8 predicted proteins | sample AD_UKC085_MetaG_FD_89800 | JGI IMG/M metagenome (GOLD analysis project Ga0116173, IMG submission 89800) | Active sludge microbial communities of municipal wastewater-treating anaerobic digesters from USA - AD_UKC085_MetaG | ecosystem: Engineered > Bioreactor > Anaerobic > Digestate | place: USA...
TACCTTAGGTCGTTTTGCTCTTAATTATTTTTTCCCCAACGAATCAATCAGTCGACTTCATGGGCAAATCAAAGAGATTGTATGGCAGGATTTACCTCTGACCATTATCCCTGTTTACCATCCTTCTGCCGGCTTGCGAAATGGTGCCATGTTAAAAGCCCTTCAAAACGATTTCCTGACCATTGGCCGCTTTCTCAAAAATTAAATTAAATCAATTACAATAAAATTATGAATTCTACTTATAAAACTCAAAAAAATTTTAAATATACTCCCAGTCAAGATGCCTTGCGCATTGCTTCACTGGGTTCTTTTGGTGATGTCACTCAAAACATGTTTGTTTATGAGTTTGCTCCCAAAGGGGATTTTTCCAAGTCCCAAATTATTATCGTTGATTGTGGTGTGGGTTTTCCTGAAGAAGATGCCTTTGGTGTCGATCTCCAAATTCCTGATACCAACTATCTGCTTGATAAAAAAGACCGAATTTTAGGTATTTTTATTACTCACGGTCACGAGGACCATATTGGCGCTGTCCGTTATGTTTTACCTATTCTTGGTAATCATATTCCGGTTTATGCTCCCAAATTGGCCGCAGCTTTTATCGAATCTCGATTGGCGGAAAACAATGTTCGTGGTTCCGTTCACGTTTACCAACCTGGTGATATTTTTCACCCCGGTCCTTTTACTGTTGAACCCATCCGAGTTACTCATTCCATTCCTGACACTTTCCATTTTGCTATCAACACTGCTTTGGGTACCTTTTACCATGGTTCTGATTTCAAATTCGACGTCTTTCCTCTTGACGGTAAAGGTACGGAATTTAAAAAAATTGCCAATATTGGCAATCGTAAAGTCGTTGCTCTCATGTCAGACTCACTTGGTGCTGATCATGAAGGCTATTCACCTTCAGAGCGCGATATTGCTGAAAACTTCAAACATCAAATTGTCGAAGCCAAGGGTCGGGTTTTTGTGACTTCCATTAGTAGTAATATTATTCGCTGGGCTCAAGCTATCGAGTATGGGAAATCAGTCGGTCGTAAAATTTGTATTGTCGGCTATTCCGTTGATAAAGCTATTAATATTGCCAAAGACTTGGGTTATATCCAATTAACTGACAACGATATCATTACTCCCGAAAGAACCAAAAATTTTCCTGACAACAAACTTCTCTTTCTGGTAGCCGGTTTTGCTGGTCAACCCGATTCAGCTTTAAGTAAAATGGTCATGGGTAAACACAAAGTTAAGATTAAATCCGGCGATAAAGTTATCTTTTCCTCTCCTGATTATATTCCCGGAACTACCAACAATATCAACGATATGATTGATATTCTTTCCAAAATGGGTGCTGATGTCGCTTATGGTGGCAAGGAAGAACTTCATGTGTCAGGACATGGTTATCAAAAAGAGCATGCTCTCTTAATGAATTTACTTACTCCTCAATATCTCTTACCTATCGGTGGAAATTATCGTCACATCAAAAGTTATTTCTCTATGGCCAAGATGGTTGGTTTTAAAGATGAACAATTTATTACTCCAGATTTTGATTCGACGGTGACCTTTTATGCCAACGGGAAAGTTGATACTGATTTTCATATTCCTATTCATAAAGTTTTGATTGACGGTCTAGGGGTAGGCGATGTTGGCACTACCGTTCTCAGAGATCGTAAGGTTCTTGCCGAAGACGGCATGTTCAGTTTTGTTTTAATGGTTAACAAGGCTCAAGGAACACTTTTCAAAGAACCTGTCATTCTTTCTCGCGGTTTTGTCTTTATGAAAGAAAATACCGATTTAATCAATTATCTAAAAAAAGAAATTCTAGAAAAGTTCAAAGTTTTAACCAGCACCCCAGCTAATTTTGATTATATCCGCACTGAGCTTCAGGCGCACGTTGAAACCATTATCAAAGAAAAAACCGGCCGTGAACCCATGGTCCTCCCCTTGATTATTGAGGTATAAGGCTGACTTTACTGCTAAAATAAGCCATGAGGTATTCGCAATTATTTGGCAAAACCAGCAAGACCGTCAACAAAGACGCTCTTGTCGCCAGTCACCGTTTTTTACTCCAAGGCGCCTTTATCCGTCAACTTTCTGCTGGCAGGTACTCTCTTTTACCCTTGGGTATGAGGGTTTATCGAAACATTAAAAAAATTATCCGTCGGGAAATTAAAAAGATAGGTACTCAGGAAGTTTTGGTGCCCTCTCTCCATCCCATCGAACTCTGGCAACAAGCCAATCGTGATAAAAAATTTGGTGCCGCCATGATGCGAGTCACTGATCGCAATCAAAATGAATTCACCTTGGGTGCTACCGCCGAAGTTGTTATGCTTGATTTGGTCAAGCAATTCAATGTTTCTTATAAAGATTTACCTATCAACATCTTTCAGTTTTCCCAAAAGTTTCGAGATGAGGCCCGTCCCAGTGGGGGATTGTTGCGAACTCGGGAATTTACCATGAAAGATGGTTATTCCTTTCATGTTGATGAGGCTGATTTAAAAATTACTTATCAAAAATATTGGGATGCTTATCTTAAAATTTGTCAAAGTTTAGATCTCCAACCAATCATTGTTGAATCGGACAATGGAGCTATCGGTGGTTCTGTTTCTCATGAATTTATGATTCCTTCAGAAGTTGGCGAAGATACTATTGTTCTATGTGATTGTGGTTATGCTGCCAATCTGGAAAAAGCCACCTTTGTTAAAAAAGACCACAATCCCGACGAAAGTCCTAAACCTTTAACTCCGGTTCATGCTCCCCGTGGTAACACTATGGAGGATGGGGTGAAATTTCATAAACTCCCTCTCTGGCGACAAATTAAAGATGTAGTTTATGTTGATGATCGCGGTAATTTTATCTTGGCTATTATCTGTGGAGATTATATGGTCAATGAAACTAAATTAAAAAATGTTCTCGCTACTAACGAACTCCGTCCTGCTACCGACGAAGAAATTCGTTTTAAACTTCATTCCGAACCAGGTTTCATCTCTCCTGTTGGTCTTAAAGGGGCCAAAATTATTGCCGACGACTCTCTAAAAAATTTAGTTAATGCCTATGGAGCCGCCAATAAAAAAGACACCGATTATCTCAATATCAATATTGGTCGAGACTATCAACCTGATTTGATTGTAGATATTGCTCAAGCACAAGATTCTTTTATCTGCCCTCAATGTCACCATAAAAAACTAACCTTAACTAAAGCCATCGAATTCGGCAATATTTTCAATATCGGTTTTGTTTACAGCCAACCCATGAAAGGCACTTTTGTGGCCTCTGATGGTTCCTTGAAAAACCTCTATATGGGCTCTTATGGCATTGGTTTGGAAAGAGCCATGGCCATCGTGGTTGAAACTCACCATGATAAACATGGCATAATTTGGCCCAAAAGTATCACTCCTTTTCAAATTCATTTAATCGGACTTGATAATTTAGGTGAAGATTTATATCAGAAATTAATTAAAAAACATTATAGTGTCTTGTTTGATGACCGTCATCATGCCACTGCTGGCGAAAAATTTGCCGATGCTGATTTAATCGGTATTCCTGTTCGTTTACTAGTGAGTAAACGTAGTCAGGAAAAAGGTGGTATTGAGTATAAGCTACGTTCTGAATCTGATTCCGAAATTGTCACCGAATCCCAACTCTTTGACAAACTCCAATCTTTCTACATTTAATCCTAATGGCTTTATACTTCACCCTTTCTCCTTTATACTCTTTATAAACATATGCCCCGAGGTCGCAAAAAAAATAAAATTTTACCCCGCCTCAAACTTAAACCGGATACAGTTAAGTCGATTTTTTTTATTTTCTTTATTATTTTAGCTATTTTAGGGGTATTTTCTTTTCTCCGTCAGGGGCCGATCGGTACGGATATAAATATTTTTTTAGAAAAATATTTTGGTTTGGGTGCTGTTTTAGTTCCTTTCCTCTTACTTTTAATTTCTTTTTTATTTACCAAACTTAAAACTCCTCTTCGTGAAGCCAATGTTTTTTTTGGTTTTCTTATCCTCTTCATTTCTTTTTTAGCTCTCTTCAAACAAGGTCGAATCGGTCTCTTTCTTTGGGAACAAGCCACTGGGCTTTTACCGGAAACTATGGCCATAATTATTTTCTTTTTCTGTTTGATTGTTGGTTTTGTAGTGCTTTTTGATACCAACATTGCCCAAATTTTTAAGGGCTTAGGTAAAGTTTTTCAAACTATTAAAAAATACACTGTCGGTGATGGTAAAAAAGTTAGAAATAAAAAAACTTCCAGTTCTAGCAAAGAAGCTATTTTTCAAATCGACACCTCGCCGGAGCCTGCTCCCACCAAAAATACCAGTCCTTTAATCGGTCTTTTTGGTCGTAAAGATAAAAAAGAAGAAATTGAATCTACCACTAAAGCCGATATTGGTGTAGCCGGTATTGCTCCGGTTTTAAAACCGGATGTAAGTACTCTCAATTCTTCTACTCATCAAACCTGGGTTAATCCGCCGATCTCTGTCTTTGACGATACTCCCGGTGCCAAAGCCGATCGGGGAGACGTGCGTAAAAATGCCCAAATTATCGAAAAAACTCTTGATTCTTTTGGTATTACTGCTCGGGTGGCTGAGGTCAACAACAGTCCCTCAGTCACTCAATACGCCCTTGAAGTTGCTCTAGGTACCAAACTAGCCAAAATACTTTCTCTCAGTAACGATTTAGCTATGGCTTTGGCTGCTCCCGGTGGTCAAATTAGGGTCGAAGCTCCCATTCCAGGTCGTTCTTTAGTTGGTATTGAAATGCCCAACAAATCCCTAGAAGTTGTACCTATTCGGACTATGTTAGAGTCCGAAGCTATGAAAAATGCCAAGAGTAAAATTTCTGTACCCTTAGGTTTGGATGTTAGTGGGCTACCCAAAGTAGCTGATATTGCTAAAATGCCCCATGTTCTCATTGCCGGTCAGACCGGTTCCGGAAAATCGATCTGTATCAACTCTTGGATTACCTCCATACTTTTCCATGCTTCACCTGACGAGGTCCGCTTCATTATGGTTGATCCCAAACGTGTTGAATTATCACAATATAATGGCATTCCTCATCTTTTGACTCCGGTTATTGTCGAACCTGAAAAAGTTGTTTCCGCCCTTAAATGGGCTGTCGGCGAAATGGAGCGCCGTTATAAAGTTTTTACCGAAGTTGGTGCTAAAAATATCGAATCTTACAACAATATGTCCGGTTTCCAGTCAATGCCTTATATTCTCATTGTCATTGACGAGTTAGCTGAAATTATGCTTTTTTCTCCGGCCGAAGTTGAAGATAATATTTGTCGTATTGCTCAAATGGCCCGAGCTGTCGGTATTCATCTAGTTTTGGCCACTCAACGTCCTTCCGTTAATATCATTACTGGTTTAATTAAGGCTAATATTCCCACTCGAATCGCTTTTGCCGTTGCTTCTATGACTGATTCTCGAGTTATTTTAGATACTCCCGGTGCTGAAAAACTTTTAGGCAGGGGTGACATGCTTTACATTCCCCCTGATTTAGCCAAACCAGTCCGTATCCAAGGTTGTTTTGTTTCTGACAAAGAAGTTGTGCGCCTAATTGAATTCTTAAAAACTCAAAGGACAGGGGAATATAACGATGAAATTATCCGTCAACCGGTGGCCAGTCCTAGTTCCGCCAGCAAGAATATTATGATTGAAGATGGTGAGGAAAGAGACGCTTTGTTTGATGATGCTATTAAGTTAATTCAAGACACTGGTAAGGCTTCTGCCTCATTATTACAACGCCGTCTTAAGTTGGGCTATGCTCGTGCTGCTCGTGTTCTGGATCAGTTGGAAAAAGCTGGTATTATTGGTCCGGTCAATGGTGCCAAACCCCGAGAAATCCTCATTGAGCACCGGAGTCCGAGTGATTCTGATTTTTAGTTATTATGAAGCGTGCCTCTGCTATTTTGGAATCCACCCGTCTTGATCGACAGCTCAATTTTGAGGAAATCAGTAAACGTACTCGGATCCCTATACACTATCTAATTGCTTTCGAAAATGAAGATATTTCTCAATTTCCCTCGGAACCCTACTGTTCTCTAATGGTCAAGGATTATGCTGATTTTTTAGGTTTAAATGGGGAAGATCTCTTGGCTCTCTTTCGCCGGGATCATGATCGTCGTACTCAAAATCTTCGTCCTCGTCGCACTTGGTTGACCTTGACACCTCAACTGGCTTTAAAAATTTTTATCGCCATCCTGGTCATTCTTTTTTCTCTCTACCTGCTTTTTGAATATCTTAAGTTCAATCGCCCCCCTCAATTAAAAGTTGCTTGGCCCGATACTCTCACTGGCCTTTATGTTGATATTTCCGGTACTACCGACCCCGAAGCTACTATCAAAATCAATGATTCTCTGGTGATTGTTGATACTCAGGGTAATTTTAAAAAGACTGTCGAAGTTGCCACTACCGAGGCCAAGATTTTTGTGGAAGCTAAATCTCCAGCCGGAGTTGTGACTCAAGAGGAAAAAATTTATAAATAGGTTATACTAAATTATGGAAATCGCTCAAATCATCATCGCTATCTGTATGGTCTTTATTACTGCTACCATCATGGTCATTGCTTTTTTTCTGATCATGTTGATTAAACAACTTCAAAATTTGGCTACTAAAACCGAAGGTGTTGTAGATAATATTTCTCGCCCCGTCAACTCTATGGTTGATTTTTTCATGGGTTTTCGCAACAGTTTTCCTTTTTTTAAAAAGTTTAAACAATAAATATGACCTGCGGTCGGTCTAGTTCACACTTTTCTTTAGGTTTAATTGTGGGTTTAATTTTAGGTGCTGTTACCACTACGCTACTTTTATCTCCAAAAAAAGAAAAAACTCGTTCACTCAAAAAAGAAGTCAAAATTCCCCGCCGCCTGCTTGCTCAACCTACTCCTCCTCGTCAGAAAAAATCTCCTAAAAAAATGTTTAAGAATACCAAAAAAACCTTGGTCTGATGCTATAATTCGCCTATGAATGCACGGAAGTTAAAAGAACTTTTTATCACTTTTTTCGTCGGTAAAAATCACGTCGAAATTCCTTCAGCTTCTTTAGTTCCTGAAAATGACCCCACCACTCTTTTCATTTCCGCCGGCATGCACCCCTTGGTTCCTTATCTTCTTGGACAACCCCATCCTGCCGGTAAACGCCTAGTTAATGTTCAAAAATGCCTAAGAACCGGCGATATTGATAGTGTCGGTGACACTTTTCACCATACTTTTTTTGAAATGCTTGGCAATTGGTCCTTGGGTGATTACTTCAAACAAGAATCTATTCCTTGGTCTTTTGAATTTCTCACTCAGAAACTTAATCTTAATCCCAAAAATCTCCATGTTACTATTTTTGCCGGTGATACCAATACTCCCCTGGATGAAGAATCCCGAAAACTTTGGCTGGAGCAGGGGATTTTACCCGAACACATTCATTCCCTAGGAGTCGAGGATAATTGGTGGGGTCCGGCCGGTACCACCGGTCCTTGTGGTCCTGATACTGAAATCTTTTTTGACACCCAATTTGGCCAGCCCGATATTGATTTTAAAGCTGGTTGTCAATCCGGTCGCTATATTGAAATTTGGAATAACGTTTTCATGCAATTTAATAAAACTGCTGAGGGTAAGCTACTACCCTTAGCTACTCCCAATGTTGATACTGGTATGGGTGTTGAGCGAACCACTGCTGTTCTCTCAGGTTTTTCGGATAATTATTTGACTCCTGTTTTTCAACCGACTATCCAAGCTATCGAAACCCTTAGTTCTCAGAAATATGCCAATAATCTCGTTCCTTTTAGAATTATTGCCGATCATCTCCGCGCCGCTGTTTTTCTGTTAGCTGATGGAGTCGAAGTCAGTAATAAAGATCGTGGTTATGTTCTCCGCCGTCTGATCCGTCGTAGTATTCGTCAAGGGAAAATGTTAGGTATTAATCAAAATTTTTGCGCTCATTTAGGTCAAATCATTATCAATAATGCCTCTAATTTTGCCGGTGACTATCCGGAATTACTTCAACATCAATCTTCTATTTTGACCGCTCTAGACGCTGAGGAAATTAAATTCCGTCGCACTTTAGACAAGGGTTTAAATAAAATTACCCAAATCATTAACCGCCAAAAAAGTTTGTCCGGAGCTGACGCCTTCGATCTCTATCAATCTTTTGGTTTCCCTTTAGAGTTAATCCAAGAAGAACTTCAAAAACATAATCTCGCTTTGGATTTAGAGGAATTCAATCGTCTTAAAGCCGAACACCAAAAACAATCTCAAACTCTTTCCGCCGGGACCTTTAAATCAGGTCTAGCTGATCATTCGGAAATCATCACTAAATATCACACTGCCACTCATTTGCTTCACGCCTCACTTAGAAAAATTTTAGGACCCGAAGTCCATCAATCCGGTTCCAATATTACTTCCGAGCGTCTTCGTTTTGATTTTACCTATTCCCAAAAACTAACTCCTGCCCAACTGCAAGAAATTGAAGACCTAGTTAATCAGCAAATTAAAAATTCCCTCCCTATCAGTCATATTTCGGAAAGTTTTTCAGCTGCTCAAGCTTCCGGTGCTCTGGCCTTTTTTGGTACCAAATATCCCGACATAGTCACTGTTTATACTGTCGGTGACACTAATAATCCTTTTTCCCGAGAAGTCTGTACCGGTCCTCACGTCGAAAACACCCGTGTTTTAGGTCATTTCAAAATCACTCGCGAAGAATCGGCCGGATCCGGTAAGAGACGGATTTATGCTATTCTTAACTAATGACCGAGTCCTTTTATTGGCTGGTATCCATTACCTCTGAATCTCTCTCTGTTGCCTTAATCAAACAAGGCCAAACGCCCTTGCCGGTTGCCATTGGTCCCGAAACCGAATGGTCCACCGATGATCCCGAGTCTTTTCTGCGTTCCGTCGATGTTTCCTTGTCCGCAGCCGCCGACAAAGCCACTCTTAGTCCCGAAGCAGAACCTGAAAACACTGCTTTTATCGTGCCTCCCCTTTGGATTGGTAGTGACGGTAAGATTGCCGCAGATTATCTCAAACTTTTAGAAAATCTTTGTCGTTCTCTCAAACTCAAACCCATGGGTTTTATCAGCAATGACGAGGCTTTTATTGAAGCTTTGGGTAAAACAGACTCTTTTCCGCCTTCTTTTATTCTTCTTCATCTGGGTAAAAAAGAATATTCAGTTTCCTTGGTTTATCTGGGTGAAGTTAAAAAACGCCTAACCCAAGTTTTAACTGCTGATTTTACTCCTCAGGATTTGGAAAATACTCTTTTAACCATCCAAACCGATTCCGCCCTTCCTCCCCGGATTTTAGTTTTTGGAAATCTAGGCGATGTCATTATCGAGGATTTAAAAAATTATCCATGGATAGGTAAAAAGAATATTGAAACTTTTTTACATTTACCTGACGTTGAAGTTTATCCTACCCCTGACCTTTTTACTCTGTACACTCGTAGTATTAATACTCAGACAGACGAAACTCCACCACCACCGGTAGTCGAAGAAGAATCTCCTGAAACCACTGTGGCTGAGGAAGAAAGTAATATAAGTACCCTTGAAACTGAAGTCGCTCCTGCTGATTTAGGTTTTGCCGCTCCTCTAACTGAAGTCGCTCCCACTCCCGGTTCCAAGAAGATTAATCTCCCTAAATTTTCTTTTAAACACATTAAATTACCCAAATTATCCTTTAATCCGTTTTTTTTATTACCCTTGTCTCTGACTCCTCTGATTCTACTCTTACCTTATTTACTTATTCGAGCCGAAGTAATTATGAATTTTAATCCGGTAGAAATTAATCGCGAGGTGAATATTACTCTAGATTCCAACGCCGACACTCTCAGTAGCAAGGTCATTCCGGCTCATAAAAAAACTCTTAATCTAAATTTCAGCGACTCTTTGGATACTACTGGCCAAAAAGAAACCGGAGATAAATCCAAGGGGCAAGTTACTATTCTCAATCAAAGCGATAAAATTCAAAATATACCCAAAGGTAGTCTTTTAGTTCATGAGTCCGGTAAACAATATGAACTGTTGACCTCTGCTCAAGTCCCGCCCAGTACTATAGATTTCGGTACCGGCACTATTACCATGGGTCAGACCAAAGCCGATATTATTGCTACTGATATCGGTTCTGATTATGATTTATCTCAAGATGCCCGTCTTTCGTTCAAAGAAAATTCTAATCTTCACGCTAAAACTTCTTCACCTATTACCGGCGGTAGTAAACGTCAGGTTCAGGTGGTTTCTGAAACTGATAAAGCCAATCTTAATAAGCGAGTTACTGATTCTTTAGACGAGCGTATTGATGAAAAAGTTAAAGCTGAAGCCTCTCTTGAAGGTGTTTTGCCGGGTACTCTCTTTATTGATAAAAAACAGTTAGATTTCAACCGTGAAGTCGGGGAGGAGGCCGATCAACTCCAAGTTGACGCTACTTTGACCTTGTCTTTACTCCAAGTCGATCCCGAGAAAAATGAAGAAATCATCAATACTCTCCTCAAAGATGACCAGTCTTTTTTAAATTCCATTGCTTCAGTTAAAGATTTTTGGGCAGTGTTTTGAATCGGAGTAAAAGAGAAGGAAAA
>Ga0116173_1004172_pt1 | contig 10550 bp, 11 predicted proteins | sample AD_UKC085_MetaG_FD_89800 | JGI IMG/M metagenome (GOLD analysis project Ga0116173, IMG submission 89800) | Active sludge microbial communities of municipal wastewater-treating anaerobic digesters from USA - AD_UKC085_MetaG | ecosystem: Engineered > Bioreactor > Anaerobic > Digestate | place: USA...
CCACGCAGCTTGATAAACCCGAGCATCGAGAATTCAAATCCGGCATACACCTTGAGAAACGAATTGCTGTCCGGATCAAAGAGATCCCGGATATCCAGGGCAACTGTGAGATTCTCGATGAGAACCGGGATGATCGTTCCAACCCGGTACGAGCCACCAATCGCCAGACTGGGGTCGATGTAGGCCGCTCCGGCATCCGTTCCATCTCCAAAGACCACATCGCCAATGCTGTCCGTACTTGTGGGCTTGGTCCAGGCAAAGCGCGTTGCATAGAAATCCGAGAGCGTCAGGGATGCCTTGAGATCCTTTTTCTCGCCGAAGGTAGCGACGAAGCCGAGGTCCATACCGAAGGCCAACCCGCGTCGGATCTCCATCTCTTTGAGATCAAGACTTCCGAGGTTGTAGAGATAAAAGAGATCCATCTTGTCCTTGCGATACTGGACACGGTTGATCACCTTGCCATTCACGCCAAAATGAAGGGCCATGTCAATTGACTTGATGTCCAAAACCTCTGTCGCAATATTGGCCACCAGCACTGTATCGTTGTAGGCCAACATATCCCAGGTCGGGACCGGAATATCCGGATTGGCCTTCATCCGCACATTCAACGAATTGAAGACTGCCAGATTGATATTGAATGGAAGGATGTTGAGCATAGTGAAGTACAACGGCGCAGATCCCACCGATATCTTCATCCGCGAGAGATAGTTCCAGGTCGAATTGTCGATATCGGAACTCCCCGAAGCAATCCCTGTAAAGGAATCCTTGTGGTCATACAAGCTCAAAAAATCTCCCGAAAACACGAAGTGCGCCTGAACAAGCGAAACCCAGCTTCTTTCCAGCAGGGAGGTCCCGGCCGGATTGTTCATGATGGAGTATTGGTCGTCGTTGATGGAAAGACGGACACCTCCCATCGCCTTCGACCGCAGGTTGAGAATGTCAACCTGCGGAGCATCGAGAGCCGCGAGCGATCCGGCAGCCAATGCACTGATCAGTACTACGGCAAACAGTCGTTTCATGCGTGCCCTCCTTTGTTAGTATGGCATCCAGTTGGATGACTTGACAACCAGTATATTTGTATACTTGGCAAAATTCTCGATCTGGATGCGGAAGGCTGAAAGGGTATCAAACCCTGCCTTGAGTCCGGTTGAGTCATTGGTGATCGAATTGACAAGATTGGTCAGGCTTGTGCGGATATCCGAAACAGCATCCACCGCCCTGGCTACCGAGTCAGCCGACATGCCCGAGTCGGGCGACTGGAGTAGATTGACCATCCCGTCAGCAACTCCAATCAAATTGAGCAGGGATGCGTTGTTGTTGGTAGCGGTCAAAGTTCCGAGGATTTTGAGATACGTATTACTCAGGGATGCAATTGTATTGGTATACGAGACATGGAAGTTGGTAAATGTCGCCCGGTTGGCCAGTTCATTAGTCGACACAAGTTGTGTCGCGTCGAAGGTCGTGAGTGCATCCGTATCGATATTCGCCACTAGACTCTGGGTCACCACAAACTGCTCCTGAACGGTCAAGGCGACATGGACGGCCTTGATGATCAGATAGTTGAGGGTCACATTGCGGTCCGTCGAAGGAATCACGCCGTCGCTCTCGGAAGGCAGGGCCCAGGGAAGATTGTTGGAACCGAGACGGACAGCTCCGGTCACCCTGTTGATCCCGATCACCGGAGCACGATACCAGGCAGCATTGGATACCGCTGCAATGATCTTGGCCTTGTAGTCTGCAGATGGCGTTGACAGACTCGAGAGAAATGAATTGGTATTTGTCCCGCTGGCATCAATATTAAAGATAGCGTTCATCAGGGTGGGCACATCCTTGATCTGGATATCCCTGAGAACGATGGCCGAAGAAAGCCCGATCATTGCCTCGGAAGAATTCGGTTTTTTCCCGAGCGCTTCAATGTACAACTGGACTGCCGCCGAAAAATCATCCCGCTTCATGGCGGCTTCGGCATTCGAAAGGGCTTTGTCAAAATCATCAGCCCCATCATCAGAGTAGAGCGGATCAAAGACGTTACAGGAAGCGAGCAAGATCGTCAGCACCAGCATGAATATCTGCATCGCAGTCGTCCGACGTATCATCATGGCTGTCCCTCCTTTGGGGGGTACATGCGCCGCAGCAACAACGTTACCGTACATCGCGGTCAAACTCAAGTATACTCCAGACATGTCTCATTTTCAGCATTTGGTCTTTCAAAAAATATCATAGGATAATGCAGCTTCTTTTATGGAAGCACCAGGTTCAGTGCGGCCTGCATGCTGCGGAAATCCGCAATTCCCTTACCAGCGATGTTGTAGGCAGTGCCATGATCGGGGGATGTTCGAACAACTGGCAGTCCGAGAGTCATATTAACGCCCTGGTTCCCGTCCGTTGTTTTAAAGAGAACAAGCGCCTGGTCATGGTACATGGCCAGCACGCCCGCGTACCGGCCACCCGGACCAGCTTCCCGATAGACAGTATCCGCCGGAAACGGACCATCCACTCTTGCGCCAGCAGAACGTGCCCGTTCAATAGCGGGCCCGATCACCCTGATCTCCTCATCGCCAAAAGCTCCCGCCTCCCCGGCATGCGGGTTCAGGCCGGTCACGGCCAAAAGGGCTGCATCTCCCCTGTGTGACCTGAGCCACTCCCAGAGACGCATGATATGCCTGTAGACACGGCCCTCCGTGATCTCGTCCGCCAGCTTCCGGAGGGAAACGTGCGTTGTCACCAGGGCGGTCACATACTCGGGACCGACAAAAGTCATGGTAGGATCCTCGATGCCGAAAGCCTGTCCAAAAAACTCGGTATGCCCGACGAACGCAGGATCGATTTTGTGGATCAGGGATTTGTTGAGCGGCGCTGTCACCAAGGCATCAGCATCGCCGGTGTTAACCAGGTCAACCGCCCTGTGCAATGTGTCCAAAACGACCTGTCCGCCGAGCGTCGGCGGCTTTCCCGGCGCGCCGGGATGAAGGTCCGTCGCTATCTCGAGGAAATAGTCCCGGTGCGCGAGCAAACCGGGTTCGAGAGAGCACATGCTCTCCCATGCAAACCGCGGTCCGAGAACAAGAACCTGTCCCGGACGGATAGCATCGGCCACAATGGCCCGGGCCGTGACCTCGGGGCCGATTCCCCAAGGATCACCCAGAGTTACCGCAACCGGCATGACTCAGTCTGTCGATGCGTAGAGATTCTCGATCAGGGTCCGTGCCGACTGATTGAGGTCGTTGGAGATGATACAGCGTCCCTCAAGAATTACGCCATTTTGGATAATCAACTCCGGGGTCCTGATGTCCCCGAGGATGCGGGCCGTCGGAAGAAGCATCACCCTGGTTGAAGCCTTGATGTTCCCAATCACAAGACCCTCAACCACAACATTAACCGCGTTGATATTGGTCTTGATGCGACCGGTCTGACCGATGAAAAGCTGGTCGACCTCAAGCGCGTCGCCCTCGAATTTTCCGTCGACTCGAAGAGCCCCCTTGACCATGAAGCGGCCTTCGAAAAACGACTTCTCCCCGATGATTGAATTGGTGATCTCACCCTTGGAAATGACAGCCATCTGGCACTCCTTGCCTTGCCTCCGCGCCGTGGCGGGGTTACGGTCGGTTCTGCATCTTTTTCAGACCCGGTACATTAAGATATTCAGAAAACTCGTCCAAAAACAAGCGGATCCGTTCAATACCCTCCGCAATCTGCATCCCGTCCAGCTCACGATGCCCATGCAAGGGATCGAACACCAAGACCTGCTCCGGATTCAACACAAGGTTTCCCCCGTTTTGGTAGTCACTGATCAAAAGCGACAAAAAATCATGGAGTCCATGGGTGAAATCACTGGTCTTCATGATCAGGTCCATAAAAAGCTTGCGCTTCATCTGTCTCAAACTGTCGGCATGCTCGCCGGACGCAACACGTCCCGACGAAATATCGTGGACAACATCGAGATAGCTCTTGAGGGAATGCTGGATGGCTCCGTAGAGATTGAAAAACGTATCCCGCTTTTGGGCGTGGTTGAAATCCAGTTTCAACTGGTAATTCCCCAGAACCGAGAGATATTCGCGTTCAAAATGCCTGAGAAAGCTGGCAATCTCATTCACTTCCTGTTCGTTGCACTCCGGACTGGCCGGCTGGATCATGACAGCGGAGAGCAGGGGAAACCGACCGACCGTCTCTTCGCTTCCCTCCTCCTCGTCGCTCTCGACCTGCTGTGCCGAAACATCTCCCAGGTAGCGCCTGATGTCATCCTCGCCAAAGCTTCCCTCGTCCAGCCTGAGCCGATCTTTCTTCAAGGCGGCCAACTGCTGCGAAACACGCTTTTTTTGGTCGGGATTCCCCGATGTTCTCAGCACCATCTCCAGCTGCCGGGAGAGAAGGCTGATTTTTTCCTCTACAAGAGACTTTGTGCCACTGTCCATCAATCCCCCCCGGCGGTTGAGAGTTCACCATCGGCAAACCTCTCAAGATATTCGGCCGACTTGCTCCGCAAAACCCTGTCATAGACAAGTGCCAGATTCTTGCCGGCTTCCGGTTGATCAGGATCAAGCCGGAGCGATGTTTTGAAAGCGCGGGCCGCTTCCTCAAATTGACCGGATCGTGCGAGCAGCACCCCGAGGTTGTTCCAGCCTTCAGGACAATCGGGAAGAACACGGACCAGGTCCCGAAATCCCTCAATGGCCAGAGAAACCATTCCCGCCTGCATGGAAGACCATGCAGCCCGGGCCAGGACACCTGCATCGTCCCTGAGCAACCGCGAAAGCTTCCGATAGATGCCCGCAGCCTTGTGGTGGTCCCCGGAATGAACCGCTATCTCTCCAAGCATCCGCAAAGCCGCCACCTCCCTCCCGGGCATCCGGCATCCGGACTCGAGCCAAGGAACAGCTTCCTCCCGTTTCCCGAGAAGAAAAAGGAGGTATCCTGTCAGATAGGCCCGTTCATCCTCGCTTGCGGAGCTTCCCGCCGGCATGTTCCCGAGAAGTGCCAAAGCCTTTTCATAGCTTCCACGCTGAGTGTAGCATTGCACCTGAAGAAATACAAGTCCGGGATCCCCTCCGGCAAGATCTGCATGGCGTGAACATAACTCCAGACATTCCTCAACCCGTCCACAATCCATCAGTCTCTGGGCAATCAACCGCACAAGTCCCGCATCCCGCAAGCCGGAATCGTACAACGCCTGCACCACAGACCAAAGATCCGGATGATCAGGCTGATGTGACAGAAGACTAGAAAAAATCTCCAGAGCCTCCTGCTCCCTCCCCAAACTCGCCAGACAAATCCCGTACCGACAGAGTCTCGCCCTGTCGAGGGAGTCCCGATACTTCCCGTACTGCTCGCAGATACTGCCAAACTGGCCGCGTCTGTACAGAATATCCGCCAATACAAGCTGCGATTCGACATCGTCCGGCCTCAAGTCAGTCACGCTCGACAGGACCTGAACAAGGGCGTCCTCATCACCCGTCTTCCTGATCCATGGAATCGCGAACCGCAGTACGGCTTCATCCCTTGCGAAGAGCGGCAAAGCTCCCGCCAATGTCCTTCCGGCTTCATGGACTTCACCTGTCTTGATCTGGCAAGCCGCCAGCAGGAGATGGGAGATTGCACTGGCAGGATCCATACTGACAGCGCGCTTGGCCTGGGCACAGGCCTGATCATGGAGACTGAGACGAAAAAGCGCCAGCCCGTGATAATACCGGATCTCGGCGCTGTCAACTTGAGACGATAATGATTCCGCCAAGCGTCTGGCACGCTCGTCTTCACCGGCCACGAGAAATACCTTGAGCATGCACGCGATGGTATCCCCTCGCAAGGAATACCCATGTTGCACAAACGACTCCAGCCTCGGGACAAGCCGTTCAATGACACGAGGAAGTCGCCCATTGGGGAGTTTGACAAGCGTGTTGACACGGAGCGGAAACGAGAGGGAGCGCGCGACCTCTCGCAAAAACATTGATTCCATTTCAAGCTGGGTCCAGCGGGCAATCCCGTGGACAAAGCTCTCCCTGTCATCAGTTTTCGCGCTCTCCGAGCCCGGCTGATCCTCCATCACCGGAGCAGTGCCATCCGCCAGCGAATCATCCGATGGCCCTCCCGGAACCGTTTCTCCATCCAGCGTGATGCGATGGAACTCCGTCATGGCGACATCCCAGACAAGAGGCTCGCAGGCTAGATCCTCCCATATTAGACCGGTCATCATTGGTTCCATGTGCAACTCCCTCAAACACGAAGGCCACACACCAGTAGACTGGGTGCGGCCTTGACAGCGCTCTCTGATGAAGGAAGAATATCACCAGAAATCGCGCATATCGTCCTTGTCCCCATTGGAATCGAAGTACAGATCCACCTGGGCAGTCAGGAAATCGAAGTAGATGTAGTACTTGCCTTGAGACTCCATCGGGTCGCAGTTGATGAGGAATCCGTCAAACGTGATGCCGATTTTTTTGGGGTCTGTGACCTTGTAATCTTCTTGCACAATATTGGGTTTGATGGGAAAGAGCACCCTGCGCCAGCCCTTGTGGTTCAAGGGACGCATGGCCGAAAGGAAGCGCTTGTTGCCCTCATAATCCCGGATCATGACCCAGAGCGAGTGGTTGTAGCCACGACCGGCCACATACACCGAAAGGGATTTGCACACTCCGGGGACCTTGATGGGGAGCGGAGGTCTGACCGTAAACCAGTTGTATCCACGCTTCATGAACTCCACCCGGACACCGAGAACAAACTTATTCTGGTTGTACGGAAATCCAACCAGTGGATTCTCGGAATTCTGCTTACCCTGGTCAGCCAACCCTTTGAGATAATTCTGGTTTTGATCGGTGATTTGCTTGAGCATATTGCTCACAGCCTGCGGCGTACCTGGGCGCTGCATCGAGAAAATCACGCCCTGGTCCCTGGGCATCTCGGGTATCCAGGAAGCTGCCTTCTCGAAATCATCGAGAATGAACGTGACAAGCTGCTCGTCAGCTGTACCTTTGGGATCGTTGTCATCCCCGGCTGGGTTGGTCGCACCATTTCCCCCGGTCGGACTCTGTGCAACACCCAGCGTACCAAGTGTGAGGAACGCAACCAGAAGCAGTATCAGCACGCCAACTCTCTGTATCGTCTTCATGTAGGAAATCTCCTTCCCGGGATTATTGTTTCAGCGTTTCTTGCTTGGGCATCCAGCCAATATTGGTACCCTTGACAACAAGATCATCACCATCAAAGCGTTCGGAATATACATCCGCCTGGATCTGCATACGGTCGAAGTAGACGTAAAAGACATCCTCACGCTCGCCGGGATTCGCAAACAAAACGAATTTCTCAAATCGCAGAGTCTTGAGTCTGGGAACATAGCGTTCACCCTGTGGAATATGCCGGGGCACCGCAAGCCGGATATTGCGCCAGCCAATGAAATTCAACCAGCCGGCGTCGATAATGTGCTTGTAGCCGAGGTAATCCAGAAGATGGATCTCGAGCCTCCACTGGAAATTCCCGCCCCAGACCCAGACGTCGATCGCTTCTACCCTGCCGATCATCGGCAGTGGTTTGGCAGGATAGACTTCCATCCAGTTGTATCCCTTGCGATCATAACTGGCTTTCACGGCCAAACAGCGATTGTTTGTGCCCTCGACTGTCACACCCCACGGCTTCCCGACAAAGTTTGTCCAGATATTCCGCTCGCGATCAATCTCGAATTGTTTTGTCGAGGGATTGTACTTCTTTGCGGCATACATCGAGTAATCCACACGCCATTCCTTGGGATCCTCGAATGAATTCAGAACGAAAGTCTGGATGTTTTGGGTGTTGTTGACCGGCCCGCCACTGAACTGCGCTGTGAGCGAGGAGTCACCGACAAGCCCGACAATTGTGAGCAGCATGACAAGCATGAAGAGTGTACAAAGTTTTCCGGTTCGTTTCATCGCTATCCCTTCTTCCCTCGTCCACCATGTACGCAAACGGACGGGACCATACCTAAAGGTGTATCGTTATTCCTATCGGCAAGTATATCCGAAAAATTCAGTGCTTTGCAACGAATTTGCAAGCCGACCAAGCCACAGAACGGGCGTCCGTCCTCAGTGAACCTGGCGGATCCGGTTGTTGTCGTCAACCAGAATGATTTTTGGGGCATATCCGTCCAGCTCGGTCTCATCGTACAGGCAATAGGCGAAGATGATGACCAGATCTCCACGGTGCACAAGCCGGGCGGCGGCGCCATTGATGCAGACCGTACCGCTCCCCCGGCTACCATTCATGATGTATGTCTCGAAACGGCTGCCGTTATTGATATCCACAACCTGCACCTTTTGATACTCCCGCATACCGGCAGCCTCGATCAGGTCAAGGTCAATGGTGATACTTCCCTCATACTGGAGATCGCTGTCGGTCACCGTCGCACGATGGATCTTAGCCTGCAACATCTGATACTGCATCTAACTCACCCTCAATCTGGAACACCTTCCGGTATTCATCATATCTTCGTACCACATCCCTGACGGTAATCCCGGCAATCCCGTAGACTGAAAAATCCTGCACATTGAACGATGCCACGCAATTGGCCCAAGCCAAGGCCTTGCGCCAGGTTGCGGCATCCATGCTGCCGGCCCTGTCAAGGTAGCCGACAAGCGCCCCGGCAAAGGAATCACCGGCCCCGGTCGGATCAACAATCGTCTCGAGTGGCACGGCCGGAAGGACTGCGATCCAGTCCCGGGAAACAGCAAGCACTCCATGTTCGCCCTTTTTGATGATCACATAGGACGGACCCATCCCGAGCACGATTCTGGCCGCTGCTATCAGATTTTTCTCGCCGGTCAGGCTGCGGATCTCGTCGCTGTTGAGGATGGCCGCATCAACGGCTGCAATCACACCAAGGAGATCCTCCCGGGCATTCTCTATCCAGTAATTCATCGAATCAAGAACCGCAAAGGCGCCATCCCCGATGCTCTTCCGGACATGAAGCTGCAATCCCGGATGAATATTGGCCAGGAACAGAAACCGGCTTTTCCTGGCTTCACCCTTCACAACCGGTGCAAAATCCTGGAACACATTGAGCTCGGTTGCCTCGCTGATGGCCGAGCCCATATCGCCTTCGTACCGACCTTTCCAGAAAAAGGTCTTTCCACCGGGAACAATTTCAACCCCGTCGAAATCGACCCCACGATCCTTGAGATAGCGGATCCGGTCAAACGGGTAGTCGTCGCCAACGACGCCCACGATGTAGACCTTCGAACAGAGTGAGGCCGCGTTCGCAAAATGAACGGCTGAACCACCAATCTCCCGTTCAACACTTCCGGCAGCGCTCTGGATGGAATCCAGTGCAACCGAGCCTACAACCGTGATTGCCATTCCGTGACCTCTCCTGGATGCAATGCCCTTGCTGGGCAGCCCATGTATTAATACTTTTATTCGGGGCGCGAAACAATCAAAAATGTCACGCCTGCAAACCGGACGAGTGCGGGGAAGACCCTGCCGGCCGTTCAAGAAACATATAAAGAGGTTCCCATGAACGTACGCTCCTTCCTGATCACGGCCGGCCTTCTCCTGCTCTGTCTCGGCTCATGCAGCCATGATTCCGGCGAGAAATCGCGTTTTGTCGCCCCCCTGGATACCATCTCCCTGGGAATGAAACGCAGCGAAGTTGAGCGACGACTTCCTCTCTCCAGCGGAACGTGGCAGTCCGCCACGCTCTTTTCAAGTTTACTGGGCATAACGGAGAGTACTCTGACGAATCGGGGACTCGTGAATGTCTACCTCTTCTATCGAAAGGACGGCGATGAAAACCTGTTGAATGCAGCGGTTCTTGAATTCTCGCTTCGGGAAGAAACACGCCTGCTCGCTGAAGCCGATCGGCGCTACGGTACAAACCGGAACCGGATCTGGCAACCTGGAGAAGCGATTCGCATAGAGCTGGAACCACCCCGGAGTGGCCGGGTAAAGATGATCTACGACACCACCTCGCCCCATCGATGACACCCTGTTGACATGACACCCGCCACGTGCGGCTGCCACCACGGAGCAACCACAAGTCGATGGGCATTTCTCATATATCCATAGCCAAAAAAACCGTTTGTTATGGAAACCATTCCAGGAAATCCGGAAGAACCGCTGGATCCCAAAATCAACCCAATACCGGCGGCGAGCCCGGACTTCCGTCAGAGCACTCCAGTGATCAGGGAGACCTGACAGGGTGACAGGCTATTTTTTTGCCGTCTTCTTTTTGGATGTTGCCGAAACCCGGGTTTTGGCGGCAACCTTTTTGGGCTTGGCCGCCGTTTCACCTTCGACCTTGGGTGCAGGCTTTCGCCGTACCTTGGCGGGAGCTTGAGTCTCTGAAACCACAATCTCGGACTCTTCCTCGTCCTTGGGTTGTGGAAAACAGAACGGGCACATGATGTAATTCCCGTCATGCGGAATATCCTTGATATACCAACGCTCATTAGGTGATATTTCAAGGGCCCGGGGACAGTTGGAGTCGGTCCGATGAACGAGCCGATTGGACGCTGAGCCCACGAACGGTGTGTTTTTCAAGAGAGGCGGGTACTTCGTGTCAGCCATGAATCCCCCGGAGAATCTGCCAGTAG
>Ga0116173_1004201_pt1 | contig 10515 bp, 9 predicted proteins | sample AD_UKC085_MetaG_FD_89800 | JGI IMG/M metagenome (GOLD analysis project Ga0116173, IMG submission 89800) | Active sludge microbial communities of municipal wastewater-treating anaerobic digesters from USA - AD_UKC085_MetaG | ecosystem: Engineered > Bioreactor > Anaerobic > Digestate | place: USA...
CTTTTGACCATCGTTTTTTATTTTTTTTCGTCAAAACAAATATAAACGAGAAAGGCTGGATTTCGGAAACGAAATCCAGCCCATTTTTTTTCTTTTTCAAAATGTTTACCGGACAGCAATAATCAAAAATAAAAATAGGGTTTTTTCTAACGATGCAAAGTTGTTTTCCTCTCCGGACGGTTCCTACTTTTCCCCTTCCTTCAGCTGGGAAAATGTGGCACCCCCCCGTAGAGAGAAAACTGTCCGAGTACTTTTTCTCAAGACCTTATTTTATCTCTATGATTTTCTCCTCAATCTCTGTTGCCGCGGCAAATTTGGTCAGCAATTCTTTGGAATAGGTGATGCACTCTCCTAGCCCGTTGATACCAAAATAACCGTTGATGATCATGAGCAGACGAGTCGTGCCAATGGTTAGTTTGGTGCGCTCGTGGTCGCTTGTCGGTGTGCCAATGCCGCCAACCATGTCGCGGTAGACAGGCAATCCCTCGATGTTAAGCAGACCACGGCCTATGCCTTCAAATGGCTCATCTGCCTTTCCTATTCCTAATACGAGCACATCTCCTTTAATTTTATTCCTGTCGAATCCTCCTATGGAATAACCGTAACGAAATGAAACCAGATTAATGAGATCAACTACCGTATTGATGCGATAAAGGTCCATGTCATGAAAGATGCGGCGGCATAACGCTTCTGCCGATGGTCTGTAACGGCTAGGGTCTTTTCCGCAGGCCTTATAAGCCTCTCTAGTGGCTTTTATAGCTGGATTTTCTTTGATCGAATCAAACTGAATTTTCTCCTTGAGAAGTGCGATCTCTTTGTTCATCAACTCCCACAATGTCTCGGATGGCTCGCTGTTTCGGATATTACATTCAATAACTCCCAATGCAAAAGGTTTTACCTTCTCTTTTATTTCGGAATCAATATTTATGGCAATCATACGGTTTAATTTAAAGCAACCCAATCCTCCTTTTCGTCATCCTCATCATCTTCCTCTTCCTTGAAACTCACGTATATCTTAGCATCTTTAACGGTCAAATTAGATAAGATTGAGATTAGCTCGTCATTGCTTTTTTCTTTAATTTCAGCTAAATTGCATGAGAAAGTTCCTGAATAGACATTATTTAAACCATATTCTTTCTTCGTGAGATTTTCTAATGGAGCCTCCAAACAGAAGTCTTTGTATGCTATTTTACATCTGATGGATTTACACTCGCGTTTCTTGGAGTTGGACATAGAGACAGAAAAAGAGATAGGAAGATTTCCTTCCTTTAATTTTCTTGTCAGATAGGCTTTTTTGATGTCAGAAAACCAATGATAATCAACCACTACAGACATGATTTTATAGTCGTCAAATTTCAGAATAGTCCATTCTGAAATCTCTTTGTTTTTATTTGATTTGAATCCAAATGTATAAACAGCAAAAGCAATTCCTCCCAAAACCAAAAGCGATATCAATCCGATAATTAAACCTTTCTTCATTGTTTGTGCGATTTATACGTTAATCGTCTTTCGTTGTTTGTTGCTTTTTTGTCATGTTACAGACATTTTAGACGTTGCAAAAGACAAACGAAAAACTTAAAACGAGAACCTATCTTTTTGAATGAATCAAAAATCATGCGGTTCTTTTATTCCTTGAAATAAAATGCGTATTAGACGGACTAAGTAAACGGAACAACTGCTAAAAAAATCGTTTTAAAAGATGATAGCAAACATCTTTTAAAACACGAACCATTCAATCTGTTTTTACGTAACAAAACTCGTGTTAGAAAAAACGAAAGAGAGACAATATGGGCAGTCCCATACTGTCTCTCTTTTTGTTCTGATTTATTTGGTCTCTAACTGACCAATAATATCTTTTACGGATTTAAATCCGTGTTTGTCAAAATAAGCGTTGATGCCGTCAATCACTTTGATTGTGACGGTTGGGTCAATAAAGTTGGCTGTTCCAATTTCAACTGCAGAAGCACCAGCCAATAAGAACTCGATAGCGTCTGTAGCGTTCATGATGCCTCCTAGACCAACAACCGGAATTTTTACTGCATTGGATACCTGCCAAACCATACGCAAAGCAATCGGTTTTACACATGCTCCGGATAATCCACCGGTAATGGTAGACAAAAGCGGTTTACGTTTTTCAGCGTCGATAGCCATACCCATGATGGTATTGATTAAAGATACGCTGTCTGCTCCTGCACCTTCTACAGCCATTGCGATTTCTGCAATGTTGGTGACATTGGGAGAAAGCTTTACGATGAGAGTCTTCTTGTATGCCTTACGTACTGCTGAAACGACTTTTGCAGCAGATTCGCAAGATGTTCCGAATGCCATACCACCCTCTTTTACGTTAGGACAAGAGATGTTCAGTTCGATGGCAGGAATTTTATCTAACTCTCCGACTTTCTCAGCCGTTGCTACATAATCTTCTACAGTAGAACCAGATACGTTGACCAAGATATTGGTGTCAGTATCTTTGATACGTGGATAGATATGATCAATAAAGTAATCAACACCTTTGTTCTGCAATCCTACGGCATTTAACATACCAAAAGGAGTCTCAGCCATACGAGGATAAGGATTACCCTCACGATGTTTGATGGTAGTACCTTTTACGATGATACCTCCAATTCTGCTGATATCAATGAAATCCGAAAATTCCTCTCCGTAACCGAATGTACCGGAAGCGGTCATGACCGGATTTTTCATGACCAAATTTCCTATGTTTGTCGTTAAATCTGCCATTTCAAATCTTTTATATTAAATACAGGACCATCAGAACATACACATTTGTGTCCTTCTGTAGTATCAGTAACACAGCATAGACAGGCGCCGACGCCACATGCCATCTTATTTTCCAAGGATACTTCGCAGTCTATGTTATTCTTTGCAGCATAGGCCGCTACAGCCTTCATCATTGGTGTTGGTCCGCAAGTATATATTTTGTCGAACTTCTTCTGTGAAAGTATGGAGTGGTTGGTAACAAAGCCCTTTTCTCCACAAGAGGCGTCTTCTGTTGTCATATAAACTTTGCCGTAATTTTCGAAAGCATCTAGTTGAAGTAGGTCCTTTTTTGTACGTGCACCGATCAAGAAAGTTGGTTCGTAACCTAAGTTATGGAGTGCAGCACCAAGCATCAACATTGGAGCTATACCTACACCTCCACCTACTAACAAGAGCTCTTGTTGCTCTAATGAAGGCATTGTAAATGAATTTCCTAGAGGAACCATCACATTGACAATGTCTCCTTTTTTCAACTCAGCCAATTTACGGGTACCATCGCCCACCAACTGTATAAGAAACCAGAGTTCGTTTGCATCTCTGTCTACAAAGTGAATGGAGATAGGTCTACGCAAAAAAGTTGAAGGCGAATTGTCTACCCTAACTTCTGCAAATTGTCCTGGAAGCATGTCTGGAAGTCTCTCTTCTGAGGTTAACTTCATCAGAATATAGTTACCGCTAAGTTTTTCGTTGCCGCTAACGGTTAAATCTAATAAATATTTACGCATATAATAAAGGCGGTGTTACCGCATGTTCTAATTAAATATCGTGCAAATTTACGATTATCGGAGCAAGTATAAAACTCAAAAACGATTTTATAGAATTTCTTTTAGCACATAAATTCAAATCAATAAATTCGAATTGCCACTTCTGAGATGAGTCTCGTTTTTGGATAGAGCATGAAGAAGACAATTACTTACTATCCCCATGGTTTGAATTCTCTTCAAAATATTCTTCAGCGTAATATCCAGCTCTGTCAAAATAGTAAGAATTACGCTTTTTAAAACCGTAGTAATACTTTGACGAACCGTATCCATAACCATATCCATAGCTTGGAGCCGATCTGTCTACGTCGTTCAACAGAATGTAGACGTTGACCAATCCATCATCGTTCAATTGTCTGATAATCGTCTTAAAGAATTTCTTATTCGTTTTGTTGTAACGGACTACGTAAAGCATCAAATCAACCATTTTATCGACCGTGTAGGCGTCGGAAACCAATCCGATTGGTGATATATCGATAACCACGTAATCGTACTCCTGTTTCATTTTCTCAATGAGGTCTCTCATCTTATCCAGCTTGATTAACTCGCCAGAGTTTGGTGGGATGGTTCCAGCTGCTAATATATCGAAGTTCAGTGAGTTTTCACGGATAATAATATCATCAAGTGTAGTGTTTCCTATCAAGTAATCAGATACTCCTTTATTGACCTTAATGCCTAAAGAACGGCATACAGAAGGACGTCTGTAGTCCATATCTATCAGCAACGTTTTCTTGGAGTGTAAGCCGTATGTTGCAGCCAAGTTGATGGCAACATAAGTTTTTCCATCACCAGGTTCAGTTGAGGTTACCATTACGGAAATGCCTTTGCTCTTCTTTGTTATGAATTCAATTCGGGTTCTGATTTCCCTAAAACGTTCGGTGAAGAGAGATTTAGTATGTTTTAAAACTGGAATCGGATCTGTACTATCTGATTTTACTGTATGACCAATGAAGTTGAATCTGGTTATCTTTTCAATGTCTCGTTTGGTCTTGATGGTCGAATCTAACAAGATAACAATGAAGATGAAAGCGAACGGAATGATAGCTCCGATAAGCATATAAGAGGAATATGTTTTGCTCTTAACGCCTCCATTAATGATATAGCCTATACGTGCTTTATCCAAGATGATGTTGTCGGCAGAGTTGGATGCCTTTTTAATCTGAGCATCAGCGCGTTTCTGTAATAAGAAATTGTAGTAATTCTCATTGATTTTATAGGTACGTTGAATATTTTGAATGGTACGCTCCTTATCGGTCAAAGAGACAATTCCGCTTTTTAGTTCGTTCTGTCTCTCCAACAGGTTGCTCTTCTCAATCTCCAAAGAGGCTTTCATGTTTTTGAGCACTTCGTAAATATGAAGTTTTAATTCAGAACGCTGATTCTGGTATATCTTGTAATATGGGTTTTTTTCTCCTAACTGAGCTGTCTTTTCGTTCAATTTGGTGTATTCGCTCACTAACCCAGAAAGCGATTCTCCATCGACCAAACCATTTGGAGTGATTATGGATGTATCTGATACGTTATTGTCCAGATATTTGGACAGGTAATTGAGGTAGTCCTCTTTCAGTTTTAATTCCGTGAATTTAGCCTCAATGGTAGTTCCTTTTGATATCAGTTGACCAGCATAGGAAGACATATCGATAATTCCATTTTTTGTACGGAACGAACGGACTTGTTCTTCGGTACTCATCAGAGAGTCTGATAAAAGGGTCAGTTGATCATCGATAAAAGAGATGGTCTTGCTGGCTGCCTCATTCTTTCTCTCCAAGCTGAAGTTTTGATATTCAAGGCAAAGCATATCGATGAAATCTTGGTCTCGTTCGTAATTGGCACCCGACAGAGAGACCTCCAATACGGACGAACGCTCTTTGGCGAATTCGAGATTAAGTCTGTAGTAGAAATCATCGACCAAATCATCCTGATTTCTGAATCGGAAAAGAACTGGCCTATCCACATTCACGAGTTTCTTAACCGTCATATCAAAATGTGGATCGCTGATTGGTGTACCATAGGTGCCTCTAAGCTGCAAATCTTTTTCTTTTTTCTCATTTGCAAATGTGATTAGAAAAGAATCTTCAGAAAGAGGTATCAGTTTGAATTCTAATCCGTAAGTTGATTCAGGAATATTGGTGTGAATGATTTCAAATGGAGATGTTTTATATAGAAAATTAGTTTTAAATCTTCCTTTTGCATAGTAATCTACTGAAAGATCCAACTTCTTGATTGTTCGTAAAATAATGTCTCTAGAGCTGAATAGCACCAGTTGGTTGTTCATGTCTCTTGAGGAGTTGTAACCAGAAGAAAAACCTTGCATGAAGTTATACTCGGAATTGGCACTCACACCGGCTGCATTATCACCTAAGATGAGTCGGGCACTCGTTTTATAGATTGGCGTCCAAGATCTGTTTTTCAGGTAAGCGAGACCCCATGCAATAGATAATGAAATGACGAAAACATACCAGTATTTCAGTACCCTCATTAGGATATCAAAGATATCGAAGGATGAATCATCCTCAACAAAGTCATTGTTTTTATTGTCGTTTTTCATTCTTTTTTCTTTTTTACTTATCGTTGGATAAACCATATATAAGGAAGAATAATGAAACAGAAGTTGTAACTACACCAATGATGCCAAATAAAGAATCCATTCTGAAGAAACGTCCTTTTGTAGGCGGAATGTAGATGATATCGTTAGGTTGTATGTAGTAATATTCTGAGCCGATGATTGATTTTGGTCTGATGTCAAAAGTCATCGTTTGGGTTATTCCTTTCTCATCTTTCCTCATCAAATAGATATTCTTTCGATTTGCATTTTTCTTCACACCTCCAGACATGGCCAAAGCCTGATAAATGGTAATTTTTTCTTTATATAACTTTATGGCACCGTTGCCTCCTTCTCCAAATACATAGAAATAGTTGTTGGACAACGCTACAATCACCTCGGCGTCGATGATGAACTTTTTCAACTCTTTTTGCAGAACGACATTCGCCTCTTCCAAGGTTAATCCAACCACTTTAATGCTGTCCATAAAAGGGAGGTCGATTGTTCCGTCGGCATATACGCGGTAGATGCCACTACTGTTAAACACTTCCAAAGCCTCTTTATTCAGCGATAACACTTTGATCTTTAATTCATCGTCGACCTGAATACGGTAGCGTTGCATCTCCTGCTGTGTATATTGCGGAAGACTCTTTCTGTCTTGTAACAGTCTGGTATATCGATTGGTGGTACAAGAAGAGAATGCCAATAATCCGACAAACAAGCATAGCATGAATCTCAGATTCAATAAGCGTACTGCCCTATTTCCTTGTTTAATCATCTCTTCCATCTAAAAAATCTTATTGAATCTAACTATGATATAGGATAAAGACACTGCTGTCGAAATAAGAGAGAATAAAGATGCAAACGAATGCACTTCAAAGAATTGTCCGTGGAACGATTGGATGTAGATCACATCGTTGGGTTGAATGTAATAAAACTCGGAATCCACAATGTCTTTGCTTCGTAGGTCAAACTCCTTGACAACAGTACCTTCTGGAGTTTGCCTAATCATTTTGATGTGTGCTCTGTCTGATAAGTCGCCGATATCGCCGATAAGGGATAAAGCCTGGAAAAGGTTCATGCGCTCTTTTGTCAGAGGATAACGACCGTTAGTTGCGTCGCCTATGATACTGAAGTAGCTGTTCATCAATTGAACATCTACAGAATAATCTTTTAAAAAGGAAGATAAAGTATCTGATATCACTTTTTTTATTTCTCGTGTGGTCTTTCCTAACACTTTGATTTTTCCAATGTAAGGGAAAAGTATGCAACTATCTTCATTGATTGTGTAGGAGTTGTAGCCCGTTTCATTACTGCTACCCGTGATAGGCATTGAATTCACGCCAGCTGTTTTTGCCTCGCCCGAAACCATATTGAAAAGGGATGTCATTTCTGGATCTAACGTAGAAATGCGAATATTAAGTTCGTCTAGCACTTGAACTTTGTAATCATCAGGCGTGACCATCTTTTCATATTCAGATATACCATTACCTGGATCTTGCATATATTCGATTTTTTTGTTGGTTACGCAAGAACCAAGGATAAGTAATAATGACAAAATAATTATAGAATATTTTCTTCCCATTAATTTGTAAAAGATGGAGATAAAATCTACTGAAAAAAAGCATCTCACAGATAGATGCGTTTACAAGCCATCTTTATACAAAGGTAATTTAATTATTTATTTTACAAAAGCGCTATTTCCTTAAAATCTTCAAATTCTCTTTGACCCTTGGTGATTTCTTATGGTTCTATATAAATGAATCCAAAAGGATCTATCTCCCAAAACAAGTGAACGTGCTAGTATATTATGATTATCCCCAATTATGCAAAAATGAATTGACATTTCCAATGAATTTGTTTGTCCTCGCTGGAGGGGCGCTATTTTTTCCCTTCAGTAGGGAAAAGCTTATCTCGGACAAAAATGAGATACGAACAAGGTGGTTACCAATTGGACAGGAAGAAATGTCAGCTAAGAAACTCTTGCAAATATATGTCTGCACCAATATTCATAATGACAAACCCTACTTTTTGAATTCAGTAGACCTAAAAAACACGGCGTTTTAATTCTTGGTTTAAAACTGTACACGGACTTTTCTCTCTTGATCCGAAACCACTTCTCTTGATCGCCAAAAGGTAACAATGGAACTCCCAGAATAATAAAAAGAAAGCTCCGAGTTCCTTAAAACCCGAAGCTTATCTTTTTTAGTTTAATTCAAGTATCTGTCCAGCATCTGCTTCAACTCTTCAGGTGTAAAATCTTTGGCTATGATTTTGCCCTGATCATCAATAAGAAAATTGCCAAACCGATTATTCAATTTCAAATCTTTGGCAAGTTTGGAATGGAATCCCTCTGTCTCTATTGAAACTTTCGAAAACCTCAGTCCATCTTGTTTTACCACCTCCTCGAAAACCTTCTCAAATCTGTCCATCGAAACAGACATAGATCTTAGCCGTTGGCCTTCTTCCGTTGTCTTTTCGTCATATTTTTCAGCAATTGATGAAAACTGAACGTTTTCATCCCTCGACTCGGCATCATAGGCAGCCCAAAAATTGACTAACACTAAATTTCCTTTATTATCTCCTAAAAGTTCCGTCTTCGGAAACTTATCTCCAACCAAAAGTTTAGATGAAGTGGTGGAATCGAAAGATATAAATGAAAGCAGTATTCCAACAACAGAAGAGAAAATGATAAAAGTATAAAATCTCCTCATTAAATATTGTTTGGTTAATACTAGGACAAGGATAAACTCTATTATCCTAAATCCGTTATTTAGGAAATCGAAAGAGCAATAGTTCCACGATTTCGATACAAATTTAATAAATCATGATGAACTAGCCTTAAAAATTATGTTAAAAACATGTTTTAAGACATAAATTTGTCATTTTTTAAGCTGTGCATATACAAAATAAAGCCTAATTTTGCATACTGTATTCAGATTTATTCCACCTATTGAATCAGGATGGCTTTGAAGAATATTTTTTGCAAATAGACATTTGGAAATGCGAAAATTTTCCTAATCGAAATTCTGTATACATTGTTATTAATTACAATACTATTAAGAATTTACAATTTTTCATTAAAAGATGAATCAAACTAACGAAATTATCTTGATAAAGATATCGGGAGAAGATAAACCAGGTGTGACTTCTTCGCTAACTTCTATCATCGCAAAATATGATGCAACCATTTTAGATATTGGTCAGGCCGATATTCACAATTCCCTCTCCTTGGGTATTTTGTTTAAAAGCACGCAAAAAGATTCTGGTTTCATATTAAAGGAACTTCTTTTCAAAGCAAGTGAGTTAGGTGTGAGCGTTCGTTTTAACCCTATCTCAGATGAGGACTACAACAAATGGGTCTCCATGCAGGGAAAGAACAGATATATCGTCACTCTATTGGGTAGAAATATTTCGGCTAAACTGATTTCTAGCGTTTCTCAGGTTTTGGCACTTCAGGGTTTAAATATCGATACCATTACCCGTCTTACCGGTCGTGTTCCTTTAGAGGAAGATGCTCTGACAAAGGCCAGTGTGGAGATGTCTGTCAGAGGTACGCCTAAAGACAAACAGTTCCTTCAGTCTGAGTTCTTGAGACTCTCTCAGGAATTGGGTTACGATATCTCTTTCCAGGAGGACAACCTTTTCCGTCGTAACAGACGTTTGATCTGTTTTGATATGGATTCTACTCTTATTGAGACGGAGGTAATTGACGAGTTGGCTGAGCGTGCAGGTGTTGGTGAGCAGGTTAGAGCTATCACGGAGTCTGCAATGAGAGGTGAAATTGATTTCTGCGAAAGCTTCAAACAGCGTGTTGCTCTTCTAAAGGGTCTTGACGAGTCTGTCATGGAAGATATTGCCAACAACCTACCAATCATGGAAGGTGCAGACCGTGTGCTTAATATTCTCAAGAAATATGGTTACAAAATCGCTATCCTTTCAGGAGGTTTTACCTATTTCGGAAACAGTTTGAAAAAACGTTTCGGAGTTGATTATGTTTATGCAAATGAATTGGAAATTGTGGATGGCAAGTTGACTGGCCGTTATTTGGGCGACATTGTAGATGGTAAGCGTAAGGCTGAGTTGCTTCGCTTGATTGCTCAGATTGAAAATCTCGACCTTCAGCAGGTTATCGCTGTAGGTGATGGTGCTAACGACCTTCCTATGCTTAACTGCGCTGGTTTGGGTATTGCTTTCCACGCAAAACCAAAAGTTAAGGAAAATGCCAAACAATCCATCTCAAGTATCGGACTCGATGGAGTTCTTTACTTACTTGGATTCAAGGATTCTTATATAGAAGTATAATAATTAAAACCCGTTGGCGGAATTAAATTAGTGCATATTTAACCCGCCCAATAGGTTTGTTATTTTTGTAGTTGATATATTGTAGGATTGTAAATGCACTAATTTTCCCGATAATTCGGGTAAACAACC